>Ga0075163_10004212_pt1 | contig 19305 bp, 7 predicted proteins | sample JI1023141ADNA_FD_71478 | JGI IMG/M metagenome (GOLD analysis project Ga0075163, IMG submission 71478) | Wastewater effluent complex algal communities from Wisconsin, to seasonally profile nutrient transformation and Carbon sequestration -... | ecosystem: Engineered > WWTP > Effluent > Algae...
GCGGTAAAGTCGGCCAAGAGGCAGGCGGCGAGCGTCGTAACGAGGGAGAGGAAGGAGCGTGATTTCATAGGAGGGGACGGAGGGACAGAGTGGGCTCAGGGCCCGGGGGCGAAGCCGTCTTCGGTGTCGAGGGCGACGTGGTATTGGCCGGTGCGGTTGGTGCCGCTGCGGGTGTTGTAGAGCTCGATCATGCGAGTGAGCTCGAAGAGGGAGAAGCGACCGTCGTGATTCGTGTCGCCGGTGTGGTAACGCGAGAGCGTGACGGCGGTGGTGCCGGCGCGGGTGTTATCGGGCGCAAAGCCGTCTTCGCCGGTGGCGTCGACGCGATAGCAGCCGGTGCGATTGGTGCCGAAACGGACGTTGTAGAGCTCGATCACGCGCGTGAGTTCGACGAGATCGATGGCGAAGTTTTTGTCGGGGTCGGCGCTGTGCGTGGTGACGCGGCTCACGACGAGCGGGTCGGGTTTGGCGAGGATCTGGCCGGCGCGGGCGCCCTGGCGGATGATGGCGAGCGCCATGAGCGTGTGGTCGCCAGTGGTGCCGACGGGAACGTTGAGCGTGTAGGTGAACGAAATCGGCGAGCCGGGCACGGTGGTCCAGGCCCACTCGAGGAGATCGGTGGTGCCGGCGGCGGGCGTTACGTTGCCCTCGTTGCCGGCGCCGGAGACGTAGCTCCAACCGTCGGGGATGAGGACATGCCAGCCGAGGCCGGAGGTCGCGTTGCTGTAGGTGAGGGTGTTGGTGATCGTGACGGTGCCGCCGGCGAAGTAGCCGGGGCCGGCGACAGCGTGCGTGGGGAAGGCGTCGAACACGGCGAGCAGCGCGGGATTGCTGAGCGCGGTGCCGGCGACGTTGGTGACGGCGACGCGATAGGTGCCGGCCGTGGCGGAGGAGACATTGGCGAGCGAGAGCGTGGCGAGCGTGGCGCCGGAGAGCGGCGAGCCGTCTTTGCTCCACTGGTAGGTGAGCGGGGCGGTGCCGGTGGCAGTGACGCTGAACACGACGCCGGTGCCGGCGCCCGCGCCGAGGTTGACGGGCTGGGTGGCGATGGCGGGCGGGACGTTGACGACGAGGGGGACGGCAGTGCTCGGGACGGAGCCGGCGGAGTTGGTGACGACGACATCGTAGGTGCCGGCGTCGAGGACGGCGACCGACGAGAGGACAAGCGTGGCGCTGGTCGCGCCGCTGAGGGCGACGGTGGCCTTGCGCCACTGATACGTGGGCGCGGGGTTGCCCGTGGCGGTGACGGAGAAGGTGGCGCTGCCGCCGGCGACGACCATTTGGCCGACGGGTTGCGTGGTGATGGTGGGCGCGACAGCGGCGGTGCTCACGGTGAGCATCGCGCCAGCGCTGGTGACGCTGCCGGCGGAATTCGTGACGACGACGGAGTAGCTGGCGGCGGCGGACGATTGCAGGTTGGTGAGCGTGAGCGTGGCGTTGGTGGCGCCGGAGATCGGGTTGTTACCGGCGACGTTGCCCTTCATCCACTGGTAGGTGGGTGCGGGCATGCCGCTTGCGACGACGGTGAACGTGGCGGTGCCGCCGACGGCGACGGTCTGCGCGACGGGTTGCGTGGTGATGACGGGGAGCGCGGCGACGCCGAAGGTGGCGATCGCTTCGACGAGGCCGGAGGAGCCAGAGTAGGCGCCGCCGAGGGTGCGCGCGCGGGCGCGGATCTGGCCGGTGCCGGAGAGCGTGAGGCCGGTCTTTTCCCAGCCGCCGCCGGTGGCGAGGCGCGTGCCGGTGCCGAGAGAAGTCCACGTGGCGCCGCCATTGGTGGAGAGTTCGAAGGTGACTTGGTGCGTCTCGGGTGAGGTGCCGCCGCGCAGCCATTGCACGCGGCTCGCGGAGGTGACGGCGAGGGATTGCGGGGCGGGGTCGTTGTCGAGGCGGGCGAAGAAATTGCGGCCCGTGCCGTTCACGCTCGCGAAGTAGCCGGCGAGGACGACTTTGCCGTCAGCCTGGAGCGCGGTGCTGAAGACGACGTCGTCATCGGCGGTCGCGACGAACGTGGTGTCGAGCGTGCCATCGGAGTGGAGACGGGCGAGGCGCGTGCGGCTGACGCCGGCGACGTTGTTAAACGAACCGCCGAGGATAATTTTTCCGTCGGCCTGCGCGGTGAGCGAGTAGACGGCGGTGTCGACGTTGGGATCGAAGGTCGTGTCGAGGGAGCCGTCGGCGTGGAGGCGGGCGACGCGGTTGCGCGTGACGCCGGCGACGGCGGAGAACTGGCCGGCGAGGACGATCTTGCCGTCGGGTTGGATGATGAGGCTGGTGACGTCGCTGGTGGGCGCGGGGTCGAAGGCGGGGTCGAGCGTGCCGTCGGCATTGACGCGCGCGAGGCGTTGGCGCGTCACGCCGGCGACGTTGTCGAAGTTGCCACCGAGGAGGATTTTTCCGTCGGGTTGCACGGCGGCGGTGTAGACGGCGCGGTTGGCGTTGGGATTGAACGCGAGGTCGAGCGTGCCGTCGGCGTGGAGGCGCGCGATCTTGCCGCGGGCGACGCCGCCGAGGGTGGTGAAATGGCCGGTGACGATCAGCTTGCCGTCGGGTTGGAGGGCGAGGGCGCTGATGTTGTTATCGGCATCGGGATTGAAGGTGAGGTCGAGCACGCCATCGGCGGAGACGCGGGCGAGGCGGTTGCGGGCGACGCTGCCGACCGTGGTGAACTGGCCGCCGAGGATGATGGCGCCGTCGGCCTGCACGAGCGCCGCGGTGACCATGCCGTCGACGTTGGGATCGAAGCCGAGGTCGAGCGTGGCGTCGGTTTCGAAGCGGGCGGCACGGTTGATGAAGGGACTGCCGAGGCGCGTGAAGTTGCCGCCGAGGACGTTTTTCCCGTCGGGCTGCACGGCGGTGGTGAAGATGACGTTGTTGGCGCCGCTGTTCACGGTGTCGGCGAGGCTGCCGGAGGTGGTGCCGGTGCCGGTGAGGCTGAACGCGAAGGTGGGCTGCGCGGGGTCGTCGGTCGTGAGCGTGAGCGTGGCGACGCGCGCGCCGGCGGCGGTGGGCGCGAAGGTGACGACGAGCGCGGTGGTGCCGCTCGGTGCGACAGGCGAGGCGGGCTGCGCGCTGACGGTGAACTCGGCGGCGTGGGTGCCGCCGATGACGGCGCGGGGCGTGCCGGTGAACGCGAGGGGCGCGCCGCCGGTGTTGGTGACCGTGAAGGCTCGCGTGGCGGTGCCGCTGTTGATCACGACGCGGCCGAAGTCGGTGTCGTCGCCGGCCGCGGAGAGGCCGGGGGCGTTGAACACGTCTTGCGTGGGGCCGGCGACGCGGAGCGCGGAGGCGGGCTCGGCGGCGAGGGCAAGCGTGCGGTGGGCGGAGGCGCCGGAGACGAGGCGGCTGAATTGGGAGCCGGGAGCGAGGACACCGAGGGCGACGGGCGTGGGCGTGAGGCGGTTGGCGATGTCGCCGTTGCCGAGTTGGCCGGAGGAGTTTTCGCCCCACGCGGAGAGTTGGCTATCGGCGGTGAGGGCGACGCTGTGCTGCGCGCCGGCGGCGAGCGCGATGACGGGGAGCGTGCTGAAGGTGCCGGCGCGGTTGACGAGGACGGGAGCGGTGCGCGTGGTGCGCGTGCCGTCGCCGAGCTGGCCGGAGGAATTATCGCCCCATGCGACGAGCGTGTCGTCGGCGCAGATCGCGACGGTGTGCGCGGCGCCGGTGGCGAGGGCGACGACGAATTTGCCGGCTAGGGCGCCGGTGGTGTTCACGAAGACGGGTGTGAGGCGGTCGGTCGTGGTGGCGTCGCCGAGCTGGCCGGCGTGATTGCGGCCCCACGCGGCGACGGTGCCATCGGAGCAGGCGACGAGCGTGTGCGCGCTGCCGGCGGCGATGCCGAGGACGGTTTTGCCGGGGAGCGGGACGGCGACGGGGACGAGGCTGGTCGTCGTGGAGTTGTTGCCGAGCTGGCCGGAGGCGTTGGCGCCCCACGTGACGACGGTGCCATCGGAGCAGAGGGCGACGCTGTGGAGATCGCCGGCGGCGAGGGAGGTCACGGTCTTGCCGGCGAGCGCGCCGGTGGCGGGGACGAGCACGGGGACGGCGCTGGTGACGGTGGAGTTGTTGCCGAGCTGACCGGAGGCGTTGGCGCCCCACGCAACGACGGTGCCATCGGAGCAGAGGGCGAGCGTGTGGGCCTGGCCGGCGGAGAAGGCGACGATGGTTTTGCCGGCGAGAGGGCCGGTGAGCGTGACGGCGACGGGGACGAGGCTGTCGGTGAGCGCGCCGTGACCGAGTTGGCCGGAGGTGCCCTGGCCCCAGGCGACGAGCGTGCCATCGGAGCAGAGGGCGACGGTGTGATTTTGGCCGGCGGCGAGTTCGACGACGGTTTTGCCGGCGAGGAGGCCGGTGGTGCTCACGGCGACGGACATGCGGGTGGCGGCGGTGGTGCCGTTGCCGAGTTGGCCGAAGGTGTTGCCGCCCCACGCGACGCTGCGCGGGCCGCCGAGGGAGACGGCGGTGCCGCCGAACGGGTGCAGCGTGGTCGTGCCGGAGGTGAGGTCGGTGAGCGGAATCCACGCGGTGTGGCCGAGCGAGCCGCCCCAGCCAAAGCCGCCGCCGGTGTAGTTCCATTTGCCGCTGCCGCTGACGACGAACTTGTAGAGCGGCTCGTTGGAGTCGCTGTTGGCGATGACGATGTTGGTGAAGCGGTAGCCGGTGCCGGAGGGGTTGAAGGTGACCTTGAAGGTGGTCGTGCCGGTGAGCGGGGCGACGGAAGCGGCGGGGAGCTGCGTGACGGTGAAGTCGCCGGCGTTGCCGCCGAGGGGGGAGACGCCGGTGACGGCGAGCGTGCCGGGGCCGGTGTTGTGGATGGTGAAGGTGCGCTCGACGGTGCCGCCGTTGACGAGGACCTGGCCGAAGGCGGTGTGATCCTCCGGGCGGGCGAAGATGTCGCCGTTGAGAATGGTGAGGGCGTTGCCGGTGACTTCGATCTCGGGGGCGAGGAGGCTGCCGAGGGTGCCTTGGCCCGCGATCTTGAAATCGTAGTCGTCGGTGGCGATGGAGTGGTCGATCAGGACCGTGGTGGAGCGGAGATTCGCCGCGCTCGGATCAAAGGTGACGACGAAGGGCTGGGCGCCGCCGCCGCCGAGGATGGTGAGCGGGTAAGTGAGCGGAGAGACCGTGAAGTTCGAGGCGTGGCCGCCGCTGACCGTGATGCCGTTGATCGTGAGCGCAGCGCCGCCGTTGTTAACGATTGTGTAGGTGCGCGTGTTGGTGACGGAGCCGGCGGCGAGCGTGTTGGGGAACGCGGTGTGATCCGAGGAGGTGGGCGAGGTGTCGTCGTCGGGAATGAGCGTGGCGTTGCCGAAGACTTCGATGCGGGCCTTCGGAAGGGCGGGGTCGCTGCCGTTGCCCCAAATGGCGAAGGTGTAGAGCGGCTCGTCGGTGTCGTCGTTGGCGATAGTGAGTGTGGCGGTGCGGAGGCCGGGGGCGGAGGGATCGAAGGTGACGGTGAACGTGGTGGTGCCGCCGTTGGGTGCGACCGGCGAGACGGGCGGCACCGTGACCATAAAGTCACCGGGGTGCGCGCCGCCCTTCGTGACGAGGTCGGGAATGCCGGTGAGGTGGAGCGGAGAGGCGCCGGTGTTGGTGATCGTGAACGTGTGCTGCGCGAAGGCGCTGCCGGTCCAGGGCACGGTGCCGAAATCGGTGTCGTTGGGGACGGTGGGCGAGAGGTTGACGTTGTCGGCGATGGGATTGCCGAGGCCGGAGACTTCGATCTCGGGGGCGCCGGTGCCGTTGCCGCGGACTAAGAAGGTGTAGACGTTTTCGTCGCAGTCGGTGTTGGCGATCGTGATGAGCGCGGTGCGCACGCCGGTGCCGAGGGGCGCGAAGGTGATGGTGAAGGGGGTGGCGGCGTTGGCGTTAACGAAGTTCGGCAGGGTGGTGGGCGTGACGGTGAAATCCCCGGGGTGGGCGCCGCTGACGGCGACTTTGTCAGGCGTGCCGTTGAGGAACAGGGTGTAGGTGCCGGTGTTGGTGATCGTGAACGCGTGCGCGAGCGAAGAGCCGAGGGTGACGGTGCCGAAATCAGTGCCGTCGCCGGTGAGCGGCGTGGTGCTGCTATCGGGGATGCTGGCGGTGCCGAGGGGGCCGCCGACGATGTCGATCTCAGGGGCGACGCCGAAGCCGGCGATGGCGAACTCGTAGGGGCTGACGGACGAATCGTTGCTGGCGAGGGTGACCGTGGCGTGACTCGTGCCGAGGGCGAAGGGCGTGAAGGTGACGGTGAAGCTGGTCTGGAAGCCGACGGGGATCGTGGTGAGGGCGGGCTGGGTGGCGGAGAAATCGGTGGCGTTGACGCCGCTGAGCGCGACGAAGGGCGTGCCGTTGAGGATGAGCGGGGCGGTGCCGGTGTTGTGGATAAAGAACGTATGGGTGACGGGCGTGCCGTAGCAGAGCGCGACGTTGTCGAAGTGGGTGAGGTCGAAGCCGGTGGCGGAGGTGTCGCCGTCGGCGATGCCGATGCCGGCGCCGCGGACGACCATGGTGGGCGCGCCGGCGCCGGTGCCGCGCACGACGAAGGTGGCGGCGGCTTCGTCGCAGTCGTTGCTGTTGATCGTGATGTCGGACATGCGCGGGCCGGCGACGATGGGATCAAAGGTGACGGTGAAGGTGGCCGAGCCGTTGGGCGCGATGGTGCCGGAGGTGAAGCCAGTGATGGTAAACACGGCTTGGTCGCTCCAGGTGAGGCTGGAGATGACGAGCGGCGTGCTGCCGGAATTGGTGATCGTGAAGGTCTGCGAGAGGGTGGCGTTGCCGGCGACGGTGACGGTGCCGAGGTCGGTGCCGTCGGGGGTCGAGGGCGAGCCGTCGGGGGTGGTGATGACGTTGTTGTTGGCGCCGATGATGGAGATCTCGGGGCCGGTGCCTTCGCCGGTGACGGTGAAGTTATAGACCGGGCCGCCGGGGCCGTCGTGCGTGACTTCAATGACGGCGGTGCGTGTGCCGCTGGCAGAAGGATCGAAGTCGACGGTGAAGGTCTGGATGCCGCTGGGGCCGGCGAGGACGAGTGGGAGCGTGGGGGCGTTGACCGTGAAATCGCCGGCCTGCGGGCCAGATTTGCCGAAGGCGGTGATCGTGAGCGGCACGGAACCGGTGTTGCGGATGGTGAAAGTGTGCGAAGTAGAGCCGGACGCGCAGACGGAGCGGCCGAAGAAATCGGTGTCGTCGTCGCCGGTGGGCGTGGTGTCGCCATCGGGGATGATGACGCTCTTGCCGCTGATTGTCATGTCGGCTTCGCCGCCGTTGCCCTGGACAAGGAAGGTGTAGGAGCTTTCGTCGGCGTCGTTGTTGGCGATGGTGATCGTGCTCGTGCGAGTGCCGGTGACGGCGGGATCGAAGCTGACGTCGAAGGTGGCGAAGTCACCGGACAAAATCGAGCCGGGGGTGAAGTTGGTGACGATGAACTCGGAATTGCCCGAGGTAACGCTGGTGACGGTAAGCGTGGCGTCGCCGTCGTTGTGGATCTTGAACGTGCGGGCGGCACTGGGGCCGGCGGTGAGCGACTGGACGGGGAACTGGGTGCCGTCGGCGGTCTCGGGCAGAATGTCACCGCTGGCGATGAGTTGGGTGGGCGTGCCACCGCGGACGGCGATCTCGGGCGCGCCGAGGCCGGTGCCCTTCACGACAAAGGCGGTGGTGGCTTCGTCGCAGTCGTTGCTGTTGATCGTGAGGTCCGAAATGCGCGGGCCGGCGGCGATGGGATCGAAGACGATGGTGAACGTCTGCGACGCGCCGACGGCGATGGTGCCGGAGGTGAAGCCGGTGATGGAAAACACGTCCTGAGCGGTCCACGTGATACTGGAGATGGTCAGCGGGGCGCTGCCGGAGTTGGTAATCGTGAAGACCTGCGAAAGCGTGGCGTTGCCGGTGACGGCGACGCTGCCGAGATCGGTGCCGTCGGCGGTGGAGGGTGTGATGTCGGGGCCGACGATGACATTGCTGTTCGCGCCGATGACGGAGATTTCGGAGCCAGTGCCGTTGCCCGCGATGCCGAAGGTGTAGGAGTTGGCGAGGGGATCGTTGGTGGCGATGCTCAGGGTGGCGGTGCGCAGACCGACCTCGGCGGGGTTGAAGGTGACGGTGAAGTCGAGCCAACCGCCGCCGAGTATCGAGGTGGAGGCGGGCTGCCCGACGGTGAAGTCGCCGGGGTGCGCGCCGCCCTTCACGACGACGGGCGAGCCGGTGAGCTGGAGGGTGTCGGTGCCGAAATTCCAGATGGTGAACGTATGCGTTTTGGGTGTGCCGCAGGTGGCGACGTCTTGGAAGTGGGTGTTGTTGCCGGCGGAGGTCGGGTTGAAGTTGCCGTTGTTGATGTTCACGCTGAGGCCGCGGACGGTCATGGCGGGGGGCGTGGTGGCGAAGCCGCCGACGGCGAAGAGGTAGTTGCCCTCGTCGCTGTCGGAATTTACGAGCGTGATCCAAGACGAGCGAGAGCCGGGGACGGTGGGATCGAAGGTGACGTTGAAGGTAAACGTGCCGCCGGCGGGAATCGTCGCGGGCAGCGGGGCGGAGAGCGCGTTGAGGAGGAAGTCGGCGGGGTTGGAACCGGAGAGGTTGAGCGCGGTGATCGTGAGGTCGGCGTCGCCGAGGTTGTGGACGGTGAACGTCTGCGGCGCGGTCTGGGTGCCGCTGAGCGGGAAGTTGCCGAAGTAGGTGCCGTCGCCGGCGTCGGGACTGAGATCGCCGAGGGCGATGACGGTGGTGGTGGTGCCGCGGCGGAGTTCGACCTCGGGCGAGCCGAGGCCGTTGCCCTGAACGAGGAAAGTGTAGCTCGCCTCGTCGGCGTCGTCGCTGGCGATCGTGATGGTCGCGGTGCGCGTGCCGGGGCCGGAGGGATCGAAGGTGACGGTGAAGGGGGCGGCAGCGGTGGGGAGGATCTGGCCAGGGGTGAAGCCGGAGACGGCGAATTCGGCGGGGTTGGACGAGGTGACGCTGGTGACGGTGAGCGGGCCGGTGCCGAGACTGCGGATGGTGAAGGCGTTGGCTTGGGAGGCGGTGCCGGCGGCGACGACGGAGCCGAAATCGGTGCCTTTGCCGGTGGTGGGGGAGGTGTCGCCGGTGAGGATGACGGTGGGCGTGGAGCCGCCGGCGACCTCGATTTCGGGGATGGGGACGGTGAAGGGGGTGATCACTTCCACGAGGCCGCTGGAGCCGTTGCCCTGGCCGCTGATCGTGCGGGCGCGGGCGCGGACGTGGCCGGTGCTCGGGAGCGTGAGGCCGGCGAGCGTCCAGCCGCCGCTGATGCGGGTGCCCAGGCCGAGGGGTGTCCACGAGGTGCCACCATCGGTGGAGAGTTCGAAGGTGACGCGAAAGGTTTCGGGGGCGCTGCCGCCGCGGAGCCATTGCACGGAGGTGGAACTCGGGACGGTGAGGGGTTGGGCGGCGGGGTCGTTTTCGAGGCGGCCGAGGCGAGCGCGGGTGACGGAATTGATCTGAGAGAAACCGCCGCCGAGCAGGACCTTGCCCGAGGTGTCGAGCGCGAGGCCGTAGACATCCGCGCTTGTGGAGGGCACAAACGCGGTATCGAGGGTGGTATCGGCGTTGAGGCGTGCGATGCCCTGGCGGGCGGTGCCGGCGGTGGAGGTGAAGGTGCCGCTGTAGACCAGTTTGCCGTCGGTCTGAAAGGCGAGGGAGAGGACGCCGCCGACGGCACCGGGGTTGAACGTGGTGTCGAGGGTGCCATCGGCATGGACGCGGGCGATGCGGTCGCGGGCGACGCCGCCGACGGCGACGAAGTTGTTGCCACCGAGGATGACCTTGCCGTCGAGTTGGACGGCGATGCTCTCGAGCAAGCCCTGGACCACGGGGTTGAAGTCATCGAGGGAGCCGTCGGCATTGAGGCGGGCGGCGGCGATGCGCGATGAACCGGCGACGGTTGAGAAGTAGCCGCCGAGGAGAATTTTCCCGTCGGGCTGGACGGCGAGGGTGGTGACGTGCTGGTTGACCGCGGGGTTGAAGGCGGAGTCGAGGGAGTCGTCGGCGTTGAGCCGGGCGATTCGGGTGCGCGGTGTGCCGGCGACGGCCGTGAAAATGCCGCCGAGGAGAATTTTCCCGTCGGCCTGCAGGGCGAGGCAGTAGACGAGGTTGTTGGCCTCGGCGGTAAAGGAAGGATCGAGCGCACCTGAGGAAGAAAGGCGGGCGAGGTTGGCGCGAGCCGTGCCGCCGACTGTGGTGAAGCTGCCGGCGATCACGATGCGGCCATCGTCGAGGACTATGACGGCAGTGACCATGCCGTTAACATTGGGATTGAAGCCGGTGTCGACGGCGCCGTTGGCGTTGAGGCGCGCAAGGTTGTTGCGGGCGGTGCCGGCGACGGAGGTGAACGTGCCGGCGACGAGTATTTTGCCGTCGGGCTGGGTCGCGAGCGCGCGGACGGCGGCGCCGCCATTGGTATTGGTGTTGGCGACGAAGCCGGTGTCCACATCGCCGGGGGCGCCGGAGAGCGGGAGGGTGCAGAGGGCGAAGACGGCCAGAAGGGTGGACAGGAGCGTTTTCATAGTGGGTGGGCCGAGGCGGAGAGCCACGCGGAGCGGGCGAAAAAGAGAAACGTCGCGAGGCAAGGCGGGAGGCCGGGCGAGGCGCGGGGAGCGGAAGGGTCGAGGGAAAACTTCGGCGCGGAGGTTTCGCGGGGAAGGTGCAAAGAGCTGGTAGGTGAGCCGCGGGGCGTCGGCGGAATTGTGGCGAAGCGCGGTGCGGGTGTGGCGAAGCGCGGAAATAGTGGCCCGGAGCTCGAGGTCGGCTCCGCCCACGGCCGATGCTTCCCAAAACAAGCGCCCCCGGCCGGGTTACGGTCGGGGGCGAAGAGGAGCGGCCCGGCGCGACGGTGCGGGCGGCCGGTGAGTGAAGCGCGGAGGCTTAGCTGGCAGCGAGCGGCGTAGCAGCGGGGGCGGTCCGACGGCGGCGTTGCCAGACGGCGAGACCAAGCATCGCGGCGCCGGCGATGGCGGCGTAGGTGGAGGGCTCGGGGATGGCAGAGGCTTGGATGGACATCATGTTGCCGCCGCCATCCGTCCACGCGCCGCCGTTCAACGAAATGTAACCCGCGTCGCCAATCGTCCAGCCGGCGAGGCCGCCGCCGTCCTCATTGAGGGTGCTGGGCGTCCGGTAGTTGAAGCTGTTGTCGATGGTGGTCGCGGACGGAGCGGAGAGGAGCAGGTAATACGTCGTCGAGGCGGCCAGCGTGGTCGAAGCGGAAAAGACCGCGTTGCCGGCGGCGGCGGGGTTGCCGGAGGAGAGACTCAGATTCGCGACCAAGCCCGTCGGGCTGCTGCCACTGGACGGAGTGAAGGCCGAGTAGAGGTCGACGAGAAGCGTGCCGGGCGAACCAGTGGCGTTGATAAACGGAAAGGTGACGCTCGAGAAGTTGTAGCCCCCGACGCTCGCACCGGTGGTGAACGAAAAGGTGCGGCGCGCAGGCGAGCCGCCGGCGTTGCCGACAAAGCCCGAGCCGCTGATGCCCTGGCCAAAGTTGGAGATAGCATTCTGCGCACTGAGCTGGCCGACGCCGGCGAAGGAGGCTGCGCTGAACAGCAAGGCCAGCGCTTGGCGACGAAACACGGTGGTGGTGGGCATTTTCATGGGACTGGGTGGGACTGAGTTTGGTCTGGTTGTGGGACGGCGGATTCGCAGGCGGGGGACGATTTCCCCGCTTCGCACACACTCACCCGCAACGCACCCGCCGCATCGCGTCGATCCGCCGGTGGCGAAGCGCGGAGCCCGTGTGGCGAATCGCCGGAACCTGTTCCCGCGCTCAGGGCGTCGGGCGGATGGCGGCGAGGCGCGCGCGGAGGTCGCTCCAGCGGTCGCGGCTGGCGGCGATGCGGTCGGCGGCGCCTTCGACCGTGAGCAGCGTGTGCTCGTCGCGGTCACGTTCGTAGCGCGTCACACGCGCGAGATTTACGATCTGTGTGCGGTGCACGCGCATGAAGTGCGTCGCGGGGAGCGTGTCTTCCCACGCCTTCAGGCTTTTCCGGAGGAAGACTTTCGCACCGTCGGCGAGTTGCACTTCGGAGTAATTGTCGTGCGCGGAGATCACGCTGATTTCCATCACGGGGGCGAAGCGCGCGCGTTGGCCCGAACGGAGAAACACGGTGTCGTCGACGCGCAGCGCGGGGCCGGCCGGGGCTTCGGGAGCGGGCGTGGCAGGGGACGCGGCGAGATCGGTGACGGCGGAGTCGGTCGGCGCGGGGGCGAGCGCGAGGCGGCGGAGCGTTTCGGCGAGGCGCGCGGGCACGACGGGCTTCAGCAGGTAGTCGAGAGCGTTGATCTCGAAAGCGCGCAGGGCGTAGGAGTCGTAGGCGGTGACGAACACGATCCGCGCTGCGGGGCTCACGGCGGGCACGAGGTCGAAGGAGTTTCCACCGATCAACTGGATGTCGAGAAACACGAGATCGTAGTCGGTGCGCGCGAGGAGGGCGCGGGCGGTGTTGAAGGTCGCGGCCTCGGCGATCACGGCGACCTCGGGGTGCACGGCGAGCTTGGCGCGCAGGTCGTCCCGCGCGGTCGTTTCGTCGTCGATGAGGAGGGCGCGGTGCACGGTCTACGACGATTTCGGCGAAGCCGAAATGCGCAAGACTGCCGTGACCCAGCCCTCGGCATGGGAAAACTCGAGGTGGTGCGTGCGCGGGTAGTGGCGCGCGAGGCGTTCGCGGAGGTTTTCGAGGCCGATGCCGAGCGTGGAGACGGTTTTCTTCGAGGAGGCTTCGACCCACTCGCCGGTATTGGCCACGGTGAACACCAGCGCGCCGCCCGCGCCGCGCTCGGCCTTCAGCTTCAGGCCCACGCGGTCGGCACTCGTGGCGCGGCCGTATTTGAGCGCGTTTTCCACGAGCGGGAGCAGCAGGAAGTGGGGCAACTGTTCGCCGGCCATGGCGGGGTCGCAGTCGATCGTCACATCGAGGAGGGCGCCCCAGCGGCTCTGTTCGATTTCGAGATACGAGCGCAGGAGCTGCACCTCCTCGCCGACCGTCGTCCAATCGCGGTCGTTCGGCCGGTGTAGCGTGAGGCGGCAAAATTCCGCGAGGCGTTCCACCATCGTGCGCGGCGTCGAGGCGCCGGCGGGCAGCGCGGCGCTGATCGAGGCGAGGGTGTTGAAGAGGAAGTGCGGGTTGAGCTGGTAGCGCAGGACTTCGAGGCGGGCTTTTTCTTCGCCGAGGCGCGCGGAAATTTTTTCGTCGAGTTCGAGTTGGTTCAGCCGGACGAGTTCGGTGTTTTTCTTCGCGAGTTCGTCGGTGCGCTCGGCGACCACGGCTTCGAGGCGGGCGGCGCGACGGTGCAGGGACCGCGTGCGGATGCGGACGAAGGCGGTAACGAGACTGAAGCCGACGAGCACGTAGCCCATCCAGGCCAGCGGCGTGAACCACCAGGGCGCGAGCACGGTGAACGCGAGGGCGCCAGGCACGCTGATCACACCATCGGCATCGCGCGCGCGGACTTCGAAACGATACGCGCCCGAGGGCAGGCGAACGAAGGCCCGGACGCGCTCGGCGGTCCAGTCGGACCACGCGTTCTCCAGCCCGACCAAGCGGGTTTGATAGGTCACGCCGTCGATGATCTGGTGGCGCAGCGCGACGTAATTGAAGCGGAGCGGCGCGTGCTCCGGCGGCAAACGCTCGCCCGCGCGGACCCCCGCGGCGGTGAGCAGCGCAGTGTAGGGAGCCGGCGGCGGCGATTTTTGCGCGAGGTCGAAGCGCACGAGGCCGCGCCCGCCACCGATCCAGAGCACCAGGCCGGCGGGGCCGGTCTCCTCGCGGAGCGTGGCGATCTCGCCCGCGCTCACGAGAGCGAGGTGGGGGAGCCGGCGGAGTTCACGTCCGTCGGGCGCGTGGAGGGTGACGGCCTCTGCGCGGGCCACCCAGCGGCCTCCGCCCGCGGCGGCGCACTCGGCGAGCACCCCGGCCACGGGCTCCGGTGGCCTGGCTTCCGCGGGGGGGAGGCCCGCACCTTCCGCCTGCCAGCCCTGCGGCGTGTAGCGCACACCCGAGACGCCACCGGTGGTTTTGATCCAGACGCGGTCCGGGTCCCGCGCCATACTCACGAGCAGGCCGGCGCGGTCGGCGGGGTGGGCGGCGATTTCGGTGAAGCCGGTCGCGGTCTGCGCCCAGACCGTCGTGTAGCCGAGGGCGAGCAGGCCGGCGGGATGCGAGTGGAGCGAGGTAACCGGTTCGGCGAGCACGCGCTCAAAACGCGCGGCACGACCGTCGGGCTTGGCGGGATGCAGGCGAAAGAGGCCTTCGCTCGTGGCTGCGTAGAGCACGCCGGCATGCCGCACGACATCGGCGACGGCGCCGGCCCCCAAACCGTTGTTGTTGTCGAAGACCGTCAGCGGCGAAGGCCACTCAAGGCGGAAGAGGCCGACGTCGGAGCCGAGCCAGAGCCCGCCTTCGCGGTCCTGAAAGAGATCGCGCAACTCGCGCAGGTAGAACCCGAGCGTCTCGTCGATCACGCCGGCGTAGCGACCGGCGGCGTCGAAGCGCATGCCACCATCGCCGCTCACGGCACTGAAGATCACGGCGAGCGAACCGTCGCGCAGGCGCAGGGCGCGCCAGATGGTTTTGCCGGCGAGCCAGCGGTTAGCCTCGGCGGGGAGCGGCGCGGCACGACCGGCGGTGAGTTGGAAAAAACCGCGCGTGGCCGTGAGCGCGGTGAGCGTGCCGTCGGGGCCGGGCTCGAGGAGCAAGATCGCGTGATCGCGCCACTCGGGGTCGGCGGAGATTTCCTCCAAGCGGTCGTCGACGATCCGACAGAGCCCACGGCCGGGCACGGCGGCGTAGACGGTGTCGCCCACCCGGTGGAGCCGCGCGCCGCGCGTGCGGGGCGGCGTGGGGCACGGGATGACGGTGAAGCGACCTTCGCGCCAGCGAAGGATGTGCTCCTCTCCGGCGAAGTAGACGCTCGTGCCCGCGGCGAGCACGTCGTGGAGATCGACGGATTCGCGGAGGGCGGTCGGCAGGCGGTCGGCGAGGGAGACGAAGACGGCGGCGTCACCCGCACCGCGCACAAAACCGATGAGGCCCGCCCCGGCGGCATAGACCACGCCATCGGCCGTGCGCGCGAATTTCCGCGCAACGGTGGCCTCGGGTGGCACGCCGATTTCGCGCCACGCGGTCCCATCGAAGACGCGCAGGAGCTGGGTGCTGGCGATGTAAATGAAACCGTCGCCGTCCTGTGTGACCGCGGGGGTGAGATACCCGATTTTGGCGCGGCCCGGGGGAAAACTGCGGCGGGCCGGATGCCCCAGTTCATCGGCCCCGGCCGCGATTCCCGCGACGGCCAGCACCACGAGGGCGAGGCGGTGAGGGAGCCACGCGCGACCGCGGAGGGGCGCGAGCGGGCGACGGGAGGAAAAGGCGGCGCGCATGAGAACGGGCCGAGGATGTGCCGAACGCCCGGGCGCGGGGCGACAGTTTTCGCGCAGCAGAGCTGGCGGAACGGCTGAGGCCGGGCGCAGGCGGCGATTGCCAAGACCGAGCCGAGGGCCACGCTCGCGTCATGGTGCGCACTTGGCTCCTCGCGTTGCTGTTTCCCGCTTTCGCCGCCGCCGCGACGTCGGCCGAAGGGCCGCGGAACGGGGAGAATTTCACGGTGCCGGGTCCGGCGATTCCGCTGGTGTGGATCGCCCCGGGCTCGTTCTGGATGACCCACGTGTCCGGCACGGGCGACGACACGGAGGTGACAATGACGCGCGGATTTTGGCTCGGCCGCACCGAAGTCACCCAGCTGCAATGGCAGGCCGTGGTGCGGCATGTCCCGGGTTTTGCGAACACGCCGTTTCCGAGCGCAGTCAATGGTATGGACCATCCGGTGGAAAACGTATCGTGGGATATGATTCTCCTCTTCTGCGCCAAGTTAAACGAGCTGGAGCGCGCCGCCGGCCGGCTGCCCCCCGGTTACGAATACGCGCTGCCGACGGAGGCGCAGTGGGAATACGCCGCCCGGGCGGGCACCACGGGAAAATACGCCGGGCCCATCGATGAGATGGCGTGGCATCTCGGCAACAGCGGCGGCACTACCCATCCCGTCGCGCAGAAAAAGCCCAACGCGTGGGGCCTCTACGATATGCACGGCAACGTCGCCGAATGGTGCGCGGATTGGTTTGCCGGCTACCCCGGCGGCGCGGTGGCGGACTACGCAGGTCCGGTCGGTGGTGTGTATCGCGTGCATCGCGGCGGCGCCTACCTCAGCCCCCCGGGTCTCTGCCATCTTGGGTCTCGTGTTTTTTGGAAAAGCCCTCTGGCCAACAAATCTCTCGGCTTTCGCCTCGCCCTCGCGCCGCTCCGGACGCTGCCGGCGGCGAAGTAGCAGCCGCGACGGTTTACGCTAGAGTGCGGTCACGCTCGCCCTGCTGCGGTGGCCCGAAAATCTTTTCCCCGAACCCGTATGATCTCCGTCCGTCTTCGCGTCCTCATCTTTCTTGCGCTCTTCGCGCGCCTCGGCGCCGCCGAATCGGCCGATCTCGCCGACCTCAACCGCCGCGCCCTGGACGCGCACGGCAAGCGCAACCTCGGCGACTCCACGCCGCTCTACAAACAACTCCTCGCGCGCGACCCGCCCGCGCTCCCCACGGCCGCACAACGCGAACTCGTGCAGCGGTTCGCACCGCTGGCTGCACCTGGTGCCGAGGGAGTTTTTCCCGCTGAAGGACATCGCGGCGATTCTCCATCCCGAGAAACCTGTCATCGCGTATCATCTTTTCTGGGAAGACGACCTCGGCTTCCCGAGCGACAACGATCCCTGCGACCACGAAGTCGTGTGGGTCGAATACGACCCCGCCACGCTGAAGGTCACGCGCGTCGCGACCTACTGGCATGGCAAACTCGCGACCACCGCCGCTGCGACGACCGACGCCAATGCCCACGACGGCCGCCCGTGGATCGGCGTCGAGTGGGGGTTTCACGGCAGCGTGCCATTCGGGGCCCCGGGCACGCTCAAGATCGTCGACGACACGCTGCGTTCGCACTGGGAGCGCGCGCACGCGGCCGTGAAAAGCACCTCACCCCGCGATCCGCTCGCCCGCGGCTGGCCCACGGGTTACGCGGAGGATTTCGCGGCGTTTACGACCTTCACCGTGCCCCACGATCCGCGGCCGATGCTCCGCGAGCGCGATCTCGTCTACGTTTCCCGCTGGGCCAACGCCACGCTCGCGCGCTATTGCCTCCGCTATAATTTCGCGGCGAAGACCGAGTGGCCGTGGCTGTTTCCGTGAGCGCCCCTCCGTTTGCGCCAACTCGGACGATCCCCGTTCCGGTCGCAAAATTTCCTCTGGTCATGCCGCGCGCCCGGCGCAACGTCGTCGGCTCGCCCCATGTCCCGCCCGTTTCCGCCCGCCAAGGCCCGCATCGGCCTGCGTGAAGTCGCCGCCGCCGCCCAGGTCTGCATCATGACCGTGTCGCTCGCGCTGCGCGACAATCCGCGCATCTCCGCCGCCACGCGCGAGCGCGTGAAGCGCATCGCCGCCGAGCTCGGTTACCACCCCGACCCGGAACTCTCGCGCCTCATGAACCACCTGCGCGGTTCGCGCACCGCGCGCGGCAAACTCGGCGTGGCCGTGATCGACTTTTACCCAACCGCCGATCACGGGGAAAATCCCTACAACCGGGCCGTGCGCCGGGGCGCCGCGCGCCGCGCCGAGGAATTGGGCTTCGGCTTCACCTCGTTCCACAGCGCCGATTACCGCGGCCAACTCCCGAACCTCCTCAAAGTCGTGCGCGCCCGCGGCATCGAGGGCGCGATGCTCATGCCCGCGCTCACGCCGGTCGCACTCGACCTCGCGGCGAGTTGGCAGGGCCTCTCTGTCGTGACCACGTCGAACTCCATCTTCGCGCCGCGTTTCCACTGCACGATCCCGAACCAGTTCGGCAACATGATGCGCTTCATCGAGACGGTGCGCGCCCGCGGCCACCGGCGCATCTGCGCGGTGTTCGACGAACTGTTCGACGAGCGCACGACGCACAACTTCACCGCCGCGCTCCACTGGAACCGGCAGGAAAACCTCATTTTGATCGTGCCGCAGACGCTCACCGCGGAGGCGAAACGCACGCTCGTCGCCGGGTGGTTTGCGCGCCACGAGCCCGACGTCGTCTTCGCGCAGAGCGATGCCGCCGTGCCCGCCGCCGCGCGCCTGAAAGCCACTCGTCCCGATCTGAAATTCGAAGTCGTCGGCCTTGGTGCGCACAACAGCGCCGGCCACACCTATATCGACGAACGCGCCGATCTCATCGGCACCGCCGCGATCGATCTGCTCGCCGGTATGATGTATTACCACGAGACGGGCATTCCCGAGCACCCGCGCACGACGTTGATCGACGGGCGTCTGGTGTTTCCCGCCTCCGCACCGGCCTCGCCAGCACCGGCGGCGCGCCGCGCGAAAAATTCCGCCGCCGCCGCGATTCCGTAAGCCCGGCGCCCGTCACGGACGCGCGAGCACGTCGGCCATCGGTTTTCCGTCCGCCGTCGGCAGCGCCACCTCGAGCAGCCGTGCAATCGTCGGTGCGACGTCGAGATTGCGCACGCGGTCGAGCTTCACCCCGCGGCGGATGCCGGCGCCTTGCGCGATGAAAATACCGTCGAGCTCGGGATCGGTGTTCGCGTAGCCGTGCGTGCCGCCGTAGTTGACGGCGGGGCCGTTGACGCTGTCGCCCGTGGCGGCGCCGGTGAACGCGTAGCCGGCCTTGGGATACAGGATGAGTTCACCCATCGCCTCGTTTTCCGCCGGCGTGGGCATGCCGAGGGCGTGCGCTTCCGTGGCGGCATCGAGCACGCGATCCACGCCTTCGACGCCGGCGAAGAGCGTCTTCAACTGCGGCAGGAGTTCGGCGCGACGCGCGGGATCGGTCACATAGACAAACGCGATGCCGCCCTGCGTGCCCGCATAGGCATCGCACTGCGCAACGCTCGGGCCGGCGGCGCGGAGGAGGCCGGCTTTTTTCAGCGCGACATTTGGGTAGATAAATTTCTGCACCTTTTTGAAACCGTGGTCGGTCGTCACGATGATCGTCGTCTTCTCGCGGAGCCCGCTCGCATCGATGGCCTTCAACAGATCGCCCACGTAGCGGTCTGCGAGGCGGAGCGCGGCGAGCCCCTCGGGCGAATACGGGCCGTAGCGGTGGTGTTGGCCGTCGGTGTTGAGCGGGTGAAACAGCAGCAGATTCGGCCGGTGTTGCGTGAAGACGAAACTCGCCGCGCGCGTCCACAGCTCGTCGCGCTCGGCGGCGTTCAGGCGCTTCGGCGGTTCGACGTTGGTGCCGGTGACCGGCTTTTTCTCCGCGACGGCGAGGATTTCTTTTTCGGTGGCGACGC
>Ga0075163_10004213_pt1 | contig 19305 bp, 11 predicted proteins | sample JI1023141ADNA_FD_71478 | JGI IMG/M metagenome (GOLD analysis project Ga0075163, IMG submission 71478) | Wastewater effluent complex algal communities from Wisconsin, to seasonally profile nutrient transformation and Carbon sequestration -... | ecosystem: Engineered > WWTP > Effluent > Algae...
ATAAAAGTTTATCAGGGTTGATATTTGATCCAAAAAAGGCTCAGATTTATGCCATTTTCCAATCTAAATATCAACTTTCATAAACCCCTATCAACTTTATCAACCTTTTGAGACAGCCTCTTTTTAAATATATTACCGGGAGGCCAATTATCTCACTACTGTCACGTCGCCGCGGTAGGTCAATACCTTGCCATCGAGGAAACGAACTTCCGAGACATAAACGAATACCCCTGGATTCACATAGTCGCCGTTGTAGCGACCGTCCCAGCCCTGGGACAAATTATCCGGATCAGGATAGAAATCGTTCTGCTCGTACACCAGGGTCCCCCAGCGATCGTAGATGCGCATGTAGTTGACAAACTCGACACCCAAACCGACAATCGGATAGAAATGGTCGTTGAGACCATTGCTGTTGCCCGGTTTGAATACGTTGGGCAGGTAAACATTGCGGTTCGGGTCCACTTCAATGGTAATGGAGCCGGTACCCTCGCAACCGTTGACATCGAACACCGTGAGCGTATAAGTCTCTGTGCTGAAGGTGTGCACGAAGGGCGAAAGATCGTTGGGGTCGCGCAGGGTTTCGCCGGGGAACCACACAAAGGTGTCCACCACAGCGCCCGTGATGAAGGGTTTCAACTGGTAGGTGGTATCGCCCAATTCAATCTCATAAGTTGGCGGATTGAACGTGACAACGATCGGATCGGGTTCAACTACGTTGATCGTATCGGTGAATTCACAGTCGAAACGGTCATAATAAGTGACGAAGTGCTCGCCACCGCTAACCGACACGGGGAAGCCCGGATCAAGGATAACCCCGAAGTCGAGGCTGAATTTGTACGGACCGCCGGAGCCGCCGAAAATGGTATCCACATAAAGGGTCGTTTCGTCGCCGAAGCAGAGCAACTGCTCGAAGGGCAGGTAACTGCCCTGGACTGGCGGCGGGTCGGTGATCACGAGGTTTTGCAACACGCCCGTACAACCTTCCACGTCGGTTACCGTGACCGAATAAGTGCCGGCCGGCAGGTCGGTCTCGTTCTGCATGCTTCCGATCACCATGCTGTCCTGGTCCATCCAGGAGAAGGTGTAGCCGCCGGCATTGCCGCCCGAAACATTCACACCCAGTTTGCCGTCGCTTCCACCGAAGCATTTGACATCCATGGTCACGGTATCGTTTTGCGTCACCATGATCGGTTCCGGTTGGGTCACTTCGGCTGTAAAAACACCTGTGCAACCATCCCGGTCGGTGATCGTGACGTCCCATTCCTGCGCATTGAGGCTGTCAGCCACTGAACCGGTGTCGCCGTTGCTCCAGACGAAGGTATAAGGACCGCCGTTGCCACCGGCCCCGTCTGCTATTGCTTGTCCGTCACTGCTGCCGTTGCAGGATGCCGGTACCGTGTTGAGCGTAGCATAACTTACTTCAGGTGGCCCGGGTATGATGACCGTGTCCGTGGAGAAACAGTTTTTGGTATCAATAACGATGACGCTAACTGTGTCTGCGCACAAATTAGTGCGTATCGAATCCGTTCCACCGTCCGACCATACGAAATTGAAATCGGAGAAGGTGGCCGGCGAAGTACCGTATTGGGCAATGACTTCAATGCCGCCGTCGCAAACCCCAAAGCAGGACGTGGAGTCCGGCTCACTGAAGAACAATTTGATTTCCGGCGGCTGGCCCAGGGTGAAAGTGCCTACCAGCGTACAACCTTCCATATCGCTCACTGTGACGATGTAGTCGCCCGCGGGGATTCCTGTCAGCAGTGACGTACCCTGACCGGTGGAATCGACGCTCCAGTTGTAGGAATAGTTGGGATTGCCGTCCATCACACCAATACCGATGATACCGTCGGAATATCCAAAACAAGCCGGTTCCGTAAGGGTCGTATCGGAGAAGGACATGGGTGTCACTGGCGCCAGACTGAACGTGTCGATGGTGGTACAGCCCTGATCGTCCATTACTGTCACCACAAAGGTGTCGCCCTGGAGGTTGAAAATGGCGGATGAATCACCGCCTGCCACAGGTTGACCGTTGATGGTCACCCACTGGTAGGTTACGCCCGTCGGCGAACTAACTGTAATGCTGCCGTCTGCACCGCACTTGACCGAAGATGAATCGACCAGGGATACAACTGGCGGAAGAGGAAGGCTAAGGGTAAAACTGAGCGAGTCCACGCAGCCTTTTTGGTCGGTCGCAGTTACGGTGTAGTCGCCCGGGAGCAAATTCATAATGTTGGAGCCGGTACCCATGTTACTCCAGTTGTAGGTGTAACCGTTGGGGAAGCCGGTGCCGCCAAAACCCTGCACCGTGAGGGCGCCGTTGTTCTGGAAAGTACAGTTGGGTTTTTGAATTTCCACCGTATCGATGAAAAACACCTCGGGTGAAATCACCTCTACTGTGACGGTGTCCGCACAACCGGCGGCATCGATGGCCAGCACGTTGTAAATACCCGCCGGCAGCGCATCATAGCATGACTCTGTAGCCGGGTTGGTGCCGGGATTTTGCGGGAACCCAACCGGTGTCCAGAAGAAAGAATAGTTGGGTGTTGCCGATGCGGGTGTTTCTACTACCCGCACACAAATGGATGCCGAACTGTCGCCAAAACAATTGGTCAGGATGGGTGTGGGGCTGGTGAGTTGCAGGGATACCTGACGCAAGGTGGTCACGTCGATTTCTTCGGTGACAGAGCAGCCGGACGCATCGGTGATCGTGACAAAATAGGTGCAACTTTCGAGGCCGGTGAGCACAATCAGGCTGTCCTGACCGCTGGGACCCTGTGTGGGCGGGTTGGCCGGATTGCAGGTGAATTCCCAGTTGTAGTCGTATTTGGTACCGGCATAGGGTGTGCCGCCCTGCGCTCTCACGGAAATGCCGCCGTCGAAAACGCCGGTGCAGGTAGTGGGTGTCACCGTAATGTTGGCCAGCGGAATGATCACCGGTGAAGGTTGATCCAGGGTGCCGGAAGCCGATTGGGTACAACCGGTAGAGGTTTCTGTAACCGTCACGATATAGTTGCCCGCCGAGGCATTATTGAACACAGCCACGTTGCCGGCAGGATTGACCGGCGACCAACTGAAATTGAAGGTCGGTGGTGCCGGGTTGGCCACAGCCGTGCCGTTCAACGATACGATGGCTGTAACGATACCATCCGAGTCGCCGAAGCAGGTCGGGCGTTGTGTATTTTGCAGCGATACGCCGAGGATGGGAACATCCAGGACGATGGTATCGCATTTGGTGTCGTTGTTGGCATCGGTTACACAAACCTCGAAAGTGCCGCTCTGGACATTGGCCTGTGTAAAGGAGGTGCCCGCCGTAGCAATGTTGCCCGAATAAGTCGGGCCACCGGTCAGACTTGTGGCAATCACATCGTAAGGCGCCACGCCACCGGTAGCCGTCACTTTGAGCGAAGCGGTACCGAGACAGGTCTTGTTGACTACTTCCAGCGCTATATCCAGCGGCAGGAAGCCAACGCAAATTTGCCCCGGATTGGCTGTAACAGCCACGGTCGAACCCGTTGCGTTTTCGATGTTGATCAGCGTTGGATTGTTGGTCACATTGAGCCCGGAGCAAGAGTCGAGGGGAGCCAGCACCGTGAAGCACAATTCCAGCAGGGTGCCGCCGTCGGGCACGTCAATCACCTTGCCCAGCACATCCTGGTTGTAGATGATGAGGCCCAGGTTGCCCTGGCCGGTTTCCTGCGTATTCAGGTTGGTGGCGTTGAAAGTACCGATCGAGTCACTCGGGTTCTGAACACCGTTGTATTGCAGGATGGTCGGATCCCACTGCAGGGAAAAGGAAGCGCCGATTACCTGGAAATTGTCCACCAGCATCGGAACGCAAATTTGCGAGCCTGGAGGTGCGATGGTATCCGGCAGCGAAACGATGATGTTGTCGGTCGGGTTACAACCGTTCATCATGATCTGAAAGGTGTGGCCGCAACTTTTTCCGTCTTCGATCGTGACGTTGTACACACCTGGCTGCGATACGGAGAAGATGACGTCTGCGTTGTTGCCGATCTGGTCGGCATTGTTGTGGATGAGTGCTTTTACACTCGGGTTGGTCGCCAGAGAAATATCGATGGTGTAGCGAGCCAGCGAATTCCACTGGGGGAAGCCGCCACTGACACGGAATTTGCCCAGGCAGTCGTTGCCAAAATTGCTCGAAACGCCACTTTCAGCGATGGCATTCAGGTAAACCACTTCAAAAGCAACGGCTGTGTTCGCGTTGAGGCAAGGGCCGGGTGGCGCGCCCACGACGTTGTTTTCATAAGTTTGCACAGGGTCAAAGTTGTCCACGGTGATCGGTGCAAAATGGAACAGCACCGGCAAGCCTCCGTTGTAAGTGTTTTGAAGGTTGCCGTTGTTCGTGAAGGTAATGTCGCCATTGGGTGTACCAAAAGCGAAGATTGGCGCCCCGGAGGGGCTAAGCAGCAGACAGGGCTCGTTGGCGAGCAATGTCTGGTAACTGTCGCCCATAACGGTCGGCGGACAGGTGTAAAAAGCCCATGCCACACCGGCCGGCGTAGCCGGTACGGGGTCGCCGCTCAAATCACTGTCGCCATTGTGGTCGATGAGAATCTGGTCTCCAAAACAGAGATAAATCGTGTCGAGACCGGTGTCATTGCTTTGGCCGGTAAAGGTTCCAAGAGTAAACGTGCCCGCAGAATTGCAGAGTAATGCGTCTGCAGGAGGAAGAGGGGCATTGGGATCAAATTGAAATGGAACTGAGATTACCTTAGGAACCTGGGCGTGAAGTAGCGTCGTCGCGCCGATGAAGCACACGACGAGCAGGATTACAAACTTGTGCATTGCGTAAGTAAAAATTTAACAAAGGTTGATGGATACGTTCAAAAACGGGATTTAACAAAAAACAACTGAAAGATGCAGCTTCCGGGGTCGGTGCTGTCTGCGGCGGGCAGTTTTAACACTTGAAAGGGGAAAAGTACGGGATTACGTGGTAGCCGATTCCGGGACAGTGGGCGCAAAAGTAGGGAATGCGCGATTTATCGACATATAGTCGCAAAATAAATGTTTGTAAAAATCGCTGCCGACCGAAAGTTGCCACAAAACGATGTTTTAACTTCTTTTATTGCCGGACTGGCGGTTCCCATACTTTGCCTCGAAGCACCACCGAACCAACAAGATTGCTGCCAAAAGCATACGGAAGGTATGCCAATGACGGAATCGGCGTCGAAATGAACACATTTGCCACCTTGCCGACAGCGATGCTTCCATAATCTGCCTCCAGTTCCATCGCCCTTGCCCCGTTTATGGTAGCGGCATGAACGGCTTCTTCCGGCAGCATTTTCATTTTGATACAGGCCAGGGCGATCACAAACGGCATTTTGCCCGAAGGCGACGATCCCGGATTATAATCGGTGGCCAGCACGACCGGCAAACCCGCATCGATCATTTTCCGCGCCGGCGCATACGGTATGCCCAGGAAGAATGCACAGGATGGCAGCAGGGTAGGGAGTGTGTCGCTGTTTTTCAGTGACTCTATCTCTGCATCACCGGTGTATTCCAGGTGATCAACCGAGATGGCCCGGTGCGCCACTCCCGCCTGAACGCCGCCCGTATAACCCAGTTCGTTCGCGTGGATTTTTGGTTTCAGACCGTGAAGCCAGCCGGCCTCCAGAATCCGCCCGGTTTCTTCGGGCGTAAAAAATCCCTGGTCACAAAACACATCACAATAGTCGGCCAGGCCTTCCGAGGCTACCTGCGGTAGCATTTCATCTACGATCAGGTCGATATATTCCGAACGCCGTTCCTTGTATTCCGGCGGCACCGCGTGTGCTCCCAGAAAAGTGGCCTTGATCGGAATCGGGCTTGTTTCTTTCAAACGCCGGATCACGCGGAGCATTTTCAGTTCGCTTTCCAGCGAGAGCCCGTAGCCGCTTTTAACCTCGACAGCGCCGGTGCCGTGGCCAATCACTTCGTGCAACCTGCCCAATGCGCTTTCAAACAACGCATCTTCGGATGTATCGCGCAAGCGCCGCGCCGAATTCAGAATGCCACCGCCGCGGCGGGCAATCTCTTCGTAGGAAAGGCCGCGGATGCGATCGACAAATTCCTCTTCCCGGCTGGCCGCAAAAACGATGTGGGTATGCGAATCACACCAACTTGGGAAAACCATCCGCCCCGACACATCCAGCACCTGATCAGCGCGTTCAGGGCAATCGGACATCGGGCCAAATGCCGCAACTCTTTCATTTTCAATGAGCAGGTAAGCATCATTGATTACAGGCAGCACAGCCATATCGGCGCCTTTCACCAGCGGCCGAGGTGTGGCTTCTGCCTGGATCAGCGTTTTGATGTTGCGCAACAAGAGACTGGACATATGAGTCGTTATAAGTAAGCAAATGGCAAATTGACCGTTTGGGGCGGCAAAACTATTTACTTTTGCCATGCTATTTGCCTAATTCACAAAAGAAACGGCCCTTTTTCCTGAAATTCAAATTTACAGCAATGAACAAAGACTTGCTGGTCTGCTGCCTGACCGCCATTTCGCTGCTTTTTTCCTGCAATTCACAAACCACCTGCAAATACAAGCCGGCGCCGGTCTTCGAAGCGGGCCTGCCCCACGTTTTGCAGTACAATTTTGAAGTGCAGGGCCAACAATCACTCGAAAGCCTTTTGCTCGACAACAATATTCTGCTCGAAATCAGCCAGGATGTATGCGCCGAAACCCGGCAGGAATACCGTTTCAAAGTGCAAGGCAACTACAGTCAGTTTCCCGATTCGCTCTGGCTCAAGGAAGCGACGCGCCAACTGGTTTTCCTCAGTTCGTTTTCGAACAAACAGGCACCGTTGAAGGCATGGGCCGATGTGATCGAGGAGCGCAGGGCCGAAATGAAACTGGGGGAAGACCGCGAGGTGGAACCCGGCGTATTTGTCCGCGTGGACCGGGTGGTAAGTCCGGAGGAAAGCACCCTGTTGCTGGTGTTTTCCCAAAAATAAGTCAGGGCCTTCTTTTTTCACGGATCATGGCTGTCAATGCCAGCAGCCCGGCGTTCAGGTCCGGCGAGATTTTGAACCTCAGTATCAACAAACCCAGGGTCAATATGTATGCTCCCGATCGGATGGCAATGTCGATCAGGGCAATTTCTGTGCGGGGAATAAACTGCGCTACAGCATACACGGCTGCCGCCAATGCCACGGCCAGCAGCGTTTTGCCGGAGAACGGAAACAACCTGAATTTGAGCCATACCAGCCCCACGCTGACGGCATTGTAACAGGTGACCGAAAGCAGGGTGGCAACTGCCGCTCCGTTCATGCCGAACCGGGGGATCAGCACCACATTCAGCGAAAAATTGGCGATGCCCAGCACTCCAAGCGAAATAAGGGACCACAGGTAATAGCGTGAGTAGTACACCATATAGTTGTTCAGCCCGGTGCCCATTTCGACCAGCCGCGACAATCCGATGAACAACAACACGAATTTGCCGGCCGCCACTTCAGCGCCGTTCGGTACGATTTGAAACAGGCTGTCCACCGAAATCCAGACTGCCCCGAACAACATCAGTCCGGCTACCAGCAGGTTGATGGATACTTTTTGGTAAAGGATGGCCAGTTCGGTGCGGTTGTCGTCGGCGAGGTATCGCGCCACCGAGGAAGCGCTTGCGGCATACAAACTTTTGGTAGGAATGTCGATGGCCGCGGCGATGTAGGCCGCGATGGAATACACCCCCGCAGATTGCAGCGAACCCAGCGAACCCACCATAAATACGTCAATTTTGGAGGCCATTTGCAGGGCAAAACCACCCAGCGCACCGAATCCGATGAACTGCCAGAGTTCACGCCTCAATCCCGGCGTCAGAAATGCGACCGGGGAGCGCCAGTGCCATTCGCCCAGCCCGCGCAGGTAAATGGCCATGCCGGTCATCACCAGAAAAGAATGGATCAGCAACCCCCAAAGGGCGGCCTCCAGCGGGAGCCAATCCTGCCAGACGGCAATGAGCAGCGCCGGCACCACTAATTTTTGAGAGAAATCAATCAGCAGCGTCGGTACGACGATCCGCTTGAAGTTGGAGGAGTAAAGACTGAGCACCACGCCGGTCACGTAAAAAAACGCCAGCGGCAGGGCCATCCAGAGGTATTGGGAGAGCAGGTCAGCGCCGCCCTTCGCACGGGCGGCAAAAAAGGCCGTAACCGGTTGCCAGAACAAACCCGCCAACACTGCGGCCACCAAACAACCGGCCAGGCACATGCCCAGCAGCAGCGGCAAAAAACCGTTGTGGCCTTGTTGTTTGTTCTGAAACTGTGGAAAAAACCGAATCGCAACCGTATTGCCCCCCAAAGTGAGCAAAGGCAAACCGATCATGCCCACCGAGAGCATCACCTGCACCAATCCGTAAGCCTCCAGGGCGTGCGGATACACAAACAAGGTACTCACCGCGCCGATGACCAGTCCGGTCATGTTGACCACTGAATGCTTCAGACTTTGACGACGGATGACGCCCATGATTCGTTGTTTACTCCGTAACCGCCAGCCTTCTCACCAGGGCGCCTTTTTCGTTGCGCAGGGTAACTACATAAAGGCCGGCGCTAAGCCCGTCGGTAGGGATGTCGAGGTTGTTTTCGCCGGGCGAAAGGCTGATGTTCAGGTTGGAACAGAGCCGGCCGGCAGCATCCGTCACCGAGAGCATGGCATTCATGTATTCGTCCGAAGTGATGCTCAGCACGGCGGGAAGCCCGCCTGCCACGGGGTTGGGCGACAGATCGGCACTGAGGATTTCTTCGAGGTCATTGGTTGCGCTCAGGTTCTTTGTTTTGAAAACGCCGACCTGTACGTTGGGGTTGGTGTGGCACACGTCCCATTCGTTGAAAGCGCGGACCCGCCATTTCATCACCCGGTTGTTGGGAATGCCGGTGGTGATGGTCACCGAGGTGGCATTGAACACCGTCTGGTTGTAAAATTTAGGAGAAAAACCGGGCGCCAGGCCTACTTCCACATTGTACATGGTAGCGCCGGGCACCGGATTCCAGTTGAGTGTGAGGTTGTTGTATTGTACGGTTTGCGAATCGGTCGGGCTGATAAGTTGCACCGCGGCATCGTTGGCAATGTCCTGAAGCGGGTCGGAAATTTGCAGATAATCCGAATGCTCGGTGTACAGATTGGTGCGCATGGCCTCAATTTGCTCCGGCGAAAAACGGGTAGCGCATTCGTCGAGGGCATATCCCATGATAATGGTTGCATCCGAACGGAAAGCCGTTCCATCCGGGTCATGCTGGAGGATGGTGCTTTCCTGATTGTTGTCGCAACCCCAGCGGAAATTCAGGTAGTCGGGGCGGGTATCGCAAAAACCGTCGCCTGCCTCGTAACAGTTGGAACTGTCTGCCTTTTCCACGAGGTGATCGTCAATGTCAAGGGGGGCCGGATCGTTGTAATCCCAGTCAAAACCTTCCCAGCCGGAAAACGGGTGCGGCAGTGACAAATGGTGACCTGCTTCGTGTGCCCAGGTTGTATTTCCGGGTCCCGAGCAGTTGGTGCCGAGTACAATAGCATCCTGCCAGGAATAACCACAGTTGCCCGCCGGGTCTGCCACTACGAAGGCATTCAACCGGCCGTCGATGCGGTTTTCGTTGATCATTTCATCGCCGCCGGGGTAATACTGGTGCTCATACCACGAAGAATTGGCGTGGTAGCGCACCGGATCGCCCGGCATCAGGTAAAAGCGGATGTGGGCCGGCGCGTATTGCTCGTTCATCTCGCAAACAGCGCGCAATCCCTGCTCCAGTTTATAATAACCGGTTCCCTGGTCGCTGCCGACCAGGTGCAGCGTCATGGGCACATAAAGCCATGCTGTGTCCACCCCGCGGTCCTGCGCCAGTTGGGTGCGGTTTTTCTGGTACCATTGCAGCCAGGGTGATTTTCCGGTGTAGCCGCACATGCGACCCGAAACGGGTTGCTGGGCAAAGGCAGAAGGAATGAAAATGGAAAAGAGCAGGGTAACGGTTAAGTAATGCTTGATTTGCATTGAACACAGAAGGTTTGGATCAAAAATAAACTGCGCGGCCTTGTTCGCTTTAAAAGTCTGAAGACCCGGGATTGAAAATTTGGTGTCGGTATTGTCGGCCAAAGATCGGGTATTAATGCGAGATTTTAACAAACCGGAATGACAAGCGCCAACCTGCGACAGTTTTACCTGCCGGGCATCGTTTTGCGCCCATCCAACGACACCGGCAAAAGTATCACTGGCCAATCACCAGCGACTGGGTTTTTATGTGGTTGTCATCCATATAAACCAGGCGATAAACGCCGGGCGCCCGGCTGGTTTCGTTGAATTGTAGTTGAGTTTTGGTGCTGGAAATCAATAAATTACTTTCCCAAACCAGTGTGCCCGCCGCGTCATAAACCATACATTTTCCGGAGCGGTTGAGCCAGGAGGCCGGTGTTTCGAGCGTCAGTGGCAGGCCCGGTGCAAGCAGGGTGGGGTAGCAGCGCCATCCATCGGTATCGGGTTCTGCGACGGCGCTGACGATGGTGGTTTTAAAATTAGCGTAAGGAGAAAGTTCAGTGCAGGCGTACCAGTCGTTGAATGGCCGCACCCGCCAGTAGTAGTTAATGTTGTTCAGGAGCGTGCCCAGCGTGTAACTGTTGCCGGTAGTGGTTACGTCCAGTTCCTTGACAAGAAAATTGGTAAAACGCGACACCTGGAGGACGTAGCGGGTGGCATTGGGTACCGCCTCCCATTCGAGCACCGTACCCGTGGCGGGCGACAATTGCCCGCCAACCGGCGAAAGCAGCACGGGCATTTCCGTGATGTCTCCCTGCGGCGGCCCGATGCCCAGCCACGCTGCTTTTTCCGTTTGCAGCGTAGTACGCATGATGGCAATTTGCTCGTCCGAAAAGCGGTTGGAGCAAACATCGTTGGAATAAGACATAAACAGCGTTCCATCGGAATAGAAGGTAGCGCCCGATGGGTCTTTTTGTTGAACCAGGCTGTTGCCCTGTGCATCGCAATCCCAACGGTAACTCAGGTAATCCGGTTTGGTGTCACAAATCAGGTCGGCGGCAATAATGCAGTTGCTGCCGTCGAGGTATTCTACAAGGGCCGTATCCAGCGGCGCCGGCACGGTTGTTTCGAGGCTGTCATGAAAATGCGTGTAGTCGTAGGTGAGGGTGTCGGGCGTCGGAACGCTCATGCTGTAAACCTTGCCTTCCCAGCCGATGAATGGGTGGGGCAGCGACAGGGCATGACCGATCTCGTGCGCCCAGGTGTGGTCGTTCGGGCCTGCACAACCGTGGGCGATCGCTACGCCGGCATAAGGCAGGTTGTAACCGCAGTTGTTGGCCACGTTGGCTGCGAAGTAAGCATTCAGAACGTCCGGCACATTGTTCGCCAGCATCATGTCGATGCCTTGCTGGATGGTTGTATGTTGGTACCATCCAGTGCTGTCGATCAGATTCCAGTTATTTTTGAAGTAAAAACGAATGCCTGCCGCCGCAAAATCGGAGTTGAGCCGGCAAAATGCGTCGAGCAGACGATCGGGAGAAATGCGCGCGCCGCCGTTGTCTTTGGCCAGCAGGTGGACCTGGATTCCTACCAGCAAGGTATCCGAAGACCGCTCTGCCACAAAATCCTGCGGCCGTTCGGCGTACTGCCGGAGCACCGGGGCGATGCCTGGCGGGGTGCCGCAGGGTGCAAGTTCGGATTTCAGGGGTTCCTGGGCGGAGGCGGACAGGCTGCTCAACAGCAGCGCAAACAGTGTAATCAGGCGCATGTGGCGAAGTCGTTTGTTTCGGGGGCAAACATACATTTTTTCACCTTCATGCGGCGGCGTATGTCCGGAATGACATTCCGGGTTACAGACAGATGGCCGGGCGGGTAAATAATCAAAACAACTCCTGCGCCACCCGGAATGTATTGGCGTGCGCCTCCACGATGTCGGCAATGCGCGGGGAATAGCCGCCGCCCATACTAACGGCCACAGGTATGCGCTGTTGTTGGCAGTAGGACAGGACGATGCGGTCGCGTTCCCGGCATCCGGCGCGGCTCAGGTGCAGGCGCCCCAGTTTGTCGGATGCGAGCACGTCCACACCGCTTTGATAAAAAATAAAATCAGGTTGAAAGGCGTCGGCGATGCGCGGCAGGTTTTCGCGCAGGATTTTGAGATACGCGTCGTCCTCCATGCCGTCGGGCAGGCCGATGTCGAGGTCGGAGTGTTCCTTGCGCAAAGGGTAATTGCGCTCGCCATGCATGGAAAAAGTAAAAACCCGGGGTTCATCCTGAAAGATGTGCGCGGTGCCGTTGCCCTGGTGCACGTCGAGATCGACGATCAGGATGCGCTGTGCTAACCCGTTGTCCAGCAGATAGTTGGCGGCAACAGCCTGGTCATTGAAACAGCAATAGCCTTCGCCCCGGTCCGCAAAGGCGTGGTGAGTGCCGCCGGCTACATTCATGGAACAGCCGTTCTGGAGCGCAAACAGGGCACATTGGATGGTGCCGTTGGAAATGTGGCGGCCGCGCTGCACAAATTTTTCATTGATCGGAAATCCGATGGCGCGGATTTCGCGCTCGGAGAGGCGCACCTGGGTCAGTTTGTCCCAGTATTCTTTGGTATGGGTGCGCAAGGCGACAGATTCGGGAAGCGGGTCGGGGTGAAAAAAATGATCCTCCGTCACCGTGCCTTCGTAGAGCAGTTGCTCCGGGATCAGTTCGTATTTGAGCATCGGAAAGCGATGCCCTTCCGGCAATTCGTATTTGTAAACGGGCGACCAGGCAATTTTTACCATGAAATCAAGGCAGCATTTATCCGATACACCTTGCCCTAATCAAAAAGCCTGGTGTAGTCATTTTCGTCCTTCAACGGTTCCTTAGGCGGCTTGTTCAGATCAAGCGGTTTTTCACCCTGTTTTTTGTCCTTGCCGATCTGAATCATCAGCGGACTTTCTCTTTCCCACTTTTCGAGCAGTTGCAGTCCCTCCTCTTCAAACACGCCATTTTGAAGGTCGATGGAATCCATCAGGTTGCGGCTGGTATCCATAAACCGCTCCATCTCACCCACCTTGTTGCTTACGTCGTCGGCCAGTGACTCCAGTGCCCGGTCGAACAGGGCACGGCGGTCGGGGTCGCCACTCACCACGCTCATGGCCGAGCGGATGGCCGAGTGACTGGCCTGGATGGCCCTGTACTCCTGCTCCTTCACCTGTATCTGGTCTTTGGTGTCTTCCAGCACCAGTTCGGAGTTTTCGTACATCTTGTTCAGGATGCGATACAATACTTCCATTCGCTTGTACAATACTTCGTACTTGGCATTGGCGTCCTGCAGGCGTCCGGCCTTGCGGGCGGCAAGGGTCACGTTTTTTTCGTCGTTCTTCTTTTTGGCCTGGTCGGCCACCGAAATATTTTTCTGAATTTCAGCCGTGTTGGCATCCATCGTTCCCTTGAGCTGGCGCATTTGCCCACGCAGTGCCCCGATCTGCCGGCTCATTTTGCGCAGGTTTTCTTCCAGATCCTCGATGTAGGATTTCAAAATCGAGATCGGGTCGATTTTGACAAACATCCCCGTGATCCAGCGCATCACCGATTTGTACAGGTACCACACCAGGGTGCGCATTTTCGGATCAAGCACCATATAAACTATCGCCGCCAAAACCGCCAACATTCCTGCCAGATACAACGTATTGGATGCCAGGGCGATCAACACTGGCAACAGATTCAGGAGCAGCACTCCGCCGCCCAGCAGTACGCCCGCCAGTACAACCGCTCCGGTAATCCCTTCAGGGCGTTGCCAAAATGACTTTTGTTCCATGAACGATGGTTGGGGGATTTGTTGATTGTTGATCAGGTTTCACTCATTCACTCATTCACTCATTAAAGGTTCTTGTGCATGTTTTCAATATCCTTATCAATCTGGATGACGACGGAGCGATGGGTTTTTTCGAATGCCGATTTGGCTTTTTCGAGTTTTTCGGTTTCCAGTTTGGCAGCGGATTCGGATTGTTCGATTTGGTTGAGATAGCCGGCGATTTCGTCCTGGAGGCGGGTGACTTCGGCCTTGTGGCGTTCTACCTGATCGCGAAGGCGTTTTACCTCTTCCTGGCGTGCTGTGATTTTGGTAGCGTTCTGATTTTCAAGGGCTTTGTCGAACTGCTCTTTTTCTTTCTCCACTACGGTCTTGTAATATTGAGCGGTTTCGATGAGTTTTTCTTTAGTGACGCCTACCGTGGCGGCAGTAGTGAAGGCACTTTTGTGGGCGGTGACTTCGTCCATTTTCATTTGGGCGAGTGCAGTGACGGCGCGTTTGAATTCAAAGTAATCAAAACCGGGAAGGTTGTTTTTTTCGATGGCGTTGGCTAAAAATTCCAGGCTGCGATCGTCCAGGCCTTCGGCTGCAAAAAGTGATTTGGTAGTGACCATGATGGTTGTTGTTGACGGTAGATGGTGAACGGCTGAAGGGGCAAATTTTGAGATTTTTTGAATCCGGGGGCGAAAAAGCAGGCATTAAAAATGAGCGGCCCAAAAATGCGACGAAAGCGCAAATTTAGCCGATAGCAGCAAGGCTTTTGCAATTTGCTTTTTTTCAAGTACGTTTGTTGTGTTAAAACCATCAAGGCCATGACTCCGGTAAAATTGAAAGTGTATATTTCCTATACACCCGAGGACAAAAAGACGGTCAAAGAACTGTACGAATTCCTTCGCCCGATGCACGACGAGGTGGATATCTGGTACAACGACCCACCACCGGCGCCCAAGCCTTTGCCCACTCCCTGGGAACTCTTTTCGGCGTTTTTGCCCATTTTTGTGCCCCGCGATTACCGCGACGAATACGCCAAAGTAGACAAGCGCCGCAAGGAAAGAGCGCACATATACCTGTTCATGACGAGTTACAAATCGCTGAACGATGCGCGTATTCAAAACGACATCCGGTTTGTGGCCGAACGCCGCGTGGAAAACGACTGGCTCAGCCCGCAACTGTTTCCCGTCATCATGGCGCCCTCCATGTGGAAGGAAAAATCGCCGCTGGCAAAATTCAAAGCCCTCGGCCCCAAAAAAACACTCATCGAGGTGAAGCCGGTGGAAGAAGGTTACTATGAAATCGCCACGCAACTTTCCAAGGTCATCCGCCAGGTGCAGCGCGACATGGACGAAGCCAAATTTGCCCAAAGCCGCCTAGTGGCCGCCGATGGCGGCGCCGTGATTTCGGCAAAACAAGCCAAACCCTACCTCGGCGGCGAAGATGAAACCCTCCAGTTCAAGGCCCCGTCTCAGGTGTATCCACCCGAGTGGCTGGGCTGGCTGATCTGGATTTTTATTTTTCTGTCCGTTTTGCGCGGACTGAAAGGAGATTTGCAGCGGCCAACGCTGGGCATGGATCGGTATGAAAGTGCCGAACCCGCCAAATCCTGGCAACCCGAATACCGGCGCGAGCAGCCCATGCGGCCCGTCGCCGAAGACATTCCACTGCCGCAACCCAATTGATTCGAAAGGGAAATTCCCGCACCCGGTTTCAATTGATTCCCAACCGATAACATCCAATAAATTGACAGCATGAAAAAACTTCTCTCGTTTCTGACCCTTGCGCTGGCGTTCACCGCTTGCACGAACGATAATCCCGCTATTTTGAGCGAGAAAAAATCAACCGGCCTTAGCCTGGTTGCGGATGCCAATCCTGAATGGCAATACGAAAACCTGCGGATTTATCCGGTGGTGGCAGAACCCTCCCTGGCTGCCGTTCAAGCCAACCTGCAACACCTCAAAACGCTGGAGGAAGGCATGAGCACCCCGGGATTCCGGATCACCGAACTCAAACAATTTGGCCGCACCCGCGAGCAAAGTGTGAATGCACTCACCGTACAAAACAAAAGCCGCGACACCATTTTCCTGATGTCGGGCGACGTAGTAACGGGGGGCAACCAGGACCGCGTCATCGCACAGGACCAGGTGGTGGCGCCGGGCACCGTTCGCAACATCGATGTTTTTTGTGTGGAAAAAGGGCGCTGGCACTACGATGACCCGACGGCATCCGAAAATGAAAAGAACATTTACGCTTTCAAGGGGTATTACAATGTAGCCAGCCCCCAGGTGCGCAGCGCCGTGCAGCGCAGCGGCAACCAGAATGAAGTGTGGAATGCCGTTGCAAAAGTCACTTCGGCCAACCAGGCGGAATCGGGCACCCATACCTACGCCGCGCTCGAAACCGCCAACGAAGCCAAAAACAAACGCGACGCTTATCTGCGCTATTTTGCCGGCAAACCCGAGCACTTGCCTAATATGGTTGGCATGGTGGTCGTTTGTGGCGACCAGGTGCTGGGCGTCGATATTTTCGGTCATCCGGACCTGTTCCGCCGCCAATACGATGCACTCATGCACGGCTATGTAGCCGAAGCGGCCACTACCGTTTGCGTCGCCCAATCGGCTGATTCGCAGGCGAAAGCCGCTTTTAATACTGTATCGCGATTGGCCGCTCCGGGGACGAAGAGCGGAGAAGACGCGGGCAAGTTTGAATTCAACGGAAGTTGGGTGCATCTTTTCCGGAAGTAAAACAGAATCGTTCAATCCATCCATGAAAAAACACAGGCGAAGCCGATGCCACGGCTTCGCCTGTGTTTTTTGAAATATTTGCCAACATGAAAATAATTGTCCAGGTGCTTTCTATGGTTGGAGTGCTATGGTGCAATATGTCCCAAGCACAGCCAGATGCGCTGCTGTTCCGCCAGTACACTACCAATGACGGCCTTCCGCACAACTTTGTGAACGATGTTCAGCGCGACTACCGAGGGTTTATTTGGGTAGCGACAGTGAAGGGAGTGAGTCGTTTCGACGGCTTCCAGTTCACCAATTATTTGGACGAAGTGCATGATGCTCCGCATTGGGGAGTCTTTGGATTCCACGATCTCGTGATGGACAAAATGGGCAGAATTTGGACTACCAATCATGAGAAATTATTCTGGTTTGACGAAAAGCGAGATTGTTTTCGGGAATTCAAGTTGCCGGCTAACATGCAGCAATTATTGGTTTTAATGGATTTTCCCGGTGCAGATGCTGTTTGGTTCTATCAAGGCGGCAATATATACACGCTAGATGCTGCATCCTTTCGATTGGATTCCGTAACAAAAGCAAAATACCTACCGCTACACAATGTGCAGATCGACCCGGCGCAACAGCAGATTTGGTTTGGCGGACATCACCGCGCCGACACGATTCAAATCTATGATATCCGAAAAAGAACCTGGACTTACTTGCCTTTCCACCGCGAAGGCTCCAACAAAAGCACTTGGGGGTTTTCGGAAGATGAAAAAGGGCAAATCTGGGTCGGCTCTGAAAAATTGTCCTGCCGCGACCCCGCGAACGGTCGTTGGAAACACTGGTTGCTCAAAAACGAACAAGGTAAAGCGCTGTTTGACTACAAACTTATTCCATCGCTGTGCAGTGACACGATATTGTGGATGTCCAACCAGAATTATTTGCGTTGTTTCGACACGCGAAGCCGGACGTTCACCCGGAAATATTTCGGCGATGCAATGATTGGGAATGTAATATCGGAGCAAACGGGAGAAATTTGGTTGTGCACCCCCAACGGGCTGTTTCACCACACTCCCCGGCAGCCCATGTTTCAATGGAGCCCATTTTTTTTTCAAAAAAACGAAACATCGGAAAAGCCGGCAGGCGAGATAACTGCTCCTTTGCCGCATCGCGCGAACAAGGACTGGGCGTGGTTGGTATGCTACGGTAAAGGAGTGGCCTTGTGCGATTTGAAGAAACAAAAAATAATCCGGCGCTGCCTCGACATCAACGCTGGAACGCCGCTGGAACTGACTTGGAATTATATGATTTTCGCACTCCGTTCCGAACGGCTTTGGTTGATAAATGCCCACGGTATTATGGCTTTGAACGAACACGATGGAACGCACCAAATTGTCACGAATGCCCCAAAATTCCACTGGATTGGAAATGCCGCGACCGACCCGGCGGGCAACCTCTGGTTTGAGCAACATGGCCAGTTTTACATTTCCGACAGCACTAAAAACCGGTTTCACCCTGTCGATTTGCCATTTGTGTCGCAACTCAAAGCGGGGGTTCGCGACCTCTGTTTCGACCGGCATGGCAACCTCTGGGTAATGACGAACAATGAATTGCTAAGTTATAAGCCTTCCTCCCAACAATTCCGGTTGGTGCCGATAGACTGGTCGCTCGTGGCCGCGAAAGGAAAACGTCACGCAGCAGACCTTGAGGTGGATTCCGCCGGCAATGCCTGGATTGCCACATGGGCGGGCTTATATCGCTGCAACCTCGACAAAAAACAATTCAAATTGTATGACTATCGGCAGGGGTTCAGTTCTGGGTACGCGGAGACGATGGCGATAGATGTTGAGCAGAATATTTGGGTAACCTCCCGTTTTGGCCTGTTTCGCTTCGACAGGCATTTAGAGCAATTTGTCAAAATCCGCTTGCCGAGTATTGAAACGGAGGCCACGCAAAGCATTGAATCCTTTGGTCCATTGATGTGGCTTACTATGGAAGGCGCCCGAGGGCTGGCGTTCGATCCTTCACAGTTTGTGCCACAACCGCCCTCCAACCCCGTCATTATCGCACTGCGCTTGCGCGGGCAAGCATACCCTTTCGATCCTGACAGCGTCAGGCAATTCCCTGTCAAATTGGATTACCTGCAAAACGTATTGACTTTCGATTTTTCAGCCATTGATTTTGAACAAGGCGACGCTTTGACATTTGAATACCAACTCGAACCTTTCGACCGTGATTGGGTGAGCGCGGGACAAAAGCGGAGCGTCACCTACACGAGTTTAGACGGCGGCGCCTACACTTTTCGTGTTCGTACCGTCAACAACTGGGGGGGGCGTAGCGAACGGGAGGCCGTTTTTAAACTCTACGTTCGCCCGCCGTTTTACCGCACGTGGTGGTTTTTTGCGCTGTGTACCCTCGCCCTCGGAGGCATTTTTTACGCCGTATTTCGCTACCGTGAGTTGCAGCGTTTGGAAAAGGAGAAAATCCGACAACGCATCGCCCGTGATTTACACGATGATGTAGGTAGTACCCTCAGTAGTATCAGCATCCTCAGCGACGCGGCGCTAAGCGGAGCTGAGCAGGAATTGGAAAAACAACGCTTCGGCAACATCGGCGAAAAAGCCCGTTCGGCACTTGATAGCATTAGCGACATTGTTTGGGCTGTAAATCCGCAAAACGACGCGATGGAAAAAGTGATTGAGCATATGATTGGTTTCGCTGTTGAAATGTTGGAGCCAGCCGGCATCTCCGTGGATGTTTTTATAGACAAGAAGGTAAACGCACTCAAATTGCCGATGGAGCAACGCAAGGAGTTTTACCTGCTTTTTAAAGAAGC
>Ga0075163_10004216_pt1 | contig 19302 bp, 29 predicted proteins | sample JI1023141ADNA_FD_71478 | JGI IMG/M metagenome (GOLD analysis project Ga0075163, IMG submission 71478) | Wastewater effluent complex algal communities from Wisconsin, to seasonally profile nutrient transformation and Carbon sequestration -... | ecosystem: Engineered > WWTP > Effluent > Algae...
GCCCAGCTATAACCGGCTTCTACGAACTTAACTATGACATGGTTAGCCCCAGCTTTCGAAAGCTTCTCAAATAGCTTAATTACGTCTGAATGAGTTACTACGCCTGGAACGATAGGGTTGCATTGAATACTTACGTAAATACCTGCTTTACGAAGTCTAGCGATGTCTTCTAAGTGATCCTCTAAAGGTAAAGCTCCTGGAGAGAGTAGCCGCCAATCTTCTGGGCTAGGAGTATTGATAGACTTTTGAGCGTAGCTGTACTTATTCTTTTTAAGTAACTCAATAGCCCAACCAGGGTAGCGAAGACGACTTAGAAAGAAAATAGGTAAGCCTAGCTTTACAAACTCTTCCGCTGCTCGTTGAGTATTATGATATAGGTCTTCAAGAGGTAAGAAAGGATCAGTAAAGGAAGAGAAGTAGCCGGCAGCGGAACGTTTCATCTTACTTAGCTGAACTCGTATTTGCTCTCCGTAGTTGATTGGAACCGTAATCAAACCCGTTCCACGGTATCCTCTAAAGCCTGCGTTTACGTAGCAAAATGCGCAACCTACATTACAATAACCACCGTAAGGTTCCGTTAGTACCGCTTCTGTAAAGCAAGGACGGTTACGAGTACCTTTAGGTTCAAATAGGTTCTTATACCAACCTTGCAGCGGTTTAGCCTTATCAATGCGTAAATGAGGGTAAGGTTCTAAGTACGCTTTAACCGTCTTTCGGTCTTCATCTTTAGCGTTACGAACCATTCCAATCTTAATTTCTCTTGTTTTAATTTCCATCCCTAGTAATTCGTCGTACTCCACCGTAATTGGTCCTAGATTCTCTCTAGGTTCTGGACGCATAAAGTACTCGTAGTTATCTACGACAGGGTTAGAATCGTTTCCTAGTTCGCTAGAAAGCCACGATTGTTCTTGATCCATTAAAGTAATCCTAAGTAATAGTAAACCAAGTTTCTTACGCCAACCGAAGAGCTTTTGTTAAGACAACCTACTAAATTAGGGTCACTCATTAACTTGTTAAAAGCTCTATCAATAACCTTTACTCGATTTCGAGTATTATCTTCGTTAAGCTCTTTGTCGTTACCTACTAACTCTCTACGTTGCTTAATTTGCTTAACACAAGTTTCAATATCGGTAGAAAGAAATAGTAGTTGAAAACTTACATCCGCTTTCTCCGCTAGCTCTTTAGTCCATTTAGTGTCTTCGGACAATAAAAGTCCTTCACAAAAGACACTACCAATATTATGGGACGCTAAAGAACCGCAACGCATGTCGTCTATAAGTTCGTAGACTTTAGCCGCTGAACCTATATTATCGCAACCACCGCAATTACTCTCGTAGTGGCCTAGTATCGCTAAGTAATCTTCGGAGTACTTATGAAGCTTAGCTTTATAGAAAAGCGGCTTCTTTCGTTTCTCTACGTATACAGGAATAAGTTCGATTTTCTTCTCTTGTATACGATTGATTAGGCTTTTAGCCACCCAAGTCTTACCGCTTCCACTAGTACCTCTTACTTGAATAATATTCATGTTATGTCTTCTTCAAAATATCTATTAAGAAAGTCGTTAAGAGACTCTAGTTGATAAGTCTTAACTAGAGCTTCCACTTCATGGTCAAAGCCTATAGCCAATACCTCTATTTCCTGAGAGGAAAGCGGAGCTAGGGCTTTCTCAAAACTCTCATAAAGCTCTAGTAAGTCTTCTTCGCTAGGCTTTCCGTAAGCTCCACCTTCTTGATAAAGTTCGTTAGAAAAAGGTTCGCAAAATTTTCCGCTACCACTATCTAAGCAGATGGCTTTAAGAGCTTCAGTTAACTTAGGAAATTTTTCAAAAGATATCATAGGGACTCCTCCGTAAATCCCTATTATACGCTCTAACGTCCTACGTATTTCTGCTTAGGCTTACCTTCTCCCCAAAGAGTTCTTTCGTATTTATCCCACTCGCAAAATGTATTTTGATAATCGTGAGCTTCAAGTCTAGCTGAAATCTTTTTAAGCTCTAACGATTCTAAGCAAGCTCTTCTAGCGGCTATTATTCCCATATCAAAGAAAGGTTTACCCATAGGAGCTTTAGGTTCTCTTCCAAAGAAGCGGTTAATGCCTCGTTGAGAACCCGGTCCCATAGGAGCCCAAATCATTTTATCCTTCCAAGTACCTGTTAAAGCCCAACGTAGGTCAGCGACTATTTGACCAGCCATAAAAGAGCCCATACCGTAACTAGCTTGGATAGAAGCGTGACTAGCTTGCATACTATCTGTATTAAGTTCTACTTTCTCTAGCGGAGCTACGTACCACTTAGTAACGCACTCAATCTTGTCGATACCGTCGTTACCTCTAACCATATAAGCTCCGTTGAAGATAACGTTACCGCTATCTCTATGTTTTCGAAGTATTCTGATAACGTTATCTAAATTGATTTTAGCTCGGTCAGTAAATACTTCAGGAGTTATTCGTTCAAGAGAAGAAGGTTTGTTAATAAACCTAGCTAACGCTACGGCCATCAACATATGCTTATGATCTTTGAAAGGAAGATACCAATTATCATAAAGCCACTTACTTACTTTATCGTCCATTCGACGAACGTTACAAAATCGGTAGTCTCTTAGAATAGGGTCACTAGTCCAAGGTTTAGGTTCTTCGGCTTCTTTCCTTAAGCGTATCTTCTCCCGTTCTAATACCCAGTGCTTATAACGTTCTAAGACGGGTAATCGTTTAACCGTTTCTAGGTGTAAAGTGTCGTCATTAAACATCTTGAAGTTCTCCTTTGAATTTACAATTATCGCAAATCATTAACCAAGTTGATTTTGGACCTTTTCGAGTAACTAAAGCTTCTCCGCAATTAGGGCAAGCTTTGTAATTAGGTTTAGTTTCTTCAACTTTTACTTCTTTAGCGTACCAAAGGTTCTTATAATTTTCAGACTCGTTTTGAGTCTTAAAATCTTCTAAGGCTTTTCGATACTCGTTGTTAGCTTTAGTCCAGGTAATATATCTGCTATCAATAGTTCCTTTGAATCTCGTATCGTCTACTACAATCCAAGGAGCATTGATAGCTACAATTTTAAGAGGTATACCGTTACAAGAGTAAGGAAGAATTTTTTGACTATCTATACCAGGAATAGCAGAAGGAAACTCTACTGGAATTACTTCCGTAATAATGATCCAATCATTCTTTTTAAGATTTTCTAACTTACTCATAACGTTACTCCCTCAGCCCAAGTTTCTGAATGGTACTCTACGCTTACAGGAGTAGGTATACCAATATCATTACCACCCAGTTCCATTAGTCGCTGAATCTCTCTGATGTACTTTATATTATAGAGCCAGGGAGCGGGTTTACCTTCACTATAGAACTTTCCTTTAGGAGCGGGAAAGTCGAATACCAGTTCATCGTGGACTTGAATTATCATAAAGTATCCTCCAAAAACTTTCTTGTTAAGTTCTCGAAGATACTCCCAACAACGTCTCATCGCTTTCCTCATCCACCACATAGCCGTTCCCTGAATATGATAGTTAAGAGGAACCGTTTCAAGTACCTTACCGTAAGACGTTCTAGCGCACATAAGAGGGTAGCCACGCTCTGGGTCAACCGTCTTATCGGGAATCGTTTCTACGTAACCATTACGGTTAGCAAATTCGATACAGGCAGCGTTTAGACCTCCTGGCCCGTGTATAGCTTGGAAACGAGATTTGACCCGCTTAAACGCACCAGGAACGTGATAAGCTTTATCAGCCGTTCCACTTTGTTCTACGCTACCGTATTGTACCGCAAAGTTACCGTTCTTAGTCCATTGATACCAAGTCGATTCAAAAACGTCTTTAACCTTCTTCCCGTACTGAGCGAACTTCTCTGGATGTAGCGTATCGAAGACTAGAAGGTGATTACTACCGTAGTAAGGAGGATCATTAGGACGTTCGAAGAGATTTATCATTTCAGTCTCTCCTGCTTCGTAAGCCGGTAGCCGTAGTTCAATATTCTTAGCGTCCAAACTCCACCACTCTCTACCAGGAGCAGGTCCAAAAGCGTAGCGAAGGTTAAAACCTTCTTTCTTACTTATATTTTGCTCGTTAGGGTTGTTAGAAGAGAAACGTAGAGTGGTAGTGTCTACTGGGTTAAGAGAAGGGTGTAACTTATACCAGTCCTCTACTCCTTCAATAGGCTTCCAAAACTTCTTATAGCTTTTCATATAAGCTAAAGCCGTTCCTCTCTTTCTAGCATCACTTAGATTTCTTAGAAATCCTTTAGCGATACTTAATTCAGGAAGAGTAGCTTCATATTCTTCAATAGCTACTTTATCTAACGAAGGTACGCCTGTCTTTTTAGAGAGCTTAACGGGAGGTAAGTTAAGACAGTTAACTCTCTTAGAAATCATTTCAACGTCTAAATCTTTACGCTTACACTTTTTACAGATAGTTGGTTTGTCTATTATATTCTTTTCGACTGACTTACAATTAGGACAGGTAAGTTCGTAGTAGCCGTAAACAAAATATAGGAGAGAGTTATTATTGCTTCCGTCAGGTAGCTCTAGTTTGTAATTAAAACAATCAGCTACTTGTAAACAATATTGATCAGCTTCCGCTTTCTCTTTGGTATAACGTTCCTCCATTTCTTCTAAACGTTTACCGTTAACGCTGATACCTACTTCTTCAACGTCGTAGATAACTCTAGGAAGCTTACAACTTTCTTTCCATATCTTCCCTAAGTTTCGTTTCTCTATAATTCGTTGTTGAGCTTTCCAGATAGGAAGGGTAACTTCACTATCGGCATTAGCGTAGTTTTTAAGCACGGTTAACCATGAGTGACATAGTAGTCTTAACACGTCTCCGTGACAAAGTTTAGGCTTACAATAACAACCTAAACGTTTACCATATAGCTCAGGAAGAGAGCTAAGAAGCTCTTCATTATTCCAAATGTAATCTATGTACTCTCTAATAGCTTTAACTCTATCTCTACTAGAGTTAATTTCAAAAGGATTACCCCACTTACTTCCTCTCCCAATGTAAACGTCGTGAGGCTTATCTTTTGTAACTACGGTAGGTAGTTGAGGTTCACTAGGAATAAGGTCAAAATTAAACGTGGTAAGAGCGTATTTTATCAACGCTCTAGGCATAAAAGTATCTGATTTCCAAAGCTTCTCTTTAATCGAAGGAGACTCAGGAAGAGCTTCTACGGCTTTACGTACTCCTGGAATAGTATCGGCTATTGACCTAGCTTTATTAGTGGCTTGCTCTAGGGCTAACTCGAAGTGTTGAATATTTACTTTACAATAAACTAGAGCGGCTGTCGTTAAGTCTTTAGGTTGATTACTAGCTAGCATATGACTAGCGTACATAATATCTTCAGTTTTATCCCAAGGCCATTCGTAGTCAAAGCCGGGAATTACGCTAAGAGCTTTAACGTCAAACTTACAATTTTGTAATACGACTTTATCAAAGCTATTTATTCTAGCTTTGATTGCTTCGAAGTCTTCCGGCTTATAGTAGACCTTTCTCGTAAATAGGTCAACATCCCATTCCCAATACTCTACTTCTCCGTTACTATCGCAAGTGGTTACGAAAAAGGGTAACGTACCGTGATGTAAGTCTTTACCGTTCGTTTCCGTATCTAAAGAACCAATAAGATATTTATCAATAGCCGGCATTACTCGTCAATCCTTAGAAATCGTTTCAAAGAATCAGTATTAGGTTCCCGATAGGTCTCTGTATGGTATTCTAACCATTCTTCGTAGTTCTTAAACTTAGGAGGATAGAGAACTCCATTTAGTTCTAGTCTCCAGTCTTCCCAAGCCGCTAACCCACCTACGGCTTCTCTACGTCGTCCTTCTCTCTCCCTATCGTCTAAAGAGAGCTTTCGAAGTCCGGCAGCTTTTAGCACCAAATCTCCGTGTTTAAGAATGGCAGCGTATTTATGGTGATGAATCTTACCTTGTTGGAGTAGGTTAGCTAGTCTTCCGTCGTGAATAAAGTTATGACAGAAGTGACATAGAGGAGCTGTATAAAGGTAAGTCAATCTTCCTTTAGCGTAGTCTATCTCGTAGACTTCGTGACCCTCTAACCATTGACGATAAGTAGCCTTATCTTTATGAACTCCACAAGCTAAGCAATGGAAAGCCGTAGAAGCGTAGGCTAACTTACGAGTTTTGTTCCACCAACTACTTCCTAATATTGACCTTGGGTTTACTTGATGGAGGGGTTTTGGTATGTTTGGTTGTAAGAGTATTTCTGGCTTCCAATCTATTTTCGGCATTTTTAGGCTTTCCCGTTCCGTTACAAATTGGGCAAATACTACCCTTACTATTCTTACCGCTACCGATACAAGCTATACAAGAAAGCTCTCTATCTATTTTAGGCATTCTATTCTCCGTTAAAAGAGCGGGAAAATTTAGCGTCCCAACTTCCCTTCCATCCGTAAGTAGGGTTAGGAGTACTTGAAAAACTTACCGAACTTAAAAAGCTTTTTAACCTAGCGTCATCGTTAATCATTTCAGAAACTTTGTCTAATAAAGCTTCTTCTTTATTGATTACTTCTTTTTGAACTTCTATTTGAATTATTTCGGCTTCTACGTAATCTTTGATTTCTCTACTTACGTAACCTTTAGCCGTAGCTAGAGACTTAATACTCGATAAAAGTCTTTTATTCAAATCTTCTAAAGCTCCCATTTTATCCGCTAAGATTTGTTTAGCTTTAGACTGAGTTTGAACAATTCTTATAAGAGATTCTCTTAAGTCATAGCCTTGTCTAAAACAATCTCTAAGATTAGTTAATATCCAACGGATAGCGTACTCATCCAAGCTAAGAGCTTTCGTAGTACTCTTTCCAGCGTCGTAGTTCGCTCTACGCTCTTCGTCAGAAAGAACGTCGTAAGCTTCTTGAACTTTATTGAATTCTTCTACTCTATCAGGATTAGAGTCTGGATGAGTTTCTACGGCTTTCTTCCGATAAGCTTTCTTGATTTCTTCTAAAGTAGCCGTAGAAGAGACTCCTAAAACTTCGTAAAAACTCATTTCAAAAACTCCAATAGAAAAAGGTAGACCTACTATAGTAAGTCTACCTTAGATAGCTTTTAGAAATCGCTCGTAGAAAAGGTTACTCTGGACGTTCTTTGAACAATTCGTCAACCAAAAACTTGACAACTTCCGCTTGACTAGCTTCTCCGCTACCTACTTTCTCTTTAAGAACCTTAAAGAAAGTCGATACTGTACGACTAGTAGCCGCAGCGTTTAACGTTAGCCCCTCTGTATCGTTACGCTGCATAACCTCCGTCATAATACTTTTTACTTTCAACCCAGCCATAATTTTCTCCTGAAAGGAAGTAAGGAAACTTTCGAGCGTCTCAACTAAGACGTTCGTCAAGCTCTTCGAAAAGCTCTACAACGGGATTCTCGAAGTTCATTGAATCATTATCAATCGGAAGCTCTTCTACTCTAGTCAGTCTTACGGTTCTATCTTCCTCGTTAACTGGGCTAACTGGCTCTACGGCTTCTCCGTCTACGTAAGCTTGGAAGTTATCCATATTAGCTAGGTCAGACACGTTAAGCTCCTTATAAAAAGTTCTACGAGAGATAGCGTGGCCTGCTATCGGAAGGGTGGCGACTTCCTTTTATCTCGTAGAACTCTTTCCTGATTTAATTAGCAAAAGTAAGAAACCAAACAAGAACTATTATAACCCAAAGGAAAAGTACTTCAGTACGTTCGAAAAAGGGAGGAAGCGGAGGCACTTCATTTTGATTCGAATAGTTTTGGTAGTCCATCGTCTTGTATCCTTAAGACAAAAACTCTTAACCCTTTTCGTTTCGCAATATCAATCATATGCTTAGTTCCTCTACTCTCTTTTTCCCAAAAGGCTATAAGAGCTTGAGAAACTTCAGCCATTTGTTCGTTACGTTTATAGCCAGCGGCTTTACCGTATACGCTCCATTGAGCTGGAAACGTTTCTACTTCGTAGTTTCGAAACTCAGCATAACGTCTTCCAAGTAAGTCCGCTCCTTTAGCTCCTCCTTCGATTATTTTAATCGGTAGGTTAGGGTAGCATTCTCGTATAATGGTATCGCAGGTAGCTACTACTAAGTGAAAGTTAGTAAAAGTTCGGCTACCAGCTACTATTATATTCAACTTTTAACTCCTTTTATTCGGACTCTAGGGTGAAACGTTTGAGTATCACCTTTTTCACAATAACACCATAATTCAAACGGTCCACCGTAACCTACGTCAACTTCTTCCGTTCGGTCACAAGACTCTCCGCAATTCATACAAGTATCGCTAACGTAAACCCATTCTTTTATTTTATGTAAACGATCAAAATGAATCGGGTCAGAAGAGTCGTAATCTTCGTAACTTAAACTCTCCGAATCAGACATTATAAGGTTTGCCTCATTTGGTCTAGCTTGAACCGTATTCTGGCCTAACTTAGCTACCGGCTAACGTAGTTCTGATTCGGAGAGAAAGTTAAAGCCCAGGCTGAGCGTGGTCAGCGATACTAGAGGAAATCTTTCACGCGCAACATCTACTCTAATACACCTCTGGGCTAGTTCGGGTTACTTAGTTTCTTCTAAGTATTCTTGTTCGTCAAAAGCTAAAGCTTGACCTTTAGTAATCATATCGTTAACGCTACGGCAGCTATCGAAGAACCCTCGTTCATTAGGGTCATCATTACGGTCTTTGACGCTAATAGTCAAACCGGGCATTTCACAAACGATATTATCAAGGACGGACTTCATCAGTTGTTCGGCTACTCTTTCAGGAGTACCTTCAAACTTAATAATTCGATACACTACTTTATTTGAACTCATATTTTACCTCTTAATAATTTGAGCGGGTTTCTGAAAGGTCTAGTTAGTTAAGTAGTCATCGTAATCGCACTGCTAGATTGATTACGTACTTTAACCTCACCACTTTCCCGTTACTGGTTAGAGCTATCCCGCTACGCTCTAAATCATCTAGGGCACTACCCTAGCTTCTCACTTATAAATCGTCCAAGGTAGGAGTCGAACCTACAAACCTTTTATTTAAGTTGGCTTACTACTCAATTCGTAATACGGTCTGCCAAACCGCTCTTAAATATTAGGTTGAGGGAGCCAAATTCCCTTGCGTCTGCCATTCCGCCACTTGGACATATTAACAATAGCGTAGGTAGGAATCGAACCTACATACATCGGGCATAACCCCTATGCTCTCCCGTTAAGCTACTACGCCAACCACTACCTTACGGAGTCCTACTCTCCAGTAAGTTCGTCCCAACTAACTCCCTTGTAGGAGTTTTTACCGTCTTTCAAGTTAACCGTCTTCTTACCTTCGAAAACAGCCGTAACTTCGCAAGGAACCGCTGACTTGGCTTTAGGAGCTTTATACAAATACGTCTCTCCTACGGCTGGAGACCACTCAGCTGCTTCTTCCGTAGAAGCTCCTTGTAGTTCCGCAATTCGAGCGGCTGTTTCACTCCAAGCGGAATCTTCGTCAGGGTTAAGACCTAACTCAATAGCCGTAGCGTTGATAAGGTCTACCGCATCTTGATCACCTTGATCAGCGGCTTCTCCTTGAGCTTGCCAGTCAATATCGCTAGCAGCTACTCCTTCTTCTTCCGTTCCTTCTCCGCTCATAGCCGCGTTCATAGCTTCAACTACCGCTTCCCAAGTCCCAAACTCTTCGGAGTTAGAGTCAATCCCTAGCTCCTTCGCTCGTTCAGTAATTTCGACTTGAGCCTTAACTACCTTCGTCATAGCTAACGGTAGAAGCTCTTCCAAGCTAAGTGACTTTACGTCAATATCGGGAACTGCTGGAGCTTTAGCCGTGGCTTTACCTTTAGCTGGTGCCGTAGACTTAGCGGGAGGAGTAGGAGCACTAGGAGCTGGAGAAGCTTTAGCCGTTGGCTTAGAAGCAGCGGGAGTAGCTTTAGCGGCTGGAGCGGAAGTTTTCGGAGCGGGAGCTTTCGAAGGAGCTTTAACGGGAGCTTCTTCTACAACTCCATCTTCACTAGATTCTTCGAAGTCTACAACTCCGTTCCATTCGTGATTTGCGATAGGTTCCATATTAGCGTAAGGTCCGGTAGTTTGCTTTTTACCTTTCCAAATTCGGAAGCGGAAGTGAATACCGGCTTCAGCCATAACCGGAAGAGCTTGCTCGATTTCTTCCACCGTCATATTAGACGTATCAAGCCCTAGCTTTTTAAGCTCGTTGTAGACCTTCGCTAAGTGGTCTTTAATTGATTTACGAGTCTTGTCAGGAGTTTCGTAGAGCGGTTCAATAATTCGAGTACGAAGACCAGCTACTGGAATCATACTTCCATTAACTTCTACTGCTTCAGGAGCTACGATAACTCCGCTAGCGTAGAATTGAAGCTTACCATAGTTTTCAGAATTTTCATCTGCGATTTCGGAGAAACGAATATCAACTAACTTCGCTACTCCGTTATCAATAGGAGGTGGATCACCGCCAGCACTAAAGCTTACTGGAGTTGCCTTAAACTCTTCGTGAGCCTCCAATACTTCGGAACCTAGAGCAGCCAGAAGAGAAGACTTTGCTTTCGCCATTTTCTAAACCTTTACCTAAAGAAACAAACCACCATTTATTAACGAACCAGAAACCGTATTTTAACGGAAACTTAGTTCACGATTTCTTCGAATTTTTCGAAAGTAGGGTCAACCATTATCTCGTTAATTTCCTTACCACGTGGTACTCGAATTTTACTCAAGTAGACGGGGTGAGGAGCTAACCTTAAACAATATTCGGGGTCAGTAGTCGTTTCGAACGTTGTTTGAACTTTATTAGCTATTTTAGTTTGACGTTCTACCGTCTTCGCTCTTACGAACGTTTGAAGAATATAATCACAAGACGGATGAAGCCAAGCAGCCGTAGAAGGTTGTAACGCTGAACCTACGTAAGGAATAATCAAGTCAGGTAGAGCGTCCTTTACGTCATATTCTTTCTCTTGAGAAATAATAACGGTATTTGTAGGAGCTTCTAACATTCGTCGAAGAAACTCTTTTGTTTTAATACCGCATTGAGAGTATTGATCACGAGTAGCTATACCCCAACTCTTTTGAACGGGAATTTCCGACAATCCTAATATCTCTTTCAATATTAAATCTTGAAGCATAGTTCCCGTATCTAAGACGATTGTTTTGAATTGATCGTAAATAGTTTCAAGTTCAATTAAGTCTGAGCTTTGTTCTAGCTTAATGAACTTAATACCTTTATCAGTACGAATTGACGCTGTACCGTTTTCCGCTCCAATAAGTAAAAGCGGTTTAGGAAAGCTACAAGCAAATCGAGTCTTACCGCTACCGCTTCTACCGTAAATAGCTACCTTAAGTAAATTCTCTACTTCAGAAACGTCCACTAGCCTGTCCCAAATAGTTCCCGATAGCTTAGCTGGAGCTTTACCTTTAATAGCAGCTACGCTTTTAATAGGTGGCTTCTTAGTAGCTACGGCTTTCTCTTTAGTAATTGCCGGCATATTAGTCCTTAGAAAGTTCGGGGAATACTCGTTTTCTTCGTCGCAGCCCTACGGTAGAACCGCTGTCCAAGTAATCGTCTACGCTAGCTCTATAACCTTCAGCGATAGGGTTCCAAATACCATAAGGAAGACGAAAGTGACGACGGTAGTGAGTAGGAAATTGTTCTTGACGAAGTTGATAGTTGTATACTTGTTCGTCTTTATTAAAACAAAATTTCCACCACTCATAATCGTCCTTAAGATTCAATAATACTGGATCAAGAAATTCTTCTTGAAACTGTTTTACTTCCCAAGGTTGAACCAATACCGTATAACGAGCAAAGAACGTGCTAGCGTTCTCTTCGAAAACTTCCTTTAGTCTACCGAAATAACTTTCCAGCGTTTCTTCCGGTTTATTTTTCGTAGCTTTATGTCGGGTAATACTTCCTTTACCTCCGCTAAGAGGACGACGTATAACGTTGTAACGTACTCCCGCTATCGGAACTTCTTTATGTTTCTTAAGCTCTTCTATCTTGTCCCTAGAAGTATAAAGGGCTACTAAGTAAAACATCGTTTGTAAGTCAAACTTAAGACTACGAGTAAGTTGTACGTCATCTATTTCTGACTTGGTTTTATTTTCCTGAAAGAAGATACCTAACTTATTTAGGTTCTTAATAAGGTCAAGTCCGTCCCACTTACCTCTCAATAAAAAAGGTTCTCCCGTATAACCTTTAGGACGATACTCAACTTCAAATTCTTTCTCCGTAAAGATATTCTTTCGAGTCTTCTCGTGCTCGTGCTTCTTCCAATACTTAAGATAGACTTCATATTGAAGCTCGCAAGCTCTATACCACTTGTAAATATCTTCTTGTTGACTAGGGTAGTCTCTACAGTAAATAGTCGTAACTTTCTTAAGAGCTTCTTTCCAATCTAGTTTCTTGTAGTAATACTCTTCGCAAGTATGCCACATATTACCATAGTCTAAGTTCTTGTTAAACTCTTCCGGCTTATCTAAGCCTAGTACCTTCTTAATTCTACAACGTTCTCCGCAAGTTACGTAGTCTCCTACAATTGACTGCGTTACTCCTTGTTCAATTGGTCCTTTCCAAAAGATAGTAGGAGCTTCCATTCTTAGCTTAGCGATACTAGGAGGAAGAACGGACTTTTTAGAGGGAAGAAGCTTAGCCACGACAAGTTCCTTAAGAAGCTTTAGAAGATAAAATTTGTACGAGAGTCTTTAACTCTTGAAAAGTTAAAGTAGGAAGAACGATAGCTTGAAGAGTTTTTAATCCTAAGCTTACTTCTAAGAAAACTTTATTTTCTTCAACTAACCAAACTAGCTCAAACAAAGGTTCTTTATCGTAAGTTTCGAAATTAAAATTTTCTGGACCTTCTTGATCCCAAATATGGTAAGAAAACTCCATTTCTTCTTCGTCTGGAAGAAAGCCTAGAGAGCGAATATTTTCCTTGGTAATACCTTCGTCAATCTTAAACTCTGGTAAGGGCATCCACATAGTAGGTTCTGCTACTTTGTAGTCATTATCGTATCCTACGGTTATAGGGTGACCGCAAGTTTCGTAATTAACCCAACCTTCGAATAAAGTTTGCCAACTGTATCCAGCAGCCTTTTTATAACAAACAATACCCTCGTCAGTTAAAATGACTGTACCGTCTTTAGGAGCAGTAGCGATAGGTTGCATAAGTATCCTTAACCGTAAATAAGGTCGTAAATAAAACCGGCTAAAGCTCCTACAATAAGCCCTAACCAATGAAGAAAGCCTAGTAGTAGAATGTACTCAAAAAGCTTTTTAGGAAAGTTGTTAGACACTATCTAATCTCTCTTTTAACTCGTTTGTAAGCTTTCCAATTTGAAGGATAAGTAAATTCGTTTCCTTCTTCGTCAGTTACGTAGAGAACTTCTGACCTAGCTCCAACGTATATTTTTACATCTTGATGAAGTATCTTTCCATCGCTAGTAGTAACTACGTAGTGAGAGGCTTCTTCATTAATGTCTGTAGAAATTTTGTAAAGTAATCCTATAACTAAGGTTACTAACATTACAATACAAACTATTACAATTATAAGGTCTTTCAAATAATTTTTAATCATTTTTGTTTCTAAAAAGGAAGTTGAATAACGTCCACTATAACGTCTCTAACACTGACTACGGCTTCCTGATGTAAGATTCCTCTTACCTCTATTGGAGCGGAAGTAATAAGGCTTGGTTCGTTTATCGTAGCGGATAAGAGTTGTTGCCTAGCTGGATAGTTAGCGTACTCAAGACTGAAGTTAAAGTCTTTCGAGATAGCGTCAAAATCTTTTCTAACCGTCTTACCGTGAAAGACGATAGCCGTAGGTTGAGTAAGAACTATTGTTTCTCGTAACCTATTATAACAAGCTACTTTTTCGTCAATCGTTACCTTACGCCACTTACCGTCTTCTCTAGGAACGCAAGAGACTAAGTAGGTATAAGCGTAAGTAGTCATTATAGGCTTCTTTAGGAGTCTAAAAGCTTCCGCTTTAGCTTCTTCCCATATTTGATTAGTGTAAGCTCCTATAGTACCGCTATATGGATGTTTAAGCACGTCATCTTCTATACGGGGAGCTTCGCCTATAAAAAGAACGTCAGCCGGTATCGAACCACGTAGAAGGAGAACTTTCGAACGTCCTTTACAAAGGTTACAAGCTTTACAATCTTTCCAGTTAGCTTGATGGGTAGTCCAATTTATTCGTTCTGGGTGGTCTATCTTCGGCATTTATATTCTCCAATCTAAAACTGATTCAGGATCATACTTATCGAAACAATCAGCTAAGCAGTTAAGGGTAGTGGTAGTATCTTCTATCCAAAAACTCTCTTCCCTTTCAGAGGAGCATCCGTAACTTCCCTCTACTCTAGCTTCTCTAATAACTTCTCCAATTGCTTTTCGTTGTTGATCCGTTAGAGAATCTAATAACTCAACTATGTCTACCTTTTTAGTCGAGTAAGCCGTTATCGCTGGATCAGTTTTAGAATAACCCATCTAGGTTCCCTCGTACATTAGCTTAAGACTATGAGCGATCAAAAGAGCGTCCGCTACTTGAAGTTGAGTTCCTTTCGTTCTTTGTTGAGACCAAAGGTCAACTTTAGGGTAAAGCTCTTTTGCTCTCTCTAATAGTCTACCCTTCCACTGGTTCGTAGTCTCATTCTCTTTACGAGACATTCTAACGGCTTTTTGCCAAGTCTTAGGAGGTATTCTTTCAAAAGGAGCTTCTAACGCTACGCAAGACGCTAGAGCGTAACCAAAGTACAAGCCGAAGTTAAAAGTTGAAGTAGCTCCTCTAACTACTTTACCTTTCATAACGGTAGGCATTGCGTGAACTTCTTCTATCCCTACTCGAATAGGCCCACCTTTAGCTGCGTGGGTAGCTTCTTGATAAGCTTCTTTGATAGATAACCAAACGTCACTAACGGAGCTAGAGAGCTTATAGAGTTTAACAACGTTATGATATTTGTCTATCACGCAAACTCCTCCGCTAGTTCCTGGATCAATACCGATAACCGTCAAAAGGCTACCGCTTGGTACGTCTATTTTTGGCATGGGTATATCTTTTCTCTTTAGGTTTAGTTTTGAACTTTATTACTTCTACGCTATGATCGGGATAGCTCATAAAAGTAATCTGAGTAGAGATACTTCGTTTGTATTCTCTAGCCCATTTACGAAGCATAACAACTATGCTTTTACTACTACACGTATAGTCTACTCCTTTCTTGATCGTAACTTCTTTACGACTTCTTACCCACCTTTCCCAAGGATAGATTCTCTTCTTACCTCTCTTAGCCAAAGTACTCTCCTTTACATACGTAGAAATAGTTACCCATAACTCTAATATAGAGACTAAGAGAGAAGAGAAAGTAACTACTAAGATTACTTATTGAAGATAGTAACTTGAGTTATTATAAGTTAACTAGAGTTACTTAAGTTATTCAACCTTACGCTTGAAACGTCGCCTATACTGAATTGATTCTAAAAAGAATTCAAGTCAGGGTAGCGAAGGTTATTCAACCTATCTCCTCAATGTAGTTATCGGAGACTGGGAACTGCTTTATGGAGGAAATCTACCCTCCACTATCAACCTCTTTCCCTTGCTCTAGGTTGCGGCTTAGATAGGTGCCCCGTAGTAGCCGCTTTAGTAGGTAACGCTACGTGCGATTGCTGCGCTCCATTACCTAACTTCGTAGTATACCCGAAATTTCGTGGGTAAAAATTTTTCGAAAATATCTCTTTACTTTCAAATAACTTGTCCGATATAAATAAGCTTATTAGTCGATAACTTTTCTCAAAAGAAATGGAGTTTTTTATGGTTAAAGTCATTTCCGTAAATGACCTCTGGTTCCGTGGTCGTCCAGTAATTTTAGATGGCGGTTGCGATGGTATACCTTGTAGCGATTTAGATAAGCTACGAGTAGAAGAACCTACGGACAACGAACTTTTCGAAATCGAAATAAGAGAGCGAAAAGAACGTAAAGCTAGAGCGGAAGGAAACAAAGAAACGATTCAAGCCGCTTTTCAATCGAGTATTATTAGTACAACTTTCAAAATTAAGTAAGGAACGTTACGGTGGCAAAATTATCTCCAAGTAAAGCTACTCCTTCGAAAGTAGCTCCTAGTTCGAAAGCTCTTCCTTCGAAAGCTCCTCCTAAAGCTATCGCTAAGAAGCTTCCTGAAAGAAAGGAGGAGAAGAAAGAAGAAGAAGAAGTAACGTACAGCCACGTAGAAGTCGCTCTTTTCGTCGGAGACAAGCGACTACTCCCGGCTAACGTCTTAGCTAACCCGCTAGATTCCGATGCCGCTAAAGCTCTTTTAGGGTGGACGGTGCCGGATGAAAAAGGAAACTTCGTAGACTTCGACTTTACCGATATGAACGGAGTAACGGTTAAGTGCACTAGACTTAACCATCAACGTCCTTTTAAGCGGCCAAAAGCTATTCGCTACGCTCACGAGATACTTGACCGTCAATTCGAGTTTAATGGCGAACCTATCTTGTTAGGAAATAAAGCCGCTGTACTAGACGGTCAGCACCGTTTAATCGCTCTCGAATTTGCTAAGCAACTTTGGGAAGCGGATAAGGTTAAGTACTGGAAGTGGGAGACTCCTCCAACGATTGACGTTGTCTTAATTGCAGGTATACCGGAAGAGATTAAACGTATTAACACTATCAATACGGGAACCTCCCGAACGATGGCTGACGCTTTCTACGCTGCTAATCTCTTCCCTAACTCGAATAAGAAGGTAAAGAAGAATATTTGTAAAGCAGCGGGTCACGCTATCTCAATGCTTTGGTTCCGAACGGGAGCTAACGTTAATGCGTTTTCAACTAAGCGTACTCACGCTGAAAGTTTAGACTTTCTTGAACGGCACCCTCGTTTAGCGACTTACTTAGAGACGACTTTTAATTGGGCGGAAGAGTGTGGAAAAGAGTTACCGCTAAGCCCCGGCTATTCGGCTGCGCTTCTCTACTTAATGGCTTCTACGGCTACGGAAAATATTAAAGACGGAGAAGGATATCACGAGACCGTTCTACCTACGGAAGAGCGGCTTGACTTCTCTTACGAGGAAGTGGCCCTAGACTATTGGAAGAGTCTTTTCTTCAGGAAACAATCAGTCCAACCCGTGTTGGACGTTCTCAACGATTTAGTACTAGACGGTAGACCGATAGAGGAGAAACTAGCGGCTATCATTTTAGGATGGCGTAGCTGGCTCTCTAACGAAGCAGCGGAAGTTCTAGCGGAAGAAGTAGACTTAGAGAGTAACGTTGGTTATAGCGTCAACGGAGAAGGAGTAAAGAAGCTCTCTAAAGCGGTCTTTATCGGGGGAATAGATACAGCGGGAACCTAAGAAAAAGTTTTCCAACTCTTCTTGGAGAATTTTTGTAATTTTCAAAAAGTTAGAAAAATTCTTCAAGAAGGTATTTACTTTTTAACGGCAATCGACGATATTTGTAGTTGTAGGGAAGAGAAAACGAAACGAAGGAAACGAAAATGGCTAATAAGAAGAAATCTAATAAGATGAAGTCGGTTAAGCACGAGTACGCTAAAAACTTCGTGTTGCTTCGCATACCCTCTTGGACGAATCTAATAGACGGAGTAGTTCATCCTTCTAAGATTATCGAAGTATACGTTGTTAGGGTAGTTGAAAACAATTACTTTATACAGCATCCGATGGGAACGTTGATGATTGAATTAGAAGGGAATGTTTACTATCCCTTGTCCGACGTAATTGGTGAATCTGTACCGGGTTAGATTCAATAATACAAAAACGAAGGAACCGAATGATGTGCGAGCGAAAAAGTAAAACTTGTCCCCGCTGTAACGGTAAAGGTCTTACCGGAAGTCACGTAGCTCACTTAGGGGTTCCCGGTCTTTGTTACCAATGCGACGGTTCTGGAGTCGTTTATTGGATCACGGGTGAAGAAGTTCTAGCGAAGGAAGTAAGAGCTAAAGAGAATCACCTAAAAGAAATCGAAGAGAGAGGAAACTTTTGCAAGCTCGTAATGGCCGAAGAAATGGCTAAGACGGAAGCTAAAGTTGCTGAAGGTAAGCCTTATCGAATCAGCTATAGTTATACTCGTTACGAGCAAGACTTAGAAAGTTTCCGTAAGCTTTGGCGAGAGATTTCTAAAGAGCTTAAAGAACTAGCTACGGCTAAGAAAAAGGGTAAATGGGTTAGAATTGTTGAAGTACCTAAAGCTTAACGAAGGAAACGAAAATGAAAGCTAGCGAACTTATCGGTCAACGAGTAGTAAATTGCGAAACGGAAGTAAGAGGAATGATTGTAGAAGCTAAAGACCCACCAGCGGGTAGCTTCGGAGTAGGAATTGATTGTCTTATTGTTTGGGAAGACGGTACGAAGTCTTGGCTTGATGCTAGCGATGTTTGCTACGAAAACGAAGATTTTGAATAATTTTTCGAAATACCTCTTTACTTTCTTCAACTCTTAGTCGATACTCTTAAGGGTTGAGACGAAGTTAGCGAAAACGAAGGAACCGAACGATGCCTAAATTTTGGATAGCGGACGATAAAACCGACGTAGAAAACGGTTGGACAATTTATACTAACCATCCTATCGGATCAAAAGAGTTTTGGGCCGCTTGTGACGCTGAGTTTCCTCCTTTCTCTAACGAAGAAGAAACTTTTAGAATTTCAAAAGCCGTAGAGCTAGACGAAGACGGTAATTGGGTAGGTAATCTAGGTCAAGAAATCGTAAGCCGTTAAACGAAGGAACCGAAAAATGACTTATACTCCTAAAACTTCTAAAAACAAGTTCTACTACGACAACGGGACTATCTGTGTCTATTTAGGTAAGTTCGGTTGGAATTGGATAAGAACCGCTCCTAACGGGGCTAAAAGTGGTGACGTAGGTTACGGTTCTTTAGAAGCCGCTTTAGTAGCGGCTAGAAGCTAAACTTAACGAAGGAGACGAAAATGAGTAGCGAAGAAAGCGGAGTAGAACTAGGAAGAGTTCTAACCTTACGAATGGCCCTAGAAGGAATGCTAGCGAGAGCGGGAGAGCTTAGCGATATGCCGTTAAAGCAACTTCGCTCTCTTCATCCCGATAACGTTACCGGAAGCTCTACGTTCAAAGCTTCGAGAGGAGATTGCGTAGAGTCTATTTTGTACGAAGAATTTCAAGAGCTTATCGAAACACCTTAACGAGGGAAACGAACGGATGAACGCTAAACGAAAGCCTAAAATAACGGCTAAGCAAGAGGGAGGAGACGACGGTTATTGCTACGTCGTTCGAATAAACGGAGTTAGATTTGTAAGCGGACTTACGAGAGCGGAGCTACTGTACTACAAAAAGAAAGCTCTCGAACATTGGGAAGAGAAAAATAAGGAGAA
>Ga0075163_10004217_pt1 | contig 19300 bp, 22 predicted proteins | sample JI1023141ADNA_FD_71478 | JGI IMG/M metagenome (GOLD analysis project Ga0075163, IMG submission 71478) | Wastewater effluent complex algal communities from Wisconsin, to seasonally profile nutrient transformation and Carbon sequestration -... | ecosystem: Engineered > WWTP > Effluent > Algae...
TTGGGAGGCCAGGGATGGCTGGAAACGTAAAGCTGAAACCTGGCAGCTGAGGAATCGGTAGCGATGGGAGCGTGAAGCCTGGTAGTCCAGGCAACGTTGGAAGCGTAAATGTTGGGAGGCTAGGGATGGCTGGAAATGTAAAGCTGAAACCTGGCAGCTGAGGAATCGGTAGCGATGGGAGTGAGCACAGAGTCATGGCTGAGCCCAAACAAAATTGTTACGCAAAAACTCGAAAAAACGAATCCGAATTTGCAGAGAAAATCGCCGAGTTAAGGGCTCACAAAAACGGTTGCTGATAACAAATTTGCGGGGCTTGCCCCATAAGCGCATGCGGTCGCTGGAGTCGCATTGGCTCCCAATAAAACGTTTCCAGAGTAACAATGAAAGGTTCCAGACGCACACTGAATTAATGGTGCTGCAAGCGTGGCACCTTCATCTCCGGTGCGCCTAAGTTCAAGCCAGTTTTTAACAGTACCACTTTGGGACGTATAAAGTTTCCAGCCATTTTCGTCGAGCTTCATGCCACCCCAAGGTGTTGAAAGCTCAAAGCCTGTCGGAGCTACTTTCATGAGAACGGTCACCCCGTCTTTTGTGTTTGTGTCGGTGGTGACGAGGTTAATACTACCATCCGCTTTGCCAAGAATACGGCCTTGGGCTGTGCCGTCTTGCCCGGGAGCGAATACGCAAAACTCTCCGTAGTCGAGCTGCCCGTACATCTCTTGGTTGCGCACCTCACGAAAGGCAATCGCGATGTTTCGATCGGATTGCACAATCGAGACGCATTGTGCGGCATCTTTGCCCGCCTTGGCTTTGGAAGGACGAGAGCAAAAGCCGGGTTGCTGCCAGAGCTCGGTTTGCTGCCCCGTCGCATCTTGGAAGCCAACATCGCCCGTTTGCAAAAGAATCGAACCGCTTTTTTCATCGCGTTCGGTGTTGAGGACATCCTCCACCGAAAAGATGCTGCCCATTGAAACTGCGCCCATAATGTTTTCTTTCAGCCACCCAAGTCGAGGGTGTACGGTCTAATTAAGTTAAGGTCGGTAAAGGTGCCTTGTCTTGATTTTGTGAAGGTTACTTCTCGAATCCAAAGCGGCTCGTGCACATCGAGAAAGTCATCGTGTACATTTGCCATCGTGTTTATGGCCCATGGCTTTCCTTGATAGGTATGTCCATGCACTTTGTACTTTAGAACAAAAGATTTGCTCTGGTACTTGGACATCTGGTTTCGAACAAAACCTTCCAGTTGACCTGTGGTCTTGCTCTCATCGTCTTGCAGGTAAACAGGTCTTGTTGTTTTTTGAAGATAAGTTTTTGAGAACGTCAGAAGCGATGGGCGTATATCAAGTATACGTGCGCCTTTGTAGGTTTGGATGGCAGCAAGAACTTCGGGTCTTATTTTGCCACGTTCATCAAGGCCAACGAGCTCATTGACCATGGCTACGCGAATGCTTGACTTGGAAAACGAAGCTGCGGAAGAACTTGTTCCAAAAGCGACAATACAGCTTGGTTGATCACCAACATTAAACGCAAGGCTTGAATCAAGAATATTGCTGCCAGACGTTGAATGGAACAAATCATAGATAGGTTTTTGTGTAAAGTCAGGCTCATCGATAATGAGCGTATCGCCAAGGGCTCCTGCCCACAGCCAAAGCTTAAATCGTTTGCATAGCTTGGCTAAAAACTCAAAGCATCCTTCGCCTGGGCGCGGCTTGACGTTGTCTAGTTTAAAGTCTTTGAGAAACTTCGGTTTGGTCGGGTCGTACTGTTGGGTGACGGTCGTTGCCTGCGTGCCGTACACAGGCTTGCCATTGTTATCAAACGAAGCAGTATCGATGCTGGACTGAATTTTTTGTCCCACGATATTGTCTTTAAGAAAGCCTGTAATAACGCTACGGTTTGCAATTTCTGTGGTAGAGAAAATCTTAAACCCAAATGGAGAGGCAACTTTTGTAATGATGTCATTGAGCGTTGAGCCTTGACTAAAATTTAGATGCGGGTCAATGCCTGCATCGACCATCGGTGCAAGAGTATCTCTACCTTTTATTTCAAGCTTAAGACCACTGTCTGCAGAGCACTTATAGTCAAGTGAATCAATGTAGCCTGTGCATTGTGTTTTATCATTGATGACTAAAGATACCCTCATTCCAAGTAAGAGCTCTTTGCGAAGCTCTGAGATTAGTGAATAATCTCCAGTACTTATGGACCACGCATCGGAGGGTGACAAAAACTCGCGCGTAAATGTATAGGATTCCCAGAAGGATATCCGTTTACCGAGGTCGAAGATGTACAGTTCGACCGTGTCGGAATCCGAAGAGATGTCAACCATAGAGAGTTTTTTGAAAAAACGACGGGCTTAGAGGTAGTAGCGAACCTTCGACCCTCGAACAACAACGGGTTGAGATGCAAGCCATGGGTTAAGTTGAAGGAATGGGCTTATAGGTATACGAAGTATCATCGCGAGCGAAGGCACCGAAGTGTCTGCTTTGACGGTGTGTATTCCAATGGGTTTGGTGACTCCAGAAGACTGTTTAAGTCCATCCAGAGAATGTGCTAAACGTTCAATATTTTGACGAAGTGGGTGTACTAAAATACTGTTCACTTCGGAGGCGGTTTTGCGAAGACTTGAGAGCTGCGCTTGAATACGGCCAATCTGAGCTAAAGTGCTTCGTTGAAGTGAGGATGCTCGACTGATGGCTGTTTGTACAAAGCGAAGTGCGTCCGTGAATGAAGGGTTACCCATTGCACTGAGTTTACGGTTTAAGCGGTCAAACTGAGCGCGCAAGAACGCGAGATCTGAATCGAGATTGAATGCGGTGCTGATGGCATCGGAGAGCGGGGCAATGGACGACAAAACGCGCTCCTCTTCGGTATGTTCAACCCATACCACATCAACATCAACACCATCCCGCATATTCGCATCGAGCGTGGCGTCAAAGGACTCGACTTTGCATTTGAACGTGCCCAAGTCTGGGTGAATTAAATCGCCGGTAGACCTGTCTGCACAAGCCGCCTCAAAAGCTTTGTAAAGGTCAGGATACAAGAGCGTAGAGTACGCGGGCGTTTCAAAGACAATCCCGTTGCGAAAAAGAGCTTTGCCTGAAAAAGTGCGTGCCCCGCGACCCGTGGCTTCAAGACGAGCTCCATCCCTGTCTGGTTTTCGGTGCTGCGCAATATCATGCTTAAAGCTTGTATGAAGATTGGCTAAAGGGAAACGTATCCCTCGCCAACGCAATGCCGTCAGCTTTGAAAATGAATCTTGAGAGCTTGCCATTACTTAACCTAACCACCGGAGTCTGCACGCACAGGATCGGCTAATGGTCGTGCGCGCGAAGGATTGCTTTTCTTATACTCTTCTACGACTTCACGAAGCCCAGCAGAGGCTTTATTGAGTTGCCCCATTGTTTTATAAATTTCATCTTTTGCTTGCTCGTCTTTGTCAATGCCTTTGATACTATGTTCTTCTTCAGGGCTCACTTTCTTTAAAGCTTTATTTGCAACGCTCCCTACATTTCCACCAATGGTGAGAAGGAGGTCTCTCGGTAAACCCGCAATCCCAAATCCTACTTCGCCAATATTTCCATTTTTAATACCTTCTTTGACTGAATTAAACCCTTTGCTTAATCGATTTTTTGACGCCTCGTTGATCGCATCCGTGGTATCTTGTGAGCCTGTCGCTTTTTTGAGTGCAGCCATGTGTTCAGAACTAATATTCATGCCTGGGATAATGCGGTTTGCAATATTAATAAGATGATAAAAAACCTGGGCAAAGGCTTGGCTTACAGCTTTGAGTGCCCCTACAATCTCCTCTGGCTTAATCTCGTCAATAAGACTTCTTAACCATGCGATAAGCTCATCAAAAACAGGCTTAACGGCCTTCACAGAAGGAATAAGCAAAGAATTAATGGAAGGCATAACCGCCATGGAAATGGTGTTCTTAAGCTCCAGCATCGCCGTTTCAAATTGCACAATGGGAGTCTCATCGACTTTTTGAGCGGCCGCTTCAATCTTTTGTTGGGCACCCAAAAAGCCTCCACCTAGATTTTTAATTTGCTCTTCGACGGCGGCTTTCCCAGAGCCTTTCTTTTGGGTTTCGGCTTTTCGATAGATATCCTCGACACCCATTTGACGGAGTAGATCTACGCTTTTGTCACCAAACCCATGGCCCATGGGCATACTGCCTAACGTTGTTCCACCTTTGGGTCCTTTGCCAAGCTTTGAGATGTCGCCTCCAACCATATCTACAAGTTGTGGAATGAGGCCGTGAAAACTATTGAGCACTTTTTCTCCGCCGGCTCCAGTGCCATACACATTGACTCCTTGAGGTGCAAGCAATGGGGCTTCACGCTCTACGTCTTTCATTAAGGCTTCAATTTCACCGATGGCTTTCATGCCGCCACGACCCCCTGTTTTTTGGCCAATTTTTGCAGCCATATTGACAAGTTCAGTTTCGTGGTAGGCCACTTGATTGGTGTCCGTTCCACCGAAACGCTCGGCAAGACCTCCAAACTTCCCACGCGCGCTGGCAAACCCTGCGATACCAAGTCCTGAGTGACGTGCCGCTTCAATGTCTGAATATGCGATTTGTTTAAAACGTTCAGGTGAAATGTCTTTAGGCAATGAGTTAAGTTTACCTGCCAGCATTTTGAGCACCATCATTGGGTCTTCGCCGTAGGCTTTTGAAGTCGTCAGGGCCATCTCAGAAAGCATTTTTGATTTCCCTAAGTTACCACCCGTCATTTGTCCAGCTTGCGCAAAGACCGCGGTAACGTCGCTGCCCTCAATAGCTGCGTTTTTTTCTTTCAGTCCACGCAAGGTGGAGCGAATGTCTTTTTGGGACGCTCCCTCAAATTGATTGGCGAGCTGGGCCATCTGTTTGCCAGCTTTGAGGCCAGGCAAAATGATATCATTAAGAAGAAAAGAGCCAAACTTCTTGAGTTGCTCAGCGGCGAAATCAAGTGCAGTAGTAAGACCAGACATAGCAAGGCTATATCCACTAGATAAGAGCGATGTAGACCCTCCTGAAGAAACAGATCCACCTGTACCTCCACCCGATTTTGAACCAGCATCGACCGAGACATGTGTTGGCTTATTGAGAGCTCGATTGAACTCTTCATATTGACGTTGCACTCGCTTAAATTCGTTTGTCCACGCATCACCTACCGATTTGGCAGCAAGCTGTTGCACGCGTACGGACTCTTGATACGATTGATCTAAAGCACGCAATCCATCTTTGGCTTGCGTAAGACCGACCAACGCGATGGGAATATTAATGGGTGAAATGGCCATACTATGTTCAGTCCAAACAGGAAGAAAGCAAAGGAACGAGCGCGTCCCAATGGGTCACAGAAAGAGGTCGATGCGTGTGGGATGGGTCTAACCGAGCAGGTCGGTTGAACTGTAAGGGTCGTGCTCCGCTTCGGATGGGCTCAGGGCTTCCATCTTTGATTCGACCAACGAATCGTCGTGCGGCAATCCAAGCAAGGATTTGGAGCTCTGTAAGCTCGACAGCCGCTTGATTAAAGCAGTCACTAGGTGTGTCACACAAACCCATCCCAAAGAACCTAAAGGGTGAAGGCCTCCGGCTTCTTCAAGACGCTCGAGCCATTCGTCGAGGTCGGTATCCGAGCTAAACAATTTCATGGGAGATTGTTCGGCTTGCACAATGAGGTATTTATTGAAAAGAAGCTCGATTTCGGACAGCGTCAGATGATGGGCAATTTCATGCGCATTGGGGAAAAAACGCTGGTCGGGTTCATCGACGCGATAAAAGGCACGGGAGATGAGTTCTGCGGTGAAAAACTTATTATGCATCGGCTCAGACGAGAGCTCGATTTCATCTTTTTTGACGGGGTTTTTCTGAAAGATGGTACGAAGTCGGCTGCTTGCGGAGGCTAACGCAGCTGCATTTTCGTCTTCAATGAGAACACGCACCAAGGCTTTGAGTTCAATGCCTCGCAACGTGAAGTCCACTTCGGTGGCGTGCCTTGGGGTTTGAATGACCTTTGCCCACAGCTGATTAAGGGCTGCGGGAGTGGACTCAATCATAGTCCACCCACTCGCCTTCGAAGGTAAAGCTCAACTTCGCTTCCGAATTGACGGCGTGCGAGAAGTTGTCTTCCATGATGAAACCTTTGGTCGTGATGTGCCTTACCTCACCGACATACACGGTGATGGTGACCACTTCGGTCGTCTTCATAAACTGCCCAGGGTTGAGTTCGAAGTCGACGGAAGGAACAGCGTTGTCGACGGTTATTTTGAGCCCTTTGGCTCCAGGAGAAACGCCTGCGAAGTCTTTGCCAAGCGTCTTTTGAACTAAGTTTCCACTTGTTCGTTGCACGCTCACGTTGGTGGCTTCTGCGAGGTACACTCCGTTGATATAAATACTAGCTCGTGCGTATGTAGTAAGATTGCCTGCCATAGAAAGACAGCTCCTTGCTGCACACAAAAGCAGACTATGCACGCGCCCAAACGGAGCATGCTAAAGTCAACTGTGCGTGCGAAAAATTAAATTTAAGAGGGAGAAAAAACGCAGACGCGTTTAGAACGAAAGTTGATCAGAAACGTTGGCAGTGCGGTCGAGTGTGTCAGCAGGCTTGAGTTGTGTTTTGCTTGAAAACCGCTGAGGATCTGCCACTTCACGCAAAGCAATGATCCCTTTTTTAGTCGCATCTGCATCCTGAAGAAGTCCTGATTCCTCATATTCAGAGACCTTCTTTTGAAGAATCGCAAGAAGGTCTCTCGGTGTCGCAACACCCGCAATTGGCTTTTGACCAGGCTTTGGATCGTTTCCAATGAGTTTGCCTGCAAGCTGTTTTCGCATCACCACTTGAACGTCGTCGACGAACCGGTCCATAATGCTTACTTTATGAGCTGGACGTATTCCGTAATCAGGCAGAGAATTTGAGAGTGATTTTGTAGTAATGCATGAAAGCAACGCGGTTTGATTGGAGCTCACTTTAACGACAGGACATATCCCGTTGTTGAGAGCTGCAGCCATTTGCGTGCGTACAATTCCATTGCCTGTACGCGGCACAGGTACGTTCCAATACAGCTTGCTTTCGTCGGTACTTCCGTAGAAATTTAAGTTGCATGAGTTGACTCCAAACGAAAGCTCTTTCAGAGAAATGGCTCCTGCCAATGCGCACGCGAGTTCGCTGGGAAGCATATCTCCTTGGTATTGCCAAAGGAGTCTGCATCGCGCTGAATTAATCGCCGTCGCAATCGTGATGGTATTTGCAAGGCTGTCGTTTGAGCCTGCAATGACAATTTGTCGAATGTCATTTAAAGGTTCAGCCTGAAGGTTAACTTGAGAGGCAAGTGCCGCAAGGTTTGGAGAACTTTGTCCACCATCGTCGGCACTAATAATGTAATAGAATCGTTCTGGTCTTATGGTTGAAAGTGCTGTAGTCCACACGTCCGCAGTCGTGCCACCCGACATATTGGTAGGAGATGCAGGAGACACTGTTGTCGCGATGTTTGCGCCATAGACAATGCAGTTGAAACGAATCCAATTGCCACGAAGGCCTTTTTGTTTGGCAGTGAGTGTAACTACTCCTAAAGCACTTGTCGATGTGACAGGCAATGAAGGTTTTCCATTGATTGCAAGCACTACATTGGCGGCGATGGTCGTTGGCGTATCTCCAGCAGTAATCGACACATCGACAAACTCATGACCAATAAAAACACGAGCTGTCCCGCTGGTCACTGCCGTAGTTGTAAACGTGAGTGTCCCTGTTGCTTTGGCTCCGACGGATTCAGTAATAAACACCATCCATACAGAGGCGTATGGGTTTGCGGCTGTATATTGAGCATACATGCGCGCAGCTTCGCTGCCAAAACCACCCAATGCGTTGGCATCGTCTTGATTGGTGAGAGGTACCGATGTATTCGGTCCATAAATAACCGTGTCTGCTGTAGCCGTGCCTGTGCTTAATTTATTTGCAAGAATCAGCGTACGGTAAGACCCAGATCCAGACGGCGCAGGGCTTTGAGAAAAGTTGATCTGCTGATAGTCTCCTGGAATAGGATCGTTGGAAGCCAGTCCAACGACTGGAATACTAATGGATGTCATTGATTATTCCTTTCCGTTTTTGGAATCGCCCTTAACGGCAGATTGTGTAGAAGGAACGACTGAAGACGGATTATGAGCGCTGTATTCGCCACCGAAATTTTGGTCAAAGTCGACATTGCACGCCTTGGCTGTGTCCAAGTCTGCTGGCCAAAGCTCATTGTTTTTTAGCGCGATATAGTAGTAGTTCCAGAATTCTGAATAAAGTGGGTGTGATTCTGAGCACACAGGAACTTTTGTAGGTTCACGGGAAACAGGATAACCGCCTAATTGCCCAAGCGATGGGTCAAAAGTGCGACCAACAAAACGACGCGGTGACGCGTTAATGGCTTCAATTACAGGGACAAGAGCCAAGCCACGCGCATGCACATTGAGAATGGTAGACATGCAAATACTCCTAGATAGTGGAATTTAAGAACTGAAAAACTGGACTTAATTGGGAGGTCCAGTGGTTCAAATTAGGTTTTGAATTCAATAAAATCAGTCAACACAGAGCCATCTGTGGTTTTGTAATCGACGGTATTGTCTATACCTGTCAGTGGACCAAAAGAGCCTTCGACATAATTCCACCGCTCTTTAACACTCAGATCCATCATGACTGCAGGGAATACAAGGTTACCGCCCGCCTGATACGAACCCATTTTTCCACCAACGACAGACATCTCTTGGACACTTGTATCAACCCAGAGTTGAGCTTCGTTGTTGTAGGCAGGGTCTGAACCTTCATGAAGGCGGTTGACCAGAATATCCATGACGGCTTTGAGCGTTGGGTTTAGTCGATTGAGTTGAGCGACATCGAGCGGAGGCAAAATGTATTGAAGCTGCCATTCGCTTTCGATGTGTTCATAAAAAATGGTGGTTCCACCCACCTTCCATCGCGTACGATAGATAGCCAAAATGGGAGGCTTAAGCTGATCTTGGGTAAGATAAGGAGCGGGGTCATGCGGCACTTTGTTGCGTACAACGGAAGCTGCAAGGTCCGGCCTGTTTGCAAGCGTGGCTTCGGCAGCCCAACGTGCACCCATATGAATTTGAAGAACGCCTGCACAAAAATCAAGCGCATAGTAGAGGGCTGGATCGGCATCATGCAGAAGCGACTGAGTGGTCGCTGCGGGCAGTGGATATACCGCACCAGACCACGCAAATGTGCCACGTTCAGAGAAAGGCATGGTTATTTTAAAATCCTCTCAAAAGCGCGCTCAAAAACTTGTTGATATTGTTGCTCAAGACGTTCACGGGCATCGCCAAAGAAAGGCCTTGGCTCCATAAACTTGGTTCCGTTTTCAAGAAATACAGCATACGTGCTGGGCGGCGTTTGCCCTATTGATGAAGAAGCCGATGGATTAACTTCAATCATACGCGAAAATCCATTGCCAGAGACTTGGAATGCAGCTCTCAAATCACCGGTACGGTTTTGAAAGCGTGAGGTGTTTTTAAGACTATCAAGTCCAAGAGCCGCGGTTTCTGAAAGAGCGACTTCTGCTGCTTTGTCGAGGCCATCGATAAGCTTATTGAGGTCGTGTAGAAAGAGATCTATGCTCATGTTTCATGTATGGAATTGATAAACAATACAGTGTTACGAGCTTGCCTAAATCTATGTGAAGGATGCTACTGCTGTCCTGTGTGCCGCAATACAATCCCGTAGTGAAAGGCTCTATCTGTGCCGCCTTCGATACGCTTATAACGACCACCATTGGTTGGTTGACCAGGGCCTTCGACAATAAAAATAACTTCCGTAGGTCCAGAAAGCTGAGGTGGGTCAATCCATTGTACAGGAATTCCACCACCTTTGTATTCGGGAGTCAGAGGCTCAACAACAAGGTCTTGCGCGCTATATAAACCACCCGATGCAATAATATCGCTTTGAGTGACTTTGCGCACTTTAGGGAATTGTTTTTTTTCACCGACCGTAAGAACACGACGTGACACGACGGTTTCCGTTCCTTCCCCAATTCGAGAACCAGACCATGTTGTGACAAGGACTGTGACTTTAAATAATCGAAGACCAAAAATACCAGGGATGCCTCGTGTGCGATCAAGCGGACGCATAATATTGGTACGAAAAGACATGAATTTCTAACACTGAGATGTTTTTATTGAGAACAAGACTCAATACATTTCGACGCTACAACTACGAGTCATTCGATCACGCCATAGGTTTCGTATGCCAACAATCGAAGAAAGTTCATCACGATATCTCATGATTGAATCTTTTAATTCTTGAAGTCTTGACTTTTCGCCGGAGATTCCTCCGTTTCCATAAAACTCAACTTCATCGACCTTTTTGATCCCTGAATATTCAAGGGATTGATGATAAATACCATCGGCTCCATTAAGGTCTTTTAGTTTCTTTAATATCTGGCGAACCATGCCTTCACCACCATCTACGGTAATTGGGTATGTGCCTGGATGAGATTTTGAAAGAATTACGTCAATCGTCAATCCGACAATGCTTCGCACTTGTGTTTCTTCTTGGAATGCTCCGATATCTACATAAATGGTATCTTGTTGTGAAAACCCTGTGGAATCTGCGAGCGTAAGCGTGACCAGCGTAGGTTCTTGTGGAATTGAAGCGATCACTTGAGTCGAACTTTGAGTGATTGCTCCTTTGGATAGATAAGGCCTAACGACTTGGTCAAAAACGTAAGTAAATTGGATGTATGGCTGTGAGCCTGGGGTAAGTAGATTGTACCCAAGCTCATAACGGAGCCGGTCCATCTCAGATTGGAGCAAAGCCATCGAATGTGTGGTTCAGTCTTTAAAAACAAGCAATGTAATAATGTTTTAGTTTACTGGGACCATACCGGCGTTTTGCCAATTGTAGCTTATACTGCCTTCGTCAAGTCCAATCCCAGCACCTACAGCTCCAGAAGACTCGAGTACAAGACGAGTGAAACGGTGACCATATACGCTGTCTGGAGCTGCAATGCCGACAGTATCCGCGACGGCCGTACCTGTCCCTGTAAGGATAGGCACATTCGACGCATTGTTTGCCACTTTAGCATCATGCCATCCGAGTGGATCGCTTTCGTTATCACTCCATTGCCATTTTGCTGAAAGTGCCAATGTATTGGTTTGGACTTTCACATAAACTGTCGCACTAAGCGTGCCTGGGTAAATGTATTGGACGACCAACGTATTGCCCGTTACGACTTGAGGTGCAGCGCCTGTAAATCCAGTGACAGCTGTAGCTTTGTCGTTGCTTATTATTCGTGCATGCATTCGTAAACCTAACTTTCTTTATTCAGACGTTGTAATGCGAACACCAAACTTTGGATTCGTCGTAGCAAAGCCTGCGTAGGAGATCCAAACGAGAAGAGCTTGTTCTCCGTAATTATCGTTCGTGGAAGGGACGACTTCAGGAAGGCGACTTATACCCATACCAGCCATACCTGGACCGAACATCTGAGCATAATCAATACGAATATTATTTGTATTATTGGTTTTTGAAACCGTATTGCTTTTGAAAATATCGGTTTTATCAATACTTGTGATGTAAGAGTATCCAATCAATGGGTTATAGTCACGATGATAGTTGGACAGTCGTTGGTAATTTGGATCTGCTTGCAACTGCGCAGCTTGCGTTGGGCTCATAATCATCATACGCTGGCCGTTTGAAAAACAAGGGATGTTTGCTTCATCCAAAATCTTTTGTCCTTCAAAAATCAAACTTGCATCAAATGGGTATGAACCTTTTGTGGCGGGTGTATCATCCGTAATCATGCCACGTGGACGCACAATATGATCAGGGTCTACATTGTCCAAAAGGCGTCGTATGGCAGTATCAAGCCAATTGTTATAGTCGTGTTTCATATGCAATCCGACCATCTCCGTCAACTTATGGACAGACATGGTTGATGCAAATTTGTCAATTCCAAACGGGCCTGGCTTGCCTGTTTTTATATCAAAAGGACCGACGTATCTCCGTAAAGTCACAGGGACAGTGTCGCTTGATATGTCAATAGGATTTGTGGATATTTGGACACCAGCTCCTAATTCGCGACCTGCTGTGTCGTAATTGCTGTTGCCGTATTTAGGCCTATTTAATCGTACAACTTCGCCATAGTTTTTCCCTAATTCAGGGACAGCCATAATAGCGGCAGTGTAGAGGTTATCGCTCAGTATATATTGAGCATCTTTTTCTTGTGCATACGGTGCGCCATGGCCTGTAATGGCGCGTGACGGCAAAAGTCCCATATTTGATTCCACATCAAAGCTGTAGCTGAGTGCGGACATGGCAAGTCTTGCATAAATATATTGTGGTTCAGGTGCCAAAAGCATTGCTTGGCTTGTGGAATCATAAAATTCTTGCGGATTTGTAATACGGCTGATAAGGCTCATAGGTAAGCTTCCTCTGCAGCGCGTGAGTCAGGGGTGATGAGCGCGCTGCGGTTTGGGGTTTTTTAGATGGCAGAAACGAAGAGTTATGTGTGATTTTGAGCGAAGATTTGAGCGGCATGTCGCGCTAAGTAGTCCGCTCCTCGGAATGGATTTTTTGCGCTTTTCTCTTTAAAATCACGCATATAGTTTGGACTTTGTGGAGTTGAGGCGACAGGAGCTTGCATGGCATTTGACGTGGATGCAGGTTCCATAAGTGTTTTTTTATCCTTCTCAGAAGGATTGGAGTCCACGTTCATAGGTGTTTTTTCCGCATTAAAAAACCCGCCTTTGCGAAGGCTTTCCAACGTCTTTAGTTGCGCGGCTGGGTTGTCTCCAGCAATGCTTAATACTGCTTTTTTTTGAGATGGTGTTAGCGCCTCCATCGCATCTGAAGCATATTGTGCAAGCACTAGAGTCCGATCTTCCAACTGTGCTTTCACATCCTCGAAAGCTCTCGCTTTATCTTGTAGTTTTTCCAATTCAGACTTGTGTGCGTCTTCTTGCTCTTTGACTTTTTTTACAAGTTTTTTTACATCGGACTCTGAATTGAAACCGAGTGCTCTTACGAATTTTTCAATCGCGCTCTTTTGAATATCTTCCGAAGATTCGATTGAACTTGTGGACACGTTTTGCTTGGCTACCCGCGCTTTTTCGTCCACTGCAGGTATAGGCGTTTCTACAAAATTAGAATCATCTTTAGGTAAAGAATCAGACATGAATGGTTACATCCTTAAAAAAACGCCCACGCAGAAAAACACTGCGCAGGCGTATAGGTAACGTACAAAAACGTACAAAGTTGTCTTATAAGTTTTGAGCTACGAATGTGACGTAGAACTGGATTGGATATGAGAATGTCGATAACAACGTATTGTTTGTGAGCTGATTGAGCCCATACTGGTCTGTAAGTTCCAGTGTTATATCATCGTAAGAAGCATCGTTAATCGTCACATTTCTTGCAAAGATAGGGAGTCCATTTTGTTCACCTGGCGCTGCTGCAGCAGAACTGACCGCAACAATGCCTTGAATATTGGAAAGTGCATTGCCAGCCACACTTTTAATACTGGACCCAACATTTCGGATACGAGCTTTATCCGCTTGGAGATATGTCCCTGAAAATGTAGCGGAGATATAACACCCATAATAAGTGAAATATAAATATGGGAATTGTGGATTCCCTGTAGGTTTTTGGATAGCATGTACACCTGCAGGCAGTGTGAATCCATGGACTCCAGTAATGGTTCCTTCAAGAATAGTCATCGTAATATTTCCTTTGTGAGAGAGTCTGAAAAAACAGTGAATGTAGTAAAGTTGAGTTGAGCTCGACGATTATCGAGTGGAAGTCACACCAATCAATCGAATGATTTGTTGGGCTCCTGTGGTTGTGCCTGCACCTGCAATAAATTTTGCACGAATCAAGTCTCCCCATGGAGACGATGTGTTTGTATTCGGCATTATTAAATTGGTCGGTGTGGTCAACGAACTAACCCCGATTTTATAGTATTGATCTTGCAAGACTTGCGTGACCTTAAATGTGCCTGTGCTAGGGATTGCGTCGAGCAATGGGAACGAGGCAGCCTCGAACCATTCAACGCCGTCCCAACTACCTTCGAGCGTCACTTGAAGTGTACCATTGACGGCGGTGATTGTTCCGATTGCAAGGATTGAATCAAAACATGAAAAGTCGCCTGCAATCTCTTCACTAAATGAAGTGCCTGGCGTCGACGGGCTCATGCCTTTAATAATCTTGACCCTCGACCTTATTGGCGAGCTCATAAGCTACCTCGCTTTGAGCGTTTTGGCTTCAAATCCTCGCTATTTTTGTCATAGAGGCTTTCGTTTTCATCCTCTGATTTGTAAGGCTTTGATTCTGGAGATACGATGCTTTTTCGCCAGGATGACTCGCCACAAACAAGGCAAGTAAATGCATCGTAGTCGGCTTGTAAGCCGCAACATAAACATTCTTTCATGAGTCTTTGCTTTTATTGGATAGAGATTGTGTTGGATGACGCAGCAGGCGTTCGTTTGGAACGTGCGCATTTGGAAGCCTCGAGCATGGCTTTAAGCCTTCTTTTTTCTTGCTCTAAGGCTCCAATCATTTTGATTTGTTTAGTGATGTCAGACAGGCGTTTTCGAATTGCTTTTTCAAGGCTGCCTGGCTTTAAAAATGGATCAAGTGGTACACTTTCACCGGTGGCAGACAGTACGCAAGAAGGTGAAACAAGCGCAACGTCTTCGTGTTCTTTGGGAGAGTGGATTGGATGTAAAGGAGATACAGAAAAAATATTTTGACAATTTAAACATCGAGAAACAGAGCTTAAATCCTCAAGTAGCTCAGAATATGTTTCCACATCTTTCTGGCATATTTCACAATACTGCATAGTTTATTAGGAGTTTTTTAGTGTTTTTTCAGAAGGAGGCTCACTGATTGATTGTGGCGATGACTCAGGGGGCTCTTGCCCCAATGAATCGGCGGTGTCTTCAACCTGCACTTCCGTAGAGTCTTCTTCTTCACGTTCTTCAAGTACGGCATTGAGCACATCTTTGGGTGAATTAAATGGGAAAAACGACTTGAGTTTTTCCAATGCCATCTCTTTGGTAATAAGACCAAGTGGCAATATGGTTTGAATCATTTGTGCAACTTGAAGTCCATCCGCATCGGTAGGTGTGAAGTACTTTGGCCATATGAGATCTAAATGAGGCTGTATCCATTGTTTGACGACGCCTTTTTCTTGGCTTTGCGATAGGACTTCAAAGCGCTGTAAGAGATTGGCCACCTTCGAGAGCCCAGGAACACTTAAAGAACCATGTTTTTGAGAATGAACGGTGTACGCAATTCGTATCAACATATGAAGCATAGGGAGTAGACAATTATCACCAAAGTCGCTTCGTATTTGGTCGCAAAAAGAAGTCTGTCTTTTATAAAGAAGCTCCAATGCTTTGCCGGATATGTCGGATGCTAGTTTTGCTGTTTCGGGATCTATCCAAAGCACACATAAGGCTTCACAAATCTTTGAACGTAAACTTGCGGCTTGATCATGGATAGATTGAATCGCATCCCCTGGGAGTGTGAGCAATTCAACTTTTGCTTGTGGGCTTGCAAAAGACCATATTTCTGAAACGCCTTTTTTTCGTACTTTATCAGGCCCATATCGCTCAACGCCAAAACGACCATACTGAAGGTCTGGATAAGGAGATTTCGAGTCGCCAGGAAGGATGACCGCACGAGCATGACGCCCGCCTGCGTTAGGTTTATCTTCGTCATCGACTCCTGTTTCAATAAGTTGAGGGTCGCCTGCATATAAAGTGGCGCGATACGCTTGTGAAAGAACGAAGTTAAGCGCGTCGATCTCATCCAACAAATTATTATGGATAGGCTTTCCATCAACTTCTTCAATTGAGGCACATTTTTTAAGAAATGGATACCATTGTACCGGACAAAACCCAAGGTTATGAACCGTACTTGCCTGTTTATCCACAGACCAAAAAGGCTCAGATCCATCTTCATTTGCTTGCGCAGGCTTGTAAACAATGTCTGAGACCTCATTGATGACACGTTTGTATAGCCTACACTTATATTCCCATCGTCGATGGGCATCACTCCATTCTTCTTTAATAAATGGGTATCGTATCTCTAAAGAAAGAAGCGAGCCTGTTGTTGGATTAAATATTGGTGTGCACCATTTCGAAGGAATGGATTCCGCAAAAAGCTTTCCTTGACGGACGCCACACAACACGGCCACAGAGCCAACACCCGCAGATTCCTGTATAAGCTGATAACATACAGTCTCAAAACGAGATTGCTTGATAACGTGGGTGATGAATTTATCCAAAACATACGAATCTTCTTCAGATAACCCGTAGTCAGGATCGAACTCTCTATCGTCTTCAGAGGTAAATGAAGTGATACGTGGGAATTTACCTTCACCTACAATGAAATCCGTATGGCTTTGAATTGCGGCCTGAACAATTGGATAGACGATGCATGGAGCACGTTCTACGAGAGGAGTGTCCGATTCTTTGCTTAAGAAATGCTCACGACCTTCGTACTGAGTGCCATAGACATACCGCTCCAGCGTATCGATTCGACGGAACCGTGGATTAATGTTTGCTGCTGCAATACGGATGGCATTTTCATACCCAAAGACAGACGAATTCATCTATGATTTCTCAAGAGGCAACAACAATCGACGATTTCCGCTAATACGATGAGTGCAGGCATGCACTGCCAAAGCTAATGCCCATGCACGATCTGCATGACCTCGCGCGGTGCGTTCGGCATCGTAACGAACATGTCCAGACATCGTAATGGTGCGTTTAATAGAACATATATCTTGGACTAAATCTGAATTCTTAGGGATGCGGATACGCTTGTCACAGAATATCTGGTACAGTTCCGTCGCAAATTCTTCTTTGTTTGCATTGGTAAATGAAATCGGTTCAACACGTCGTGCGCCAAACTTTTTCTGAAGCATAGCTGCAGGCACAGCGCCCAATCCAGTGGCATCCACACAAAGCCGAGTCCATCCCCAACGATAGGCAGACTCTTCGATATGCCTCATTTGAATATCCCATTCCGTGCGCTTCCATGTTTTAACATCGGCAATAAAGACAACATTGTCTTCTCTTTTTTTGATGACTATGAGTGTGGATAAATCATTGACAAGTCCGACATCAAGCCCAGCATAATAGTATCCTTCAAAAGAATGGATAAGACTGTTGAGTTCTTCGGCTTCTGTACACGCATCCATGACTGCGTTGGTATGGATATACTGCTCAGCGCCATCTAAAAACTTACATTCAAAGAGTTGACCAAAAAGGCGTGGGTCTCCTCGAGCCATCTTCCAACAATCATCAAGTCGTATGTTCATCCCTTGCGCGATGGCATCATGCACAGAGATTTCATGTTTTGCGTATCCTTGACTGGCTTGTGGTTCTGTCCATAAATGGTGAAATGCATTCCCTACACCATTGGGTGTAGACATGACTCGTAAAGAGTAATTATGCATGACAACAGCCGCGGCTCCATCCCACACTTTCTCTGATTTAATGCCATGATAAGCAAACTCATCCAGAACCACGTTGCCACTGTAGCTTCGTCCTCCACTTGAGGCAGGCAACGCGATAATACGCCCTCCGCTTGAGAATCGAATGTCTTCTGTTCTCGATTGGTTCTTTGCCCAAAGAGAACCTAATTGTACAAGAATTGATGCGTGTTTTTTTGCCTTGTCTAACACTTCAAGAGCTTCACGCTCACCCACACTGATGATCGTTGTAGTCTCACCTAAAAAGGCCCCTCGATAAACGGCCCAAGCGGCCGTGACATGACTTAGACCTATTTGACGAGATTTATTACAAATCGCGAAACGAGCAGGCTCAAGAAGCCAGTCTTTTTGAAATGGGTAAAAGGTTGAGCACCAGCTTGTAAAAGACTCATACTCATTGGGTGGGAGAGCATTCTTCAGCGTCTCCATCACACGGAGGCTTGTCGAGTTCATGGTCGTGAGGAGTGACGGCACCAAACAGTTGACGTACCAGTTCAGAGGCTTTTGCTGGGGTCGCTTCAGAAGTTATGACTTCATAACGAGCAGAAGCCTTTATGCCACTAATATCAGCCCAGAGCCGCAAGGCATCAATGGCCACTTTGCGTTCTCCGGCTTCGAGGGCATCACGAAAGATTTTGTCGAGAGCAAGCTGAATCTCAGTGGCAATGTCTTTTGGATCTGCAAAGTACTGACGAATGCGTTTGGATGCTTCTGCCGAAAGGTGCTCCACACGTGAGAGGCTTAGGTCCCACTCTTTGGCGAGCAGCTTACCAGTTTCTCCGCGAATCCACTGCATTCGTTGCATCCGCTGCATGATATGATCAATGCGTTGTTCCGTAAGCGCATGGTATTTCTGTGCGTCTTTGTCGTCGGTCATAACAATGTAGTAAAAGAATGAAAGCTTATTTTAATGATTTTTCGAGTGTGCTAAAACCGTGTTAATGGCTGCACGTCGTATAAAATTTGAGTGGCTAAAACATAGTACATGGTTTTCGGTAACAACGTACAGGCGACAGCCTAAATGGGCAAACACGCTTGAGCTATCCGATGGGAAATATATCCCGCAGCTTCATTTTTTTGACTACCGCTGTGTGCGAGATCTGAACGAGGATTCATTTCCTAACAAAAAGCCGCCGTTTGAAATTGCGCCCGCATTTTTGTGGCATGAAGGCGTTGTAAAGCCATATAGCCGCCCTATTAACAAAAATTTTTGTATCTATGTCATCAAAGAAAAATACACGCGATACAGTTATGGTCTTATTTACACGGTAGAAACAGAGCAAGGGGATTGGGTTGTCATGAAGGACGAATGCAGGTCTATCCCCTACGAAGAAAAGTTATTAAAATTGGGTTGGAGATGTGACTTCTTAAATGGGAAAGTTGAGCCTGAATATGTACACTCATGGGTTTCTAAACGCGAAGTGAGAAGACGCATTGCCAAGTTTTCTGCGCTTGAGCAAATGCCCTACCAATGGTTGGCTTTGATAAAATAGGTGCTCAGTGTCCGGAGTCGAACCGAACACAGCGTTTGCACGCGGCCTAGCTCTAAAAGTTTAGGCCTGAACAAGCATTTGTCCTAGAGCTCGCTCTTGCTCTAAAAGTTTAGGCCTGAACAAGCATTTGTCCTAGAGCTCGCTACATTTCCATTCGAACAACTGAGCATCTTCGTGTTTAATCTATTTTTCTAGAAAGTCAACGCCTAGTTGACATCCAGCAATTACGTACGCGGAGGGGAAAGCACACGTGCGGGACTGCTTTAATTTGTCAGAACATTATGGTAAACATGCGAGGAATAGCCACTAAAGACATT
>Ga0075163_10004218_pt1 | contig 19298 bp, 13 predicted proteins | sample JI1023141ADNA_FD_71478 | JGI IMG/M metagenome (GOLD analysis project Ga0075163, IMG submission 71478) | Wastewater effluent complex algal communities from Wisconsin, to seasonally profile nutrient transformation and Carbon sequestration -... | ecosystem: Engineered > WWTP > Effluent > Algae...
CTGCGCGAGCTGCTCCCGGTGTGGGTGCAGGCCAATGCGGCCCTGGCTGCCATGACACCGGCGCAGACCCCCATCACCAAAATGGTGGGCACCACCCTCTACACCGTCGCCCTCGCGCAGACCCTGCTCGACAGCTACACCGCGCTGATAGGCACGATGAAGACCGAAGAAAACGCGCTGAACAACAAGAAGGGCGACCTGCGCGCGCTGGACCGCCAGACGGACTCGCTGAACAAGCGCTGGTATCAACTGGCCAAGAGCCTCTCCGACACCAACCCGGCCCTGGCCACCGCGCTGGAAGGCATCACCACCGAGTCAGGCACGCCCATGCCCGACGTGTACGACATCAACAACCTGCTGCAAGGCGGACAAGGCGGCCTGCAAGTGCTGGTGAGTTACCTCCCCGGCGGCGGCGATCACGCCACGACGAAGCTGGTGAAGTGGATGGTGGAAGGCGTGGACGCCGACTTTGCCCACAGCGCCCCGCTCGACCCCAGCGGCAACACCCTCGGCCCCTTCGTGGTCGGACAGGTGGTGAAGGTGATCACCGAAGTGAGCAACAGCTCCGGCACCCGGACGAGCGCGGTGCGGACGATCACGATTGAGGAGCCGATTTGAAGGACGAGTGGGGAATGACGGATGACGAATGCAGAATGGAAAATGGTGGGCGGCGCGGAGGTTGTTCCGGCTTCTGCCATTTTCCATTGCTCCATCGCTCCCTGCCAGTAGCACCACAGGCGCGTCTCATGAACCTTCGAGATCGCTCGCACAAAGCCTAACCGCCCCGCAGGGGACGCGCTTTCAGCGCTCATCGGTTTGCACGTTTCACCAAACCCTGGGGTTAAAACCCCAGGCTGTGATGAGACGCACCTTCGGTGCTGTCAGTCGGCTTGGTCTTTTGCTCTCTCCTCTGAACTCCGGTGGTGAAGCCGGGCTCGGAATAGCATGAACGCGCCAGTGAATGCGAGAAGGAATCCGACCGCAGCAATGGAAGCAATCCAGCGCACCATCGCGCGCGGATTTGTGTAGGCGTAACCGCCATCCGGCAGATGCATGACGTTGTCAGAGCCGACGATGGTCTCGATGCCGATCAATCGTTCCAAGCCGGGAAACACGATCTGCTGACTGCACGCGGTGATGATAAGCCCGACTGCGATGAGCACCCATCCGGCACTTCTTCGCGTTTCTTTTTTCATGGCACTGGACTCTCAATCTCGGGCTCGACCAAGCTCGTGCCGTGCGCTGCCGGGGCAGTTTGGGCTTAGCTGCCGCGCTTGACGCCACGCGCGGAGAGCACGTTTTTGACGAGGCGGAGGAGGTCGATGGGTTCGTAGGGCTTGGGCAGGACGGCGGCAAAGCCGTAGGCGGCGGGTTTTGCCATGACGGGGTCGTCGGAGTAGCCGGAGGAGACGATGGCGACGACGTTGGGGTCGAAGGCGCGGAGTTTCTCCATGGTGCGCACGCCACCCATGCCGTTGGGGATGGAGAGGTCGAGGACGACGAGGTCGAAGGGGCGCCCTTCGTGCATGGCTTCCTGATAGAGGCGGACGGTCTCGCTGCCTTCGGCGCTCTCGCCGACGTCGAAGCCTTGGCTGACGAGGTTCCGTGTGATGAGGCTGCGGACGAGGGGGTCGTCCTCAAGGACGAGGATGCGGGACAGTGGCGCTGGGGCAGTGTCGAAGGCTTTGCTGAGGCCCATGGCATCGACTTCCTCAGCATCGGAATCGACGGGGAGGTAGAAGCGGACGGAGGTGCCGCGACCGGTCTCTGAGCGGACGGAGATGGAGCCGCCGTGGGCCTTTGCGATGGACTCGCAGACGGTGAGGCCGAGGCCGGTGGCGTTGTCGGCCTTCCGGGTGCTGAAGTAGGGCTCGAAGATGTGGGGCAGGTGCTCGGGGGCGATGCCTTCGCCGCTGTCCTGGACCTCGATGACGACGCCGGTGGGCTGGGCGGGGAGGTCGAGGACCATTTCGTTGGGGAACATTTCCTTCGGGTCGGGCGCGAAGCAGCGGACGACGATCTCGCCGCCTTGGGGCATGGACTGCTCGGCGTTGCGGACGAGATTGCTGAGGAGGCGGCGGATTTGCGCGGGATCGACGGGGACGCTGGGGACACCGTCCTGGACTTCGACGCGGTATTGGATCTGGTTTCCGCGGGAGTGGTTCTGGAAGAATTTTTCGATCAACTCACCGAAGCTGGTGAGGCGCTTGATGGGTGCGCCGCCACGGGCGAAGGTGAGGAGCTGCTGGACGAGGTTCTGCGCCTGAAGGGTGGCTTGCTTGGCGGTCTGGAGCTCGGGGACGCGCTCGGTGTTGCCGCGCAGGCGCATTTCGGCGAGGGAGAGGTTGCCGAGGAGGACGGTGAGGAGGTTGTTGAAGTCGTGGGCGAATCCGCGGGCGAGGAGGCCGAGGGATTCGAGGCGGTCCATGCGGCTCTTGCGCTCGGCTTCTTCGCGGCGGGAGGTGACATCTTTGACGAGGAGGAGGAGGCCGTCGGCAAAGGGATAGCCGCGAAGCTCGAGCCAAGCCTGTTTTTCCTCGAAGTAGAGTTCACGGCTCACGGTCTCGCGATGGAGCATGGCGTGGGCGAGGGCTTCGTGGTGGGCCTCGCGGGTGGCGGAGGGCATGAGCTCCCAGAAGTTGGTGCCGAGCAGGGAGACGCGCGTTTTCTCAAAGAGGCGCAGCGCGCTGCCATTGGCGTAGATCAAGCGCCAGCGACCATCGAGGGCGATGAGGGGATCGGAAATGCTCTCGACGACGTCGATCAGCGGTGCGGGTGCCTGAGACGGTGCGGGCGTGGCACCCGGAGCCAGTGGGCCTGATTCCTGAGAAAGGGTGGCTGACGCAAAAAGGGGCGATGTTTGATGGAGGGGACCGGTGGCGGAGGCGACGGTTGCTTCGGCCTGGGCCTCGACACTGGAAGGTGGGGCAAGGCGGCGGAAGAGGATGATCAGGCCAGTGAGGCTATTGCGCTGATCGCGCATGGCGGCGGTGCGGTCCTGGATGGCAACGCGTTCTCCGGTGCGATTGGTTAGCCAGACGGTGCGCTCATCGGTTTTACCGGATTCGTCGGCAAGCTGGATTTCTGCGTGCTCACCGCCGGGGAGGAAGATGCGGAACACTTCGTTCAGGGACCGGCCGACGGCCTCCTCGGGTGACCAGTCGGTGATGCGGGCCGCCGCAGGGTTCATGAAGGTAACGATGCCGGCCAAGTCGGCGGCGATGACACCATCAGCGAGGCTTTGGAAAGCCTCGAAGTAGCTGTGCTCGCGACGACGGCGCTCGGTCTCCTCCAAGTAGCGTGTGGCGGCGACCTCGACGGTCAGGCGGAGTTCGTCTTCGTTGAAGGGCTTGAGCAGGTAGCCGTGTGGCTGGGTCTCGCGGGCGCGTGCCACGGTCTCGAGGTCCGCGCAGGCGGTGACATAGACCACGGCGACGGAACCCTTTTCGTGCAATTTGCGCGCAGTGTCGATGCCATCGATCTGCCCGGCGAGATGTACGTCCATCAAGACGAGGTCGGGATGCAGCGACTCAAATTTCTCCAGTGCCTCTTCTCCAGACGAGCAAATGCCGACCACGTCGTAATCCAGCTTGCCGAGCGTGGCCGCCATGTCGCAGCCCACGAGGCCCTCGTTCTCGACGATCAGAATTCGAATTTTGTCCAAGGAGGTCATTGCACGGAATCAGACACAATAACTCTAATTATCAACATGTGCCATAGGAAAACGCAAATTAAATTTAGTCCCACCCTCTGGCGTGCCGGAAAGTCGAAGCTCTCCCCTCATTTGATCAGCGAAGACGCCCAGGATTTTCAGGCCAAGCCCGGGGGCAATAGCGGGGTCGAACCCTTCTGGTAGCCCGATTCCATCGTCGCTCACCTCAAACTCACCCGTGCCGTCTTCCAAGGTGAGGCGAACCGTGACAGCGCCTTGGCGGTGGCTGGGGAAGGCGTGTTCGAATGCGTTGGAGAGGGTTTCATTGAGGATGAGGGCGAGTGGCATCATCCACTCTTGCTGCAAATGAGCCGCAGTGATCTCGAGACGGATAGCGACTTGCTGCTCGGGCACTTCGTAGCATTCACGCAGCCTTTGGGAGAGGCCCTTGGCGAACTCGTCGAACCCCGGCCCTTCTCCAAGTGCGAGCTGATAGAGATGTTGATGGAGAGCCGCGATGGAACGCACCCGGTTCTGACTAGAGCGGAGTGCAGCCCGCGCGCCTTGGTCGGCCATCGAGTTGAGCTGCAGATTCAACATGCTGGAGATAATCTGCAGGTGATTCTTGATCCGGTGATGGGTCTCACTGAGCAACAATTTCTCACGGTCCAGATCTACCATGGGCCAGAGTTGGGATGGCTTGACGATGTGGGTACGCATCAAGCCTGGGGGCTGGCTGGAGACATCTGCGCCGCTTGCGCTGTGTTCTTCAAACAGGTCCACGGCATTGCCGCCTTCACCCGCTGACTTCACAAAGAAGCGCGCAGGGCCGCGCCGACCATCTTTGCCGAAATATCCCCATGAAATAGCCTCATCTGGAGCAGCGGATCGGTCCTGGAGCGCCGAGTAGAAGCCGGTGGGGTCCGATGGGCGAAACAGACTGTGCAGCCAGCGGCCCACCACTTCGCTCGTCTCGAACCCAAAAAGCTCTTGGGCCGCGGCGGACCAGTTGGCGATCCGGCCACCCTGATCGGTCTGTAGCAACCACCGTACGACAATGGCAGGAGGCGTAGCAACGCACTCTTGGCGATCTGAACTGTGATCGGGCGTGGAGTCATCGACGGGGTTCGCTGTCTGTAGCGATCTGGGTGACGTGCTAGCGGTGAGCGCAGCTACCGGCTGCAAGAAGTGCAATGCGCAGTGTGTGAGCCCGTCCGCATCGGTCACCAAAGCGACTCGAAGGTTCGCAGCGAGATCTCCTCCACCAGCGCTCCGAATTTGCACCTCAAGGGTAGCCACGCGGCGGCCCTCCTCGCGCATGAGTCGTAGCGCTTCCCGGCGCGCAGCCGCGCTCGAGGGAGTGAGCCACTCGTCTATCGCCATGCGCCGAAGGTCAGCCTTCGAGCTTCCGATCAAAGCTTCCGCCGCCGGATTGGCCTCGAAAACTGCGCCGGTCCCATCTGTGAGCAACACGGCCACAGGGCTCTCCTGCACGAGGACGCGAAGCTTTGCCTCGGTAGCCTGGAGGAGGTCTTCGACGCGGCACTGGTCCGTGACGTCGTGAATGCTCACCAACACACCACCACCGAGCAAGGTGATAGGCCGAAACTCGAGTTCCTTCATCAATCCGTCACCGGTGACGAGCGAGATCGTCTTGGTAAGCTGTCGGCTCCAAACTTCCTGCGACCAAACGGTGGCAACTCTCTCGCGGTGTTGGTCGGTGGGGCAGGCGTGCATGAGCCACTGCTCGATCGACTCACCTCGCTGTATGGCCCTCCCCAGCAAGCAACCAACGTGATCGTTGTGGTAAATGGGCATGCCTCGCTCATCGAGAACAATCACTCCACAGGACAGGGCTTCGAGCACGGCTCGTTGACGACCCTCGCGTTTGGCAAATGCTTGTTCCGCTTCACGCAGCACGGTGACTTCTTGTTGGCTTCGAGCAAGCTGGTCATGAAGTTCTCGGACCATTGCTGTGGTGGACTCCACTTCTGCTGGTGTAGCCAAGATCTGCTCTTTTGGATCAGGTTCAGTAGTCTGTCCTAAATCGAATGGAGATGAACCGAGCAGGGCCACAGCGACGATGCGAGTTTGCTCATCACCGCTTTTTGTCTTCGACAGCACCCATCGAACAGGCTGGACTAGGGCATCAATCTCACTGACGGAGGAATTCGAGCTAGCGCGGGTTACGATGGTCTGGCTCAATGCCTCACCATCCTGTGCGAGCTTGGAAACGGCAGCAAGCGTATGCTCCATCAAGACCCCGGTGTCTTGCCCGTTGCCGAAGGCTTCCCAGAAGTGACTTTCTCCCTCACAGATACCACGGGAAAGCGATGCGGAGACTGCTGCATCGTTGGCGTGCAGAATGACGCCTGCGTCGTCCAAAATCACAATGGGCAGAGACGACTGAAACAGATGCGTTGCACCCGAGCGAGTCGCGCCCCCATCCAGAATCAGCGGGGCTTCGTCCTTGGTTGCCACTCCAGGCACGAGATTCGAGGAAAACTTCTCGCAAATAACCATGAGCCCCCCGACCGAGGCATCGAGTTGCCGCCGCCAGGGTCGAACCTCCCATCGATAGACAATGGGCCGCCCATCCTGGCCACTGATCGCGTCGTGTTCACTCCTGACCACATGACCTTGGAGTGCTCGATCATAAACTTGGCGCCAGCCCGGATGCAGTCCGGGGAAAATCTCATACTGACTCCGGCCGATTAGCGGTTGCACGTGCTGCAAGCCGAATTCCTCGATCCAACTCCGATTTGCCACGATGTAGCGCATTTGCTCGTCAAACATGGAAAGAGCCACCGGAGCGTTTTCGACCAAGATCCCGAGTTGGGCTTCGAGTTCATTCCCGCCGACGTTAAATTTGGGTTCTACTGACGAATTGTCTTCAGCGGTGGCCTCCGGAGTGGCCCCTGCGGTTGATTTTGCCTGGATCACGGTGCGAAGGACGGAGTGCGATGACATTTGAGGGGGAAATTATTTTATAAAACCTAATCTAATTTCCGCGAACGTTCTCAACAAGGCGAAAAACTGATTTGCTGAAAATAATCCATCGAAGTTTAGCACGCCGGAGCCTAACTGAGGTGTGCCAACGGCTTTCCATTCCTTTCGGTGAATGAAGCGGAAGAGAGACTCCAACAATCAAAATTCAAACTTGGCTCGCCGTAAATTGCCGTATGCTCGCAAGGTTAAATGCTCTCCGCCCCAAGCGCAGACACAGCGACAGCTATCTCAAATTGCCTTTGTCTGTTCCGGTTCTCGTGTCGGCCTCTGCGACTGTGAAGAACTTTCCGACCCCACTCGATTTCGGATGGATAAAATTATGGCAATGCTAACACGAGTCGAAAAGTTCGATAATTTTGAGTGATTGTTGTTGCCTAATCTAAAAAAATATTTACAATTGCGACTCGAATTCAAAAATATTCTCGAAATCAAGTCACATTATGTCAAACACCCCCCGCACCCTCACTGTTGGCACCTTAGCCTTGGTTGCCATGACTTCGTGCAGCCTTCCGCCGCGTGAAGCATGGAGACAGATTCAGCGCGATGGACTCATCCCCTTCGTTGCCACTCAATGGTCTCCGGAGTCTGCTCCTGTGACAAAAACCAATCAGCAGATGCTAGCGCAGTCGAAGAACAAACCGACCGCGGTTTCGTCAGTTGCCAGTGCGCCGACAAGCGTCAGCACACCAAGTCTCATTGGACCACCAGTGGTTTCCGGCAATACCACACCCTCTCCGTCAATGATTGACGAGAAGACCATTCCCTCCGCCCAAGCTGTTCCGGGCCTTGCCGGTTATGTACGCACTCCGTTCACGAACCCACCGAGACTTGTAGATGTGCGTGGCATGAGCGCGGGATCTAAGGTGGTTTGCCCTTTCACAAACAAGCCGTTCTTGGTACCGTCGGCTGCTACTTCTGCCCCAAAAGTCGCGGGGGCTCCAGTTCCCGTTCCGACACCTGTCGCTCCAGTGGTGCCTAAGACAACGACTGCGCCGAGCCAGGGAGCCGCCAAGCTTCCTGCCACTGTAGCGGCCATGACCAAGCCGCAAGCTGCCGCACCACCCGCGCCTGCTCCACAGGTTAAGCCGCAAGCTCCGGCTGTTTCGACGGCCAACAAAACCACTCCCGCCGCAACAACGCCTGCCGCCAAACCAGAGGCCCAGGAAACGCCCTTTGGCGCACCCATTGCTGGTCGGCCCGGATTTGTGAACAGCCCTTATGCCGCCAAACATCAACTTGTTGATGTCACAGGTCTTCCCGTCGGAATGGAAGTGAAGTGCCCCTACACAGGGAAGCTCTTTCGTGTTCCACCGCAGGAGCAAGCTCAGGGCAAGGTTCCGACCCAGAACACGGCGTCGCCGGAGAAGAAATAGTTTCGTCAATTGGTGTTGAGTATTGTTGCTGAACCCCGTCCCGGCACCGCCAGGACGGGGTTTCAGTTTGGGGGGAAAACATGAGTCTCCTTGAGCATAAAGACCGGCAGGTCCATTGGACATTTTGATTTGCTTGCCCTCGGGGGCGTGACACCGTTGCCTGCACCCACGGCAAACTCGAATGATCAGCACCGAACCAGAATGGTACTGCCTCCACACCAAGCCCAAGTGCGAACACTCCGCAGCGTCGGTGCTCCGCCAACTTGACGGCGTGGAGACTTTCTGCCCACGAATTCGGTTCCAACGCAGCACCCGCCGGGGAAAAGTGTGGTTCGTGGAGGCTCTGTTTCCGAGCTACTTCTTCGCGCGTTTCGACGCAAGCACGCTGTTGCGCGCCGTCAAGCACTCCCAAAATGTCATCCGAGTGGTGGAGTTTGGTGGCATCCCCGTGTGTGTGCCGACTCAGAGCATCGCCAGTTTGAGACGCGAGATGGATTCTAGCGAAGTGCGTGAAATCAAGGTCGGCATCAAGGTGGGTGACTCCGTCGAAGTGACCGAGGGCCCCATGCGCGGGCTGAGCGGAATCGTCGAGCGTGTTCATGATGGTGAAGAGCGTGTGCGCATTCTTCTCGAGTTTCTCGGCAGGCAGAGCGTCGTCGAGATTAGCGCCGGGAAGCTGATCTCCGACACCGTGCCCAGAGCGGCCGCCGTTGCCGCCTCACTCAAGTCAGACGGGGACATCGCTAGATGTTGACGTGTGGTTGACGCCAGTAGCGGATTGCCCCACTCTCCCTACCCGGCGACGGTTGCCTTCATGCGCATTCTCAATCCATTGCTCAATCTCATGACCACCCTTTCGCGGAGGCTACGCAACATGCCTCATGCGGGTTCGCTGGCCCTATTTCTGGCGGTGGTCTTCATGCTAATCGCCCAGGCCATGGGTTATCACGAGAACCGCCTCCCTTGGATGCCCTCCAGCGGAACGGATCTCCTCTCCGTCAAAGATTGGCAGGAACCCTCCCCCACGCTTCTGGTCTTCTACTACCTCATGCCCTACCTGAAGCTCTGGGCTCTGATCGGTGGCATTGTCTATCACATCGTTCTGATCCGCGCGATTCCGCACGTTGAGAAACTTCTTTGGCCCACTTGGATCGCCTGCGCCTTCCTAGCTCTCTGGGCCGTTTGCAATGACCTGAACGAACAGCTCGAGTACGCGCGACTCACCGTGATGGGCGAGCCTGCATCGGTGCCCAGTTATGTGCTCAAGCTCGTGATGGTTGCCTTCGTGTGCCTCTCTCCCGCAATTGGCCTTTCATACTACATCGGTTGCAAGCTGCTCGATCGCTACACCCTCCGTTCGTTTCTCCAGCCCCTGGTGTTCTGTTTCCTCGCCATCTGCATGTTGTGGATCATGTGGGACATGCTCGATAGCCTGCGCGACTTCCAGGATGCTCACGCGCCCCTCGGTCGCGTGCTCGCCTTCTACATCAGCCTGATCCCGTACATTTTTGTCGAGACAATCTGGGCCGTGCTCCTGCTCTCCACACTGTTCGCCCTCATGCGCATGTCGCGGACAAACGAACTCATCTCCATGCTCGGCACCGGTCGCAGCATGGGACAGGTGCTCCGCCCCGTGTTTGTTGCCGCTGCCTTGGTTTCGCTCTTGAGCCTTGCCGCGAACTATTACTGGGCACCCCGTGCTGAAGGAAACAGACAAGCCATCATGCGCGCTCTTGGTGATGCGGAAGACGGTGCTTCCCTGGCCCAATCACTCATGTACCGTGATGAGCCAGGCAGGCGCACTTGGTTCATCAGTAGCTTTCCCTTCAACCTTCGCGAAGGCAAAATAAAGGGCGTTGAAGTATTCACGGAAGACGAAAAAGGCCAATTGGTGAGTTCTCTTCGTGCCCAGACGGCGTTTTGGTGGCCTGACGGAAGATGGTCGTTTTACCGCTCCCTAGAGATGAACTATAAGGACGGTAACCCCGAGCAGCAGATTCACCACCGAGCGGATGAAATGTCGTCGGGCCGCTTGGACATCACAGAATGGCCCGAGACACCTTGGAGCATCATCAGTTCATCGCTCCAGCCCGACTACATGAGCGTGCAAGAGCTGGTGTCCTACCTCAAGGCGCACGGCTCCATCCAGAAAGCCAAGCTCGCCGCGTTTCGCACCCAGTTGTACCACCGCTTCGCGTATCCGATGGAGTGTTTCATCGCCGTCCTCATCGCCGCGCCGCTCGGAATCTCGTTTTCCCGCCGGGGCGTTCTTGGCGGCGTTGCCGGTGCCATCCTTGCCCTCATTGGTCTCGTCTTCCTGAACCAGTTGTTCATCAGCCTCGGCAAAGGCATGAAAATCTCCGCCTCTTTGGCCGTCTGGATGCCACACCTGATCGTCGGCTCCATCGGCCTCATTCTCTTCATCTTCCGCTCTCGCAACCGCGATCTACCCTCATTCTCCTGGCTGGTGAAATACTTCAAGCCCGCGCGCAAAGTGCGGAGTTGATGGATGAGAGTCGAGTGTTGCGAGTCTAAAAACGACCCACTTCAACCTTGCTCAAATCCAGCCCCTCACTTCTCAACCGTCATCCTCCGCAATGCAACAGACCTGGAACCTCCGCTCCCGCTCCACCGAATGCGCCCTCTCGGGCCATCCCTTCACCGACGGGGAGCCGCTTTACACCGCCATCTATTTCGACTCCGAGACCGGCGGCTTCATCCGCCGCGACATCGCCATCAACGCTTGGGAGCAGGAGGTGGCCGAGCGCACACCGTTTTCATTTTGGAAGACCCAGTACGAACCGCAGATCGTCGAGGAGAAGCCCGAGATCGCGCAAAAAGAAAACGCCCAGACGCTGCTCACCCGCCTTATCGAGGAAGATGATCCAAAGACCGAAAACGCCCGCTACATCCTCACCCTCATGCTCGAGCGGAAACGCATCCTCTCCCCCACCTCGGTGAAGGAGACCGAGAGCGGACGCATGCTCTTCTACGAGAACAAAAAAACCGGCGAGGTCTTCATCGTCCGCGACCCCGAGCTACATCTCCACGAGATCGAGCAAGTCCAGGACGAGGTCGCCATGCTCCTCGGATTCGGCGGCCCGGCTGCCGAGGCCGCCAAAGCAGTCGGCATGTCGTTCAACACGGATGGCACACTGCAACCGGCATCGCCTAGCCCTTCGTCCGCCACCGCCACAGAGTAGCTCCAATGAGTGCCGCAAGGGCGATGGCCACTCCTATCATGGTCCTGTTGTAGCCTCTCGTCGCGCCTTCGCGAGGTTCTCCCCCGGAAAGTTGAGAATCGCTGCCGGCCGGAACTTCACCGCTGGCCACTTGTTTCGCGGGGAAGACCATCTTGAATGGCCTGCTCGTCTCTCCAGGAAAGACCACATTCGGCCTACGCTCCAGTGTTCCCTCGAACGAGTTCATCAGAATCATGCTCACATTGGCATCGTGGCTCAGCGACAGTGAAAAACTGTCCTCCCCCTCCGGCACGTTTCCTTTGGCCTCTGCCAGCAGGTGGATCTCCTTTGAGTCGGCCGACAGCGGCATGTTCGTCGCGCCATCCATCGGCTGGAACTCACACTTGCCGATCGCCATCGTCCCGGCACCAAACTTGACGCTCAGTGCCTTGGCCAGATAGGCTGCGGCCTTGTCCTTCGTTGCGGCCAGCGCGTCTGCGGACTGATCACGGTACCACTCGACCGGCACGGGCGGGAGCGAGGCTGGTTGGTCTGAGATGATGAGCCTTGGGTCGAGATTAACCCGGAGTGTGTAGGTGCGATCCTTTGCAAAAAGCGCCTCCACCGTCAAGCTCGGAACCTGGTGCGCGTCGGCCATGCAACCACCACCAGCCCAGACCAGCAGTCCGAGAATGACTCTCGCAGCGTAGTATTCAAAAAGTGCGAATCTCCGGTCACAACCCCTCATTTCCAGCAGATTGCCCGGACAGACAAGTGGGGCAACAACGAAATGGCCCGACACGTTAAATGCAGATGTTTGAATACCTTGGCTTGACTTGTGCGCCGCAACTTGCTTCAAAGGAGGCAGCAAATTAGATGGCAGCTATTCTGAGAGAGGCGGAAACCGGCATTACCCACCACCTGGAGGAGTTCAACCTCATCGGGCGGAGTCAGGATGCCACGATCCGGCTCGACGACTCCGGCATCTCCAGGCAGCACGCCACGATCCGCCGGGAAGGCCGCCTGTATTGGATCACCGATCTCGGAAGTGCCAACGGCAGTTACGTCAACGACGTGGCCCTCTCCAGTTCTCGCGCGCTTCGAAACGGTGACCGCATCCAGCTCGGCACGCTGATGGTCTTCTTTGAGCAGGACGACAGCGGTAGCACACAAGACCTCGTCGGCGGTAAGACGCAGATGTTGCGCACGGCGGTGAGTCTCCCGGTGAAGACCGTGCAGGCCACCTTGCTCGTCGGCGACTTGAAGGACTTCACTCGCATCTCATCGCAGCTCACGGCGGAAGAGGTCGCGGCCATGCTGCGCGAGTGGTATGCCGATTGCGAAGGCATCCTCAAGCCCCGCGGTGCCGTGATCGACAAATTCATCGGCGATGGAGTCTTCGCCTATTGGTCCTCGGTCGATCCCGATACCCGCCATCGCGCAGCCGAGGCCGCCAGCCTCCTGAGCTGCGCCGAGGCTTCCCACTCCGCCACGCGCAAGTGGCTCCGCGAGAACAAGGGCATCACCGTCCAGTGCAATGTCGGACTCAACGTCGGCCCCGTCGCCCTTGGCGCGATGGGCCGCGGCGTGAACACGGCCGTGGGCGAGGCGGTGAACCTCACCTTCCGCATCGAGAGCCTCACCCGAAAGCTGGAGCAGCCCGTCCTCGCCAGCGCGGCCTTTGTCGAGGGCTTCCGTGATCCAGCCTCCCTGTTCGAGCACGCAGGCACCCATCCGGTGAAGGGCCAACCAGATCCCGTAGAAGTCTATGGATTGAAGCCCGCCTGACGGTTCAGCAGGCGGACTGCGGCACCCTTGTTTTTCAAAGATTGAATGATCCGGCGTTTCCGCCGTCACACACACCCGTTCAAAATCCGAAAATAAAACCCATGAAAAACCCATCACCTCGTTTGCTCGTCATCGGCAGCCTCGGCGCCCTCATCCTGCTCAGTTCTTGCGTCGGTCCTTATGCAGGCCCGAATCAGAGAGTCGGCAGCGTCATCGGGGGTGCCACCGGTGCCGTCGCCGGTGCCATCATCGGCAATCAAAGCGGTCGCCCCCTCGAAGGCGCGGCCATCGGTGGTGCCATCGGCGCAGTTGCCGGTTCAGCCATCGGCGGCGCGAATGATCAAGCCGCTGGCTACACGCCCGCGCCAGCTCCCGTCGTCGTCGCAGCTCCCCGCTACCGCTACTACGGCAGGCCCTATCCGTATCGCTATCGTCGCTGGTAAGCCAATCAGACTCAGGCGCGCTCCGCCTCAGCAAGAGAGAAACCTCGTGCGCAGATGTCCGAGGTGCCACTTCGGCTGCGTCTCACGCCCGGTAGCCACGCGCATCAGTTCACGCGGCAGCAGCGTGCTGCCCTTGGCGTGAACCTTGTCGCGTAGCCACACCAGCAGCGGCGCATACTCTGCCTTGGCCGCCGCATCGCCGATCTTCCTCTGCTTCATAGCCGTCGAGAAAAGCTGCGCGCCATTCAGATTGCCCAGCGTGTAGGTCGCGAAATAGCCCAGCCCACCCATGCTCCAGTGGATGTCCTGCAGGCAGCCGCGCCGATCATCGGGCGGCGTTAGCCCGAAGAGCGACTTGAACTCCTCGTTCCACGCCGTCGGCACGTCCGCCACTTTCAACTCACCGCTTACCATCCGTCGCTCAATCTCGAAGCGCAGCAGAATGTGCAGATCATACGTCGCCTCATCCGCCTCGACCCGGATGAACGAAAACTCAGCGCGGTTCACTCCCGCGAGAAATTTGTCCAGCGTCAGCTTCCGCAGATTCGGGAAAAGCTCCGCCGCGCGTGGCAGCCACTTCTTCCAGAACACGCGCGAGCGCCCGACGTGATTCTCCCACAGCCGCGACTGCGACTCGTGGATGCCCAACGACACCGCCGTGCCCGATGGCAGCCCGTAGTCGTCCAATGGCAGCCCTTGCTCATACATCCCATGTCCCGCCTCATGCATCACGCCGAAGAGCGACGAGGTGAAATCGCTCTCGTCATACCGCGTTGTCAGCCGCACATCGCCCGCGCCGAGCGTGGTGCAAAACGGATGCGTCGTCGTGTCGATGCGCCCGCCATCGAAGTCGAAGCCGATGCTCTCCGCCACCTCGCGATTGAGCTGCTGCTGCTTGGCGATCGGATACTTCCCGCGCAGGATGTTCTCCGGCACGCGCTTGCTTCTCTCCACCGCCGCACGCGCGATCTCCGTCAGCTCAGGCTTCAGGCTCGTGAAAAGCTTCGCCACCTCGCGCGTCTTCGCCCCACGTTCGTAGCCGGCAAGCAGCGCGTCATACGGCTCGTCCTCGTATCCCCACAAGTCCGCCTTCTTCCGCGCGATGCCGAGCAGCTTATCGAGGTGCGGCGCAAACAGCGGAAACTCTGATTTCTTCCGCGCATCCATCCACGCCGCCTTCGCGTGAGTCGTCACGGTACTCTCTTCCTCCACCAGCTTTGTTGGAATGCGGATCGCGCGCTCCAGCTCCTCGCGCATCACACGGATGTTCGCCGCCTCCTTCGAGTCCAACGCCCGCTTTTCCTTCTCCGCCTTCTCAAGTGTCGTCCGAAACTTTTTCCCCGTCGCCAGCACATGCGCCCTGCCGCTCAAATACGAAAGCTGCCGCGCACGATGGTTCAGCCCCTTGTCAGGCATGTAGGTTTCCTGATCCCAGCCGAGCACCGAGCCGGTCGAGTTGATCAACGAGATTTCACGGGCGAGTTCACAGAGCGAGTCGTAGGCGGACATGATGCGCCCATCATTGGCTGACTCTTCGATCAAAGGCAACAGCGCGATGAGAGATCGCCTGCAAGCTCCCCTGCCCCGCGACGTTCTCGCGCCATGCTCCGCTCCATCTTCGTTCTTCTTTTGCTCGCCTGCTCATTGCCTGCCGCAAATCGCCCCAACGTCGTCATCATCCTCAGCGACGACCTCGGCTGGGGCAGCGTCGGTTGCTACGGCGCAAATCCCGAACTGGTGAAGACGCCCAACATCGACCGTCTCGCCAAAGAGGGTCGCCGCTTCACCGATGCAAACACCACCTCGTCCGTCTGCTCTCCCACGCGCTACTCGATGATGACCGGGCGCTACTGCTGGCGCACGTCGCTGGAGAGCGAGGTGCTCGGCACCACCTCGCCGCTGCACATCGAGACCACGCGGCTGACCATCGCCTCCATGCTCAAATCGCAGGGCTACAACTGCGCCGCCGTCGGCAAATGGCATCTCGGTTACGGCACGGAGGCGAAGTGTGATTTCACCAAGGAACTGAAACCCGGCCCGCTCGAGATCGGCTTCGACTACCACTTCGGCGTGCCGGCCAATCACGGCGACCTCAGTGGCGTCTTCGTCGAGAATCACTGGGTTTACGGCCTGAACAAAGAGAGCCCGTCGTCGCCCAGCCCGCCCTACGTCACGATGGGCCAGCAGAAAGGCAAGGCGGTCAAGACGCTCGACTTGAACGCGCCGAAGCGCATTGATGATGAAGTCATGGCCACGCTCACCGACAAACTCGTCGGCTGGATTGACCAGCAAAGCAGCGACAAGCCCTTCTTCGTCTATTTCACGCCCGTCGCCGTCCACAATCCGATCACGCCATCAAAGCAAACCGCCGGCAAAAGCAAAGGCGGACCGTTTTGCGACTTCATCAGCGATCTCGACATCAGCGTGGGCCGCGTGCTCGATGCGCTCGATAAAAAGGGCCTCGCGAAGGACACGCTCGTTCTTTTCAGCAGTGACAACGGCGGCGTGAACAAGCCGGAGAACGCCACCCTCGTGCAAAACGTCGCCCAGAAAGCCGGACTGAAACCCGTCGGCCCCTTCCGCGGCGGAAAGCACGATGTGTGGGAAGGCGGTTTCCGCGTGCCCTACCTCGTGCGCTGGCCCGATCATGTGCCCGCGGGCACCGTGTGCGATGAGACGATCAGCATCGTCGATACACTCGCAAGCATCGCCAAAATTACCGGCCATGCTTTGCCAAAGGCCGGCGAGGCCGCTGAAGACAGCCACGACGTTTCCGAAGCGTGGCTCGGCGAGAAGTATGCATCCCCTCTGCGCCCCGACGTCATCGTCCACAGCGCCGATGGAAACTTTGCCATCCGCAAAGGCGGCTGGAAATGGATCGAGGGCGTCCCTGCCGACGACGTGAAGCCAGCGGCGAAAAAAGCGCACGCCGTCCAGTTCAAACGCCAGCTCTACCAACTGACCAACGACATCGCCGAAACTGCCGAATTGTCGGCCCAGAATCCCGAAGTCGTGAAGGAACTCGAAGTGCTCCTCAATCGCTACCGCGACGGCGGCTACAGCCGCGAGCTGCCACCCGCAGGCGCAAAGCCCAAACCCAAAACCGCCGAGCTGCCACCTCTCACAGGAGAGAAAGTGATCGATCTTCCACTAGACGCGCTCCCAGCGAAACCCTGGACCCACAAAGGCGCATGGACAGCCCGCGACGGTGCGGTATGGGCAAAGGGCAATGACAAAGGCACCACCCTGACCGGTCCCGTTTCATTCAAAGACTGCACCCTCGAATTTCAGATTCGCCTGGGCGAAGCCGACCGCCACTCCCTCCGCATCCACACCGCTGACAGCAAGCAAAGCTTCCGCATCGTCCTCTCCCGCTCGCACCTCGAAATCGCCAAGAACCCCGCCGCTGGCGAAACCGAAACACTCCAGCTCGCCCGCGAGCGGGTGAAATACAAACCCGCCGAGTGGCAGACCATTCGCATCACCTTCCAGGGCGACCAACTCACCGCCCAAGTCGCCGGTGTGACCGCGAAAGCGAAGCACGCCGTGTTCGCGGAGGAAAAGGCGCAGCTAAACTTCATCGCGTTCGAGGGCGAGATCGGGTTGCGGAAGGTGCTTGTGGTCAGGTAGCGCCAGGCGAGGTGCCAGGTGTTTCTTTGACAAATCACATTCCAGGCCTCCGTTCCCCTCCACCCATGAATCCAAACCCTCCATCTCGTCGTCAATTCATCAAGGCCGCCACGGCTTCTGTCGCGGCTCCGTTCATTCTTCCGTCCCGCGTCTGGTCCGCCGCCACTGCGCCGAACTCGCGCATCAACATCGGCTTCATCGGCATGGGCAAGATGAATGGTGGCCATCTCGGCAACTTCCTCGGTCGCGATCAGACCCAGGTCGTCGCCGTTTGTGATGTCGATACCACCCGCCGCGAGGCCGCGAAGAAGCGCGTGGACGAGGGCTACTCCAAAAAAGCCGGTGCCGACTACAAAGGTTGCGCTGCCTACAACGACTTCCGCGAGCTGCTCGCGCGCAAGGACATCGACGCCGTCGTCATGGCCACGCCCGACCACTGGCACGCTTACATCGGCATCGCAGCCGTGAAGGCGGGCAAGGATGTGTATGGCGAAAAGCCTCTCACGCACAATGTCCATGAGGCGCTCACGCTGACGAAGGCGGTGCGCGACTCAGGCCGCATCTACCAGACCGGCTCGCAGCAGCGCTCGAGCAAAGAATTCCGCGTGGCGTGCGAGCTGGTGCGCAACGGCGTGATCGGCGACATCAAGACCATCACCACTTCCTTTGGCGATCCAGCCGGTCCCTACAATCTCAAGGAAGAGCCCGCCGAACCCGGCCTCGATTGGGATCGCTGGTGCGGCCCAGGTCCGCTGAAGCCCTACAGCAGCATCCTCAGTCCGCGCGGCGTTCACAATCACTTCCCGGCCTGGCGCATGACGCGCGAGTTCGGCGGCGGCATGATCACCGACTGGGGCGCGCATCACATCGACATCGCGCAATGGGGTCTCGGCGTGGACGAAAGCGGCCCAGTCGAGGTCAAGTCCGCCGGTCCTGATGCCAAGCGCGGCGCACAGCTCATCTATGCCAACGGCACCGTCCTCACACACGGCGAGGGCAAGGGCGTCTCCTTCTACGGCACCGAGGGCGAAGTACATGTGAACCGCGGCAAGTTCGAGCTCGTGCTCGGCGGCAAGGTGATCCAGCGCTTCTTCAGCAAGGAAGAGGACAAGGGCACCTCGCTCGAGCGCGCCTACACACTGGCCGAACGCGAGTACCTCAAGGACGCGAAAGTGAAGCTCTACGACAGCAAGAACCATCACGACGACTGGCTGAACTCCATCAAGACCCGCGAGCGGCCCATCTGCGATGTCGCCATCGGCGCCACGACCGTCATCTCCTGCCACCTCATGAACATGGCCTACTGGCACGGCGAGAGCTTCAAGTGGAACCCCACCGAGCGCACTTTCGCGAGCGGCGGCGATCCGAAGTGGCTCACCCGCGAGTATCGCGGCGACTGGGTGGTCTGATCAGGTCACACATTCCGATTCACGAAGAGGCGGCAGCGATGCCGCCTCTTTTTGTTTCACCTGATGCCGTAAATCAAAAACGGCGCTCTTCTCTTCTCAAACTCTTCAAGCTGGGCGCGCCACATCGCGGCGATCTCCGGCCACGGCTTGCCTTCCTTGATCGCAATGAGCGCCACGTCATCGAGCAGGAGCCGGCTCATGTCCTTCGCCGCAAACTTCTCGCCGTGGAGCTTCTGCAACACGCAAGCCAGCGCGATGCCGACATCGACGGCGCGCAGTTGCTCGCGGTCGGTGATGATGATCTCCACACCGCCGCAGGGTTTGTCTTTGAATGTGCTCGCGGTCGGCGTGAAGCGAACGGGGACGAAGCGCACACCCGCGAGTCCGGCTTTGTTCATCTCGTTGGCGAAACGCAAATCATCAGCGTATGGCGCACCCACGATCTCGAACGGTTTGTCAGTGCCACGGCCGACGGAGACGGCGGATTCGAGAAGCCCGACGCCGGGATAAAGCGTGGCGGCGGTGAGGCTGCGCATGTTGGGGGATGGATTCGTCCACGGCAGTCCTGTTTGATCGAGCCACAGGTCGCGCGCCCAGCCCTCGCACTGGATTACGATGAGATCGGCCTCAATGCCGCGCTCGTGATTCATGAGCCGCGCGAGTTCGCCGACGGTCATGCTGTGGCGCAGCGGGATGGGATGGCAGGCGACGAAGCTTTCCTTGGTTGGCTGCACCGGGCCTTCGATCACCGTGCCGCCGATGGGATTGATGCGGTCGAGCACGATGAATTTCTTTTTGTTCTTCGCCGCAGC
>Ga0075163_10004219_pt1 | contig 19297 bp, 8 predicted proteins | sample JI1023141ADNA_FD_71478 | JGI IMG/M metagenome (GOLD analysis project Ga0075163, IMG submission 71478) | Wastewater effluent complex algal communities from Wisconsin, to seasonally profile nutrient transformation and Carbon sequestration -... | ecosystem: Engineered > WWTP > Effluent > Algae...
ACCCGTCAGCGTGTTGGCGTTGTTGGTCAGCGATGAGTGTCCGGAGACTTCGTTGAAGAGGACTCCGGTATCCCAGTTGAAGATTTCGCCTCCGTCGATTCGACCCTTCAATGAGAAACGCAGGTCGACGCCGACGCCGGGGCCTCCGGCCGTCGGGCCGGTGACGTTGACGTTTTCGATGAAAAAGTTGTTGATTCCGAACTCGCCCGCATCGCAGGGTCCGCCCGAGCACTCCGTCCCAGCCGTGGTTTCGGACTCAAACAGAATGCCCTTGGAAGACGCATCCGTGCCCGTCAGAAAAAGCGTGAAGCCTCGAAGCACCTGACCGGATCCGGTGACATGGATGCCGGTATCGCCGGCTGCGCTGGAGAGGGTGATGGACGAGCCGCCCGAACCAGAGCGAATCGGGCCCACACCCTCGATGGAACACATTGCCTGAAACGAGGCATTGCTCGGAAGCACCACGCCGGAGCTGATTGGCGTGTCCCCGTCCGGCAACCAAACCTTGCCACCGCCTCCAGCTTCGCAGGCGTCGACGGCGAGCTGGAGATTCGCGTACTGATCTGCGTAGAAGTTGGACCCGTTGAACACGCTCACGTTGTCGATCGCGTTGCCATCCGCGTCGAGGTCCGCACCGAGCTGCGGACTCCCGTCCTCGACGACGTTCGCAAGGCCCGCCGTGCCCTGCGAGATCGGCTCGTAGGCGGTGCCGTTCCAGCGGCAGTCGGCCTGCTCGGTGCCCGGCGTCCCCGCCGCGCAGTCGCCGCCGTCCGTCGCGTTCGTGATCCGGTAGATCAGCGCCGGGTTGCCCGTGCCGGGCAGCGTCGACTCGGTCACGAGCGTGACGCCGCCGCCGGAGCCTCCCGAATTTCCGTGAGACGTGACGTGACCTCTCGACGTGATGTACGAGAGGTTCGCCCCGGTCTCGGCCGCCGTCACGTCGTAGACGATCCAGGGCCTGCCAGTCTTGATCTCGATGTCCGAGTTGGTCGCGTTCAGCGTCGCCACCGAGGCGCACTGGGCAGCGACGTAGGTTCTGGTCTCGCACGCATAGGCGGTTGCCTCGAACGCGGAGCCCTTCGTGAAGGCGACGCGCTGGAAGCCGAATGCCGGAGAGACGATGAAGTCCGCGGTCGTGATCGTGCTTTTGATCTCGATGCGGAATCCGCTCTCGCCCTTGAGTGACTGCATGTCGTAGGTCACCGCCGAGGCGGGCAACCCGACCAGCATCGCGAGAGCCACGACGAGAAGAGCAATGGACCGTTTCATTCCGACTTCCTCCTGCGGACCAACAGGTCCTTCATCCCAAGCTCCAGGCCCTCGTCGTGCGCGATGGCGAGGTTGTTGGCAATAATGTTGAGCTGCCTCGCAAACGGCAACCCCATAGACATTCCGACTCCGGCGGTGATCTCTTCGGCGACCTCGTAGGGGTTGATGTCGTCGTCGGATCCGACGGCAGATCCGATGGTTTCGATCGTTCGAGCCATCTGGTCGAAGAACCCCACAAGCGGCGTCGGCTCGAAGCCTCCGAACGCCCTTCCGCTGATCTTGCTGGCGGCGAAGTTCGCGACATCCCTCATCAGAATCACCGACGAGAACGGGTTGGCGAAGAGGTGATAGGCGGCCCAGAGCGCCCAGGCCTTCGCCTGCTCGTCTTCGTCGTCCTCGTCCGGGACGTTGAAGCGGATGAGGTCGGACAGCATGCCGGGGATCACGGCGATCAGCAGGTAGGCCGACGCCGCCTTCTTGATCTTCCCCTCGGACGCATCCTCGGCCATCGAGTGAAGCTCCTGGTAGAACGCCGAGAAGTACGAGTAGAACATGGTGAACGGGCGAAGCAGCGGATCCGCGTCCTGGATCTGAGCCATGTCCTTCACGTTGCCGGCGCCCTGGGTGCGCTCGACGGCGAACTCCGCTTCGCGCATCGCGCGATCGGTATCCATGGTCTCGGACAGGACCTTCTCGTACCGGGCCAGGAAGACGCTGCCGGAGACGAAGTAGTCGGCAGCGGCGATCATCGAGTACCCGAGCCGGCGGGCCTTTGCGATCCGATCGGTGCGACCTTCCAGCTCGGCGTTGGCTTCTCGGACGGACGTGTCCATCGCCTTCGCCCGGTGGCGCATGAGCGCGCTCATCGTGTGGATCTTCGCCTTGGTCGCCTTGAAGTCGGTCACGACAAGCCAGAGGCCCTTCGCGATCAGGCCAGTCCCTTCCCTGACGTTGCCGTCCGCGATGCGCGGGATCGCGTTCGTGAACGAAGAGAGCTGCACGAAGGTCGTCGAGAACGCGCCGGCGAGCATGTACGCCGTCTGGGCGGACTGGAATTTCTGAAGGCCGTTCTGCATCCACTTCAGATTCTTGATCATCGAAGACTGCGCGCCGGCGAGCATCCTGATCCGGTGCTCGATGGCGTCGAAGTACTCGATCCCATACATGTCCACGATCGCCGACTTGAGCTGCGGCTGGTGCAGAACCTTCCACGAGTCGCGGAGCGGCTTGCGCCATGCGATGTCGTGGACAACGTCTGCGAGATGCGTGGCGATCACGTCGAGGTCGAGAAGGACCGGAGCTGCGAATTTATCTTTGCGCTTCTCCAGGAAGCCGTGCTTCGTGCGCGGGTCGGACGCATAGTGCTCGAACAGAGACACGAGCTGGCCGCGTTCCTTCACGCGAGCAACGGCGTCAGACTTCAGCGGGTCGTATGCGAGCGGAAAGTATCCGCCCTTCATGACCCGTCCTGTCGGCGTGATGAACTCGCGCGCCTCGACCTTCTCGGGCCGCACTCCGGTCATCTGGAAGTGATTCTCGGACGCCTCGTCCCAGAGCGAGTTGACGAGATCCCAGACACTCTGAACGAATGTCCATTCTTCGTCCGAAAGAACCTCCAGGACCTTGTTGCCCCTGGCCTCGTCGAGCTGGTCTCCGTTCACCATCTTGTAGCCGCGGAGCAGCTTCGACCAGTTGGATGTCGTCCCGGCATTGAGCGCGAAGGCGATGGCCTGCGCTCGGGTCATCGGCTCGCCGAAGGCCGGCACGTCGATCATCGAGCGGTAGTCCTTGCCGCTTCGATAGAGAGACTGGATCAGCTCCATGTACTTTCGGTTGAGGCCGTCGAGTCGCTCCAGCTCGTAGGCCGTCGCGTCTCGCCACCATCGCTCGATCGTCAGCAGCGGGTTGGTCGCTTCGTCGTCGCCGCCCATCCACCGGAAGAGGCGCTTCATGTTGATGTGAAAAGCGTCGAACGTGTCGATCGTTCGTCGCATATTTCCGCGCCAGAGGTTGTCCTCTCTCCGATCTCGCGCCGTCCGGTTCGCGTTCTTGAGCGTCATCGCCACGACGGCGCCGTCCGCCATGTCGGTGTACTTCTGCTTCAGGGCGGCCTTCGAGGATCGGACCTCGTTCTTCGCGATCTGCTCCATGTTCAGGAGCGTCGCGTGCAGGCCGTCCAGCTCGGCGACCGTCAACTCCTTCCAGTGTCGGCGGTCGGGCCGGAGGAAGAGCGACTCGTCGATCGCGACCACCTCCAGCTCGGACTTCTTCTCGGCCATCCACTTTTCGAGTGACGGGAACTCCTCGGTCCGGGCTGCCTTTCGATCCTGCGCCTGCTCCTTGCGCCGGCGGGCGATCTCGCGCACGCGGTCGGGTCCGCGCAGCGCCGGGTCGATGGGCACGTCGGTTCGCAGGTCGTACTTTTCGAGCAGCAGGTCGATCAGCCCCAGCTCGGTCGCGGCCCCGGCGGTGCGGAGCTTGTCGCGCTGCTTCTTCGTGTCGAAGCCGCGGGCATGGGTCAGGATCTTGGGCTGCCGGGCGATGGCCTTGTCGGCCTCGACGATCATCGCGTTCAGGAGAGCGGCCCGCTCCATGGCGCGCATGGCGGCGAGGTAGTCCCGAGCGGCCACCATCTCGCGAGCGGCCTTCTGCTCCTTCCGCATCCGGTCGACCCAGACCTTCCGGTCCCCCCGCAGGTCGCCGGCCGGGCGGTTCGCGATCAGGGTCTCGGCCCGCTCCCGGATGGCCTGATCGTTCAGGACCGACTCGATCTCGCGGGCGCGCCGCCGGCCACCGGCCTGCTGAGCCCGAGCCTCGCGCTCGGCCGTGGCCGTCGCCTCTGCCGCCACCAGCTCGACCTGAGCCCTGGCGATGGCCTCGCTGTTCCCCCGCGCCTGGGCCGCGTCCAGGGCCTCCTGAGCGGCGAGGACGCGCGCCCGGCTCGCGCCTGCGGGCGGAGCCCCGACCTCGGCCACGGCCCGTCTGGCGCCCGGCAGGAGGGTGGTCTTCGCCAGCTCTCGGAGCCCCTGAAGCTCGATGCGGATCCGCTTCGCCAGCTCCTCGCCGCCGACGAGGGACTTGGCCTCGATCTCGATCTCGCGCTCGAAGAACTCGGGCCGGCTTGCGATCTCGGCGTCGACCCGGCGGGCGATCTCCTTCTCGCGGGGCTGGACGTTCGCCAGGGCCTGCAGGAGGGCCGACGGGCTGTTGAACCCGAAGAGGTCGGCGATCATGGCCGGGTCGTGCCCGCCGGTCCTCTGGACGGTTCCACGGGGAACGGAGGCCAGGACCTTGGCGGCGGCCTCAGGCCGCGCGTAAAGGGCCAGGATCGCGTCTCGCGAGAGCCCGTCTCCTTCCAGGCCTTCGACCTGCTCCTCGGCCCTGAGGAAGCGGAGCGCCCGGTAGACGGGCTCCTGATCGACTTCCTCGGCGAAGCGGTCGTAGAGCGAGTCGGCCAGCTCCCGGCGCTGGCGCTTCTTCTCGGCCGTCACTCGCCGGACGAGGGGCCGCATGACCCGGTCCCGGGCCTCGTCGCGGATCTCCGCGAAGGACTCCAGGTAGGCCTCCCACTGGGCCTCGCTCATGCCCGCGTCCTCGCGGCTCTCGAAGAGCGGCTTCATCTCCTCGGACTCGCGCATGGCGTCGTCGACCGCGAGCATCCGATCGAAGACGCCCCGGATCTCAGGGGTGAGCTGCACGCCCAGCCGGCGAGCGACCTCCTTGAGCGACCCGTAGACGCCGGCCATCCAGGACCGGAAGCGCCGGAAGACCCCGCGCATCTCCTTGCTCGGCGCCTTGCCCTCGGCGAGGTAGGCCTCGAAGGATCGCGCGAAGACCTCGTGCGGCATGTCGACTCGGCCATTCCACTGCCGGCCGTCCGCATAGGGCAGCGTCAGATCGGCGGCCGTCGAGACCCCGGTGTACCGGAGCACCGCTTCGAGATCGGCGCGGATCCGATCATCGGCCGTCCCGTTGCGGACCATCTGCGAGATCGTCGACAGGTAGAAGTGAGCGGCCTCGTGAAGCAGCGTCGTTAGGTCCGAGGCCTTCGTCATGCGGATGATCGAGCCGGCAGCGTTGCGCTCGTACTGGCCCTGGACCTCGCCGTCGAGCCGCATCATCTGGCGCTCGACGATGTCGATCGCGCTCTCTTCCCAGATCACGAAGTTAGTCGCCTCTTCGGCGTCCACTCCCGACATCTGCCCGGCCTTGTATTTCATGCCGGGGATTCCAGCAGCCAGCAGCCACTGCGATGCCGCCTTGTCAGATCCCAGGTAGCGCGAAAGGCCGCGATAGAACCCTTGCCCGTCGTGGTTCTGGCTCTTCTGCCCGATCGCCTCTCCGAGCTTTACGGCCGGAGAGTTGCTCTGCCTCAGGGCGGCGTCTCGATCTTCTGACGTTCCATTGAGCGATTTTCCGAGCTGGCGACCGGACGCCTTGAACGCAGCGATCGCCTCTGCCTCATTCACGCCGGCAGCAGCAAGCAACTTTTCCAGCATCTCAGGCTGGTCGTTGAGAGGCTCATCCCAATCGAGAAGATTTTCGCTGTCCGGGATCTCGGCCTGCACGAGCTGCCCGGCCAGCGGGGGCAGGGAGAAGTCCTCTTCTGTGAAGTGGACCGAGCCAAGCTCTCTCGCCCGGACAACGTCTTGCAATTCTCGCTCTGCGAAAGGCGACACCCTGCCGGAACGCCGGTTCTCTTCGACCCGATTCGAGAGCAGTTCGATCCGCCTCTGCATGTCCGACATTGCGGACTTGTAGTCTTTGCTTCTCCGCATCTGCGATAGGAAGATCTTCGTCAGCCGGGTCGCCTCGATGGACCCGTAGTAGCTGGACACCTCATCGTTATCGACGAGTTTTTTCGCCATCGCAGAGATGTTCTTGATCGGCTCACCCCGGAAGAGGGCGCTACCGCGTCCGCTCAAGCTCTCTCTGTAGAACTCTGCGATCCCGCGGGCCGACGAGAAGTACAGCCCCCACCCGAAGATCTGCACGCCCTCGCCCGTCCCGATCTTTGTGAGATCGAATCGGTCGAAGATGTGCGGCGTGCCGTGATATGCGGGCTGGTTGAGGACCTCTCGCGTGTCACCGTTGATGATCGCGCTGATCTTCCTGAGGACGTTGAAGCAGTTCTCCAGCAGGCCCTTCGGCTCGATATTAGTCGGAACGACGCCGACCTCGCCGGGGTTTCCGAACTGGCCCGTGATGACGCGGATCATCGCATCGGACAGGTTGATGGAATTCTCCAGCCGGAACTCTTCGTCGGTGATCTCGACGCCAAGCTCGGCCAGGATCTTCCGCTGCTCGATGAAGGTCTCGTACTCCCACTCGACCGCGCGCATGCCGTCTGCGAGCGTGAGCGGAGCGCCGCCCTTGAAGTAGGGTCCCTTGATCTCGACGCCCATGGCGCCAGCGCGCCGGCCCCGTCCGCCGTACTTCGCGGTCAGCTTGTCGTTGACGCGGCCGTGCGCGATCTCGTGCGCGATGCGCCACGCGAGCGTGTAGGCATGGTCGCGGAACGAGCCCTCTTCGAGAGCGGGGTCGAAGAGCCAGACGACGCCCTGCTCATAGGAGGGCGTGTTGGGGTCGCTGAAGTCCGGGAAGTAGGTAGGCCGATCCCCGTTCTTGGGGCCGAACAATCGGATCTGCCAGCCTTCGCGATCGAGCCAGGGCTGGTACTTCGCCATGACGGATTCGACCGTGTCGCCGAACGCTTCCGTCAGCCTGTAGATCTTCAGGCTCTGGCGGGTGTTCCCGCCATTCTGGAGGACGTCCATCCCGACCGAGCGATAGATCGCGCGCTCGGTCTCGTCGGTCGTCTTCGTGCCCTTGTGCAGGTCGGCCAGCGAGATGCCGCCGCCGGCATCGTTCAGAAGTCCGAGCCACCCGAGATCCGCGCCCCCTTCCGAGCCTCCTTGATCTGCGCCTCGGTTTCGGAGCTGGTTGAAAGTTTCGAGGGCGACGTATCCGGGGTCGCCGAGGGTCCGGGCGGTCTCGACGAGGAGATCCTCGAATGCCGCCCGCCGATCACGAAGCCACGGGTGAAGATCGGGTCGTCCGGCGAGGCTTCCCTGCTGTAGTAGTCCTTCCCCTGCCGGATCGGCAGCCCAGTCGTGGACGGGGCCGTAGTCCGACTGGACGCCGAATCGGACGTCTCCTTCTGCTCCCGATCGCTTGCCGAACTCATTCGCTTTCTCCAGGAACTCGTCGTCATCCATCAGGAAGGGCAAAGACCCTTCGCCACCCCGATAGTTGACGACCGAGATCTCATCAGGGGCCGTCTTCGTGAAGCCGACCTGATCGCCGAAGATAGCGCGCATCTCGGTGAAGGCCGCGTCCAGCTCGGCCCTCGTGAGGGCCTTGGCGTACCGGAAGGCGACACCGAGAGACTGCGGCTTGCCGACGACGAATCGCTTCCCCGGATCCTTCTCGGCAAACGCGCGAGCGGCCTTGACGGTGTCGAACTTTCGGAGCGTCCTGAACTCGGGCTTCTTCTTCGGCTTGGCCTTTCCCTTGCGCTTCTTCGGGGCGGCATCTTCCTCGTTCCGTACCTGGACGAGGATGGATCCCTTCATGCTCAAGCGGTTGTCGGCGCGGAACCAGGGCACCGCCTTCTGCTTGTAGATGTACTGGATCATGCGCGAGTAGATGTCGGTCTCGGCCGTCGAGAAGTCGCCCTTGGGCTTGTTGGGGATGAGCCGGGCGATGTAGTTGCTCGCGAGCGCGGCCTCGAACCCGCCGTCTCCCTCGATCGACCAGACAACGCCGGCGCCAGCTCGCCCGGCCGCGCCGTCGAAGCCGTCCTCGTCGATGATGATCTGGGCGGCGGCAGCCTGGAATTCGAGCTGCTGCTCGGGCGTTGCGCGCGAGATCGGGTGGTCGAAGACGGGAGCGGGGATCGCTTCCCAGGTGACCGCGAAGGTCATGCGCGCGAGAACGTCCGCGAACGAGAAGGCGTCCCGCTCGATTCCCTTGGCGACCTCTTCCGGGCTCACTCGCAGCGCATGCTTGCGCCAGATGGCGATGTGCTTGCGGGTGTTCTCGGCGCCCGTCTTGCGCGACAGCTTGCCCTCGTCGTTGAAGAACGAGTACCCCTTCTTGAGGCTCTCGGCGTTGGTCGCGTCCTTCGCCTGCTGGTTCTCGAAGCGGGCCTTGATCGCGGTCCACATCGCGGCCTGAACCTGATGCGGGAGCCACGGCTCGGCGCCGGGCGGAAGCTCTTCGTTCAGCTCCGCAGCAATCCGATTCATGTCGGTCTCGGTCACCGAGTAGCGGTCGTTGCCCTTGCCTCCGGCCGCCGCATCGCTCGCGTATCCGTAGGCCCGGAAGACCCACATATCCGACGTGACCGGGCGCTTGATGTCGCGAAGCAGATCGGGATCGATCTTCATCGCAGCGAGCTGAGCATCGGTCGCGCGCTCGACGATCCGGTGCATCAGGTTCATGTAGAAGCTGTTGGTCTTGCGCCCCTCGAAGGGCTGACCGTCGTAGAGGACGGAGATCGCCTTCGCGTCCTTCGCGCCCGAGTTGACCTTGAACTGCTCGCGCGGGACACCCATGCGCCACTGCGTGTAGGCGCGCACGGCCATCATCGTGTTGACGTCGACCTTCGCCTGCGGGCTGTAGATCGCGAGGAGCTGGATGAATCGCTCGGCCTCGACGAAGTTGCCGCCCACCATCACGAGCACGGCGTCGCCGGAATCCTCGTACCAGTACCGGCCGGCGAGCCCCTCGATCACGAGCTGCTTGACGAAGTTGTGCCGAGCGCGCCACTGCTCGATGGTCTTCACGTCCTCGGGAACGCCGAGCAGCTTGCCGGCCTTCGTGCGGCCCGGCAGCCAGCGAAGCAGGTCGCGACTCGGCGGCGGTGTCGCGTCGGCTCGGATCGGAGCGTCCTTGTCGACGTCGAAGTTGACGTTGCTCTCGACCCTCGGCATGGCGGCCGGCTCGGGCGCGACCGGTGCGGACGGTGCGGACGATGAATCGGGGGCCAGCCCGCCAGAATTGTCACTTCCGGTTAATGCCAGAGCCTCATCGCGCTCCAGCCAATTCCCACCTTCATCAACGAACCCCTGATCATCCCAGAGTCTGTGACCGCCGCGCTCGTTGAAGAACTCCGGCTTGTTGTCATCTCGACTTGCAATAAGCTCGTCGAGCGTCGTGGCGTCCGAGATCTGCGAGAACGCACCGGACTTCACGGCCGCGTCTGCCGCCGCTGCGTGCGTATCTCCTTGAAACACAACGCCATCCACGCGGACCGCGGCACGCAACTTAGTCTGCGCGAAGGTCTCCTCGGCCGGCTGCCCGGCCGGCTGCGCCTTCGAGTCGGGACCCTGGAACTCCAGGGGCTGATGGATCCGAAGGACCTCTTCGGGCGTGACCAGCCGCTTCTGCGAGACGGTCAGCGCGGTCGCGATGCTGCGATAGATGCCCTCGAAGACCGCGGCGTTGGCGCGCGACTCCTGCGCCGTGTTCCGCCCGATCTCCAGGATCTTTGACTCGAACTCTTCGCGGACCTTCTGGCTGCTCTTCTCGAACAGCTCGCGGTCGCTCTTCTCCATCTCTTCCAGGACGGTCTTCTCGGTCTCCTGCGCCAGCTCGCGGTCGGCCTTGATCTCGAAGTTGGATCGGTCGTCCTTGGAATAGCGGATGTGGTCCTTCAGCTCGTCGAACAGGGTCGAGCCGGCGAGACGGGTCGCGAAGGTCCCGGCGTCCATCTGCACCGGGCGCATCTCGGTCTGGGCATTCGCGATCTCGTCCGCGAGCCCCTCGATCACGCGGTTCGCGTCCTTGATGCCCTGCTGGTTGAAGATCTCCGAGAGCTGGTCCGGGTCGATATAGATCGTATCGACCTTGCCGGCGCCCGCGCGCGAGGCGAGCGCAGCGACCAGCTCGCCCGATCCACGCTCGCGCAGGTCGGTCTCTTCGATCCCCTTCGCGAGCGCGACGAATGCCTTCTGGTTCTCCTGATGCCGGCGCGCATCGTCGACCATGCCGACGCCGCGGATGGCGCCGCCAATCGAGCCTAGCCCGAGGCCGCCCACGAAGCCGGCCTGCATATTGACCTTCAGCTCCTGCAGGTTCTCCGGCGACATGAAGGCGTCGACAACGTCCTCGAACGAGCTTGTTTCCTTGAACTTCCCAGACAGCAGCTTCCACGACTCCGTCGCGATGGACTCTGCAGCGAACTGCGCGCCCTCCTCCCCTGACTCGGCAAGCGACCCGAACAAGATGTCCTTGATGATCGAGCCAGCCGCCTTTGCGACTGTCGGGGTCTTGAGGGCGTCGACCGTCTTCCTGAAGATCATCGACTTCACGGCCGCGCTCGCTCGCCCGACGATCGGGAACCCGACGAACGTGGACGCGACCTCGACGCCAGACGCGATCAGCCCGTAGTAGGTGGCGATCGTCTCGGTCAGCTCTGGATCGATCTCCTGCCCGCTCTCGTCCTCGATCTGCTGGAGCGAGTAGAGCATGTTTCCCTTTTCGAGCCAGTACGACTCGTAGGCCATGTTCGCTCGCACCGTCGTCGGGAGGCTCACGCCAGCAGCCAATGCGTAAAGACCCGTGAAGAGCTTCTCGGCCGGGCCGCCCCGTCCATCGATCTTCTCGGCAATCGCTTCCGGGAAGATCCGGTGCGCTAGCGCGTCGGTCGTCTCGGTGTCGATCATGAGGCCGTCGAGGCTCTGGAGGCCTGCCATGGTCGAGACGCGAATGGCGCCCGTCGGAGACAGCGGCTTCAGCTCGCCAGCGGCCATGGCGCGCTTGTCCAGAGCGGTACGCTTCTGGAGGATCTCTTCGCTCGGCTGCTCGCCACGGAGTCGAGCATTCGATTGCTCGTTGCCGACAGCGGCGCGCTCCTCGCCGAGGTCCTTGTCCTCTGCGCCAGTGCGGAAGGCGTCAGCAACGTCGCTCGCCATGCCCTTGAGCTGACGGCCGAGGGTCCAGATCGTGTAGAAGTCCTCGTACTTGTCGGGCGCCTCCTTGAGGGCCTCGGTCTCATCGACCGCAGCGACGAAGTCGGGCTCCTGAACAGCATGCTGTCGAACGCGCTCGGGCGCGGGCGCCTTGGTCGCGAGGTTCACCTGGAACTTGTCGAGACGTGCAGCCATCTCGGGCGGGAGCCCTGTCTGCCGAGCGATCGCATTCTCCGCGGCGATCTGCTCGGGCTCCTTGATCTGGAGCAGCCCGCGAGCTTCCTCGACGACGCGGCTGGCGCGCTGGAGGTTGAACTCGGTCTGCGCCTCGTCGATGGGCGAGACGGGCTTCAGCGTACTCATTCGTCGAACTTCCCATCGTTGAGCTGCTTCTTGCGTTTGCGCTTCGCTTCGTCCTGGAAGTACTGCGTCAGCGCCATCCGCCGAATAGCAGCGTCTTCGAGCTGCTCCTGCGTGTAGCCGTACCGGGACTCGATCGTTCGGAGAACCGTCTGCGATGCCCGGTTGGGGCTTTCGATCAGCTCGGCCGGAGAGAGGCTGGACTCGCCTCCGAAGAACCCGACGAACTTCTCCGACTGCTCGAACACGGCCGTGGCGATCGCCTTCTGGATCGCCTCGGGCGATGCGTCCGGGCCGGCGTAGGTGAAGACGAGATCGACCGTCGAGGTCAGGAGCTGCGCGTCCTCCACCGAGTAGGCGCTGGTCTTGAGGCTCGGGACGAGCTGCTTGGCCTTGAGGGCCTGAGCGACTCGGTCCTGAACCTGCGCTCGCGTCAGGTTCGTCTTCTCGACTGGAGTCTTCCCGGAGAGAACCGTCTTGCGCTGCTTGTTCAGAGCGTCCCACCGAGTCTTTGTGAGTCTCGGCTTGTACCCGTTGAGCTGCGCGTCGGTCATCTTCGCGAGGTCGTCGTCCGTCATCCCGTCGATCTCGATGGCCGTCGTCGGATCGGTGATGGCAGCGAATCCGCCCATCGAAGGATTCTCTCGCCATGCGTTGAATGCTTCCTCGGCCGCGGACCTGCCGGCATTGTCGCCGATCGCATCCAACCGACTGATCACGTCGATGTAGGTCGCCTTCACGGCCTGATGATCCATGTACCCGGCGCCGCCTTCCCCGACTCCGTTCGCCTGGATCGCGATCTGAAGGTCCGCGAGGATGTTGCTCGACGCCTTTTCGAGAAGGCGCTTCGTGTCGGCGACTTGGTCGTCGTACTCCGCCTCGGCCGCCTTCTCGATGATCTCGACCTGCTCCGGTGAGAGCGACCGGCCGACGAGCTTCATCTCCTTCTGGGCGTAGCTGACGGCCTGATCCTTGACCTGACGCTTCGTCCTGTCGTCCCCGCCGCCGTTATGCACGGCGTACCTGATCGCGTTGCGGGTGGCGGTCGATGCGTAGGCAGATCCGATCGCCTTGTTGAGCCCCTCTCTTTGCTTGTCGTTCAGCTCGGATCCGTGCGATGCCATCGTCTGCTCGGCCGCCTGAATGTCATTCGCCTCGATCGCAGTAGCGATTCGAGCCGCGATCGTGCTTTGCCTCAATGTCTCGATGTTGAGGGCCTGAAGCTCCTTGTAGGTCTTGAGGGCAGCCGGATCGGTCGGGACGCCGTTCAGCTCCTCGCCCATCACGAAGCGAACCTGCATCTCGCCGAGGAGGTCCTCGAACGCTTCGGGCGGCGTCGTGTAGTTGTTGATGGCGTCTTCCTGGATCGCCTTCACGAGTCCCTGGCTCGCGCTCTGCTTGGCGTTGTTGACCTCTTTGCCCTCGTGGATCTGGCTCGACTGAATGCCAGAGAGGAGGATCGGAGCATACGATTGGCGGAAGACCTGAAGGGCTCTCGGGCTGAGCCCCTTCTCCAGCTCCGCAATCTTCTTGTCGGTCATCTCCTGGTATCGGACCGTCGCGTCGATGGCCGCAGCGCCGCGGGTTTGGAGAAGACCGATTGTCCCAGTCTCCTCGTCCGGCGTCGGACTCGACAGCAGGCGAGTGTTGTACTTCCTCAGCTCCGCGAGCCGGGTGTCCGACTCCATCTCGTCGCGCATCAGCGTGAATTTGTCGGCGACCGCGAGCACGTCGGACGTGAGGCTGTTGACACCTCGGCCTAGCGTCGCGAGGCCCTCGCCGACGAGGCCTCCGCCCGAGTTGGGCGTCTGCATGCCGGGCGATTGAAGGGACTGCCGCGGGGCTTCGGATTTCGGGACGATCGGCATCTACGAGCCCCCGGCGATCTGGTATCCGCTGTACCCGGACTGAATCGCATTGCCCACTCCGGCAAGGCCGACGCCGGCCGTCGCGAGCGTCCCGCCCCTGTAGGCATTCGCGCCTCGCGCGCGAAGCGCAGCGGCGGCGTTCCTGAGCGCGACCGATCGGCGCATCGCGTTGTTCCCGATCACGATGCTCTCCATGGCCGCGAATTTGTAGCGGTCGCGGAGGAGCCCGGCCGCCGACCCGAAGGTCAGGTCGAGATTCGCAGCAGCGGCCTGGGCCTCCTGGGCGCCGATCGTATGCCTCGAACCGATGCCCTGCTTGTACAACTCCAGGCGGGAGTCGAGGAACTCCTGGTGGGCCTCCTGGCTCGCGAGGTTGGCCTGCAGGTTCGCTTCCTGGCGGGCGGCCTTGGCCTGCGACATCTGGCCGGCGACCTGAAGTCCGGTGCCGACCGCCGAGATCGCCAGGGCTCCCGCTGCTACGACCGGAGGGCACATCACTTCACCGTGAACTGGAGGAAGCCGCCCCCACCCGGAGAGAAGTAGTAGATCTCTTCGCTGAACGAAGCGCCCAGGGTGGCGAGCCAATCGATCGTCGACCGGTTCTCCGTCCAGACGAAATTGTAGAGCGGCCCGTGCGCGTCCGCCCACTCCCTGACCTTCTGCTTCGCCAGCCGCTGCCAGTCCGATCGGCGGCGCAGGATCGCGTCCGTCGAGAACATCCAGATCCGGCCGTCATGCACGCCGGCCATCGCGACGGGCTCGCCATGGGCAGCGAAGATCGATGTGCCGGGGAGCTTCGCCCACTCCGGGAAGAGGTCGACCGCCTTCATCCCGGTCCCGTAGGCGTCCAGCTCGGCGACATCGGAGGCCTTGAGGTTCCACGCGATGTAGTCCGCGGCCGTCTTGGACGGCTGGTACTCCATGATCCTATTCCGCACCGGCTTCGACCTCCAGCACGACGGCCTGGACCGTCAGCGGTTGCCCACGTCCGCCCTCGATGATGAAGCTGCTCCGCGTGTCCCACTGCGAGAGAGTCCGGCTCTTGACGTGCGCGTTCTGCAGCAGCCACCGAAACAGGTCGACACGGTCGTTGATCATCCGAATGGCCTTGACCGACTCGGCAGCCCTCGACTGCGACGCTCGCCGAAACGAGAAGTCCCAGGAGTCCGTCACCCGGATGATGATCTCTGACGACCTAACATTGGCTCCGTCCAGAGGCTGATCGGCAGGGTCGACCTCCATCGTCTCCAGGAGCGGGATGTACGGATATCCGACCTCGACTCGCGCGTAGGCCTTGTCGGAGTTGAGACTCGTCATGTTTTCTGTGACCGAGGACGAAGGATCCCAGAATTCTTTGTCGAGCCTGAATCCAGGAGAGATGATCCCGCGAGGCGTGACCGAGGACGGCATGTCGTGGATGTTTCTCATCTGTCCGGTGCCGTAGTAGATCGATCCAGGGAAGGTCGCTCGCTTGATGTCGGACCACATCGGATCAGAGACTGGCGCCTTGACCGGATAGAGCTTGACGTTCGGGTCGACCGTCTCGGTAGACCACGTCGGCGCTCCGCCAGTGAATCGATTGAGGACGTACCAATCGCCAGCGTCGGGAGGGCTCGTGTCAAGCGTCAGCATGAATGCCGATCCGCTCACGTTCGGGAACAGCTTCTGCGCTGCGGGGAACAGTTCGAGAATCAGCGGCCATCTCTCGACCTTGTCGCCGCTGGAAACCTTGACCTTCCACAGCCGGCCGTCGTTCGAGTCCTCTCGGATCTCCGAAAGGGCGGCGGCCTTGTAGGTCGAGATCTGCGAGATCGGCCTCTTGCGCCAGCAGTCGAGGTGGACTCCGTCCTGATCTCCGCGCACCTCGCGCATGTCCATCCGCTCGATGAAGTAGTCGGATCCTCGCTTCACGCTGAGATAGATGTTGTCGGTGTCCGACTCGCGAAGGGACGAGCAGTCGTCGTAGTCTCCGGCGGTCCAGTGCCTCGACCATCCGAAGATCTCCTGCTCTCGATCGTATGCGAGCGCAGCGGCTTCCCCGTTCGACAGGATTGCAAAGCAGATCCGGTAGGGCTTTCGCGAATAGCACCAGCGAACGATCGAGGCGTCCTCGAAGATGTGGTCCGACGCTGCCGACACGTCGATGCCGCCGAAGCCATCGGCCGCAATGTCGTAGCCGATGTCCCGGACGACTCTTCCGCTCTGCTCGACGAACAGGATCGTCCTGCCGACCCTGATCGGCTTGACGTTGGCGATGCCCCAGTCGGAGTCGCTGATCAGGCCGGACGAAGGACCCACGGTGGAGCTTTGCCCGTTGTCGAACGTCCACTCACCACGCTCCGTGAAGATGAGCATGTTCTTCGTGCCCATCAGGAAGCGGATGTTATTCGCTCCGGCGATCACCTGAGCAATCGTCGAGCTGTCGACGACGATCTCTTCGTCCGCAAACGATCGGAACGATCCAGACCGAGAAGCGAACACGCCGTCGGGGTCGTCTTCGGTGCCACCGAACCAGATCCGCTGCTGGAAGAGATCCACCGATCTCGGATACTTTCCGGCAGCGTCGAACGTATTGTCGACACGGACCGGAGGGCCGATCTCCAGGAGCGGCACTCGCTCGCCCTCGTCGGTGTACTGCACCGTCAATCCCGAGACCCACTTCGCCTCGTTCAGCAGGCCGAAGATCCCGTTGATCGAACGGTACACGCGATAGTTGGTGGCGTTGGCGTTCTTCGTCCACTCCAGATCGACGGGGTCGACATTGCTCGGCTCGTCCGAGTTCACGATGATCAGCTCCGCTACGAGCGACTCTTCCTTCGTGATGTCGTTGATCGCTGTCACGCCGTACTTGATGTCGATCGTGCCGGACGGGGCAGCAGTGTCAGTCAGGCCGACGACGGCTGGCTCCTCTGGGCTGGCCTCGAAGTTGGCGACCGTCCAGAGGTGGTGGTCCGTCCTCGTGATCCGCCGAGGTCGGTGAGACGGGTGGACGACGAATAGAACGTCCTTGCTCTGCGCCCAGTCGATCTGCCCATCGAAGAGCTGCGCCTCGGTGTACGGGACGTTGAAGCTCGCGAGCTTCCCGTAGGTGACATTGAGAGTGGGCGCGATCGTGCCTGGGTTGATGTTCGTCGAGTTGCGGTTGTCGAGGTCGACGACGCTGGTCGATACGACGGTCTTGACCTTGTAGTACCGCAGGCGATTGGCGACGAATGCGGCCGGCGTGTCGATCGAGATGAAGATCACGTCGCCGACAGACAGGCCGTGAACGCCAGCGGTCGTGCCCGCAACGCTGAGACGGATCTCGCCCGTCGCCCTGCCTTCGATGGTCGTGAGCGCGGGCTCGATCGTCGGCTGCGGGATCAGGACGTATCCTGCGTCCTTCATGATCCAGCACTTCGACTCCTGCATCACGAGCATGTACTGCTGGGTCGTGGAGAATTGGAACGGGATCAGCCGGGCGCGTTTCCCGTAGATGGGGGCCGGGCCGAGGTACTCTGATCCAGATCTCGCGACGGCGGCGCCGTATGCGGTCGGCCACATGTTCACGAGCTGGCGGCATCCCGATCTGTTCGCTTCGAGGGACGAATTGCCGTAGACGCGCGGAGACAGCTCGCCCCTGGAGAAGTCGTTCCATTTGACCTTGCCCATGCTAGTCCCTCACGGACTCGATCGACGAGATCTGCCGAACGCCCTGATCGTTCCTGACTTCGACCTCCTGCCCCTGCAGAGAGCGGAAGGTCGCGAAGTCGTACATCGAACGCTGGAATTGGAGGTCCTTGCCCAGCGACAGGGACGCCTCTGCGGCGAGCACTGCAGCGAGTACCGACTCGAATTGAGTCGTGAACAGGTTGTCCTCGGCGTCGGTCAGGCGCCGCGTGTAGATCATGTAGTCGACCGACATGAACGGGTCGACGTTGGTGTACATGACCTTCGCCGCGGGATCGACGATGTCCTGGACGATCTCGTATGCGATCCGGTCGACCCTTCGAAGCGGACGCTCGACCGTGAAGCCGCGCATCGCGACGATGTCGGCCGGCATCGTCCATGTGAACTGCCACTCCGGGCTGGGCGGCTTCGTCGCCGTCACGTTGGCCGGTCGGTGGCGCTTGCGAGCGAAGGACCAATCGTGGAGGCCGAGGGCCATCTCGCGCGCGGTCGCATAGAAGATCGCGAGCACGTTCTGCGCGTTGGAGTCAGGAAGCTCCCAGTCCGTCACGACTTCGCCGGTGTGGCCGAGGTGGCCGAGGGCCAGGGTCCATACGCTCTCGTGGCTCACGTCTTCCTCCAGCCGGCTGGCTAGGCCTGCCGCAGCATTGCACTACGGCAGGCCCAGCGTCTCGCCTGCGTCAATCCTCGGCCTTGAGCGTTCGCTTGAAGCCGGGGATGGCGTTGTCGATTTCCCCGCGCGTGACCCGAGTGCCCGAGATGGCTGCGACGACATCGACCTTCGGGAGGCCTTTGTTGTCCCACTGGGACGGATCTTCGTGATCCATCTTGCCGAGCGCCTCGATGATCAGGTCTTGCACCTCGACCTTCGGAACGCCGCCGCCCACCTCTTCGATGCGGAAGGTCCCGGGAGGATCGATGTCCCGGTAGCCGGGCTCCATGGCGGAATACTTCGGCGGGTTAGAGAGCGCCCCCGTCTTCGGATCCTTGACCATGTCCTCGTCGTCGAACTTCGTGACCTTCCGCACCACGACCTGTCCGGTCTTGATGAGTTGGCCGAAGGCGAAACAGGGGCCCTTCACGCAAGTCAGTCGCGCTTGGAATTGTCTCATCTCAGCTCAGCTCCAGGCGTCCGGCCGGGATCGAGTCATACTGACCCACCCAGGCGGAGTAGAATTCATCGGCCGCGCCGGCACCCGTGTAGGTGAGGCGAATGCCGAGATACCGGAGGGTATCCGGGGTGACATCTCCGAGCACCCGACGATTCGGGATCCGGGATCGGAACATCGTTCCGGCCAGGATCTGCGAGGACGTGAGGTTCACGGCCGAGAGGAGGGTGTCCTCCACTCGGACTCCCGAAGTCAGAAGGCCATCGTTCGCCGTGACAACGTCGATCGTCATCGCGGTGTGCGTGTCCCACTGCGTACGGAAGTAGACGAAGATGTTGAGATCGTCGCGAGTCTCGATCCCGATGTTTCGGAGGTCGATCGCGTCGCTCTCGTAGGGGGAGGCGCCGAGCGTATTGCTCGCCACTTCCCACGCCAGGATCTGTCGCTTGTCGAGAAGCATGTTTGCTTTCCTCTCTTGATGAATCGTTAGTCGCCTCTGTTACGAGACGGCCGAATCGTTAGTCGCCTCTGTTACGAGACGGCGGACTCGTTGTTGACGATAGCGTCGCAGCGCCGGAGCGGGTAGCCCCGGAAGTGCGTTCGCTTGCGGCCGTCGATGGTCTCGACCGTGAGATGCACGTTCGAGCCGTCCCGGGCCTGCTTGTCGAAGATCGTCATCATCTGGCGATTCATGTAGATCTTCAGGTTGCTGTCGTCCTCGATCCAGTGGACAGCCTGGATCAGGAGGTCGGTCAGGTCGGCAGTCGTCGAGTCGGAGTCGATGTTGCAGATGCGGACCACGTTTCGGTAGTCCTTGATCGACAGACCAGCCATCCACCGGTAGTGGGTACGATAGGCCTCGTACTCCTTCGTGCCGCCGGGCTCGACGACAGTCTCGATGCCCTTGTCCGTGGACGTGAGGCCGGCGCTCTCGCGCATGCCCTTCGGAAAGATCCCGCGGACGGAATCTTCACCCCAGCAGACAAGCCAGATCGAGGTCCGGTTGGCCGCATCGCCGGCGCTGATCACGCGATCCTGGATCGTGTTGAAGCGCGGGGTCAGGCCGGTGAAGGACTTCGGGTTCACGTCCGCGTTGCCGTAGAGC
>Ga0075163_10004220_pt1 | contig 19296 bp, 20 predicted proteins | sample JI1023141ADNA_FD_71478 | JGI IMG/M metagenome (GOLD analysis project Ga0075163, IMG submission 71478) | Wastewater effluent complex algal communities from Wisconsin, to seasonally profile nutrient transformation and Carbon sequestration -... | ecosystem: Engineered > WWTP > Effluent > Algae...
AAGTTATCCTCTAACGCATGGCGAAAGAGGAAATGGTTCGTCCACTGTAAAGTGGATATATGTTTAACCCGGTAATTGGCAGATAAGTGTCTTGAAATAAAAGACCGCCAACGCCAAAAATTAAAAATTATGCCACGTTCGGTAAACAATGTAGCATCCCGCGCCAGAAGAAAGCGCGTTATGGAATTGGCCAAAGGGTACTTTGGTCGCAGAAAAAATGTTTGGACTGTTGCTAAGAACGCAGTCGAAAAAGGCTTGGTCTATGCGTATCGCGATAGAAAAGCAAAGAAGAGAGATTTCCGTACTCTTTGGATTGCCCGTATCAATGCTGGTGCAAGACTTCACGGTCTATCGTATTCTGAATTCATGGGCAAAATTAAGAAAGCTGGAATCGATTTGAATCGCAAAGTCTTAGCCGACCTCGCGATGAATCACCCTTCTGCTTTTGAGGCCGTTGTAAAAAAGTTGAAGTAATCGATTTACTTTATTAATAATAGCCCCGTACCGATGCTTTCGGGACGGGGCTATTTTACTTTAGAATTATGTCCAGATCTAAAAAGATCTTTATCGGATTAGCGATCATCTTTTTTGCACTGCTAGCCTATGCCAGCTACGATATTAGTACCCGCACGACATTTCCGGGTTCAAAGCCGCAACTAAAGGAACGTATCCAAGACCAGTTTTTAAAGAAAGACTCAACCAATAAGGACACTTTAAAGGTTATTCAACGCTGATTTTGGCAATTCGTCAGTTTTTAAAACCTTCAAACGGTTAGGCATTTGGTAGTTTTCGGCCTCCGTGTACTTTAGCATCAGATTAAAGCCAACTATAGACAAGATTATCCCCCGGGGTCAAGGACTCTGGGGGATTTTCTTTTTTAGCCCTTTCTGACCTGCGGGTTCTTTTTGAGTAAATTCGAGATTCAAGGCAACCCTTTTTCCTTTTACTCCGTCCCGTGAAAGATTCACTTGACCTAACCTTAGAGTAACCTATGCACCTGCTGATCCAGGGCTGCAAGCGGAACGATCGCGATAGTCAGCGTTTGCTGTATCAGCATTATTATTCCTATGCGCTGAGCATATGCATACGTTACTCCAGAAACACGGCAGAGGCCAAAGAAGTAGTGAATGACGGATTTATGAAAGTCTTCGGAAAGATCGACCAATACAATTCTGATTCCTCCTTTAAAGGGTGGATTAGGAAAATTATGATCAATGCATCGATTGACCAGTATAGAAAAGAGTTGAAGCATCAGCAACAGTCTCCAGTTGAGTTTGCCCATACCGTATTTACACAGCCGCAGGCTATTACAAATCTTTCACATGAAGAGTTAATAGGGTTGGTGCAAAAGTTAACCCCTGCGTATCGCGCTGTTTTTAATTTATATGTGATCGATGGGTATACCCACGAAGAGATCGGAAAGATCCTTGGCATCTCTGATGGAACTTCAAAATCAAACTTGCTTAAAGCCCGGGAAAATTTGCGTAGCATGTTGGAAGCATTGAATAGGATATCGTATGAAAAAGTTAACTGACCAGGAGCTAGACTCGCTTTTCAAAGCAGCTTCGGAAGGTTATCAACCAGCCTTCGATGCAGCTGAGTGGGAAGTTATGGCCAATAGGCTTGCTCAACCAAAACCATCCCTATGGAAAAAGTGGATTCCGTATGCGTTGGTGGGCCTGATTATCTTTTCCTCAGGTGTTTGGATAGGGACTACGCTAAATCTGGATCTGGTTAACAATAAAGAGGGTGGATCAATGCAAGAGAAAGCCCTTTCATTGAAAAACCAAAAGGAACAGCCCATAACTGATCAGCAGCCTAAAGGAGATGAAACAAGGATCGGGGAGAGTAAACATAACAATGAACGTGTTATAGAAAACGTAAACCGGAACCTTACCGATAGGAATAAGGAAATTGCTAATCATATTATTTTTGATCCTGAGATTGATGGCAAGGATAAAAATCCTGATTCAGAAAAACATATTCTACCTGAGAAGTTGCAGGTAGATGAGTTTGAAATTTTAACCAATGAAAGTCCGAAAGACTCTACGCTTCACGCCAATGAAGAAACTAAAGCCGACACAACAAAATTAATCGCTGAAGAGCAGGAAAAGAAGAAAGACCGTAGGTTGTCACATTTAATTTTCATACGCGCCCTGGCATCACCAGATTTCTCTGCTATTAATTTTTCTTCAGCATCTTCTATGGGCAGCAATTACGCCTTTCTATTGGAGTATCAAATTAATTCCCGATTGACCATATCTACCGGAGCGATACGATCTATGAAAAAATATTCTTACGATGATGAAATAACGTATTCGGGGCACATAGCTGATCAGTTGGACGGGACTTGTCGCATAATCGATATTCCACTAAATGTTTATTATAGTTTCCCGTCTCAATCTAAATTTTCTTTTTATACAGGTGTTGGGCTTTCGTCCTATATCATGCAACAAGAAAATTATACGTACACAGTGAATTATAAATACAGTAGTCGTAGCTATTCAACTCAGATTGATGATAAAAATAACGAATGGTTCAAAGTCCTTAATCTGTCTGCAGGTGTTCAATATCAACTGACTCCCAGAATTCATCTGCAAACCGAACCATTTTTGAAAACTTCGTTGGCTGGTATTGGCGAGGGTGATGTTTTATTAAACAGCCTCGGAGTTTTCTTCGGTCTCAAGTATAAAATCAATTAAATAGGTAAGCTATGATCTCTAAAAATCTAAAAACGATAGCGTCCATAATGTTATGGGTTTCGCTAGGTGTGTACACGGGTTGTTCGAGTAATGATGAACCTCAACCTGTGGACTGCAAAACCTCAACCCTGGCGGTATCTTCTACTTCTACCAATCCCACTTCATGTGCTGCAACGGATGGTTCTATTTCAGCCACGGCAACAGGCGGAGAAGGACCTTATCAGTTTGCACTTAATGCTCAGCCCTATGCTGCAGCCTCAAATTATACAGGCCTTGGGGCCGGGGTTTATGAGTTAAAAGTAAAAGACAGCAATGGCTGCGAACGAACCAAGAGTGTCACCGTCAATGCACCAGGGTCTACGCTGGCGGCATCATTTAGCCTGGTGGATAGTGGCTGTAAAACTACCAATGGTACAGTCACCGTTAATGCAACAGGTGGCACAGGTCCATATACGTATAGCTTTAACAATGGAGCTGCTACCGCTTCAGCCGTCTTCGCCAATGTGGCTGCAGGGACCTATCCCGTTAAGGTTATTGACAACACAGGTTGTTCGACTACCCAAAGTGTGAAAGTATTAAGCGGTACCAAATATAGTACTCAGGTAAAGAGCATTATTGATACAAATTGTGCGATTACTGGTTGTCACGTAGCGGGTGGAGCTGCCCCCATCACGTGGACCACTATTGAAAATGTTCAATCAAGGGCTGCGGATATAAAAGCAAAAACACAAAGCGGGGAGATGCCTAAAGGAGGACCAAAATTACCGCAGGCTCAGTTAGACCTGATCGCCTGTTGGGTGGATGATGGTGCTTTGAATAATTGATAGCAAGAATGCTCACCCGAGTACTTTTATTTTTGTTGCTGGTTTTTGTTTACTTGTCTGCGTATAGTCAGAAATATTCCTTAGAAAAGTCATCGGTAAGTTTTTTTTCTGGGGCACCCATTGAGAATATCAGCGCACAAAATTTAAAGACTAGCAGTTTGTTTAATGCAACCTCGGGAGAGGTTGTATTTTCAATTCCGATTAGGGAGTTTAAATTTGGTAAATCCTTAATGGGAGAGCATTTCAACGAGAAGTATATGGAATCGGATAGGTACCCCAAAGCTATCTTTCAGGGAAAGTTCCTAAATCTTGACTTGGATGATAAAGGGGAACAGAATGTCAGGGCCTTGGGAAAGCTAACAATGCATGGTGTAACCAGAGAAATTGATGTAACCGGAATCGTTGAAATAAGTTCCAATCAAATACTGGCACGCGCTAATTTTTTCATCAGACTAAAAGACTATAAGATCAAAATTCCACAACTTCTTTGGAATAATATTTCAGAGGAAGTTAAGGTTACAGTTGAGTTCACCTACAAACCCATATGAGACTAATCGCCTTTTGTTTTTTTTTAATTCCTGGTATTTGTTTGTCACAGGAAGATCTTTTGAAAGAGCTTCAGCAAAGTGAAGTCAAGGAGAAAGAATATGTCTCCTCAACCTTTAAAGGCAGCCGTCTGATCAATGGTCAGACTATAGAAACAAGATATAAGGGCGAATTGGAGTTTATTTTCGCTCATCGTTTTGGACCTATGAATGGCGGGCTATATGAATTGTATGGATTGGATCAGGCTTACGTTAGAATTGGGCTTGAATATGGGTTATCTGATCGCCTGGGTGTTGGAATTGGGAGAAATTCCGTTGATAAGACTGTTGACGGATTTCTCCGTTATAAGGCTTTGCGGCAATCCAAGGCGGGGATGCCAATAAGTCTTACCGCTTTCGGAATCATGGCAGTAAAGACTTCACCGAAAGATGAAGATGCAGGGTATGACATTACTTTTCAGGATCGTACATCCTACACAGCTCAACTGCTGATTGCCCGTAAATTCACTCCTGCATTATCCCTTCAATTGATGCCATCTTATGTACACAAAAATACAGTGGATCAATCCATAGAAGATAATGATCAGATTGCTTTGGGTGTGGGAGGAAGAATAAAGGTTTCCAGAAGTGTGGCACTTACTACCGAGTATTATTATCGATTTAATGTTCATGATAACAATCCTTATTATAATTCAATCGGGTTTGGAGTGGATATAGAAACAGGGGGTCACGTTTTTCAAATAGTAATTACCAATAGCCGGGGGCTTACCGAGCGGGCCTTTATTACGGAGACCACGGGCGAATTTTTTGATGGTGATATCCACTTGGGTTTTAACGTAACTCGTATTTTTCAATTGAAAAGAGACCAAAAAGAGTAGTTGATTTAAGCATTCTCTTTTTTAGTTTTAGGTTTACGTTTTACCTAAACTGACTTGCTGCTTTTTTCTATTATCGTTTATCTGATCCTTACCGTTGCTATAGGCTATTGGGCTTCGCGCAAAGTAAAGACTTCAGGTGATTTCATGTTGGCGGGTCGCAGTCTTCCGCTATTGCTTAGTTCCTCGGCTTTGTTCGCCACCTGGTTTGGTTCCGAAACCGTATTTGGCGCTTCTTCTGAATTCTTAAAAGGTGGACTCTATTCTGTAATTGAAGATCCTTTTGGTGCCGCTCTTTGTCTTGTCCTCTTTGGCCTTTTTTTCGCCCGGAAGCTTTACACCATGAACCTACTCACGTTGGGTGATTTCTTTAAAATACGTTTTGGAAAGCGAACGGAGGTGGTAGCCAGTATTTTTTTAGCTCCACCCTATGTGGGATACATAGCTGCGCAACTGGTAGCGATGGGTTTAATATTAAATGTTGTTACAGGCCTGGAGGTGTGGCAAGGAGTTGTTATTTCTGCCATTGTGGTAACTTTTTATACCTATATAGGTGGCATGTGGGCAATTTCAGTTACTGATTTTATCCAAAGTATAATCATTATTGGCGGTCTTCTGGTGCTTGCTATCATACTTGCCCAAAAAGCAGGGGGAGTTAGTACAGTACTCAATGAAGTTAAACCCGGTACGTTTCGGTTTTTTCCTAAGGCTGAGTTTAAAGAAATTGTTATTTACGGGGCGGCCTGGTCTGTGCTTGGGTTAGGATCAATACCTTCTCAGGATGTTTTTCAGCGGGTGATGTCATCTAACTCGGTGAATACCGCAGTAAGATCGTGCTATATCGCTGCTGGCTTATACCTGACGGTAGCTATGATCCCCTTATTCATTAGTTTATGTGTTCGTCATCTTTATCCCGAGTTTATTAGTGGTGATGCTCAACTGGCACTTCCAACCATGGTGCTTAGTCATGCCACCATGCCCGTTCAAATCTTATTCTTTGGTTCTTTGTTGTCAGCCATCATGAGTACTACAAGCTCGGCCATTCTTGCGCCTGCCGCAATTTTTTCTGAAAATCTTATTAAACCGTTAACCCGACATCGCTACAGCGACAAAGAACTATTAACCATAACCCGAGTTTCTGTTTTAGGCTTCAGTGTTATTGCTACTGTGATGGCCTGTGTGCGTACAAATATTTATGAACTGGTAGGAGAGTCTTCTATTCTTAGTCTGGTATCTTTGTTTGCCCCTTTGGTGTTAGGCCTTTACTGGAAACGCGCCTCCAGTGCGGGGGCCTTGTTGGCGATGGTTTCGGGTATTGTTACCTGGTTTATAGTAAACCAATTGGACTTAACCTGGCCGAGTCTGGTGCCGGCACTGTTGGTTAGTATTTTGGCAATGATTGGTGGAAGTTTAGTATGGAAAGATAAGTTACGTGTAGATGGTAAAAATTGAAATACATCGTGTTGATCAGGACTTCCGGATGGAAGCCGTTAATGACAAAGGGAACAGTATCATTATGGATGCAGGTGCCTCTGATGGGGGTCATGATTCAGGGGTACGCCCCATGCAGTTGTTATTGGCTGCTATGGGTGGCTGTAGTGCCATTGATCTGATTGGCATATTGAGAAAACAACGCGAACCACTCACGGATTTAAAGATCACCGTTACGGGTGAGCGCGAACAAGGCGTAGTTCCTTCGTTGTATACCGAGGTACATGTTCATTTCCGTTTATTTGGAAATATTAATCAGGATAAAGCAGAAAGGGCAGTTGAACTGTCGGTCGAAAAGTATTGCTCGGTGGCCAAAACACTTGAGAAGACTGCGGTGGTTACACATAGTTTTGAGATTATTAAAAATGTATAATGGAGGAGAGAAATTTTGAAACAGATGCAATTCGTGCCCAAAGCCAACGCACTCCCAATCGTGAACATTCGGTTCCATTATACCTGACTTCGAGCTTTGTATTTGAAGACGCAGAACAAGCGCGCGCATTATTTGCCGATGAGATACCCGGTAATATTTATACCCGCTTCTCTAATCCTAATAACACCGAGTTCATACAAAAATTATGTTTGTTGGAGGGTACAGAAGATGGTATCGCAACTGCATCAGGTATGGCTGCCATGTATATCAGCATGGCTTCGTTATTAAAATCAGGAGACCATGTGTTGGCTTCTCGGTCTGTATTTGGATCTACCCATCAGATTTTAAATACAATTTTTCCGCGATTTAATATCTCTTACACGTATGCTGATATCGCTGATCCTGCTACGTGGGAAAGTAAGATTCAGCCGAACACAAAAATGATTTTTGTAGAAACTCCTTCTAATCCCGCATTGGATATAATCGATTTGGAGTGGTTAGGTAAACTTGCAAACAAACACAGGTTGATTTTAAATGTGGACAATTGTTTTGCTACACCGTACCTGCAAAACCCGGCAAAGTGGGGTGCACATCTTGTCACCCATTCAGCTACCAAGTTTATTGATGGCCAGGGTCGTGTAATAGGCGGAGCCGTATTAGGGAAGAAAGAATTAATTAAGGAAGTGCGTTTTTTTGCCCGACATACAGGTCCGTCAATGTCGCCATTTAATGCCTGGATTCTTTCAAAGAGTCTGGAGACATTAGCCGTGCGCATGGACCGGCATTGTCAAAATGCTTTCGAGCTTGCCAGCTATTTACAAACACATTCTGAAGTGTTGAAAGTGAAATATCCGTTCCTGCCATCGCATCCACAACATGCGCTTGCCAAAAAGCAAATGAAGTTGGGTGGTGGTGTAGTTACCTTTGAAATTAAAGGGGGTATTGATCGTGGTCGTAAATTCCTGAACTCACTCAAGATGATTTCACACTCGGCTAATTTGGGTGACACGCGTTCTATAGCGACCCACCCTGCATCTACAACACATTCTAAACTAAGCGAAGACGAGCGATTGGCCGTAGGCATTACCCCGGGGCTTGTTCGTGTTTCTGTTGGATTAGAAAATATGCAGGATATTATTGCTGATATAGAACAAGCAATAAAAGCTAGTGTCTAATTAACCGGAAAACTTACTTAGTACGTAGGCATATTCGTATCAATCTCTTTGGCCCAGGCAAGAATTCCGCCTTTGAGGTTATACAGATTAGTAAAGCCGTGATTTTTCTCTAACCATTGTACCATGTTGCCACTGCGGGCGCCACTGCGACATTGTACAATTACTTTTTTGTCTTTTGAGATTCGCGCAACAGAATGCGGGATTTCACCTTGCGGAATTAATTCACCACCCAGGTTGCAGATGTCGTATTCATGTGGTTCGCGAACGTCTATTAATTGAAAGTCCGATTTCTTATCCATCATTTCTTTCAATTCCTGTACTGTCACTTCTTTCATGCTCTTTGTGGGTTTAGTCTGCTCGATTTTACAAAACTCATCATAATTAATCAAAGTTTTTATTGTATCCCGCGATTTTCGATCTGGAATTTTTATCAACGTTGAGTCTAACGTCATAGAATCAAAGATCAGCACCCTTCCAGCCAATGGTTCCCCAAAACCGGTCAGTATTTTAAGTGTTTCATTCGCTTGAATGCAACCGATGATACCGGTTAAAACACCCAGCACTCCACCCTCCTCACAGTTGGGTACAGCGTTAGGATCGGGTGGGTTAGGATAAAAATCCCTGTAGTTGACTCCCAATAAAAAATTAAATACGGCCACCTGGCCTTCATAGCGAAAAACAGATCCATACACCAAAGGTTTGTTCAATAGCACACAGGCATCATTCAATAAATAACGAGTTGGGAAATTATCGGTACAATCAACAATTACTTCGCCATCACTAAGCAACGACAACGCATTGGTAGCAGTTATTCGTTCGCCAATACTTTCAATAATAATAGTTGGATTAAGTCTTTTTATTTTGTGTGCAGCTGTCTCAGCTTTTGATTGGTTTAAATCTTCTGTTGTAAAAAGTACTTGCCTTTGCAGGTTAGAGAGAGACACCAGATCATTATCTATAATTTTAATACGCCCAACTCCAGCGGCAGCCAGATAAAGCAAAACAGGACTCCCCAGTCCACCGGCTCCAACCACAATTACTTTTGAGTTTTTAAGCTTCTGTTGGGCATCCGGTCCAAATTGAGGCAAGACAAAATGTCGGCTATACCGGATTTGTTCATCCTTCGAAAAATTCTGGTCAACTTTATTACCCATTATTCGTAATTTACAATACTCTAAATTTTTATTTGAATATGCGAATTAACTACTCAACCGGAGCAAAATGGGAAGATATTGTAGGCTATTCCAGGGCCGTAAAGATTGGAAATACCTTGGAAATATCAGGCACAGTAGCTACTGATGGTCAACATGTAATTGCCAAGGGAGATTTCTATGGGCAGACTAAATTTATCATCGAAAAGATTGAAAAGGTATTGCATCAGGCTGATTTTGAATTGAAAGACGTAGTTCGAACCCGGATTTTTGTGACCGATATTTCCAAATGGGAAGATGTTGGGAAAGCGCATGGCGAAATTTTTAAGGAGATTAAGCCGGTAACGAGCATGGTTGAGATCAGCGCGTTAATTGATCCGGATTATTTGGTTGAAATTGAAGTAACTGCTGTTAAAGAGTAAAGCATTTAGTGTGAGAACAATTCTGACTTTTGGACTTGCTCTACTATTTACGCTCGAGGGTACAATTGCCAGCGGTCAGGTTGATCAAATCAAGAGTTCTTCATCATCGAATACAAAAAGTAATTCTTCGCGAAGTAGTGGTGGAGAAGGAGGATCTTCATCGAATTCTGGATTTTTTGCCTATCTCTTTATCGACTTGCTGGGCAATGGATTTGTTCAATGGCAACAGCAGAAGCTTTCCAAAAGGGAAATCAACCCACGGATTGTATCGCTCGAGATTCCACTACAAATTGCAGTTCAACCTTCCAATTATTACCTGATGAATCCCAGGATCAGAGGCAATTGGGGTTTGATCTCCACAGATTTTAGATTGAATTATTTGATTGAGGAAGACATTGATGGCCTCAAAGACCTTACCACCTTTGATTGGCAAATCATTCAATTAAACCTCATTACGGTAAAGAATGTAATTGGTCGGGTAGGGGCAGGAGCCTTGAAAGAAAATTTTGGTGGAAAGCAATCATTCTTTGAATCTACCATGGCGCTTTCCGTATTTTCTAATGACCAAATAATAGGTGGTAACCTGGAATATCGCGTAGCTAAAGATTGGGAAACAGATGCTACCCCGCGTAGAGAGGTGAGCCTTTCGTTTGAGAAGCGTTTGTTTTCAAAAGGATCGTTTCACGGCTTTGCAACCTTTGGTGGCGTGTATCAACGATACTATAGCGCCATTACCATATGGGGAATTCAGGGCGGTTTAGTATTAAGATTTCACCGACCGCTAAATACTTACCAGCCGAATGACTTTGTTAACTGAAGCGTTTTATGGCGAGTGCTGCAACGGTTTCACCAATAGCCAGGGAAGAAGTAGCGGCTGGTGAAGGTGCGTTGCATACATTGATCACTTTCTTCTCTTCCAGAATCATAAAATCATCAACGAGACCTCCGTTGCGGTCGCATGCCTGGGCCCGCACACCAGCCCCGCCTTCAACCAAATCTGTTTCCTGAATTTCAGGAATTAATTTCTGAAGCGCTTTAGTGAAAGCTCCTTTTGAAAAAGATCGATACATTTCTCCAAGCCCTGTGCGCCAGTATTTTGCAGCTACTTTTTGAAATCCAGGCCAGGCCAGGGTTTCGCCTAACTCTGAAAAACTTATATCCGATTTTTTATACCCTTCGCGCCTGAAGGCAAGTACCGCATTAGGTCCAGCTTCAACACCCCCTTTTGCCATACGAGTAAAGTGCACTCCGAGGAACGGAAAGTTTGGATCGGGTACCGGATAGATTAAGTTTTTAACGAGATACTCTTTTTCTTTTTTCAGTTTATAGTATTCACCACGGAATGGAATAATCTTAACATTTAATTCAGGTACCGTCATGCGAGCAACCTTATCAGAATAAAGTCCTGCACAGTTGATCACCAACCTGGTTGTATAGCTTGATTTTTGGGTAATTACAACGCTCTTGTCTTCCGAACTTTGAATATCAAGAACTCTTTCTCCAAGGTTAATCGAGCCGCCCTTTTCCTGAATAAGATTTCCATATTTATTAGCAACAATTTTATAATCGACAATGCCTGTTTGAGGAACAAAGATTCCAGCCTGACCCGTTACGTGTGGCTCATAGTCCTTCAACTCTTCTTTTTTTAATTTCTTAAGATTTTGAAGTCCGTTTTGCTGACCCCGTTGAAATAAATTCTCAAGCAAGGGTAGTTCCGCTTCATCAGAGGCTACAACAATTTTTCCACACAGATCAAAAGGTATTTCGTGTTCACGGCAAAAGTCGGTCAGCAGATGATAGCCATGAATACAATTGGTTGCCTTCAGGCTTCCTGGCTTATAGTATAATCCGGAATGAATTACTCCACTGTTGTTTCCGGTTTGATGTTTGGCCAATTCATTCTCTTTTTCAATCAAGAGTATGTTTAAAAAAGGATTGGATGTTTTAAGTTTTAGAGCGGTAGCTAGACCAACAATGCCACCACCAATTATAGTAATGTCGTACACGATTTTATTCTTTTGGCTGCGAAGCTACAGCATTCAGTTTTAAACCTGCAAATTAAAACCTAATCTACTTTTATAGGTCGAACCCTAACATTTAAGGACTTCTCTACAATAACAAAATGATTAGCAGGTATCATAGTCCAGTCCTTTTCATCAGACAGTTTTTCGGAGACCACCAAAACAGCCTGATCGTCATCTTCAGGTGCGATCAATCGGGTAATCCCATCTTCTACTACAAACCGGCTGCCTTCAGAATGGTATAAGGTAAGCGGCTCTTCTTTTGCGTCAGTCACGTAACGGGTACCCACAACAAATTGTCCGTTAGTGACAACCATATTAAGGTAAGCTGGCTCTTGAATCCCGAAATCCACCATCATTTTTTTTAAGTTACGGAAGGTATGTTCGAATGAATCAACAACAGACTCAGGCGTAACTGTCTTATGATTTGTAAGCAAGTGATTGAGCAGGTAAGCAAATAAGTGCTCTGAATCGGTTTGTCCTTTTATCCAATTATACAATTCATCGCTTAAAGGTGCCCTTAGGTGACGTTTCACTTTGCCGAACTCTTCCACACCGCCATTGTGAGCCATTAAGAGGTCTTTGTATTGAAAGGGATGGCAGTTGGATTCTGAAACTTCACCCACACTGGCCGCACGTACATGAGCGAGCATGCATTCAGTTTTTACTTTCGGTGCCAGATTCCTCAGGTTACGGTTGCTCCATGCAGGATTTACTGAAACGAAAGTGACAGGTTCCAAATTAATTTCGGGCACATACCAACCTATTCCAAAGCCATCACCATTCAAAGGTTCTTCGATCTCTCGTGCGTTCACGCTTTGATTAATCAATGAATTCTTTGGTTTGTAAAGCAGGTTATCAATTATGATAGGGGTGCCTTTATAGGCCATCAGTCTGCACATATTTCAGAATGTTTCTGAAAAGATAATAAAAAAGACCGTGGACTAAGTACACGGTCTTGTCTTAAGAGCGCAATCGCCTTACTTTTTTGCAGGCTTCTTTTCAAATTTCAGAGAAACCGAATTCAAACAATATCTTAATCCAGTAGGTTTTGGCCCGTCATCAAAAACATGCCCGAGGTGACCCCCGCACCGGCTACAGACCACCTCATCTCTTACCATTCCAAAACTTGTATCGGTACCGACAGCAACTACGCCTTCGCGTACTGGTTGATAAAAACTGGGCCAGCCTGTACCTGATTCAAATTTTGTTTCTGAGCCAAACAATTCCTGGTTGCAGGCAGCGCAATAGTATATCCCTGCTTCATGGTTATCCCAGTATTTCCCTGTAAAGGCCGTTTCAGTTCCTTTTTCGCGAAGCACATGATATTGTTCTGGGGTTAATTGTTTTTTCCACTCAGCCTCTGTTTTTTTTAGTGGAAAGCCCTCTTGTTTTTTATCTTTTTGCTGGCCACACGCCACGAGTGCAAGCAGCAACAGGACAGGTATAAATTTCATCTTTTTCATAAGTAATTTAAATGGCAAGGTTAATTGACGGATTCGTTTGCGTTAAAATACAAAGACCCCTTCCGTCTGAAGGGGTCTTTGATACCTAAACCTAAACCTATGAGAAGAATTTATCTGCTCTATGGTCATTAGAACGAAGGCCCGGAAATAATGTTTCACTGAGATTCATACAATTAATTTCTTTCTAATAAGTCTCTATTTCTTGAGTTTTGCTGCGTACTGCTTATTAAACTTTTCAATCTTAGGCCTGATCACATACTGACAATAGCCCTGATTTGGGTTTAAGGCATAATAATTCTGATGATAGTCCTCGGCTGGGTAAAATACTGTGAATGGACTTATTTCGGTTACAATTGGGTTTTTATAGACCCCAGACTTATCCAATTGCTTTTTATAATCTTCAGCTGTCTGCTTCTGAGAGTCAGAATGATAAAATACCACGGAGCGATATTGAGTCCCCTCATCGGCTCCTTGCTTATTTAGCGTTGTAGGATCATGGGTATTCCAGAAGATTTCAAGTACTTCAGAATAGCTGATTAAGGCAGGGTCAAACTTCACCTGGATGACCTCGGCATGTCCCGTAAGGCCGCTGCAAACTTCCCGATAGGTCGGATTTTTAACCTTACCCCCGGAATATCCTGAAACTACGGATTCGATACCCTTTACTCTTAAAAAAAAGGCTTCGGTGCACCAAAAGCATCCCGAGCCAAGCGTGGCAACTTCAAATTCCTTCATAGGCTTTTTTGTTGAGGTCTGTGCGTGAGCCATTATAGATCCCAAACAGATTAAAAGTGACAGGTTTAATACTTTCATACCATCATTAACTCTTAAGCCCAACAAATAGTTTTGCCTAAATAAGCAATCGTCAGGTGTATGACATTAATACCCTCCGTAAAAGGACGACAGGGCGCTGGCCAGCTTATTATCAAGTTCTTTCTTGGTCTGCAAGATCAGGAAATCGCGAGCCATATAGGGTTCCTTTACGCCACACAACTTTTTGATGCCCGCAGGAATGGCCCGTTGGTCTCCTGTGCAGGTTGCCCAACGATCAGACCACCGTTCCTCGCTTATCAGATCAGAATTTCTAAGTTCAACGTTGGTGGCAGCATCTTTTATAAATAGCGTAATGGATCCACGGGAAGTAATTTGCTTATCAAAGATCGTACTGGAACCACTCACTTTTTCATAGACTGGAACCTTCACGTTATTAACAGTTTTTTCACCAACCTTTACACTGTCTTTGTAGTTTTCTACTCTTTTGGTAATGGTGGGTTTGTTTTCTGAATATCCATTAACAACTAATCTCACAAACTGATCAACCTTAGTCAACCCAGCATCCTGGGCCTGGCGTGGTGTATAGAATTTCACAAATTGACTGGGGTTAACTCCAAAGACCACGGGTTCAAAATTCCAATCATAATAATTTTGAATTGAAGGTTCCACAATCACCTTGATGGTAGCATTGAACTTAGATTGTTCCATCATTTCAATAGACTCACGATACCCTGGCGACAAAGCATTGGCTTCAACAAAAAGAAAATAAGCACGCTTGGCATCATCCCGGGTATCTTTCATCATGGATTGAATGCCGGCTTCATACGATTCTTCTGCAGCTTTACTTTTTACCTCGGTTAATTCCTTGTATTTATTAATCGGCTTTGGAATTACCTTCAGCGCACCGGGAGAGGTACGGATTTGCTCGTATAAATAATTGATGTTCTCATAATCCTGTACTGCATTTTTCCATTTGAAGTTGGCATTGGATGCAATTTGATTCTGAGCATCCGTCTCCAGGTATTCGATGGCCATCTGATAGCTCGTTCTTAATACTTCTATGGACTTTTTGTGATCCGGATTTTGGCGCAACCGGTTAACAGCCTGCAACACGGCATCATAGTAATTACCTTTTTTTAAGGCAGTTTTTCCTGAACTACAGGAGTCCAACAAGACAACAGAAGAAATGATAAGCAGTAGTAATCGTAGCTTCATATTTGGGGTAAAACAAAATCAGTGCCTCAATTTAATAAATAACCATCTGTTGAGGCAATTCTCATAAAATCTGAATGTTAGAATAGCTTTTTATTTTTGGGCTGGGAAAAGATCTATAAGAATATCGTCAATTAATCGGCTCCAGTTTCCCCATGAGTGCCCTTCGTTCACTTCCCGATAATGATACTCGCAACTACTGGTTTCAAGTACACCTTTCATTTTTCGACTTTCAGCACTTGTATCGTTGATCAATCCGGAGGTCATGGATATTTTCATTTGAGGATCGGCTGGATTTGAGCACAGAGAATAAATCTGAGGCTTGGTGTAAAAGGCTGGCGATTGAATACCAACCAGGCCAAAAATATCAGGCCTTGTAAATGCAAAATAGGTAGCTGTAAGTCCACCCATGGAGGTGCCGATAATGGCCCGGTTCTTTGCATCACTGATTACAGAATAGGTAAGTTCAATATGTGGGATTAACTCGTTTAAAAAAAAGTCGAGGTATTTGGTATTCATTGCCAACTCACTCATCCTCCGGTTATTTGCGCGATTCACCGGTTCACGATTGTCGACAAATACTCCAAGTAAGGGTTTAATTTTCTTCTCATAGATAAGGTTATCCAACACGGTAATCATTTTTCCCATTTGAGGGTGGAGGTATTCATAGCCATCAGTAACATACACAACTGGCAGCTTTTCCATGTTATTATATTGATAGGGGAGATAAACAGAATAGGTAATCTGATAGCCAAGAATTGAACTGTAAAAAAGGAAATCGCGCTTTACTATTCCTTTTGGTACGTTTTCTCTTTCAATAAGGGCGGGGTCTTCTTGCCACGCAGACATGCGCAGTTCTGAGTTAGGGCTACCACCGCCAACCCCCGACCATTGCTGGTGACTATTTTCAGGATCTAAGATTGAAGTATTGCCATCAATGAGAATTTTATAGTCTAGCCGCGCATCTTTGGGAAAGGAGCATTTGAGAAACCAGAGATCAGTACCGGCTATTTTCTTTCCTTTATTATCAAAGTCTTTTTTGTACCCCCAGCCGTTGAAGTCACCCATCCATTCTACCGTTTTACCAGGTCCTCTGTAAAAAAAGTAAACCGAGTCTTCTGCTACCAAGGGTATTTGCTGTGCAGATTTTAAAGACGACCACCAGGCATCTAGTTCAAGTCGGCCGGTGGAATCCGGTTTAATTTTTCTGAGCGCGTCAATCCGCTCTCTTAATACACTATAATCCTGGCCATAACTGGTGAGGCAAATGAGAAAAGATGCAAGACTAAGAAATCTACTCATGCGTATTAATTCTTTATGATTACTTCGTCATGGTCGTCAACATTCAAACTTAGCAATGCGGCAATTCCCATCGAGACACCACCACTCACTAAAATATAAATCGATTCACCATTGAAGAAATGAGTGAGCATTACACCCAGTATGGTTCCGGCAATAATCTGTGGAATCACAATAAAGAAATTGAAGACACCCATGTAGTAACCCATTTTTTCGGCCGGTAAGGAACCAGAGAGCATCGCATAAGGAATAGATAAGATGCTTGCCCAGGCAATACCAACACCAATCATGGAGAACCAGAGCCAGAACGGATCAGAAATAAAGTAAAATGAAATTAACCCAACGCTTCCGCAGAGTAAAGCAATGAAGTGAGTCATTCTGCGACTTGTGTATTTGGCTATGATAGGTAAGAAAAGAGCCGCTACTGCAGCAATCCCATTATATACTCCAAAAAGACTACTTACCAGGTCAGCTCCATCGTTATAAGCTTGTGTGGTAGGGTCTGATGAATTGAAGATATAGCTTGTTACAGCACTGGTAGTATAGATCCACATCGCAAAAAGAGCAAACCACGAAAAGAATTGTACATAAGCCAATTGGATCATTGTCTTGGGCATCGTATTGAAATCTTTTACAATATGCACCAAACCGAGATAGGCTTTGCCTTGCTTTATGAATGAAGCCGCGATGGCATGAAAGATTCCAAACATGATTAATCCAAAACCTAAAACGAAGAGTTCTTTTTCAAGTTTAGCCAAATAGACAACTATGGAAATTATTAATCCCAGGATAATAAAGATTATTGCCTTTCGGAAAAATGCCGACTGATGTTCGCTCTCGTTTTCAATCTTTTTGAATTCCCGATTGCGAAGTTTCTCTTCTCCAAGTTCGGTAGGTGGATATTCTTTGGTTGAGAAAACTGTCCACATAACGGTTACCAAAAGCATGAAAGCTCCAATGTAATAGCTATAGCGGATTGAATCAGGTAATGTTCCAGCTTCAGCAGCAACGTTGGAGATACCAAACCAATTTTTGAAAATTGCGGGAAGAAAGGAAGCAACGATTGCCCCCACACCAATAAAAAAACTTTGCATAGCAAAACCCGTTGTGCGTTGTGAAGGGGGAAGCATATCTCCCACAAAGGCCCTGAAAGGTTCCATGCTAATGTTGATGGATGCATCCATAATCCAAAGTACGCCTACGGCCATCCATAGTGTGGGAGAATTAGGCATAATGCAAAGTGCAAATGATGCAAGGAGAGCACCTACAGCAAAAAAAGGTCTTCTACGACCCCATTTAGGATGCCAGGTTCTATCACTGTAATAGCCTATAACAGGTTGAACGATTAAACCGGTGAGTGGGGCAGCCAGCCAATATAAAGCCAGATTAGCAGTATCCGCTCCGAGTGTTTCAAAAATCCGGCTTGTGTTTGCATTCTGCAGTGCGAAGCCAAATTGGATTCCTAAAAATCCAAAACTCATGTTCCAGATTTGCCAAAAGCTAAGTTGGGGTTTATGTGGTCTCATGGTATTAGTGCGAAGTATGGGATTGATTTTTTATTTCCGTGCTTACTGCATGTTCCTTTACGAGACTCCAGAGAAAGGTAGAAATGGCAAGGCAAACCGTGCAGATAATAAAGATAACATTTTTGTTTTCTGCTTGCTGAATGTAACTACCAAAACCGAGGCTTACTATCAATTGTGGTATAACCACCGAGAGATTGAAGATGCCCATAAACAAACCCATTTTAGCTTTGTCAACCTTCTCTGTCATTATAGCAAACGGGAGACTTACGGTAGCAGCCCAACCAATACCAGCAACGGCCATAAATACATAAACAAGTGTGATGCTGGAACCAAATAGAGTTATTAGAAAATAGCCAACGGCCATAAGTGCTATGGCCATAACATGAACTTTTACGCGTCCAATTTTTTTGGCTAAAGGCTCTAACACAATAGCTGGCAAGATGAATCCTACCGTATTCAATACAAGAAAAGAAAGTGACACAACTTGTCCGGCCTCTGTATCCGAAGCGATGCCCATACTTTCTTTGACATAAAAGAACATGTAAACAAACATTGTTTGTATGCCAAGCCAACAAAATCCATGTGCCAGATAGATCCGATACAGCTGACCTTGTTGCGATTTAGTAGTTGAGTTTTGATTTTCAAGTGAATCGGTCGAACTTATTAACCGGGGTTCAGTGATAAAGAATGGTGGAATAATGGAGAACAAAAAAACGAGTAGAATCCCGAAGTAGATAAGAGAATAGTTACCAAAGTAAGCACCGATCGCATAGGCCATTACACCAAACATGCCTGAGATTGTTTGCATCCAGGTGTAACCTTTGGTTCTCTTTTCACCCTCGGGTGTTACATCTGCAATAATCGATCGGGTAGGATTAAAGCTGATGTTGATGGAAAGATCGAGTGTTAGTGCCACTATAATTGCGATGGCTAATAAACTAATTCCTGTAAACTGACTGATTTCTCCTAAGGCAGTTAAAGCAAGTAAGCTGATTGCAGCAATGGACCCGCCAATGAGAATAAATGGTTTTCTTCGGCCACCCCAAAACCAAACCTTGTCGCTGATCAGGCCAATTACAACCTGACCAATAATACCCGCAATAGGTCCGGCAGCCCAAACGATACCCACTTCATGTATATCTAACTTGTATTGAGTTGATAAGAGCCAACTCAATGCGGAAATCTGAACACATAAGGCAAAGCCCATTGCAGTGGCTGGCAGACTCAGGATGCCATAAAATGTTGCGCTATAGTTTTTTTGTATTTGTAACATTACCAGGAGATTTCAATTTTCTCATCCATATAATCAGTATAAGTAACTTTAACATTTTCTTCGCCCATCGAGGCTGGTTCGTTAATCGGATCGTATTTTTCTAAGGGCGAGAAGTAGGAGTGAACCAGATTCGTTAGAGGCATCGTAGTACCATTTACTGATATGTC
>Ga0075163_10004221_pt1 | contig 19295 bp, 22 predicted proteins | sample JI1023141ADNA_FD_71478 | JGI IMG/M metagenome (GOLD analysis project Ga0075163, IMG submission 71478) | Wastewater effluent complex algal communities from Wisconsin, to seasonally profile nutrient transformation and Carbon sequestration -... | ecosystem: Engineered > WWTP > Effluent > Algae...
CCCACGCTCCGCTGCTTCGCATGCTGCGCTGCCCCCCGAGGGGGCTCTCGCCGCCTTCGGGCGGCCGGGCGGCGGCTCGGTGTGGCCCCCACGCTCCGCTGCTTCGCATGCTGCGCTGCCCCCCGAGGGGGCTCTCGCCGCCTTCGGGCGGCCGGGCGGCGGCTCGGTGTGGCCTTCACGCTCCGCTGCTTCGCATGCTGTGCTGTCCCCCGAGGGGGCGCCGGCTGCCTTGGGGCGGCCCGGCGGCGGCCGGGGTTCGCCCTGGCGGTGACGTCATGACCTTCGCCGTCCACGGTCTGGCCGTCGCACGGGGCATCGCCATCGGGCGGGCGGTGCTGGTGGCGTCAAGCCGGGTGGACGTGGCGCACTACTTCATCCAGCCCGAGGAGACCGAGGCCGAGCTGGCGCGCCTGCAGGCGTCGCGCGCCTTCGTCGCCGAGGAACTGCAGCGCCTGCAGCAGGACATGCCCAAGGACGCGCCGGGCGAGCTGGCCGCGCTGCTGGACGTGCACCTGATGCTGCTGCAGGACGAGGCGCTGACCGCCGGCGTCGCCCAATGGATCCACGAGCGCCACTACAACGCCGAATGGGCGCTGACCACGCAGCTGGAGGCCATCTCGCGCCAGTTCGACGAGATGGAGGACGAGTACCTGCGCGAGCGCAAGGCCGACCTGGAGCAGGTGGTCGAACGCGTGCTGCGCCACCTCAAGGGCGCCGCCCAGCCGGTGGCCGCGCCGCCGCCGCGCGCGCCGCGCCAGCAGGACCTGCTGCTGGACGACACGCTGGACGTGCCCCTGGTGCTGGTGGCGCACGACCTGTCGCCGGCCGACATGCTGCAGTTCAAGAAGAGCGTGTTCGCCGGCTTCGTCACCGACGTGGGCGGCAAGACCAGCCATACCGCCATCGTCGCGCGCAGCATGGACATCCCCGCCGTGGTGGGCGCGCGCTCGGCCAGCCACCTGGTGCGCCAGGACGACTGGGTCATCATCGACGGCGACGCTGGGGTGATGATCGTCGACCCCTCGCCCATCATCCTGGCCGAATACGGCTTCAAGCAGCGCCAGGGCGAGCTGGAGCGCGGTCGCCTGGCGCGGCTGAAGAACACCCCCGCCGTCACGCTGGACGGCCAGAAAGTCGAGCTGCTGGCCAACATCGAGCAACCCACCGACACCCGGGCGGCGCTGGCCGTCGGCGCCCTCGGCGTGGGGCTGTTCCGCAGCGAATTCCTCTTCATGGGCAGGCAGGGCAAGCTGCCGGACGAAGAAGAGCAGTACCGCGCCTACCGCGACGCCGTCGAGGGCATGCACGGCCTGCCGGTGACCATCCGCACGGTGGACGTCGGCGCCGACAAGCCGCTGGACGACCGCCGCGACAGCGCGCACCTGAACCCCGCGCTTGGCCTGCGCGCCATCCGCTGGAGCCTGGCCGAGCCGGCGATGTTCCTCAACCAGCTGCGCGCCATCCTGCGCGCCGCCGCGCACGGGCAGGTGCACCTGCTCATCCCCATGCTGGCGCACGCCGGCGAGATCCGCCAGACGCTGGAGCTGATCGACAAGGCGCGCGAGCAGCTCGACCGGCGCGGCCAGGCGCACGGCCCGGTGAGGATCGGCGCCATGATCGAGGTGCCCGCGGCGGCGCTGTCGCTGCGGCTGTTCCTGCGCCACTTCGACTTCCTGTCGATCGGCACCAACGACCTGATCCAGTACACCCTGGCCATCGACCGCGCCGACGAATCGGTGGCCCACCTGTTCGACCCCCTGCACCCCGCCGTGCTGCAGTTGGTGGCCGCCACCATCGCCGAGTGCGACGCGCAGGGCAAGGGCATCAGCGTCTGCGGCGAGATGGCGGGCGACCCGGCCATGACGCGCCTGCTGCTCGGCCTGGGGCTGCGCAGCTTCTCGATGCACCCGTCGCAGATCCTCGCCGTCAAGCAGGAAATCCTGCGCGCCGACGCCGGCAAGCTGGCGCCCTGGGCCCAGGCCGTGCTGGACAGCGACGAGCCCGCCGAGCTCCTGGGCGGCTGAGGCGGTGCGCGGGGCCTGGCGCGTCCGGCCGACAAAAAACGAAACATAACGCGACGGTGCCGACACCCGGTGATGCGGGCTGCCGCGCACCATCGAGGCTTCTTCAACAAACCGTTCTCGTTCGGAGAGTCTCATGAAAAGCTGGATCCGTCGCACTCTCTTCGGCGCCCTGGGCGCCACCGTTCTGGCCGGCAGCCTGGCGGGCTGTGCCGGCCACCGCGACCGCTGGCACGAAGGCGATCCCGGCGCCTGGCGCGCCCGCATGGTGGAGCGCGTGGGCCACAAACTCGATCTGGACGCGGCGCAGAAGCAGAAGCTGGAGGTGCTGGCGCAAAAGCTGCAGGCGCAGCGTCAGGCCTTGCGCGGCGATCAGGCGCCGCGCGCCCAGTTCCGCGCGCTCTTCGCGGGCGACAAGCTCGACCAGGCCGGCGCCAACCGGCTGCTGGACGAGAAGCTGGCGGTGCTGCGCGCCGGCAGCCCCGAGGTGATCGCCGCCGCGGCCGACTTCTTCGACCACCTGAACCCCGCGCAGCAGCAGAAGGTGCGTGCGTTCATGGAACGCGGCCGCCGCTGGGGCCGCCATGGCTGAGCACGCGCGCGGCGCGGCGGAGGGTGCCGCGCGATGCCCCGCGGCCTCGTGATCGCCGCGTGTTTCGCGCCGCCGCACAATCCGCCCATGCCGCGCATCCTCCTGATCGATGACGACGAACACCTGGCCGCGCCGCTGGCCAGCTACTTCGCGCGCTTCGGCTGCACGCTCGACAGCGCGCAGCGCCCCAGCGAGGGCCTGGCCCGGCTGCGCGAGGCTGTGGCCCCCATGCTCCCCGCTGCGCGAGGATCGCTTCCCCCCGAGAGGGAGCCCGCCGCTTTGGGGCGGCCCGGCAACGGCGGCTACGACGCCGCCATCCTCGACGTCATGCTGCCCGAGATGGACGGCTTCGCGCTGTGCCGCCTCATCCGCGCCCAGCCCGGCTTCGGCGACATCCCCATCGTCATGCTGACGGCGCGCGGCGAGGTGATGGACCGCGTGGTGGGCCTGGAGATGGGCGCCGACGACTACCTGCCCAAGCCCTTCGAGCCGCGCGAACTGGTGGCGCGGGTGCAGACCATCCTGCGCCGCCAGCGCGTGCGCCCATCGCCGGCACCGCAGGCGCCGCCGCATGCCGCGCTGCTGCGTTTCGATGGCCTGAGCATCGACCTCGACCGCCGCGCCGTGCTGCGCCAGGGCGAGCCGGTGGAACTGACCAGCACCGAGTTCGAACTGCTCGCGCTGCTGGCGCGCGAGCCCGGCAAGGTCTTCGGCCGCGACGACATCCTCAACCGGCTGCGCGGCCACGAGGCCGATCTGTACACGCGCGCGGTGGACATCGTCGTCAGCCGGCTGCGGCGCAAGCTGGAGCCGTTGGCGTGCATCAAGACGCTGCGCAACGCCGGCTACACGCTGGCCGTGGCGCCGGCCGCGCAGGTGCCATGAAACCCGCGCCGCAGGCGCCGCGCTGGCGCCAGTCGCTGCGCGTGCGGCTGGTGCTGCTGTTCATGCTGCTGGCGCTGGCCACGGCCGCCGTGTTCATCGGCGGCGTGAAGCGGGCCTTCAGCGGCGGCTGGTCCGAGGCCGCGCGGCCCCTGCTCATCGACTACGCCGACCGCCTCGTGGCCGAACTGGGCAGCCCGCCGGATGTGGCGCGGGCGCAGGCCCTGGCCGAGCGCCTGCCGATCACGCTGGACATCCGCGGGCCGCAGGTCAACTGGTCCTCCGACCCGCAGTCACCGCACCGCTGGCGTGAGCGGCGGCTGGACGACGAGGGCGTGCAGGCGGGCGACGCCTGGTTCGTGCGCCGCACCGCCGATGGACACCGCGTCACCTTCGGCGCCTCGCCGCGGATGTGGCGCGTGGTGCCGCATGCGACCGGATGGCTCACGTTGGCCGCGCTGCTGGCGCTGGTGGCGCTGGCCTACGCCGTCGTGCAGCACCTGCTGCGCCCGCTCACGGACATCCGCGAAGGCGCCGAGCGCTTCGGCCGCGGCGAGTTCGGCACGCCCATTCCGGTGCGCCGCGCCGACGACCTGGGCGCGCTGGCGCAGCGCATCAACACCATGGCGCAGGACATCCAGGCCATGCTCGACGCCAAGCGCGCGCTGCTGCTGGCCATGAGCCACGAACTGCGCTCGCCGCTGACCCGCGCGCGGCTCAACGCCGAACTGCTGCCCGACACGCCCGAACTGGCCGCCGAACGCACGGCCCTGCTGCGCGACCTGGGCGAGATGCGCGACCTCATCAGCGACCTGCTCGAAAGCGAACGCCTGGCCAGCCCGCACGCGGCCCTGCAGCGCGAAAGCGTGGACCTGCCCGCGCTGGTGCGCGAGGTGCTGCAGGAACTGGGCGCGCGCGGCGGCGCCACGGCGAGGGCCGCACGCGCCGTGCGCCTGGAGGTGGCGCCGGGACTGCCCGCACTGGCGCTGGACCGTGCGCGCGTGCGCCTGCTGCTGCGCAACCTGATCGACAACGCGCTGCGCCATGGCGCGGGCGCGGGCTCGGCGCAGCCGCCGCCCGTCGTGCATCTGCGGCCCGTCGCGGCGGATGGCACGGCGCTGGAGATCGAGGTGCGCGATTTCGGCCCGGGCGTGAGCGAGGACACGCTGGCCCGGCTGGCCGAACCCTTCTATCGGCCCGACAGCGCCCGCGCGCGCGCGGCCGGCGGCGTGGGCCTGGGCCTGTACCTGTGCCGCCTGGTGGCGCAGGCGCATGGGGGCGTGCTCACGCTGCGCCATGCCGCGCCGGGGCTGTCGGTCCGCGCGCGGCTGCATTGACGCGACGGCCCTTGTCGCTTCGGGCACGCACGCCAACCCGCGTCATCGCCTAGCATGGCCGCCATCCCCACCGAACCGGAGACCGCCATGAGCACCGCCACCAACCGCCAATTCCGCCTCGCCAGCCGCCCGCGGGGCGCGGCCACGCGCGAGAACTTCAGCTTCCACGCAGAGCCCGTGGCCCAGCCCGCCGAGGACGGCGTGCTGGTCAAGAACCTGATGCTCTCGCTGGACCCGGCCATGCGCGGCTGGATGAACGAGGGCCGCAGCTACATCCCGCCCGTGGGCATCGGCGAAGTGATGCGCGCCGGCGGCGTCGGCCGCGTGGTGGCGTCGCGGAACGCGGCCTTCGCCGTCGGCGACGTGGTCCATGGCACGCTGGGCGTGCAGGACTACGCGCTGGTGCCCGGCGACGAGGTCAAGCGCAGCGGCCTCGTGAAGATCGACCTGGGCGTCGGCACGCCCGGCCAGTGGCTCAACGTGCTGGGCATGCCCGGCATGACCGGCTACTTCGGCCTGCTCGACGTGGGTCTGGCCCAGGCTGGCGACACCGTGGTCGTCTCCGGCGCCGCCGGCGCGGTGGGCCAGACCGTGGGCCAGCTCGCGAAGATCAAGGGCTGCCGCGCCATCGGCATCGCCGGCGGCCCGGCCAAGTGCGAGTGGGTGGTCAAGGAACTGGGCTTCGACGCCTGCATCGACTACAAGGCCGGCCCCGGCGCAGTGCGCGAGGGCCTGAAGGAACACGCGCCCAAGGGCGTGGATGTGTACTTCGACAACGTCGGCGGCGAGATCCTCGACACCGTGATGGCCAAGCTCGCGCGCAAGGCCCGCATCGTCATCTGCGGCGCCATCAGCCAGTACAACAACGCCAACAGCGCGCCCGCGGCCGGCCCCCGGAACTACCTGAGCCTGCTGGTCAACCGCGCGCGCATGGAAGGCATGGTCGTCTTCGACTACGCCGACCGCTACCCCGTCGCCATCGCCGAGATGGCCGGCTACCTGAAGGACGGCCGCATGAAGAGCCGCGAGGACATCGTGCCCGGCCTGGAGAACTTTCCCGAAGCCCTGGGCAAGCTGTTCTCGGGCGAGAACTTCGGCAAGCTGGTGCTGGAAGTGGCGCAGGATTGAGGGCCTGGATACTATTGAATTAATAGCTGTTAGCGCAATATCCACGCCGGCTTCAGGCCGATTTTCCTTGTAATCCGCGCCTCAGCGCGCGCGCGTGCCGAGCACGGCGGCGCCCAGGATCAGGGCGGTGGCCAGCGCCACGTTCCCGCTCAGGGGCCGGCCGCTGGCCCACAGCAGCAGCAGGGTGGACAGCAGCGGCGTCAGGTAGCTCAGCACGCCGATCTGGCGCGCGTCGCCCAGCTTCAGCGCCCTGTCCCACAGGAAGAACGCACCGCCCAGCGGGCCCAGCGCCAGCACCGCGATCAGCAGCACGTCGCGCGCCGACAAGCTGACGGCCGGCTCCAGCAGCGCGTGGCAGGCCAGCGCCAGCACGCCCGACACCAGCCCGAAGCCGCCGATGGCCGCCGTCGGAAAGCCGCGCCCGGTCATCGCCAGCCGCTTGGTCAGCAGCGAGTAGCTCGACCAGATGAAGGCGGCGCCCGCCGCGCAGGCGTAGCCCAGGGCGGCGTGGCCGCCCGCCGCATCCGCCACCGGCATACCGCTCGGCGCGCGGCCCAGGATGGCGATCGCCGCCCCGGCGAAGCCCGCCAGCGCCGCCAGCACGTGCGCTGGCCCCAGGCGCACGCCCGGCAGGATCAGCGGCGCCATCAGCACGATGCCCAGCGGCCACAGGTAGTTGACCAGGTTGGCCTCCACCGGCGGCGCCAGGCGCAGCGCCGTGAACAGCAGGAAGTGGTAGCCGAACAGCCCGTACACGCCGATGCCCAGCGTCCGCCAGGGCACGGCCAGCCGCTGCGGGTCGAAGCGCGCCAGGGGCAGCGCGATCAGGCTGCCCGCCAGCAGCCCCAGCCCGGTCAGCAGGAACGGCGGCACGTGCGCCAGCGACGCGCCCAGCGTCGCCAGCGAGGCCCACAGGCCGATGGCCGCCAGGGCGTACAGGTTGGCGGCGGTGCGCGAGGAGGTGGTCATGGCGGGCTACGTCGGCCGGGGCTGGAACGCGATCAGCGCCATGCCCGCCAGGCTGACCGCGACCCCGGCGAGGTCCCACGCGGTGGGGCGCACCCCGTCCACGCCCCACAGCCACGCCAGCGCCACGGCGATGTAGACGCCGCCGTAGGCCGCGTAGACCCGGCCGGCCGCGGTCGGGTGCAGCGACAGCAGCCAGGCGAAGAGGGCCAGGCTGGCCGCCGCGGGGACGAGCAGCCACGCCGAGCCGCCGCGCGTCAGCCACAGGTGGGGCAGGTAGCAGCCCACGATCTCCGCGATCGCCGTGGCGACGAACAGCAGCAGCGTCTTCAGCTTACACCCCTGCCGCCTGGGCCTGCTTGTCCGCGTGGTAGCTCGACCGCACCATGGCGCCCACGGCGGCGTGGGTGAAGCCCATGGCGTAGGCCTCGTCCTCGAACATCCTGAAGACGTCGGGATGCACGTAGCGGCGCACCGGCAGGTGGGCGCTGCTGGGCGCCAGGTACTGGCCGATGGTCAGCATGTCCACGCCGTGCGCGCGCAGGTCGCGCATCACCTGCAGGATCTCGTCGTCGGTCTCGCCCAGGCCGACCATGATGCCGCTCTTGGTCGGCACGGCAGGGTGCAGGGCCTTGAACTTCTTCAGCAGGTTCAGGCTGTACTGGTAGTCGCTGCCGGGGCGCGCCTCGCGGTACAGGCGCGGCACCGTCTCCAGGTTGTGGTTCATCACGTCGGGCGGCGCGGCCTTCAGGATCTCCAGCGCGCGGTCGTCGCGGCCGCGGAAGTCGGGCGTGAGGATCTCGATCTGCGTGCCGGGCGAGCGCGCGCGCGTCTCGCGGATGCAGTCGACGAAGTGCTGGCTGCCGCCATCGCGCAGGTCGTCGCGGTCCACGCTGGTGATGACCACGTACTTGAGCTTGAGCTGCGCGATGGTGTTGGCCAGGTTGACCGGCTCCTGCGGGTCCAGCGGGTCGGGGCGGCCGTGGCCCACGTCGCAGAACGGGCAGCGGCGCGTGCACTTGTCGCCCATGATCATGAAGGTGGCCGTGCCGTGGCCGAAGCACTCGCCGATGTTGGGGCAGCTCGCCTCCTCGCAGACCGTCACCAGCTTGTTCTGGCGCAGGATGTCCTTGATCTCGTAGAAGCGCGTGGTCGGGCTGCCGGCCTTGACGCGGATCCACTCGGGTTTCTTGAGCGCAGGGCCGGCGCGCTCGACCTTGACCGGGATGCGCGAGAGCTTGGCGCCGGCCTTCTGCTTGGCGCGCGGGTCGTAGTGTTCGCGGCTCTGGGCTTCGCGGACGACGGGGGCATCGGGGCCGGCCTGGGGTGGGGTCATGGTGTTCCTTGGATGGCCAACAGGCGGCCGAGCTGCGCGGCCAGTTCGCGCGCCGCCTCGTCCCAGGTGACCGGAACGCCGATTGTAGAAAGATCGATCGTCTGCAAGCCCGGGTAGCCGCAGGGGTTGATGCGCGCGAAGGGCTCCAGGTCCATCGCCACGTTCAGCGCCACGCCGTGGTAGCCGCAGTGCTGGCTGACCTTGATGCCCAGCGCGGCGATCTTGCCCAGGCCGCCGAAGTCGGGCTGCGGCGCGGGCGCGCCGGGCACGTGCTGCCGCGGCCTTTGCGCCAGCACGGCGTGGCTGAATGGATCATCGAGCCGCACGTAGATGCCCGGCGCGCCGCCGACGCGGTGGCCGGTGACGCCGAAGCGCGCCAGCGTGCGCAGCACGGCTTCTTCCAGCCGGTGCACGTATTCCTTGACGAAGATGCCGCGCCGCCGCAGGTCGATCAGCGGGTACGCCACCACCTGGCCGGGGCCGTGGTAGGTGACTTGCCCGCCGCGGTCGGTGGGCACCACGGGGATGCCGCCCGGCGCCAGCACGTGCTCGGGCCGACCCGCCAGGCCAAGCGTGAAGACCGGCGGATGCTCGCAGATCCACAACTGCTCGCGCTGGTCCGGCGCGGGCTGGGCGATGAAGTCCTTCATCGCCTGGAAGGTGGGGGCGTAGTCCGCGCGGCCCAGGAAACGGATCTCCATTTGCTATTAATAAAGTAGCTTATGGCGCAATTCGGGTGCGGGCTGGTGCCGATTTTTTCTTGAAATCACAGCACCCAGCGCGCCATCGGGTGCGTGGACAGCGCGCGGTACAACTCGTCGAGCTGCTCGCGGCTGGCGGCCAGCACGGTGATGGTCACGCCCAGGTACTTGCCGCCGCCGCTCTCGCGCAGCTCGATGGTGGCGGCGTCGAAGCCGGGGTCGAACTGGCGGGCGATGTGGGTGATGGCGTGGACGAAGCCGTCTTCGTTGACGCCCACCACCTTGATGGGGAAGGGCGCCGGGTACTCGATCAGCGATTCGCGGCGCTCCTGGGCGGGGTCGTCGGCGGGCGGTGTGGCGGGGGTGGTCATGGGGTGAAGAGGGCGTCCTTGGCGCGTTGGTAGGCGGCGTACAACCGGTGATAGACGGGGCCGGGCCGGCCGCCGCCGACGGGGCGGCCGTCGAGCGTGGTGACGGGCAGCACCTCGCGCGGGGCCGACGACAGCAGCAGCTCGTCGGCCGCCAGCACCTCGGCGCGCGGCAGGCGGCGCAGCGCGAAGCCGATGCTCTCCTGGCGGCACAGCTCCTCGATGAGGCCGTAGCGGATGCCCTCCAGCACCAGGTGGTCCGCGGGCGGGCCCATCACCACATCGTCCTTGACCACCCACACGTTGCAGGCGGCGGCCTCGCTCAGGAAGCCGTCGCGGAACATCACCGTCTCCAGCGCGCCCGCGTCCACGCTGATCTGGCGCGCGAACACCGCGCCCAGCAGGCTGGTCGACTTGATGTGCGCCTTCTGCCAGCGGAAGTCGTCGGCCGTGACGCAGGCCACGCCCTGCGCGCGCTGCGCGGGCGTGGGCGGGTTCGTCGGCAGGCAGGTGGCGAAGACGGTGGGCGCCAGGCCCACCAGCATCGCATGGTCGCGCAGCGCCACGCCGCGCGTGACCTGGAGGTAGTAGAACCAGTCCCGAGGCTCGGGTTCGGCATCGTTTTGGCCATTGGCCTGCGCCCAGTCTGCATGAGAAGCTATCAAATCAAGAGCAATTCGATGCCATTCGGCCCGCGTTCGCGGGTTGGGGATGCGGGTCTCGCCCAGGCTGCACTCCAGCCGCGCCATGTGCTGCTCGAAGCGGAAGGCGCGCGGCGTCTGGCCCGGCCGGGCGTGGATCGCAATACCCTCGTACACGCCGTCGCCGAAGATGAAGCCGCGGTCCAGTGGGCTGATGCGCGCCTCGGGCAGCGACGTGAATTCGCCGTTCAGGTAGCAGGGCAGCGCGGGCAGATGCTGGGTGGAATAGCTCATGCGGCCATTGTCGCGCGCCCCGCGCCATTGTCGCGCGTGTGCCCATGGCGCCACACAGAAGTCCTGACCGGTACGGGTTCCACATATAATCCAGCGTTTTTGGGGCCGTCGCCGGGTGTCGTTGCAGTGTCAGTGAATGCGAAAAAAAGCGCACTGCGATCAAAATCCTCGGTGAGGGCCGCGCACAATCACACAGAAGAGGTTGCCGAGGAGGCGTTCCAGCCGCTCAGCGCACAAGAGGCGCGGCAGTGGCGGCTGAATCACCCGCAGGGTTCCCTTTGGCATGTGCTGGCGATGCAGCTCGCTGCCGGTGTCGCGGTGGCGGCCCTGGCGGGTCTGCTCACTGGTCGCATGGCGATCGCATGGTCGGTGGCCTACGGGGTGCTGGCGGTGGTGGGGCCAGCGGCGCTGTTCTTGCGCGGCACGGTGGGGCGGTTGACCACCCAGGCGGGCGGGGCGCTGCTGAACCTGTTTCTGTGGGAGTTTGTGAAGATTGTGCTGACGGTGGTGCTGCTGGTGCTGGCGCCTCGTCTGGTAAGGGAGCTGAGCTGGCCGGGGTTGCTGATCGGCTTGGTGGTGGCGGTGAAGGTGTACTGGTTGAGCTTGATGCGCATGAGCCTGCGCGCCGCCAGACGCCCGAACTAGTCCGAAGAGGAAGAACACCCGGTGGCGCACTGCCAGCGGGCCTGATGGATACGGATGCGAAACGCTCATGAGTGCTGAAACTGCTGCTGCCCACGGGCCCACGGCGGGCGAATACATCGGTCACCACCTGACCCATTGGCAAAACCGCCCCATGAAGGGCGTCATTGACTTCGGCGTTGTCAATTACGACTCGATCTTCTGGGCGCTGGTGCTGGGCGTCGTGGGCTGCTGGCTGCTGTACCGCGCGGCCAGGACCGCCACCTCCGGCGTGCCGGGCCGCTTTCAGGCCGCCGTCGAGTTCCTGGTGGAGATGGTGGACAACCAGGCCAAGGGCATCGTCCACAACGCGCACAGCCGCAAGATGGTGGCCCCGCTCGCGTTGGCCGTGTTCGTCTGGATCTTCCTGCTGAATGCGATGGACCTGCTGCCGGTGGACCTGATTCCCAAGGTGTGGGCCTGGATCTTCGGTGTCGCCGGCCATGACGAGCACCACGCCTACATGCGCTCTGTGCCCACGGCCGATCTGTCCACCACGCTGGGCATGTCGATCGGCGTGCTGCTGGTCTGCCTGTTCTACAACGTCAAGATCAAGGGCGTGGGCGGCTGGGCGCACGAGCTGGTGTCGGCACCCTTCGGCACCAGCAAGAACCCCCTGTTCGCGCTGCTGCTGGGCATCGCCAACTTCGCCATGCAGATGATCGAGTTCCTGGCCAAGACCGTGTCGCATGGCATGCGACTGTTCGGCAACATGTACGCGGGCGAACTGGTGTTCATGCTGATCGCCCTGATGGGCGGCGCCGCCGCGGCCTCGCTGTCGGGCGTGCTGCTGCCGGTGGGCCACGTCCTCGCGGGCACCGTCTGGGCCATCTTCCACATCCTGATCATCACCTTGCAGGCCTTCATCTTCATGATGCTGGCGCTGGTGTACATCGGCCAAGCGCACGACGCGCACTGATCGCCGCTGCCCTTCAGTTTCTCTTTTCCTTAAACCAACCTCACTTTTCTTCTACAGGAGCTTTCAAATGGAACAAGTACTCGGCCTCGTCGCTCTGGCTGCTGGTTTGATCATCGGTCTGGGTGCCGTCGGTGCCTGTATCGGCATCGGCATCATGGGCAGCAAGTACCTCGAATCGGCCGCCCGTCAGCCTGAGCTGATGAACGAACTGCAGACCAAGATGTTCCTGCTGGCCGGTCTGATCGACGCCGCCTTCCTGATCGGCGTCGGTATCGCCATGATGTTCGCCTTCGCCAATCCCTTCGTGCTCAAGTAAACACCCCGGCTTTCGTTTCGCCGCAAGTGTTTCAACTGACTGAAAGGGTGCTGCCGTGAGCATTAACGCAACCCTGTTCGTCCAGATGATCGTGTTCGCGATCCTGGTGTGGTTCACGATGAAATTCGTGTGGCCCCCGATCGCGAAGGCGCTGGATGAGCGGGCTCAGAAAATCGCCGACGGCCTGGCCGCGGCCGACAAGGCCAAGACCGAGCTCGCCGCCGCCAACAAGCGCGTCGAGCAGGAATTGGCTGCCTCGCGCAGCGAAAACGCCCAACGCATGGCGGACGCGGAGCGCCGCGCCCAGGCCATCATCGAGGACGCCAAGGCGCGTGCCACGGAAGAAGGCAACAAGATCGTCGCGGCCGCCAAGGCAGAAGCCGATCAGCAGTCCATCCGCGCGCGCGAGGCCCTGCGCGAGCAGGTGGCGCAACTCGCCGTCAAGGGTGCCGAGCAGATTCTGCGCAAGGAAGTCAATCCGGCGGTGCATGCCGAGTTGCTGTCGCGCCTGCAGACCGAGCTGTGATGATAGGAGCGGTTCATGGCTGAATTCGCGACCATCGCGCGCCCGTACGCGGAAGCGTTGTTCAAATCCTGCCGCGACGATCTGGCGGGCACGCAGGGCTGGCTGGATGGCTTGGCGCTGGCGGGTTCGCATGACGAGCTGCTTCAGTTCGCGGCCAACCCGAAAGCGCGTGAGAACCAGGTGTTCGATCTGGTCTCCAGCGTGCTCGGCACGGCGTTGCCCACGCGCGCGGCCAACTTCCTGCGCACCGTGATCGACAACGATCGCCTGGCGGTGCTGCCCGAGGTGGCGCGCCAGTTTCGCGCGCTCGCCAGCGGTGTCGGCGGGACCACGGATGCCGTCGTGTACACGCCCTTCCCGCTGTCCGCGGGCGACCTGGCGAATCTGCTGCGGTCGCTGGAGCGGCGCTTCGGGTGCAAGTTGCAGCTGACCCAGCAGGCCGACCCGTCGCTGATCGGCGGTGTGCGCGTGGTGGCGGGCGACGAGGTGCTCGACACCTCCGTCAAGGCGCGCCTCGAACAAATGAAATCGGCCCTGACTGCCTGACACAGGCAGGCCCTGGCTGCTCGATAACTTATACGACTAGGAACGAGTCATGCAACTCAATCCCACCGAGATTTCAGAACTGATCAAGAGCCGCATCGAGGGCCTGGGCGTCAGCGCCGATGTGCGCAACCAAGGCACCGTGGTGTCGGTCACCGACGGCATCGTGCGCATCCATGGTCTGTCGGACGCGATGCAGGGCGAGATGCTGGAGTTCCCGCCCACGCCCGGCGGCCAACCCACCTACGGTTTGGCCCTGAACCTGGAGCGCGACTCGGTCGGTTCCGTGATCCTGGGCGAATACGAGCACATCTCCGAGGGCGACACCGTCAAGTGCACGGGCCGCATCCTGGAAGTGCCCGTGGGCCCCGAACTGATCGGCCGCGTGGTGAACGCGCTCGGCCAACCCATCGACGGCAAGGGCCCGATCAACGCCAAGATGACGGACGTGATCGAGAAGGTCGCCCCGGGCGTGATCGCGCGCCAGTCGGTGAGCCAGCCGGTGCAGTCGGGCCTGAAGGCCATCGACTCCATGGTGCCGGTGGGCCGCGGTCAGCGCGAACTGATCATCGGCGACCGCCAGACCGGCAAGACGGCGGTGGCGATCGACGCCATCATCAACCAGAAGGGCCAGAACATGGCCTGCGTGTACGTCGCCATCGGCCAGAAGGCGTCGTCCATCAAGAACGTGGTGCGCGCCCTGGAGCAGGCCGGCGCCATGGCCTACACCATCGTCGTGGCCGCCTCGGCCTCCGAGTCGGCCGCCATGCAATACGTGGCCGCCTACTCCGGCTGCACCATGGGCGAGTACTTCCGCGACCGCGGCGAGGACGCGCTGATCGTCTATGACGACCTGTCCAAGCAGGCCGTGGCCTACCGCCAGGTGTCGCTGCTGCTGCGCCGCCCGCCGGGCCGCGAAGCCTTCCCCGGCGACGTGTTCTATCTCCACAGCCGCCTGCTGGAGCGCGCCGCCCGCGTGAACGCCGATTACGTCGAAGCCTTCACCAAGGGCGCCGTGAAGGGCCAGACCGGCTCGCTGACCGCGCTGCCGATCATCGAGACGCAGGCCGGCGACGTGTCCGCCTTCGTGCCGACCAACGTGATCTCCATCACCGACGGCCAGATCTTCCTGGAAACCAACCTGTTCAACTCCGGCATCCGCCCCGCCATCAACGCCGGCATCTCGGTGTCGCGCGTGGGTTCCGCAGCGCAGACCAACTGGATCAAGGGCCTGTCCGGCGGTATCCGTACCGACCTGGCGCAGTACCGTGAACTGGCGGCCTTCGCGCAGTTCGCCTCCGACCTGGACGAAGCCACCCGCAAGCAGCTCGACCGCGGCGCCCGCGTGACCGAACTGCTCAAGCAGCCGCAGTACAGCCCGCTGTCCATCAGCCTGATGGGGGCCTCGCTGTTCGCGATCAACAAGGGCTACATGGACGATCTGGCCGTCAAGCAGATTCTCCCGTTCGAAAGCGGCCTGCACGGCTATCTCAAGGACAAGCACGCCGCGCTGCTGCAGACCATCGAGCAGAACGGCGCCAAGTGGGACAACAAGCCCGCCAAGGATTCCGACAGCGCGGACAAGAAAACCTTCAAGAAGACCTGCATCGACGCCGAGGCCGAACTGACCGCGGCCATCGAGGCCTTCAAGAAATCCTTCGCCTGAGCATCCTGACTTAAGGAGCCACGACAATGGCAGTAGGCAAGGAAATACGCGGCAAGATCAAATCGGTGGAGAACACCAAGAAGATCACCAAGGCCATGGAAATGGTCTCCGTTTCCAAGATGCGCAAGGCGCAGGACCGCATGCGCGCGGCACGCCCCTATAGCGAGAAGATCCGCAACATCGCGACCAACCTCGGGGAAGCCAACCCCGAGTACGTGCACGCGTTCATGAAGACCAACGACGCGAAAGCGGTCGGCTTCATCGTGGTGACCAGCGACAAGGGCTTGTGCGGCGGCCTGAACACCAACCTGCTGCGCGCCGTCACCACGCGCCTGCGCGAAGCGCAGGCGGCGGGCCAGGCGATCGAGACGGTGGCCATCGGCGGGCGCGGACTGGGTTTTCTCAACCGCATCGGCGCGCGCGTGGTCGCGCACGTCACCCACCTGGGCGACACGCCGCACCTCGACAAGCTGATCGGACCCGTCAAGACGCTGCTGGACGCCTATGCCGAAGGCAAGCTCTCGGCGGTGTACCTCTGCTACACGCGGTTCATCAACACCATCAAGCAGGAGCCCGTGGTCGAGCAACTGCTGCCGCTGTCGGCCGAGCGCATGCAGGAAGAGACCCGCAACAGCGGCTCGCAGCGTTCGTGGGACTACCTGTACGAGCCCGACGCCCAAAGCGTGATCGACGACCTGCTGGTGCGCTACGTGGAGGCGCTGGCCTACCAGGCGGTGGCCGAGAACATGGCCTCCGAGCATTCCGCTCGCATGGTGGCCATGAAGGCCGCCACGGACAACGCCGGCAACGTCATCAACGAACTGAAGCTGGTCTACAACAAGACCCGCCAGGCGGCGATCACCAAGGAACTGTCGGAGATCGTGGCCGGCGCGGCCGCGGTCTGACGCCGTTCAAAGACGAATCACATCATTGGAGCAATACATGGCTCAAGTTCAAGGAAAAATCGTTCAGTGCATCGGCGCCGTGGTCGACGTGGAGTTCCCGCGCGACCACATGCCCAGGGTCTACGATGCGCTCAAGATGGACGGCTCCCCGCTGACGCTGGAAGTGCAGCAGCAGCTCGGCGACGGCATCGTGCGCACCATCGCGCTGGGCTCGTCCGATGGCCTGCGCCGCGGCATGATGGTGACCAACACCGAGCGCCCGATCATGGTGCCCGTGGGCACCGCCACGCTGGGCCGCATCATGGACGTGCTGGGCAACCCCATCGACGAGCGCGGGCCCGTCAGCCATGAGCACATGGCGTCCATTCACCGCAAGGCCCCGACCTACGACGAGCTGAGCCCGTCGCAGGAGCTGCTGGAGACCGGCATCAAGGTGATCGACCTGATCTGCCCCTTCTCCAAGGGCGGCAAGGTGGGCCTGTTCGGCGGCGCCGGCGTCGGCAAGACCGTGAACATGATGGAGCTCATCAACAACATCGCCAAGGCGCACAGCGGTCTGTCCGTGTTCGCCGGCGTGGGCGAGCGCACCCGCGAGGGCAACGACTTCTACCATGAGATGGCCGAATCCGGCGTCGTCAACCTGGAGAACCTGGGCGAGTCCAAGGTGTCCATGGTCTACGGCCAGATGAACGAGCCGCCGGGCAACCGCCTGCGCGTGGCGCTCACGGGCCTGACCATCGCCGAGTCGTTCCGCGACGAGGGTCGCGACGTGCTGTTCTTCGTGGACAACATCTACCGCTACACGCTGGCCGGCACCGAGGTGTCCGCGCTGCTGGGCCGCATGCCCTCCGCCGTGGGCTACCAGCCGACGCTGGCCGAGGAAATGGGCCGCCTGCAAGAGCGCATCACCTCCACCAAGGTCGGCTCCATCACCTCGATCCAGGCCGTGTACGTGCCGGCCGACGACTTGACCGACCCGTCGCCCGCCACCACCTTCGCCCACCTGGACTCCACCGTGGTGCTGTCGCGCGACATCGCCGCGCTGGGCATCTACCCCGCCGTGGACCCGCTCGACTCCACCAGCCGCCAGCTCGACCCGCTGGTGGTGGGCGAGGAGCACTACAACGTCGCCCGCCAGGTGCAGGGCACGCTGCAGCGCTACAAGGAACTGCGCGACATCATCGCCATCCTGGGCATGGACGAACTCAGCCCCGAGGACAAGCTGGCCGTGGCCCGCGCGCGCAAGATCCAGCGTTTCCTGTCGCAGCCCTTCCACGTCGCCGAGGTGTTCACCGGCTCGCCCGGCAAGTACGTCTCGCTCAAGGACACCATCCAGGGCTTCAAGATGATCGTGAGCGGCGAGTGCGACCATCTGCCCGAGCAGGCTTTCTACATGGTCGGCACCATCGACGAAGCGATGGAGAAGGCCAAGAAGGTCTGATCTCGCCTCCCGGCGCCGAGCGCTCAGCCTCGGCGCCTGATGCTCAAACAGGAACGAAAGCATGGCCAACACCATTCACGTCGACGTGGTCAGCGCCGAGGAGTCCATCTTCTCGGGTGAGGCCACGTTCGTCGCGCTGCCCGGCGAAGCCGGCGAGCTGGGCATCTACCCGCGCCACACGCCGCTCATCACGCGCATCAAGCCCGGCTCGGTGCGCATCCAGAAGGCCGGCGGCGGCGAGGAGTTCGTGTTCGTCGCCGGGGGCATCCTGGAGGTGCGGCCCCATGTCGTCACCGTGCTGTCCGACACCGCCATCCGCGGCAAGGACCTCGACGACGAGAAGGCCAACGCCGCCAAGCGGGCCGCCGAGGAAGCGTTGAAGAACGCCAAGAGCGAGATCGACATGGCCCGCGCCACGTCCGAACTGGCAGTCCTGGCGGCCCAGATCGCCGCGCTGCGCAAGTACCGCCAGAAGCGCTGAGCGTACCTCGGCGCCTGCCGCGAAGCCCGCCTTCTGGCGGGCTTTGTTCTTTGGGTGCGCCCAGCATGGTCACACACCTGCGGGTGCAAGTCCCGCTGCGAGCTGGTCACGGTGAGCAAAGCGAAGCGCAACTGCGCGAGGGCGACCGAGCGTGGGAAGGAAGCGTGAAGCGTAAATCGTGAGCCGATGAACAAGAACCGCATGGAAGGCGTTGCCAAGCAGGGCGAGCGGGCACGAAACCGCAAAGCTCTTGTGACCAAGGCGAGGTGGCGTAGATGCGGCGGCTGTGCGATGAAGGTGTGCGTTCTTACCTGGGGAGATCTCGCCTTGTGGGTGAAAGCCCGACGGTTTTGCCGGAGCGAGAAGTCAGCAGAGGTTGTAGTAGCTGGAGCCGGGGCTGAGGAAGCCACAAGGCGAGAGCGAAGGACCGAACGAGAGTGAGTGACCGAGGACGAGCAGATGTCAAAGGCCATGCGTCAGATGCCGGAGAAATCCGGGCGGGAGGGCGTAGCGCGCGGTGAAGCCGCGCGTGATCCCACCAGCGACGAAGCCTGCGGCCCGCTGCTGGAGCACCAGGGCACAGGGTCGGCAAAGCCGAAGGCGGGCACTGGTGGCCTGCTGGAGGCGGCGCTGACGAGAGAGACTGGGTCTTCCCAGACTCTCATGACCTCAAACTCTCGAACCGCCCGGTGCGGACCCGCATGCCGGGTGGTGTGGCAGGGGTGCAGTCCATCAGGGCTGCCCCCTATGCCGATATCGCCGATCCCGGTTCCCGCAGTCTGGGCGCCGGGGCCAGCATTCCCTAGAATGGCCGCCATGTTCATCGGCAAACCCCGGCTCGACGAAAGCGTTCAGAACAAGGCCGCCACGCTGCTGGTGACGGACGGCGCGCTGGTGGCCCTGAGCAAGGCCGATGCCCGCAAGGTCGTGGACTACATGCGCCCGCACCGCGTGCCGGTGGGCACGGTGCTGATCCGCGAGGGCCAGACCGGGCGCAGCGACTTCATGGCGCTGGTCCTGGGAGGCGAGGTCACGGTGGAGAACGCCGTGGCCCACGACGGCATCGTGGTGTCGGTGCTGGGCCCCGGCAGCCTGATCGGCGAGATGGGCCTGATCGACCAGAGCCCACGCTCGGCCACCTGCACCGCAGCGAGCGACGTGGCGCTGGCGATGCTGACGCGCGAGGCGCTGACCCGGCTCATCGACGACGAGCCGGCAGTGGCCGCGCGCCTGCTGCTGGCCATGTCCAAGCGCATCGCCGACCATCTGCGCGACACCAACCGCAAGCTGCTGACCCTGGCGCAGGTCAGCAAGGCCCTGCAGCAGGAGCTGGACGCGGTCCACTCGGTCAACAGGCGCCTGGTGGACCAGGTGGCGGCGCTGGAACAGCGCGGCGCCCGGGCCGCGGGCTGAGCGCCCGGTCCGCTCAGAACCTGTGAACCAATAGCCTCGGGCCGGCGTTGAGCGGTGCATGAGCACCGACGCCGATCAGCCGAAGCCCGAACAGCGCCACGCGGGGTTGTTCGACGAACAAGAGCTGCCCATTCCGGC
>Ga0075163_10004222_pt1 | contig 19292 bp, 11 predicted proteins | sample JI1023141ADNA_FD_71478 | JGI IMG/M metagenome (GOLD analysis project Ga0075163, IMG submission 71478) | Wastewater effluent complex algal communities from Wisconsin, to seasonally profile nutrient transformation and Carbon sequestration -... | ecosystem: Engineered > WWTP > Effluent > Algae...
GAGGCGGAGGCGGAGACCGAGACCGAGACCGAGACCGAGGCGGAGGCCGAGACCGAGACCGAGGCCGAGACCGAGGCGGAGGCCGAGACCGAGACCGAGGCGGAGGCCGAGACCGAGGCGGAGGCCGAGACCGAGACGGAGACCGAGGCGGAGGCCGAGACCGAGGCGGAGCTAGGCGTGCAGGCGTCGACCGAACCCGGTGCTGCGTACGGCGCGCCGCGCGCCGCCCTCGGCCAGGACCTCGGGGGCGCCGACGACGACCGCGCTCGAGCGCGCCCGGGTGAGGGCGGTGTAGACCAGCTCGCGACACAGGAGCGGCACGTCGGCCTCGGGCAAGACGAACGCGACCTGCCCGAACTCGCTGCCCTGGGACTTGTGGACGGTCATGGCCCAGGCCAGCTCGAGGCCGCCGCGGAGCGCGTCGATCGGGAATGGCACCAGGTGCTCGCGGCGCTCGATCCGGCCGTCGTCGTCGGCCACCTCGAGCGACTTGCGGAACACCACGCGGTAGTGCTGGGGGCCGCCGTCGTCGGACACCCGGACCACCACGCCCTGATCGCCGTTCCACAGCCCGCGGGCGTAGTCGTTGCGGGTCTGGAGCACCGGCTCGCCGGGCAAGAACTCCGGCGCGCCGTCGACCGAGGCCTCGGCCAGGACCAGGGCGTGGCAGCGGTCGCACAGCCCGACGCTGCCCAGGGCCCCGCTGCGGGTCACCGCGAGGAGCCGCGACGCCTCGTGCGCGGCCAGGAGCTCGGCCAGGGCGTCGGCGTCGTCGCCCTGCCAGCGACCGTCGACGCGACGGAACTCGCGGCGGGCGGCGTCGTCGAGGCGACGCCAGCGCTGGCGCCACCAGTGATCGACGAAGCTCAGGGTCCCGGCGACGTCGGCGGCGACGAACTCGACGCCGCGACCGACGACGTCGGTGGCGCTGGGCCGGACCGCGGCCAGGCGGTCGCCGCGACCGGGACCGAGGCGCTTGGCCTCGCCGGCCAGGACCGCGGCGGCGGCGGCCAGGATCGCGGCGCCATCCTCGCCGGCCTCGACCCGGTAGCTGCGGGTCAAGCGCGCGACCCCGGCGGCGCCGGCGCCGGCGGCGGCGTCAGCGATCAGATCGGTCAGGACCTGCCCGGCCTCGACCGACGGGAGCTGATCGGGATCGCCGATCAGGATCAGGCGCGCGTCGTCGGACAGCGCCGCCACCAGGCGCTCCATGAGCGCGAGGTCGATCATCGAGGCCTCGTCGACGATCACCGCGCGGTACGGCAGCGGGTTGCCCTCGCCGTGGTGGAAGCCGCCGCCGGGCTGGCTGCGCAGCAACCGGTGCAGGGTCGCGGTCGGCACCCCGGCAGCCGCGGCGGCGCCCAGGCGACCGCGCACGCTCTCGCCCATCCGGTGCGCGGCCTTGCCGGTCGGCGCCGCGAGGGCCAGCTCGTCGTCGGCCAGACCGGCGTGGCGCAGGGCGGCCACGACCGCGGCCAGGGTGGCGGTCTTGCCGGTGCCCGGGCCGCCGGTGATCACCGACAGGCCCGCGGTCAGCGCGACCGCGGCGGCGGCGGCCTGCTCGTCCGACAGCAGGCGGTCGCGGGTCGCGGCGATCGCGGCCTGGGCCTCGGTCGTCGTCATGAGCGCGCGGCGGCCGCGCGCGGCCAGCCGTTCGGCGAGCCGGACCTCGAGCCACCACAGCCGGTGCGGGTACAGGGCGTCATCGTCGACGACCAGCGGCGAGGCCTGGTCGCCGGTGCGCCGCGCTGGGCCGGCCACGCCGTGGAAGCCCGAGGCCAGGTTCCGCAGGTCCTTCATCACCTCGCGCACGCTGACCTCGCCGCCCAGGCCGGCGGCCTTGACCACGCTCGCCACCAGCTCGGCGCCAGGGCCCTTGGGATCGAGCGGCAACCGGGTCGAGCCGCTGCGCACCGCCAGCATGAGGGCCAAGACGCCCAGGGCCAGCGATTGCTTCTCGCGGCCGCCGAGGAAGCGGTTCCACGCCACCAGCTCCTCGGCCAGATACAGGCCAGCGTCGCCGAGGTCGCAGCGCCGCGCGCCGACGCCGAGACGACGAAACAGCGCGTCGTCGCCGGCCGCCGCGCCGCCGCGGGCGCGGCGCACCGCGCCCAAGGGCGACAGCGCCAGGGTTCGTCCGCTCATGGGTACTCCCGCGCGGCCAGGGCCGCGGTGTAGCGCTCGAGATCGGCCCAGCGCACGTCGCGCCGTACGACGTGGCCCGGGCGCAAGAACCAGTACAGGAGCCCGCCGAACCGACGGCGGCGATCGTCCTCGCCGGTCAACCCGAGCATCCGCGCCACCGCGACCGCGTACAGCTCGTACTGCAGGCGGTAGTGCTCTTCGACGTGGCGGTCCATGACCGCGGGATCGTCGTCGAGCACATCGCTCTTGTAGTCGACGACCCACAGCCGGTCGTCCCACGCGACCAGGGCGTCGATGAAGCCCTTGATGAACCCGCGCGGCCCGGCGCGGTCGGCGCGCGCGGTCAGGTACTCGCCGCTGTCGGCCAGGGGCGCGTCGGGGATCGGGTAGACGAACTCGACCTCGCGGGCCAACCGCGTGGCGCTGGCCAGGGTGCCGAAGGTTTCGCCGCCGGCGACCACCGGCGTGACGATCGTCCGCCACGCCAGGGCCGCGGCCTGGGGCCGCCAGCGCGGATCGACGCCGAAGCGGCGCTCGGCGTCGGCGAACAGCGCCGCGACCTCGGCGCGCTCGAGCCACGGCTCCCAGCTCGGCGCCGCCGCCGCGATCGCGAGGTTGGCGTCCTCGAGGACGGCGTGGAGGAGCTGGCCGGTGGCCGCGCCGCCCGGCAGCTCGTCGGGGCCGGGCGCGCGCCGGCTGCGGTCCTCGCCGGTGACGGTGGTGACGTCGAGCTCGGCGCCGCCGACCGCGCCGGCCGCGGTCTTCTTGAGCCGCGAGTACGACGTCACGACGAAGCCGGTGCGGGCGCCGAGGGGGCCGGGCTCGGGGGGCGTCGCGGGCGGCGGCGGGATCGCGACCGCGGTCGCGTCGAGGAGCGCGCCCGGCGGCCGCGCGGCGGGCCAGTCGTCGACCTCGGGGGCGCCGGTCGCCACGACCGGGAAGGCGATCACGTTGGCCGGCAGCGGCGTCGGCGCGGCCGGCGCCACGCCGGGACCGCGGCGCCCGGTGGCGTGGAGATCGTTGACCGCGTCGTGGAGCGCGCCGTAGATCCCGAGCCAGCCGCCGCGCAGCGACGGCTTCTTGTTCTTCTGCGGCAGGACCGGCAGGTACAGGCGCGCGCGGGCGCGGGTCAGGGCGACGTAGGCCAGGCGCTGATCCTCCTGACCGCTTGGACCGGCCGGCGCCTCGGCGCCGCGCAAGACCGCGACGCGGTGACCGGCGTCGTCGTGGACGATCGTGATGTCGTCGGTCTTGGGCTGGAAGCCGATGCCGCCGACCAGGAACACGACCCAGGCCTCGAGGCCCTTGGCGCGGTGCACGGTCATGACCTGCACCGCGTGCTGATCGGTCTCCTGGCGCTGCAGATCGCTGTCGTCGGGGCGATCGTCGCCGTCGGCGATCCAGGCGCGCAGGCGCCCGACCAGCTCGGGCAGCTCGCAGCGACTGCGCTCGACCTCGGCGTACAGGTGCTCGAGGACGTGGCCGAGGTTGGTGACCGTGCGGGTGCCGCCGCCGGTGGCCAGGGCCCGCTCGATCACCCGGGTGTCGTCGAGGATCGAGCGGAAGAGCCGCGGGTAGTCGAGGCGGGCTGCCAGGCCGCGCCAGTCGTGGAAGTGGGCGACCAGCGGGTGATCGTCGGGCGCGTCCTTGGCCCGCGCCAGCGTGTCGGGCGCGACGTCGAAGAAGCAGGTCATCCACGCCCGCATCTGCGCCTGGCGATCGCGCGGGTGGGCCACGGCGTCGAGGAGGTCGGCGACGTCTTGGGCCTCCGGGGTCGCGAACAGGTGCTCGGCCTGCAAGAACGCGCACGGCACGCCGCGCGCGCGGATGGCGGCCGCGACCGCGGTCGACTCGGCGTTGGTGCGGGTCAGCACGTAGATGTCGCCGGCGCCCAGGGTGCGGGTGTGGCCGCGGGCGGTGCCGACGAGCTGATGGGCCGGGTCGCTGACCAACCGGGCGATCTCGTCGGCGCAGGCCTCGTACAGCGCGCGGCGGACCTCGTCGGCCGGGCCGGCGGCGCCGACCTCGTAGAGCGCGATCGGCGCCACCGGTCGGCCATCGGCCCAGGTCGCGCTGACCTCGCCCGACGCGCGCACCGGGTGGGTGTCGGCGATCATCGAGCCGACGAACAGCGAGCGCGGTCGCGCCAGCAGGCGGTTGACCGCGGCCACCAGCGCGACGGTCGAGCGCTGGTTGACCTCGAGGGTCGCCCGGGCCGCGCCGGCGTCGCACAGCTCGCGCGTCGCGGCCAGGTAGGTGTGGACGTCGCCGCCGCGGAACGAGTAGATGGCCTGCTTGGGATCGCCGACGATCACCAGGGCCCGGGCCGGCGGTCGCCGCCAGATCTTGCTGGCGATGCGCCACTGGATCGGATCGGTGTCCTGGAACTCGTCGATCAGCGCCCACGGCAGCCGGGTCGCCAGCCGACCGGCCAGGCCGGCATCGGCGTCGAGGGCGCGATCGGTGAGCCGCAACATGTCGTGGAAGTCGAGCTGGCCGCCGCGCTGCTTCTGTCGATCGGCGCGGGCCACGACCTCGCCCAGGACCCGAGCGACCAGCACCTGGTGGGTCGCCGGGCGAGCGTCAGCCAGCGGCGCGTCGAAGCGATACAGCGACAGCACCCAGCGGAAGAGCTGGTCGGGCGTCTTGCCGTCGGCGAGGAAGGCGCGCAGGAGCTCGCAGTCCTCGCCGGCGCGGGCGAAGCGCTCGCGCAGCGCGGCCAGGAACGCGGCGTAGAGCGCGGCCTCATCGGGCACCGCCTCCTGCTCGAAGCTGCGGCCGGCGGCGAAGGCCTCGTCGGCCAGGACCCGCTGGCAGAAGCCGTGGATCGTAGAGATCGGGGCGGCGTCGACGCGATCGAGGGCGTCGCGCAGGCGGCCGCGGGCCACCGCGTCGAGGGTCCAGGCCGGGGCGTCGGCCGGGGCCGGCGGCGGCGCGCCCCACACCATCTGGGTCAGGAGCCGGCGGATGCGCGCGCGCAGCTCGGCGGTGGCCTTGTCGGTGTAGGTGACGACCACGATGCGATCGATCGTGGCGTCGGCGCCGAGCAAGAGATCGACGACCTTGTGCTCGAGGAAGTAGGTCTTGCCGGTGCCGGCCGAGGCCTCGACCACCTGTAGCGGGGTGTTGGGCTCGCCGAGCGTGCGCGGGCGCGGCCAGCGGGTCGGCGCGGTCATCGCAGACCTCCCAGGCGCGACCACAGCGGGCGGTAGCGGCGCTCGATCATCCGGTCGAGGTCGGGCGGCGCCGCGCGATCGGGGCGGTGGCGGATCGGCCCGTAGCCGAGGGAGCCCGGGCGTCCGTCCTTGGGCGGCTCGGCCTTGGCGTCCTTGCCGGCGAGGAGCTTCGTGGCCATGTCGAGCGACAGCAGGTAGTCGTGGCTGTGCGCGAACAGGTCGGTCACCAGCTCGGCCAGATACGCGCGGGCGTCGTCGGGAGTCCACCGCGCGTGGCCGGCCCGCTCGAGCTTGTCCTTGGCGAGGATCAGGTGGCGCCAGCCGTCGGGGGCGCGGCCGGCGGCGGCCAGGACCACATGATCGAGGGCGGCGCGCAGCCGATGCCGGTCGGGGTCGCCGAGCTTGCCGGTCGCGAGCACGAGCGTGCCGCAGGTGGCGCCGGTGAGCTGCGACTCGCCGACCACGTCGACCCGGCGCGGCCGGCCGTCGAGCATCACGGTCAGGGCCACCGGCGACAGCGCGGTCGGGTGGGCGCCGCGCGGCGTGCGGCCCAGGCCGTAGCGCGTGAAGGGCTGGGTGCGGCCGCCGACTAGGTCGAGCTCGCCGGCCCAGCGCGCGACCATCGCGCGGTGCTCGGCCTCGACCACCTCGCCGAACACCCCGACCGGGGCCTGGCCCGACAGCCGGGCGTCGCGCCACACCGCGGTGACCGCGGCGTCGACCGCCTCGCCGGCCAGGTAGCGCTCGAAGGCGGCGCGGGTCAGGGTGGCGCGGAGCAGCGGATCGACGGTGAGCGGCTCCTCGTCGTGATCGAGGCGCTCGTCGTCGTCGTCGTCGTACAGGGACAGCACCGCCTTGGCCCAGCCCTGGGGCGCGCTCTCGAGGAAGGTCCGCAGGTGCGGCAGGCGCACCACCAGCGGACCGTCGGCGACCGCCGGCGGCAGCGCGCCGTGGCCGAGCCCGAGGGCGCGGGCCAGATCGGCGCGGCGGGCCAGGGCGCTGGCGAGGGCGCGCGGCGGTGGCACCCGGCGATCGCCGGCCCGGGCGGCGTCGTCGAGGGTGCGCCGGACCTCGGCGGCGAAGCGCTCGCGCTCGGCCAGAGGATCGCCGGCGTCGCCCCACCGGTGCAGCGGCGCCCGGGTGGTCAGCGCGGCCAGCGCCCCGGTCGGTGCGATCCCGAGGTACGGCGCCAGCATCTCGGCCAGCTCGTGGACCACCGACGACGGCGCCCGCGGCTCGCCGGTGATCGGCTCGCGGTCGACGTACGACAGGCACAGCTCGCGGCGCGCCGCCAGGGCCAGCTCGAGGAAGGCGTAGCGATCGCGATCGCGCGCCGAGACGTCGCCGCGGCGGAGCTCGGCCCGCAGCTCGAGGCCGGTGCGGCGATCGGTCGACGGGAAGCCGCCTTCGCCCAGGCCAACCGCGAAGATGTGGGCGAAGGGCAGCGGGCGGTGCGGCGTGATGCGCGCGACGTGGACGCCGTGGGCCAAGGGCTCGCCGCGGTCGCCGCGAACCTGACCGAGCTGGCGGCGCGCCACCGCGGCGGCCTCGGCGTAGTCGAGGGCGCGTCCGTCGAGGTCGAGGGCGGCCAGGCGCGCGATCGCGTCGCGGACCCGCGCCAGCTCTCGCTCCTCGGCCTCGTCGCGATGGCCCAGGTACGCGGCCACCAGATCGTCGAAGATGCCAGCCCACTCGGTCAGCGGCGCGCGGTGGCCGCGCAGCCAGCGGGCGTCGGCGATGAGCGAACGCGCCAGGAGCGCGAAGGTCGCGGCCGAGGCCTGATCGTCGGCGGCCACCTCCTCGGGGCGATAGACCCGGCCCTCGAGGCTGGCGACCACGTCGGCGCCGGCCCGCGGCCCGGCCAGAAACGCGCCTAGCGCCAAGCGCTTGATGCCTTGATCCCAGTGGAAGGCGTCGACGTCCTCGAGGTACGTGCCGCGGTGATCGTCGCGATCGGCGCCGTGGACGACGCCGAGGGCCTCGGTCCAGGCCAGCCAGTCGTGGGGATCGACGCCGGGGTGGCGGGCCAGCACCGCCGGGTGGGTCATGACCCCGAGGAGCTCGGGGCGACGGAAGCTGCCGAGCGGCAGGTCGAGGAGCAGCTCGAGGGCGGCGGCGGCCTGACCGTGGCCGAGGGCCGGGACGTCGACGACGTGGAACGGGAGCTGGTAGCGCGCGAAGGCCGGCGCGAGCTGCGGCAGGTAGGTCTCGACCGCGCTCGGGGCGATCAGGACCGCGAGCTGGTTGGCGGTGAGCGACGGATCGCGCTCGAGGCAGGCGCGCAGCTCGGCCGCGACCACCTCGAGCTCGCGGACCGGCGACGGGCAGGCCAGGACGCGCACCCCGGCCGGGCGCACGGGCGCGGCGGCCGGCGCGCTGACCACCGGCGGCGCCGCCCGCACGAGGGTGTCGTGGGCCCACCGCGCGAGGGCGGTGGTCGGCAGGTCGGCGGGCTCGTCGCCCGCGGGATCGCCGAAGCGATCGTCGATGTCGCCGTCGGACAGCTCGGCCAGCGCCGCCAGGGTGTCGCGGCCCGGTCCACCCCAGCGCTCGAGCGCGACCGGCTCGTCGGCCGACACCGCGCCGCGGCGACCGCGCGGCCGGGAGACGTCGCCCCAGTACAGCGCGCACGGCGACAGCGCGTACACCGTCACCGGGCGGGCCTCGGCGAGGTAGGCCAGCGCGTCGAGGTACACCCGCTGGATGTACGACGAGCCGATCACGAACACCGGCGGACCCGACGGCGCCGGATAGCGCGCGCGGCGCCGGGCCATCGCCAGCTCAGGGATCGGGATCGGGTGTGGGCCGGCCACCCCGGCCAGGCGGAGCCAGGCGGCGTGCCAGATCGCGCCGTGCCAGCGCGCCACCGCGGGATCGAGGACGGCGTCGGGCTCGAGGGAGTGCCCGCGGCGCCAGGCCTCGAGCCACTCCGGCCGGTGCAGCGCGTACTCCCAGGTCCGATCGGCGAGCTCGGCCGCGAGCTGGACCCGGCGCGGGCCGACGCCGGCCTCACCGTCCGCCGCCAGGTAGGCCCGCGGCGCGGCCAGGGCCGGCTGCGCCAGCACCTCGCGGTCGGCCAGGACCGAGGCCAGGACCACCTCGAGGCCGGCCTTGTCGAGCGGGCGCAGATCGGGCGCGTCGGCGGTCAGCGCCTCGGCCAGCAGCTCCTCGAGGAAGACCGGGCGGTAGCCGGCGGCGATCCCGGTGCGGGTGGCGATCGCGTACTGGACCCAGCGGCGGACCACGCGGCTCGGCACCGCGACCAGCGGCGGCGCGAACGGCGACGCCACCGGCGCGACCGCGGCGGCCAGCGCGCCGGCCAGCTCCTCGAAGCGGTGGCTCTCCACGACCCGCAGCATCAGGCGGTTCGCCTCCGCCGCACCCGCGCGACCAGACCGGGCACGAGCCACCACGCCAGGGCCGCCCCCGCCGCGCCCCAGGTGAGCGGGCCGCCGATCGTGGCGTAGAGCGACTGGGCCCGCGGCGCGAGCTCGACCCGGGCCAGGAGCGTCGTCGGCGCGCCGCCGCGCTGGGTCGCGGTCCGGGCCAGCACGCGGCCGTCGCGATCGATCGCCGACGACGGGCCGGTGTTGACCGCGCGGATCATCGGCGCGCCGACCTCGATCGTGCGGTAGCGGGCCAGGGCCTCGTGCTGGTGCGGCTCGGCGTCGAGATCGAACCAGGTGTCGTTGGTGACGTTGACGATCAGGTCGGGGTCGAGGGCGGCCAGGGTCCGGCCGAAGCTCGGCACGACGTCCTCGAGGCACACCATGATCGCGATCCGCACCGGCGCGCCGCCGACCTCGACCGTGAGCAGGCGCGGCCCGTCGCCGGCGGCGTAGTGCCCCGCGCCCTCGGGCATCCACCGCGCGAGCGACGGGAACCGCTCGACCAGCGGGTTGTACTCGCTGCCGATCATGCGGTGGATCTTGTCGGCGCGCCCGACGAAGCGACCGTCGGGCGCGATCGCGATCGCGCTGTTGTACCGATCGCGATCGTCGCTGGTGATCGCGCCGATGATGAGCGGGCCGGTGGCCGGGCCGCGCAAGGACAGCGGGTGGCTGCGATCGACGTCGGCGGTGAGGTCGCGCGGGACCTCGAACGGGTAGGCCGCCTCGCTCCACACCACCAGTTCGGCGCCGGCGTCCTCGAGGGCGCGGGTGGCCCGGCGCAGCGCGGCCAGGTGGGCGGCGCGCTCGCGCTGGGTGGTCGGCACGTCGACCCGGGCGTTGGGCTGGACCACGCCGACCGCGATCGTGCGGGCCGGACCGTCGCCGCCCCAGCGCACCGAGCCGACCGCCAGCAGCGCGGCCAGGGCCAGCACGCCGGCCGCCGGCTGCCAGCGTCGAGTCGTGCGGGTCGCGGCGTCGTAGGCGGCGCCGGCGGTCGCGGTCAGGAGCGCCACCAGGCCGACCGTCGAGGCCGCGGCCGCCAGGTGGCGCAGCGGCCCGACGTCGATCTGCCCGAGCGCCAGGCTGAACGGGAACGGCGTCGGCGCGACCACCTCGACCACCACGAAGCCGAGCGGCAGGCACAGCGCCATCGGCCAGGGTCCACGCGGATGGTCGCGGCGACGATCGCGCAGCGCGCGGGTCAGGCGGGCGCCGACCAGGAACACCAGGCCGTGATAGAGGCCGAGCAAGATCAGCCCGAGGATCGCGACCGGCGTCGGCAGGTGGGCGTTGACCTCGAGCAGGTACACCATCCAGTGGAAGCCGAGGACGGTGAAGGTCAGCGCCGCCAGCCCTCCGGCCAACCCGGCGCGACGTCGAGTCGGCGCGCGATCGATGGCCCACGCCAGCGGCAGGCCAGCCAGCCAGGCCAGCGGCCACGCGGTGATCGGCTGCGCGGCCAGCGCCCACAGGACACCGCTGGCCACCGCGGCCGCGAGTCCAACCGCGACGCCGCGCCGTCCGGGCGCGGCCGGCAGCTCGAGCCAGCTCATGCGCCGCGATCCGCCTTCGGCACGATCAGCGACAGCGCGCGCGGCACCACCTGGAAGGTCGCGGGCAGGAGGCCCGGCGTCTCGCCGTCGACGTCGAGCTCGACGATCTGGCTGGACTCGGCCGGCTCGGCGCGGACGATCCGGGCCCGGCGGTGGCTGACCTTGGGCAGGGTCAGGTGGGTGCCGTTGTACAGCCGGCGGCTCTTCAGGATGAAGTCGGTCATCGACATGTCGCCGATCGCGACCACGTCGAAGGCGCCGTCGTCGAGCTCGGCGTCGGGCGCGATCATCATGCCGCCGCCGAAGTACCGGCCGTTGGCGATCGCGACCGTGTTGATCGTCAGGTCGAGGCCGTCGGCCGGGCGATCGTCGAACGACATGCGCACGCGCTGGTTGTCGTACTGGATCATCGCGCGCGTGGTCGCGGCGTAGAACGACAGCGCGCCGAACCGCTTCTTCGACTGATTGACCAGGCGATCGGTCAGGCCCGACATGCCGAACGACGCGATGTTGGCGAACATGCGGACGCCAGTCCCGCCGGTGCGCGGCGTGAAGTCGATGCGGCCGACGTCGATGCGGCGGCGAGCGCCGGCGGCGAGGATCGCGACCGCCTTGGGGAAGTCCTTGGGGATGCCGACCGTGCGCACGAAGTCGCCGCCGGTGCCGAACGGCAGGACCGCGAGCGCGCAGTCGGTGGTCAGCGGCACGCCGTCCTCGAACCAGCCGTTGGCGACCTCGTTGACGGTGCCGTCGCCGCCGACCGCGGCGACGATCTCGGCGCCGGCCTTGATCGCCTCGCGGGCCAGCCGGGTGGCGTCGCCCGGGCCGGCGGTCAGGACGTCCTCGAACGGCACCGCGCGGCGGAGGTGGTCGGCCAGCTCGGGCCAGCGACGGCCCAGGGAGCCGCCCTGGGACTTGGGGTTGGCGATCACGACCACGCGCGGAGGCATCGCGCGCAGTATCGCCCAAGGGCGCGACCGGTGGCGGCCGCGGCCGGGCCGAGATCGGACCGTCGGTCGCGGCGCGACGAGCGGCGGGCGCTCAGACCGTGGCGTCGGTCAGATAGCGCGCCACCGCGCGGTCGGCCTCGGCCAGGGCCAGGCGGCGTCCGGCCACCGGCCCGGCGATCAGATCGCAGTCGATCGCCACCAGGGCCTCGAGCTGCGTGGCCCGCTCGACGTGCCACGCCAGCGCCAGCCAGTCGTGGCGGTGGCCGACCTCGATGCGGGCGGCGAGCGCCGCGGCCGCGGCCGGATCGCGATCGCTGGCTGCGACCAGGTCCGCCGGCAGCTCCATGATGTCGATCGGCGCGCCGGCCAGGATGCCCAGATCGGCGCCGCGCAGATCGACGTCGCGCACCGCGATCTGCACGCCGTGCTCGATCAGGTGCTCGATGGCTGGCAGGTGCATCGACGGCTCGAAGCGCGGGATGCGGACGATCAGCGCGTCGGTGCGGACGCCGCGAGCCTCGGCCCGCGCCAGCAGGTCGTCGAGGGTCGTGGGCGCGAGGTCGGCCGGGTCGGCGTCGACCAGGACCCGCGGCCCGGCGTCGGCGCGCCAGCGCGCGACCACGTCGACCGAGCAGGCGAGGTTGGGGCCGCTCACGGTTGGGCACTCGAGCGCGAAGCCGAACAAGCGGCGGCGGGGGAGCTCCACCAGCGGAGCCAGGTGCGCGACGTCGACATCCACGGGCCGATCGTAGCCACTTGCGCGCGCCCGTGGGTGCCGGCAGGGTTAGCGGATCGCGACAATGTCCGACGTGGCGTCCGAGGCCGAGGTGGCGAGGCTGTTCGATGGCTTGACCATCGCCGATGGTGGACGCGCAAGAGCTGCGCGTACGCGCGGTCAGGTGTTTACACCCGCGGCCTTGGCCGCCGCGGTCGCCGAGCTGGGCCTGGCACTGGTCCGGCGACCGGCCCGCGCGCTCGATCCGGCCTGCGGCGACGGCGCGCTCCTGGCCGCGGTGAGCGCGCGGGCGCCCCAGGCGGTGCTGGTGGGGATCGAGCGCGATCCGACGGTGGCGCGGCGGGCCCGTCGGCGCCTGCCCGGCGCGCGGATCGTCTGTCGCGACGCCCTCGACGGCGACCTCGCGGTCGCGGCCGAGCTCCTGGTCGGCAACCCGCCCTTCGTGCGCTCGATCCGGCTGCGCGCCGACGATCCCGACGGCTGGCGGGCCCTGCGCGGGCGGTTCGCGGCCACGTCGTTCGGCGAGTGGGACGTGTACGGCGCGTTCCTCGAGCGCACCCTCGACTGGCTGGCGCCCGGCGGCGCCGCGGTGTGGATCGTGCCGTCGCGGTGGTTGATGGCGCGCTGGGCGGGGCCGCTCCGCGCGCACCTGGCGGCGCGCGGCGCGGTTCGCCAGGTCATCGATCTCGGGGCCCGCCAGCTGTTCGCGGCGGCGACCACCTACGCCTCGATCGTGGTGATGGGCACCGGCGGTGGGCCGCGGCCGATGCGCCTGACGCGCCACGATGGCCAGGCCTGGCGCGGCGTCGACCTCGACGTCGCGACCCTGGGCGCAGCGCCGTGGATCGCGCCGGCCCCCGGTGGTGGACGCGCCACGCGTCGCCAGGGCGCCGACGCCGCGACCCTGGGCGCGGTCGCGCGGATCGCCAAGGGCGTCGGCACCAACGCCGATCGGGTCTTCGTCTTGCCCGACGCGATGGTGCGCGGCCGCTGGGTCGAGTTCGCCGGCGGTGCGATCGAGGCGGCGCTGACCCGGCCGTGCCTGCGCGGTCGCGACGTCGGCGCGGCCCCGCGGGCGCGCTGCCTGGTGCCGTACCAGGACGGCGAGCTCATCCCGTGGCGCGAGCTGTCGCGCCGCTACCCCCGGGCCGCGGCCTACCTCGAGGCCCACCGCGCGCTCCTCGAGGCGCGCGAAGGCGGGCGGTTCGTCGGCGACCGCTTCCACGCGTTCGGGCGGCCGCAGAACCTCGCCTTCCTCCTCGATCCGTCGGCCAAGCTGGTCATCCCCGACGTGGCGCGGGCGCCGCGGGTGTGGCGCGACGACACGGGCGCGTTGCCCCTCGATAGCGCCTACGCGTTGCGGCCGCGCGTCGACGCGCCGCCGCCGTGGCGCGACCTCGATCGGCTGGCCGCGCTGTTCACCGACGGCACGGTCGCGGCCTGGTTGGCCCGCGCCAGTGTGCCGCTGCGCGGCGACTACCGGCGGATGAAGACCGCGATCCTGGCCCCGATGCCGCTGCCGCGGTGACGGCCGGCGGCGGACCGAGCCCGGTCGCGGTCACGGCTCGTCGGCGGGCGCGGCCGGCGGCGCGAACGCGGTGTCGGTGGCGCGGGCGATCGCGGTCGCCAGGTCGGTGACCTCGACCCCCTCGGGGGCGTTGCGGCGCAACATCAGCGTGCAGGTGCCACACGCGGTCGCGACCACGCCGCCGCCGGCGCTCGCGACCTCGGCCAGCCGGCGCCGCGCCATGGCGTCGGCGGTCGCTGGCATGGTCTTGGGCAGGAGGCCACCACCGCCGCAACACTCGGCGTCGCTGGCGTGCCACGCGAACTCGCGGACCTCGGCGACCGCGGCCAGCGCCCGGCGCGGCTCGGCGGTGACCCCCGACGAGCGCGCGAGATAGCACGGGTCGTGGTAGTAGACCGGCCGCTTGCGCTCGGGCGCCGGCAGCCGATCGGCGTGGCGGGCCAGGAACTCGGCGATCGACACCACCTCGGTGGCGACCGCGACGCCCTCGCCCTGGTACAGCGCGTTGATCGCGTAGTGGCAGGCCGAGCACCCGATCACGATGGTCTGGAAGCGGCGCAGCGCGGTCGCGACCTTGCTGGCGTGCCAGCGGAACTCGTCGGTCAGGCCGGCGGCCAGGAGCGGATAGCCCGCGCACGCCAGGCCGGCGTCGACCAGCGGCACCGGGCCGACGCCGAGGCGGGCGAAGACCGCCTGCGCCGCCGCGACGTCTTGCCCGCCTTTGTCGAGACTGTCGCATCCCGGCCAAAACCCGACCGTGCCGGACTCCGCGAAGTCCTCGAAGTTCTCTTTTGCCGCGGCCGCCAGGCGGACGTCGCGGGCGCGGAACCGCTCGCCGTAGCCGGCCAGGGCGGGGTGGCCGGCGCCGGCCCGCTGGGCCGCGGCGCGCCCGGCCAGGAGCACCAGGCCGGGCTGGTTGTCGTGCTCGCAGTAGACCGTGCAGTGGCGACAGCCGGTGCAGGCCCACAGCGGATCGGCGGTCTCGGCGCGCCACGGCTCGAGCCCCCGGCGCAGCCGGTTCAAGCGATCCATCTTGGCCTGCGGGATCAGGGTCTCGCGCCCGGTGGTGGTCGACACCGGGCACGCGTGGCGGCACATCTTCGGGCAGAAGGTGCAGTCGTCGAGCTGGCGGGCGACGTCGGCGGAGGAGAAGCGATCCGACACGGGGGCTCCTAGCTGGCGTCGATCAGGGCGCCGGGGTTCATCACGCCGCGAGGGTCGAGCTGGGCGCGCAACGCGACCAGGTAGGGATCGAGCGCGGTCGGGCGCACGCCCAGGAGCCAACCGCCGGCGGCGGTCGCCGCGGTGGCCGCCGCGGCGCTGGCGCTGCCGACCTCGCCGTCGGGGAAGGTGGCGAAGATCACCGCGCCGTCGCGGTCGAAGCGCGAGACGTGGAGGTGGACGCCCGGCACCGCGGCGCGGATCGCGTGGTACGCCGGGCGCAGCGCGCTGGGCGCGGCGCTGATCTGGAGCTGCGGCCCCGGCTCGGGGCTGGGCTCGCCGCCGGTCCGCCGCCGCCACCACAGCTCGGCGATCGCCGGGTCGGCGTCGCGGCCACCCTCGGCCAGGGCGGCGCTGGCGATCAGATCGCGATCGCAGGCCGCCAGGTCGGTGGGGCCGGCGGTCGCGGCGACCAAGAGGGCCTCGCCCGGCACCAGGCCGGCGGCCGGGAAGTGGCGGGCGGCCTCGGCGGCGTCGACGATGCGCAGGCCGGCCGGCGCGCACTCCTCGGACAGCGCCAGGAACGCAGCGGCGATCGCGGCGTCGATCGACGGCAGGATGTAAGCGGCCAAGAGGCGCGCCTCGGGCCGGCGGTGGATCCGCAGCACCGCCGCGGTGATGAAGCCGAGCGTGCCCTCGCTGCCGCACAGCGCCCGCCCGAGGTCGGGCCCGGTCGAGCGGCGCGGCGCGACCCGGGTGTGGATCGTGCGGCCGTCGGCCAGGACCGCCGACACCCCGGCCACCGCGTCCTCGAAGAAGCCGTGGCGGGCCGACGACTTGCCTGGGGTCCGGACCCCGACCAGGCCGCCGACCGACGAGCCGAGGATGCCCGGCGGGTAGTCGCCGAGCGACAGCCCGCGCGGCGCCAGGAGCTTCTCGAGCGCCAGCCCGGTGAGGCCGGCCTGGACGTGGCACAGGAGCGAGGTCTCGTCGAGGTGGATGACCTGGGTCAGGCGCTCGGTCGAGACGTGGACCCGGCGGCGCTCGCCCAGGCCGCGCAGCCGGGCCGCGCGGTAGCCGGCGCCGACCGGGACGATCGCGGCGCCGGCGTCGGCGGTCGTACGGATCACGTCGGCGACCTCGGCCGGCGACGCCGGGGTCACCAGCACCGCGGGCTGTCCGGACACCGGACTGACGTGGTCGCGGCCGACGATCGTCTCGAGCGCCGCGGTCAGGGCCGCGGTCATGAGCGCCACCGCGCGCCGGCCAGGCCGAGCTTGCCGGGGTTCATGAGGTCGTCGGGATCGAGGCTGAGCTTGAGCGCGGTCAAGATCGCCATCGCCTCGCGGTGCTCGCCAGCCATGTACGGCGCGCGCAGCATCCCGACGCCGTGGTGGTGGCTGATCGTGCCGCCGACCCGGGTCGCGGCCTCCATGCCGTCGCGCCAGATCGCGTCGTAGCGCGCCTCGCTGCCGGCGCGATCGTCGGCGTGGGCCGCGAAGGTGAAGTAGATCGAGCAGCCCTCGGGGTAGGCGTGGGAGAAGTGCGCCATCACCACCGCGTGGCGGCCGATCGCGGCCCGCACCGAGTAGTACAGGTCCGCGAGCTGGGCCCACGACGACGCCACCTCGAGGGTGTCGACGAAGGCGCCGTCGCGATAGACCCCGGACATCTTGTACGACACCGCGTAGCGGCGGGCCAGCCAGGCCCGGCCCGGCTCCTCGCCCAGATCGCGGGCGCCGGCGCGCTCGAGCTCGGCGAAGGTCAACGCCGCCTCGACCTCGGTGCGCAGGCGCGCGCCCTCGAGGCCGATGATCAGCTTGCAGCCCTTGCGCGCGATCTTCTCGGCCACCGCGCCGACCACGCGGTTGACCAGACCGGGTCGGTCGAGGAGCGCGGCCATCGCGTCGGCGCGGGCGTGGCTGCGGGCGCGGCGGGCCAGCGCCAGCAAGCGCCCGACCGGTCCATCGTCGGCCGGCGGCGGCGGCGGCGGCGGCACGACCGGCAGCGCGCCCTCGCCCGGCAGCGGCGCCGGCGCGTGGCTGTGGCGGTAGGCTCGGGCCGCCGGATCGTCGACGTGGTGGCCGAAGCCGTTCACGAAGGTGTCGAGCTCGTCGTAGAGCCGGACCACCGCCGGGCGCAGGCCGCGCTGCAGGACGCGCCGGATCGCCTCGATGCCGACCGCGACATTGTCGACCTCGAAGCCGCGGTACACCGCGAGCTGCGGCGCCGGGTTCAGGCGCAGGCGCGCCGAGGTGATGATGCCGAGCGTGCCCTCGCTGCCCAGCACGAGCTGGGTCCAGTCGGGGCCGCCGAAGGCCCGGCGCGGGCCGTCGGTGTCGATGACCTCGCCGGTGCCGGTGACGAAGGTCAGGCCGGCGACGCGATCCTCGACCTTGCCGTACTTGGTCGAGAGCTGGCCGGCGGCCCGGGTCGCCAACCAGCCGCCCACCGTCGAGCAGTAGATCGACGACGGGAAGTTGCCGAAGGTGTAGCCGCGGCGGGCCAGCTCGCGCTCGAACCGCTCGCCCGACAGGCCGGCCTCGACGTCGCACACCTTGTCGTCGGCGTTGATGCCGCGCAGCGCCGCCATGCGCTTGGTGTCGACGGTGATGCCGCCGAACCGCGGCACCACCCCGCCGCACACGCCCGAGCCGCCGCCGTAGGGGACGATCGGCACGCCCAGACCGCGGGCGGCGCGGACGATCGCCGCGACCTCGCGCGTGGTCTCGGGCCACACCACCGCGGTCGGCAGCGCCGCCGGGGGCGCGCCCGCGCGCCGGGCCAGGAGCAGCCGCGGCCACATGTCCCGGGCGTAGGTGTCGAGATCGACCGCGCGCAGCGAGACCCGGCGCGGGCCGACGATGGCCTCGAGCTCGCGGCGGACGCGGTCGGGGTCGACGGCCATGGCGCGACACTACGAGCCCCGGCGGTCGCGGTGCAAGACCGACCGGGCCTTGCGTCGCGCCGCCGGCCGATCGAATGTCCAACCATGACCACTGAAGCGCGCTTCGCGCCCGAACGCATCCGTCGGATCGCCGTCATCGGCGCTGGCACGATGGGCCACGGCATCGCCCACGTCGCGGCGCTGGCCGGCCACGAGGTGCGGCTCTACGACGTCACCGCGGCGGCGGCCGAGGCCGGGCGCGCCAAGGTCGCGGCCAACCTGGGCAAGGGCGTCGACCTGGGCAAGCTGGCAGCCGACGCGCGCGACGGCGCGCTGGCCCGGCTGACCGCCACCGGCGAGCTGGCCGAGGCGTGCGGCGAGGTCGACCTGGTGATCGAGGCGATCCCTGAGGTCCTCGAGCTGAAGCAGAAGCTGTTTCGCGAGCTCGAGCGCCTGACCCCGGCGAGCGCGCTCCTGGCGTCGAACACCTCGTCGTTGCCGGTGGCCCAGCTCGCGGCCGCGGTCGGCGATGGCGCCCGCGTGATCGGCATGCACTTCTTCAACCCGGTCCACCTGATGAAGCTGGCCGAGATCGTCCGTCACCCGGGCAGCCACCCCGACGCCATCGCCACCGCGGTCGCGCTGGTCACCGCCTGGGGCAAGACCCCGATCACGGTCAAGGACAGCCCGGGGTTCGCGTCGAGCCGCCTGGGCATCGCGCTCGGCATGGAGGCGATCCGCATGGTCGAGGAGGGCGTGGCCTCGGCCGACGACGTCGACACCGCGATGAAGCTCGGCTACGGCCACCCGATGGGCCCGCTCGAGCTGACCGATCTGGTCGGCCTCGACGTGCGCCTCGGCATCGCCGAGTACCTGGCCGACGCCCTCGGTACCAGCTTCGAGCCGCCGGAGCTGCTGCGCCGGATGGTCGCCGACGGCAAGCTCGGCAAGAAGTCCGGCCAGGGCTTCTACCGCTGGGTCGACGGCAAGCGGGCCTGAGCCGCGGGCGCTACGACCGGTTGCGATCGCGGGTCGGCGCGCCGCGCCGCTCGGGGCGGTGACCGCGGGCCTTGCTCGGCCGCGGGGGATCATGGCGATCGATCGCCGTGGCCTGGGCGGCGGGCGACAGCGCCCAGCCGGCCAGCCGGGCCGCCGCCGGATCGGTCCGCTGCAGGGCGGCGATCCGCATCGCCGCCTCGGGATCGACCGCGCGGTCGTCGATGCGGACCTCGAAGTGCAGGTGCGGGCCAGTGGCGCGACCGGTCGCGCCGACGCGCCCGAGCCGGGTCGCGCCGCCGATCGCCGCGCCGACCTCGACCTCGATGCGCGACAGGTGCGCGTAGCGAGTCACCAGCCCGCCGCCGTGGTCGAGGTAGACCACCTTGCCGTAGCCGCGCTGCACGCCGGCGAAGGCGACCACCGCGGCGCCAGCGGCGTAGACCGGGGTGCCGCGGTCGGCGCGGAAGTCGGTGCCCTTGTGGAACTTGGTGATGCGGCGCCGGATCGGATCGCGGCGCCACCCGAAGCCCGAACTCTCGACCCCCGGCACGGGCGACGCGGTCAAGACGGTGAGGTCCGGGACCGGCGGCGCTGGCACGGCGGCCAGCCAACCCTGACCCAGCCAGCCGTGACCCAGCCAACCCTGACCCAGCCAGCCGTGACCCAACCACGCCTCGGTGCGGCGACCGAGCGCCACGGCGGCGTCGCGCAGCGCGACCATCGCCATCGCCGACATGTCCCCGACGGCGTCGAGCCGGGCGACCG
>Ga0075163_10004223_pt1 | contig 19290 bp, 15 predicted proteins | sample JI1023141ADNA_FD_71478 | JGI IMG/M metagenome (GOLD analysis project Ga0075163, IMG submission 71478) | Wastewater effluent complex algal communities from Wisconsin, to seasonally profile nutrient transformation and Carbon sequestration -... | ecosystem: Engineered > WWTP > Effluent > Algae...
AATCTTTTAACAGTAGTTCTAATATTTCTCATCCTAATTTACAATTTAGCTATCAGCTTGTTGATATTCGCACTGTTCCTGCTGATATTTTACTAGCAAGTGATTCACTAGCTGATAACTTACTTGCTATTTTATGTCAATCGTCCAACAGACGAGATGTTATTATTCAAATTCTTGAAAAAATAATCAGGCTTCCTCGTCATGAAAGGGAAGATGCTTTAACTAAACTTTTTATTTTATCTGGTCTTCGTAACTTTGAACCTCTTATTTTACAGGAGATTACCTCTATGTCTAAATCTTTTGATATTCGCGACAATACTTTTCTTTTTGGTATTCTTCAACAAGGGATCCAAGAAGGTATTCAGCAAGGTGTTCAGCAAGGTGTTCAGCAAGGTGAGGCTATAATATTACAACGCCAACTTGAATGTAGGTTTGGTGTTTTACCTCAACAAATAATTAATAAAATTAACTCTGCTGACGCTACTACTTTAGAACTTTGGGCAGTTAGGATTTTCGATGTTAATTCTTTAGATGAGCTTTTTCATACTTCATAAACTAAATTTTATAAACACTCAAATTTAAAGAAGATCTAGGTATTTATATTAGCTTGCTTGTGTTATAGCTTTAGATACCATTGCATTTAAATCTTTGCTAGTAATGGGTTTTGAAAGTATTAAGTCTACACCACTTTCTTTAGCAAGTTTAACATCAGCTTGATTAGCCCAGCCTGTTAGTAAAATTACTGGAATATTGGCTTTAATTGCTTTAATACGTGCTACTACTTCCCACCCTGCTAGTCCAGGCATACCAAGATCTGTTATTACTAGGTCAAATTTTTCTTTGCGAAATTTTTCTATGCCTTCTTCACCAGAACTTGCTGCTACTACATAATGACCTACATCTTCTAAAATTTCTTGTATTGCACCACGAACAAAATCTTCATCATCGATAATCAAAATATTAGCTGAGGTAATAGGTTTTATTTCTACAGGCTTTGAAGGAAGTGTTGGTAAGGAAACTGGGAGTTTTACTGTAAAAACTGAACCAATTTCTTCTGTGGTTTCTACTAAAATTTCTCCCCCATGCCGATTAATAATCCCATAACAAACAGAAAGTCCTAGTCCACTATTAGATAAACCTTTGGTTGTAAAAAATGGATCAAATATACGTTGACGAATTTCCTCAGACATTCCTGTCCCTGTATCAGCCATTGTAATATATAAATGTTCGTCACTAGCCCAAGTTCGACAGGTAATAGAACCATCTTTAGACATTGCATCAACAGCATTGAAAATAATATTAGCAAAAGCTTCTCGCAACTCAGAAATATTTCCTTGAATCTGCGGAACCTCACCATAATTGGTTTCAATACGAATAGAAATTCCTCGTGATTGTGCTGAATCTTTCCAACGATGTCGAGTTAGTAATAGTACCTGATCAATTAATTTGTTTAGGTTGACAGTTTCTAAACGAGTATCTTTACGTAGTTTGGTGAATTCTTGCAATAGACGTACAGTTTCTGCTCCATCACGGCCAGCTTTTTCAATTACTTTTAATCGACGAATTAGAGTTTCATCTTTTGCATCACGCAATGAAAGCTCTGTATAACCAATAATTGCTGCTAGTAGGTTATTAAAATCATGTGCAATTCCACCAACCATTCCACCTAATGCACGTAATTTTTCTACTTGGATTAAATGCTGTTCATTTTCCTTACGTACTGTAATATCACGAACAATGCATTGACAAAATGTTCCTACCCCAGTAGTTATTATAGAGTTGGCAGATTCAATGGGAATAGATAACCCATCTTTACGGCGCATTTTTATTTCTTCTGTAAAATTTTTAATACAGAACATTGATTCAAATTTTTTCTCTGCTTCAATACCTTCTGTTTCTGCTAATAAATCAGCAAAACGCATAGACAAAAGCTGATCTTTACTATAACCAAAGATTTGTGAAGCACGCTCATTAGCTTCTACACATTGCCCAGAAATATCAAAAAGTAAAATTGCATCAGATGCATTTTCTACTAGAGTTCGATATTTTTGTTCAGAGGCACTTACTTGATTGTATAAAGTGCTAATACGTAGTCCGGCACGAATACGAGCTAGCAATTCCTTACTATTAATTGGTTTAGCAATATAATCATCTGCGCCAATATCAAGCCCAGTGACGCGGTCATCAATAGAATCTCTTGCTGTTAGAATGATGAAATAAACATGGCCTAATTCTGGAGCGGATTTAACTTTTTCACAAAGTTCATAACCATTTAATCCAGGCATCATCAAATCAGAGACAATCAAGTCAGGGTGAAATTGACTAATAATTTCCCAGCCTTTTAACCCATCTTCTGCCGCTAATACATCACAATCTAAAGATTGTAATCTTTTTAGTAGCACTGCCCGAAATTGTGCATCATCCTCAACCAAAACTACCCTAGGACGCTTAGACATAAATATTATTTATTTATTACAGGAAGGATATAATGTCTTTTGGCAAAAGAGTTTACCTGTAGATTAACTAGTTTGCAATGAAATTTTGTCAATTTAAGGAAATCACCTTAAACTATTTTTCTAGGCGGAATAACAAATAAATAAAGCCAATCCTTCTTAGAAGAATCAGCTTAAATAAGCTTGGATAGAGAAGTCTGTCAGAGTAATTGTAAAATTTTCCTTCATACCTTTATCAATAAAGGCAACGATGGTTTCACTTGCTACCGCAACTGCAAGCATTACTAAATTTCGTGTTAATGGATAATCACAAATATCATCTTGATTAGGTGAAGGCACTCTATAATGTTCATTCCAAATAATTTCAGCATAACTTCCTGCTAAACCAACATGTAAACAGGCTAAATTATTTAACTGACAAAAATCTTTTACTACCTGTCTAGATTTACTATTATCAAAAACTTCTACAACCAATTTACTCGCTGCTAGAAGCTTTCCTACGTTGTTTATAGTTAATTCCTCTGTTTTTGCGTCTACTTTGGTTGCTAATGCACGATAAAGATTATTAGCCAAAATCTTAGCTTTTTGTGCTCCAATATCAGTGCGAAAATAAGGTTGCGTAGAAAGATTACGTTCCTCAATACGATCGCGATCAATTACTCTAAGTTTGGTAAATCCCATTCTAGCTAAATTTTCACATAAATTTGCTCCTAATGCCCCAGCCCCGCAAATAGTAACAGGAAAATCATGAAGTTTTTCCATTGTTCTCTGAGTACGTTGTAATTGCTCATGAAAAAATTGTGCAGAAGTCATAAGAACTCACCTCCTAATTAAATTTCTAGGATTTTATCCAAGTTGAAAATGCTAAACATAATAGATCTACTAGGTTAGACAAAAGCCTAACCTAGTAGATAAATGAGTTAAACTGAAGCATTTATCTTTGCTCAATTACTTTTACTAGTGACTGTAGATCAAAATTACGATCATATCCGCTTAAACAAATTCCAGAGCTAATTACAGTTAAATCATTTTTAGAAATAGCTGAACTATGTTGCTCACCATCTTTGGTTGTCCAGTCTACTAACCAAAATCCACCTTGATCACAAAATTGTTTTAATTTAGCATTACCACCTACTCTTAAAGCTTCTTGTAAACGAGCTTGATCACGGTTTTCTACTAACTTAATTTTTTGTTCTCGCTCTTTTCTCTCTTTGTCTTGAATCAACCCATAAGTTGTTCGCATTTCTGGAGTAAGATTTGCAAAATGTAGATCTTTTGCTGGTACTTTCTTACTTAGTGCAGAACGAAGTTCTTCGCTAATAATAGGATCAGCTCCACGATCAATATCTTCAAACCAAAATGCTTGACCATCAAAACGAGCCACTATTTGTTCTAGGTGTATTGCTTGTGTTACTAGATTAATTGCTATAGGTTTTGCTTGTCCTAGTCTTTGACGCATATCTGCTTCATTTGTTGGATAGCCAAGCCAGGTTTGAGACTCAAGCTTATAAGCTAAGCGAAAACGAAAAGTCTTAAATAACCTTAGATATTCACTTACTATCGGTAAACTAGCTTCTTCTAAAACTCTAGCAGTCTTTTCATTTAATGGTTGAAAAATTGCCCAACCAACAAAATCCTTAGGTTGAGGGTCAAATTTATAAACTAAACCAGATACTTTGGTTTGTACTTTACCCCCTAAAACACAAGGAGCAAGAAATTGTGCACTTGACAACTCTTGCTCCTGAGAACTTAACTCTATTATTAACCGGCTTATTTTCTTCATCTTTTTATCCAAGGAAAAAAGGTATTTACTAGTGAGGTTAACAAAAATGCTGGCTCAATATGATCTATTGAAGGATCTCGTTTTACTTCCACTTGTTTACCTTTTTCTAGATTTTGTAAAAACCCTCGTCTACCTAAACGCGCAAATGACGCTACACATTGAAGTCTAGGACTAGCAAGTCTGTCAGATAGCTCCTGAGTGCTTATTTCAGGCTGTTTTGTTACTAGATCTAAAACTAAACCATCAAACAAAATATTTTGGAATTCACTATCTAAAACATTGTTGATTTGTTTTAACACATCATCAGCATTCTTAGATTGACTACATTGACCACCTGTTCCATTAGCTAGCTCTGTAAAAGCGCCTACAGTAGATTTACAGTTAGTCATAGAAATAGCATAAAGCGTAATACGACTTTCTTCAGCCAGTGCAGTAATAGATTTACCTGTTAAACCACATGGGCAACCATTTGGCCAATGATCCCCAGTGTTTTTTACTGAAATAAATATGTTGTCTTCTCTTCTTTCTAGTAGCTCAAAACCATGTGGAGGTGCATCACCTACTAAAATAACAAATCGACAACTATGTTTACGCCAGTTAATTTCTTTACAAGCAGCCGCTATACCATCATAAACAGCCTCTGGAGCATCACCACCACCACTTGCAGCAAGTTTATTAATTGCTCCTTCCATCTTTTTTAAATCAGAAGTAAGCTGATAAACCTTTTTTACAAAAGAAGTCTCTTGAGGTGGATGATCACGATACTCCACTAGTCCAACTTGCCAATCTAGCCCAGCTATTGCCCCTAATGTGCTAATCATTTTTAATAAATGTTGCTTAGCAGCATTGATAAAACTAGACATACTGCCTGTTGTATCAATTACAAAACAAATGTCTACTTGATTAAGTTCTTTTATCATAACTTTCTCCCAGATAACTACTGGGAGTTTCATCGCATCTTGGTGACAGGTTGATTGGCTATGGTGGCAAAGTCTAGCAAGATGAATTGATACTCCCAGAATCCTATGCTATTTGTGCTATTGCTCGCTCTTGAACTTGTTGTTTGGGTCTGATAGGCAATGGCATATCTATAATTTCCATTAACAACTCAAGCCTAGAAGGACGTGCAAGCATTGGCACAATATTTGGTAAAGAATAGTAGTCGCCCTTAAAACTCAGCGTTTCATAGGCAATTCTATGACGCTGCATTTCACGCTCTAAGTAATCATTATCACTACCAACCTTTACAATAATTACATTAGGTAAAGCTTTTAGATCATCACTATACTTCTTGTAAGCATCTGTAAAATAAGGTGTTGCATTTTCACCTTCGTCAGTAACAATAATAAATTGTTCTACTACTTGCTTTCTTAGTCTCATTATTTCTACAGGTGCACCAATACTAGTACTACCAGCAGCAACAATATGTTGGAAAGCCTTATCCCAGTGACTTAGCTCTTTACCCTCAGCTTTGATTTGGCAAGCCATAGAGTCAAAAGCATAAACAAACAAGTCTGAGTCAGTAACACCAGAAATTAGTGACGCAATTTGCTTACCAACCTCAAGTGCAAGTGTCATACTACCGCTCTTATCAACTAGCAATGCAGTTGGCTTAGAAATCTTGCCTCGCTTTGCTACTTGCTCATTAGCAATTTCCTCTAACTTTGCTGTAGTTTCCTTGTCCAGCGTTGTTACTTCAGCAGCTTTTACAACCTTAAAAGCTGAAACCCTAGAAGATTTCGTGGCCTCCTCCAGTTTTTGCTCAATCAATGTTTTTACTGCTCTATTCTCAAATGCACCACGAGCTTTTAGAGAGTTAAGGTTGTTGATTACCTCTTGAGGAGTCATTGCATTTACTAAAGCTACAAATACCGCAGGGGTAATACTTTTAATTGCACCTACTGCAACGGTATAAGGAATCTTATGCTCAACAATTAGTAAAGCTTGCTCTTTATGGCTAGTAGCTTTAGCCAGCTTCTTTACCATAAAAGCTAGGCTGTCTTGTGGAGGCTCATCCTTAAATAGAATTGCATCAGCACGTTCACCTGGCTTGATATGTAAACTAGCATAGAGGTGCTTCATTGCCTTACGGCCTCTCATTGCTGCTCGATCAAAGAATAGAGTGTTCTTCTCACGCTCATGCAAGTAATCACGAACAGCGGTTCTAGTAGAGCGAGGCAACTTACCAGTTTGCTTTTTCATAAAATCTATAATTCTAGAAACCTCATAAGGAGGAAATGCCTGTAACATTACAAAGCCCGCATCCCTATGAATAGGCAAGTTACTTGCTAGTAAATTACCAACAAAAACTTCTTTATGGTCGCGAACATCGCCATTTTTTTGATACCAAACAGCTAAATGACCATAGAATATTGGGTCAAGCTCCATTAAGTCTTTGTGTAATTCTGCTACTTTATTTAATTCACGGTGTGGGGTAGTAAGCAAACTGTTTAACATTTCTAGTCTTAAATCGCGTTCAAAGTTGCGCATTGGAGCACCTCCTAGTAAAGATTTTTCTATCTTATAAAAGTTGTAAAAACGATTTTTTAAGTGGCTGTTTCTACAGAAATCGAATCTGTGACCTTTAGGCTCAACACCTAATGCTCTAACCAACTGAGCTAAGAAACAAGTTTGTACGTTTTTACCGTTAGGTTACAAAATAGAAAGCTTGTATAAATTGTTAGGTTTTATTGCCTTGTGTAAGTCAAAAAAACTATTGGTATACGTGGGATTTGCACCCACTACGTTTAGCGTTTGAGGCTAATGCTCTACTAATGAGCTAGTATGTAAGTTTTTCAAGTTAGGACACAAGGCAATAAAATAGTTATAAATAATTATAAATTGTTATAAATTGCTGTAAATCAGTAAAATACGGCCAAACACAATATCGTGTAAGTTTCAAAAGCCTGCTTAATCATTTACTACCCGCCATAAAATAAGTAAAGTAAGTGAAGGCGGGTATTAGGATTCGAACCTAAATTAGTTTTTTAGACCAATTTAACCAAGATGTTTGTAAGCTTTTAGGGTTGGGTCACGCAGTATGCTTGCCCGTATTTTGCTGATTAAAAAAGATTAGAAAGTTTCTGCTCCGCGCAAGTTGAAAAAGCTTTTTTCACTAGACGCTCTACCATTGAGCTACAGCCCCATAAGTTTGAGAAGGATGGAGCCGACAGGAGTTGAACCTGTAACCTTCTGATTTTGGTATCAGACGTGTATGTAAGCTTTGCCGATAAGGGCGCGGAGCAAACTTGTTAAAATTTGTTTCTGCTCTAAACAAGTCAAAGAAGTTCTTTACAGTTGTTCCCATTTTTCTATGAGAACTCGTTTTGCAGACGAGTTTGTGTGTAAACTTCTTAAATTAGGGCATAGAGCAGAAATAAATATTTTTAATAAAATTTTAACCATAAACCGCTTCTGGTCGTACAATTAGATCCCCATTCTCTGTGCGCTCTACTACATATTCATTAAAGCGATTTGGTGCTACATCAAAGTGACGGGCTAATATCTGTTTAACTTCTTTATCATTCATATTAGCTCGTATATGAATTTGTTCTGGTCGTAGGTCATAAGAACGACCTTCAAAACGAATGTGTACCATTTGGGGCTTCTCCTTTTTTGGTAAGAAGCTTAATCAGCCTTGAGTAAAGCCGATTAAGCTACACTGACTTCTAATTCAGGCAAGAATAGGTACTTGCGCCATTCTGGACGTGTCTCGGCTGCACCACGTAGAGCAGCTTTCTCTAAACCATAGTAAAGTGCACTAGGATGAGAAATTAAAGGCATTCGAGCTTCATCAGGTGTACGGTCACCCTTACGTTGGTTACAAACAAAACAAGAAGCACATAAGTTTTCTGGCTCAGTACTACCACCGCGAGAACGTGGAGTAATATGGTCTAGCGTTAGCTCAAAAGGAGTTCCTTTTATTCCACAATATTGACAACGGAACTTGTCACGCATCAAAATTGCTTGGCGTTTGCTAGCAGAACGACGTTGACGTGCCCTTATATCAATATACTCTTTTAGCCTTACTACAGATGGAGCAGGAAGGCTGAAAGTAGGAGAGCGCAATATAGCATTTCCATCAAGCTCTACTATTTCAGCAGATTTTTTCCAAACTAACCGAACTGCACGAGGCATACTGATAATGCCTAAAGCCTCGTAGGAAGCATTTAACAAAAGTACTCGCCGCATTATCCACATAAGAGTTTCCTCCTCTAAATTTTAATGAGCCGGGTAGGACTTAAACCTACGACCTCTTGATTCGTAATCAAGCGCTCTATTCTACTGAGCCACCGGCCCGCAAAGGGCGAATGAAGGGACTTGAACCCTCTAATCTCGGGTCACAACCGAGTGCTTTACCTCATAAGCTACAATCGCCATAAAGTTTATTGTTTTAGGCAAAAAGTGTTTCTTTGAAGCACGTCCTACAAACGTGTGCTCGATTACCGAGCCACATCTTTTTACCTAGGGCAGAGAGAATAATTTCTAGCAAGATCTTCTTTAACCAAAGCTTATTCCCTGTTAGATGCAGCCAAATTAATAACCATAACAACATAATGTTTGTTATCCTCAGTTTTAGTTTAGATATAGTCGGAGTCGGGATTGAACCGACGACCACTGGTTTGTAAGACCAGCGCTCTCCCGCTGAGCTACCCGACTAGGGTTTAGAAAAAAGCAGGTGACGAGAGTCGAACTCGCTACTTTCAGTTTGGAAGACTGACGCTCTGCCCAAGTGAGCTACACCTGCATAATGGTGCCGACGGTGGGAGTTTAACCCACGACCTATCGCTTACAAGGCGATTGCTCTAACAGTTGAGCTACGACGGCTTAATTCTTTTTAAGTTATGGTGCCAATGACAGGATTTTAACCTGTGACCTACTGGTTACGAATCAGTTGCTCTAACAAACTAAGCTACATTGGCAAGGTTATGTTGATTTAATGCTGATGATAAGAATCGAACTTACGACCTCCTGCTTACCATGCAGGCGCTCTAGCCAACTGAGCTACACCAGCAAAATATCTATAATGCTTGAACAATTAAGTAAAATGGACTGACTGAGACTTGAACTCAGACCGCTAGTTTGCAGGACTAACATGCTCCCCTTAACACCACCAGCCCAAACTGCGATGACAGGACTCGAACCTGTATTAGTTCGCTTAACAGGCGAATGCTCGGCCATTGAGCTACATCGCAAAAAATTAAAATGGAAATGGTTGGAGACGGAATTGAACCGACGACCTCTTGTTCTTCAGACAAGCGCTACTACCAACTGAGCTATCCAACCTAAAAACACCTAAAACTTATGACTGTGATGACAGGATTCGAACCTGTAACTGTTCGGGTAACAACCGAATGCTCTACCAAATTTATTGAGCTACATCACAATAACTGCGAAGCCAGGATTCGAACCTGGAATATCTTGATTCAAAGTCAAGCGTGTTGCCAATTACACAACTTCGCAAAATAAAACTTAAAATAATGGCTGAGAGCGGAATCGAACCGCTGACCTAACGATTATGAGACGTTTGCTACTACCAACTGAGCTACTCAGCCTTAGTTAAAATTAGATCGGGATAGCAGGACTTGAACCTGCAACGTCTGCGCCCCAAACGCAGTGCCCTAAGCCAATTGAGCGATATCCCGAAAATAAGATCTGGGTGAGAGGATTTGAACCTCTAGCCTTACGGATCCAAACCGTATGCTCTAGCCAGGTTGAGCTACACCCAGAAAAATTACACGAAACCGGCAGGACTCGAACCTGCAATAGCAAGTTTAGAAGACTTGTGCTTTATCCATCTTAGCTACGGTTCCAAAATGGGGCATATGGGATTTGAACCCATGATTTTCACATTGAGGGTGTGACGGCTTAGGCCAGCTTGCCTAATGCCCCAAACTTAATTTCTGTATTTTTCAAGAAGGGCAGACACATAGGTCTGCCTTGCAGATGGATCTGAATGGAATTGAACCATTGACCTCACGCTTATCAAGCGTGTGCTCTAAACCGATTGAGCTACAGATCCATTTACTATTTTTAGAAAAACTACGGCGGTAGGATTCGAACCCACATAATCTTGGTTCAGAGCCAAGCGCTTTTACCAATTCAGCCACACCGCAAAATATCAAAAATAGTAGAGTTAGATCGCGGGACTAGGAATTGCACCTAGATACCAGGATTATGAGACCTGTGAGTCGCTATTACTCTATCCCGCAGAATTAAATAGGCCAGACAGGATTTGAACCTGCAATACCCGGCTTAAAAGGCCGGTACCCTTTCCATTTTGAGCATCTGACCCAGAAAGTAAACGGAGTTGACGGGACTTGAACCCGCGATCTTCGATGCGACGAACCGACATGTTAGCCACCTACACCACAACTCCACTAATTAGAACCAAACCCACAAAACTAACGGAACCGACGGGACTTGAACCCGCGACCTCTAGATTGACAATCTAGCATGCTAACCAACTACACCACGGCTCCAATGTAAAGATAGGGTGTACGGGATTTGAACCCGTGATTACTAGTTTGAAGGACTAGCGGCTTAACCACTTGCCTAACACCCCATAAATTTTTTGTAATACTGGGGAAGGGATTCGAACCCTCAAAAAACGGATTTTAAGTCCGTTGCGTTTACCAAGTTACACCACCCCAGCATATAGAGGCAGACTTGTGTTTCTGCCTTTCTTAAAGCACGTGGTCGGAGTCGAACCGACGATTAAAGGTTTTGCAGACCTTTGCCTTAACCACTTGGCTACACATGCAAAATATATAAATGCGGAAGAAGGGATTTGAACCCTTACTAGCAAGGTTTTGAAGCTTGTGTGTTTGCCAATTACACCACTCCCGCTAAAATACCTTCATCTGATAATTAACTACTTGGGATAATAGTTATCTTAATTTTAGGCAATGCGGATGAAAGGATTTGAACCTTCAAAAACAACGTCCTCGGCGTTGCGCGTCTGCCAGTTGCGCCACATCCGCAATTAGAATAGACCCAGTGGGATTTGAACCTACGACCTATCGATTATGAGTCGATTGCTCTAACCAGCCTGAGCTATGGGTCTAAGAGCTTTTAACAATGCTGAAGAAGGGAGTTGAACCCTTAGTGCTACGCTTTTAAGACGTATGTGTTTGCCAGTTTCACCACTCCAGCAATTTAGGATAGACCCGACAGGCATCGAACCTGCGACCTCACGCTTAAGAGGCGTTTGCTCTGCCAACTGAGCTACGAGTCCAAAGAGAGCTAAGTTAAAGCAAAATTTTCTGCTAACGAAGGGATTCGAACCCTTACGGCTGCAAAGCCCGGCAACGAATTTATGCCTATGTCTACCAATTTCCAGCACATTAGCAGATGAATCCGACAGGAATCGAACCTGTGACTCGCTGGTTAAAAGCCAGCTGCTCTACCAACTGAGCTACGGATCCAAGAAACATTTGAGTGCCGAAGAAGGGATTTGAACCCTTATAAATACGCTTCTGAGACGTATGTGTCTGCCAATTGCACCACTTCAGCAACGAATTTAATTTTAAGTAAACTCGGTAGGACTTGAACCTACGACCCTAAGTTTAGGAAACTTATGCTCTCTCCAACTGAGCTACGAGTTCAGAAATTGAAATGTGGGTGATGAGAATCGAACTCACGTCTTGAGTATGGCAAACTCATGTTCTAGCCATTGAACTACACCCGCAGATTTAGGAAAGATTTAACAAAGATACGAAGATGCGAAAGGTGGGATTTGAACCCACAGAATCTAGCTTCTAAGACTAGCGCGTTTGCCAGTTACGCCACTCTCGCAAGGTAAAAAGTAATTAAAGGATGAACTCGATAGGATTTGAACCTATGACCTCAGGTGTCGGAAACCTGTGCTCTAAATCCAAACTGAGCTACGAGTCCAATTTCTAGAAAGCTCTAGGAAACTCTAGGAAACTCTAAACGGAGAGTGAGAGAGTCGAACTCTCAAGCGCAAATTGCGCGGCAGTTCTCCAAACTGCTGCCCTACCATTAGGCGAACTCTCCAAAGTTTTTAACGGAGGCGATAGGATTCGAACCTACATAGGCATAAATGCCCGACGGCTTAGCAGCCCGCTGCCATACCAAATTTGACGACACCTCCTAAAAACTTTTAGTAAATTGAAATTTTAGGGAAAATATTAAGTTGTCAAAAAACAAAGACTTGCTTGACGGAGATGATAGGATTCGAACCTATACAAGTTTTATACTCGACAGTTTAGTAGACTGCTGCCATACCAATTAGGCGACATCTCCAAAGTTTAATTTCTAAATCTAAAGTTTTACTTTCTAATGCAGAAGGAAGGAGTTGAACCTTCAAACCCTTTTAGGGGAACGGTTTTACAGACCGCTTACCTTGCCACGTGGATACTCCTGCGTAAGTTTTGCCAAACAAAAAGAGCGGATTACCCGAAGCTTTTTTTGCTACAGGGCAACCCGCTCTGAAATTATGCTAAAATCACGACTTAGTTATATTTTAGTTTTCAGGAGCAGGAGTTGCCCGCTCCTGCGAATTTATAATTTTGTATAATTGTAAAAAGATCTTAAGCGATTTATCGCTATACTAATGTATTTGCCGCTATCTAGTTTATTCCCAAGGAGATAGCTATTAAACTTTCTATCTAGGCTATTTTGTTCTGTTTTGCCTGTGGCTACTAGGAAGTTTTCTCTTCCTGGCATACTAACGACTGGTACTAGAGTACAAGCGCTATCAGATTGGTGATACGGTTTGCTATTAAGTTGTAAGCTTAGTAAGTAACCGAGTGACCTTTCTGTAGTATGCCGCATTGCTTTTCTCCTAAAATAAATTTTGCTAATATATTCTATTGATTTGGTTTATTGCTTTTTTATTTTTGCTTGTCTTATCGACTTGCGCCCTAAGATATAGCATTCTCTGTGCCAAAGCTGCAAAAATGCAAAAACTTTTTAGCAGAAAAACTTAAATCTTGAAAACAAAGGGAGTTAATTTTGGCAAGAAAAATTAAGGATTAGAAAGCCATTAATAATTTTTATCTTATAAGATAGTGATTTAGATAAATATCTAGTCTGCTATTTTAGCTTCAGACTAGATATTTTAAATTTGGTAGATTTTTAGAGGGATTTATTCTGTTTCAGGAGAATTTTTAGCTATTTGATACTCAGATTTTAGAAGGTCTAGCATTTCTGTACGTTTATCATAGAGGCGTTTTAATGGGCGGGGTTTATGACGAGCTAGGGCATAGGCTGTGATTAATGGAAGGGCAATAGTTGAGTCTACATAACAGACTACAGCATCAGGTAAGCGATCAGGGTCGACTTTGCCCCAACTAACTGCTTCGGCTGGAGTTGCTCCAGAGAGTCCACCTGTATCAGCACGAGCATCAGTAACTTGTAAAAAGTAATCATGTCCTTTTTCTGAAATACCTAATACTTCTTGGATTTGAGGTTCAGTTTGTAACAGGAAATTTTTAGGGCTACCACCACCTAGGATAAATACAGCGCTTTTACCACCACTACGTTTAGCATTTAACACAATTGAAGCAGTTTCATTGACATCTAAGGACACATCAAAGTTTAACTTATTGCCATCTAGTCGTTTAGCTGCAACATTCATCCCAATTGAGCTATCACCAGGAGAAGAAGTATAAATAGGTACACCAAGTTCATAAGCAGCAGAGATTAAAGATTTTCGTTGTAGACCTAAAACTTTTTCTCTTTCATTAACATATTTACCTGCTAAGTGATGAAATTCAGCGCTACTCATATCATGTTGAAATTCAGGGGCAGAAATAATTTCTCTAAAGAAAGCGTCTGTAGAAAGTAGGACATTATAATCAAAGAAGATATCATAAATTCTTACTACACCTTCTTCACGTAAAGTAACATCACTAATATTAGGTGTACCACGATGTAGGTCTAATCCAATACCAAAATGAGTATCATGATAGAGGTTAGCACCAGTGCTAATAATCCAATCAATAAAGCCATTTTCTATTAGTGGGATTAAAGCGGAAATACCTAAACCCGCGGGGGTTAAAGCTCCAGTAATACTTATACCAATGGTTACATCTTCATCTAGCATTTTATCAACAAAAAGCTGGCAAGCTTCACGTAGTCGACCTGCATTATAGGAAACAAAATTATTTTCTATTAGATCCACTAGGCTAGTGCTAGGAGTAATAGGGGTAGGATCTATTTTTTTTCCAGATAAATACTTTTTTTCACCCATAAGTTTTATATTCTCTCCTTTTGTCTTTGGTGGTTTTTAGTAATTTTTTCAGGCAATAAATTTTAAACACCGAACTATATTATTGTTTTTTAGTGATGCCAATAAGAGTTGGGCAATAATTTGCAATATAGAGAAATAGTTTATAGCAATTATTAATAAACTTTGTGGAACTCTATTGCTCTCTAGACGTGCAAGCTACTAACCATAATTACCAAAAAGCGGTTAGAAAGAGTTATCTCAATATCTGCTAGCATCCAAGTAATAGGTTTTGGTATGCTTAAGAGTTATTAACCGCTAATTCAGGTATTAGTATTAATTTTTAAGAGAGAAAGCTAAATGAGATTAAAAATCAATCTCGCGCAAAAACCGTTTTATAACCGCAAGTTTTTTTGGTTAATGTTTTTAGTTGCCACAGGGCTTTTGTTTTGGGTAAATCAATGGGCAATGGATAAAATTGACCAAACTCAAAGTGTTAGCAAAAGGCTAGAAGAAACAGTTAAAAAGCAAGAGCTAGAATTAAAAGAGCTACAGCAACAAAAACCGCCTCCAGTAGAAACATTGACGCCCCAGCAAATTCAAGAAATTGAGGATGCGGCTGAGTTAATTAAACAAAGACGTTTTTCTTGGACAAGGTTGATGGAAGAATTTGAACAAGCCTTACCAAAAGAAGTACGTATTATATCTATTAGTCCATCTAAAGATTCAGAAACAACAAATATTCCTTTAAGTGTCAAAGTTTATACAAAAAGCGTAGAAGATCTTACAAAAATGATTGCACAGATGGATAAAGAGGGTGTTTTTGTAGTTAATCCAACTAATCAAGAAACCCCAGTACAAAATGGAGATATAGGATTCTCCTTAGATGTAAGCTATAAGCCTCGTTTGGGTAACAGTAAGATAGCAAAGAAGAAAAATACTGTTGAGGCTAAAAAAGTTGTAGATCAAGGAGAAGATGATGATTAAACAAATACCTATTATTGGTAGTTTAGGTAGAGGATATTTTAGAGTAATAGAGCTTTTAGCTATTTTAGTAATTTTAATTGCTGCTATCTTAGTAGGCCGTTTTGCTCTTAATAAGCTTAAAGACGAAGGTAATAAAGTAGGGGAGTTACAAAAACAAAGTACTGATTTACGAGATCAAATTCGTTTAGCAAAAAAAACTATAGAAGATGAAAAGAACCCTACTAATAATACTCAAGCGATAATAGATAATTTACAAGTTTTCCAAACAAAATTTTTAAAAGACCAGCAACAAGGGCGTTTATATGTAATAAACCAAATTAATAAGCTAGTAAAAAACAATGGGTTAAGTTTAACTGGCGGTATTAGTTTTGAAAAACTTGAAGCAACTAAGGCTGAAAAGGAAAAACTTGGTGAAAGAACAAGAGGCAATACACAAAGGCAAACAGCAAGTGCTTTGGATAAAACTCTTTACCCAGCTTTAGATGCAAGTTTTTCTGTAGCAGGTAACTATACTTCTTTTCGTAAGTTTTTATATGCACTAGAGACAGATAAAATGTTTTTTGTTATTAGTAGTTTAAACTTACAAACTCCAGATAGTGAGGCAAAAGCCTCAGTTGCGGGTGGTAACAGTCAAAGAATTGCTTCTGTGCAAAGGACAATACAACAAAATCCTGGGGAAATTACTGTACAAGTAAGTGTAAAAGCTTATTTTCGTAAGGAAGAAAATGCTACCAATTAGTAATAAAATATATTTTAGAACCTTACAGATATTAGTTGTTGGCTTAAGCTTATTGCTTATTTATCAAACATTCTTTAATGTGACCAAAACTAAAGAGATTAATGTAGTAACTGTAAGTGATAATACTGTTGATAATAAAGAAACACAAAAAGCTAAATCCATCCAAAATGCAATAGAGACAATTGCAAGCTTTTCTGAAGCTGAAATGGAGTCTCCAGCAATTTTACCTGTAGGGCGTAACCTTTTTCAACACAGTAGTTTTGAAAGAGTGTCATCTCAAGAGATAGTACCAAATAGGGAGATAACATCAGCTAGAGCAAAAACAAATGATGTTTTGGCATTAACTCAGATAAGTGAATTAATACCAAATAAAGTTTATATACAAAATAAGGCTGTAAAATTTTTAATAAAAGGCACAAACTTAAATGAGAGTATGAAAGCCTATGTAGGCAATAATTTGTTAGAGACAAATTTTATAGACTCATCACAGTTACAAGTTATTTTACCAGCACAGTTTTTAGCTACAGAAGGGGTTTTACAAATAGAAGTTAAAACACAAAAAACAGATAAGGAAATTGGATCTAATCGAGTATTTTTAACTGTAGCAAAGCCACCTATTCCAAGTTTTACTTTTGTTGGGATGTTTTCTGATACAGGAGGACATAACACTAAGCTATTACTAAGAGTAGGAACAGAGGATTTAACTGTTAGTATTGGGGATTTAATAAAAAATCGTTGGAAGCTAGCAAATTTATCAGGTGATTTTCTTACTTTTGAAGATAGAGAAACAGGGATATCTTACCAAGTAAAAAAAGGAGAAAGGATTGTTTCTCAGCCAGTATTAGCACAAGATAAAGAATATAAACAGGATAAAGTAGTTGCTAATGAAACTTCTAAAAGAAGTGATATTATTGAAACAAATCTTTTTGAGCGTTCAAGTAAGCCAATGACTAGTAAAGAATTATGGGAAAAACGTGCTGCAATGACTCGTGAAAAGAAGAATTAAAAACTATGACTATAACTAAACTTTTATTAACTATTGCTCGGAAAAATGCTAGAGGTTATTCACTGTTAGCATTAATTTTTATACTAGCCATTACTGCTATAACTTTGGCTAGTTCGCTTGATACTTATCATGCAGAGATTATGCGTAACAAAGAAGAAGAGTTTATTTTTCGTGGTGAAGAAATGGCAAAAGCCATTGCTAGATATAATAATTTTGGTTTGTTACAGCCATTACGTTTAGCTGCGCCTTTTCCTACTAAATTATCTGATTTGGCCAAACCAGTAACATTAAATGGTAAGAAGCTAGTTTATGCACGTAAATTTGCATTACAAGATATATTAAATAGTAGCGAAGAGTGGAAGCCTCTTCGTGCTGGGGATCCATTGGTATTACAATATTTGCAAGCATGGTCTGCTTATTATGGTCAGCCAATACCACCAGATTATCTTCAATTAGCTGGTGTAGGGGGTAGTGTTCTAACAAATAATAATGGTTCTACTGGCACTGGAAATGGTAATAACACTCAAGATGAAGATGAGGATGAAGATGAGGATGAAGACGAGGATGAGGATGAAGACGAAGACGAAGCTGACAACAGTAATAATGATAATGGTTCTAATGGAATAGATTCTTACTCTCCAGAGGACAATATATTTAGTAATACAGATGAATCTAATCGTCCAATAATTGGTGTTGTTAGTTATAATAAAGGAAAGGCTTACAGACGTTTATTAGGTAAAGATGTTACTTATGATAAATGGGTTTTTATTTTTATGCCTCCTTCAACAGGTGTAAATGGTGGTGGACAAACTGATTCTACTAATCCTCCTGGGTCCACTCCTCCTAATTCACAGGAAACAAAATAGTTAAAAGTTCTAAAACTAATGAAATAATCTTAGCTATTAATGCTGAAAAAATCTAAGAAATAAGAAAAAGCAAGCTGGAAAGCTTGCTTTTTGAGTTTTAAGAGGAACGATAAAACATAAGATCATAAATTTGTTTTTAAGGTAAAAATACGTAGTATTATGTTGTAGGACTGATTTGACTTAAAATAAATAGATCTAAGAAATTCCCAAAACTTTTTTATCATTTCTGCTAGTATTTCTATCAGCTATATCTTTATCAAATATTAAATATCAAAATCTAGAACTAGGCTTAGTTATAAAATAAAATTATGATAGAAAGAAAAATAGAATTTACTGGTGCATTATTAATCGATAAACCTGCAGGGCTTACCTCACATGATGTAGTTGCTAAACTAAGATATATACTAAAGCAAAAGCGTATAGGCCATACTGGAACTTTGGATCCTTTTGCTACAGGGCTTTTAGTGATTTGTTTAGGACGAGCTACAAGACTAGTACAATTTCTTACTACTGAAGCAAAAGAATATGAAGCTGTAATTAGATTTGGTTTTTCTACAGATACTCAAGATTATACTGGAAAACCTAATAGCCCAATTGTGACATCTTATGGTTTACAAGAAGTTGATTGGCCTAGAGTACTTGCTCAATTTTTGGGAGAACAAGAGCAAATTCCCCCAATGTTTTCTGCAAAAAAAATTGGAGGAGAAACTCTTTATAATTTGGCTCGTAAAGGACAAGAAGTAGAGCGTAAAGCAGTAAAGATTTTTGTTTATCAATTGGAGTTAATGATGCTAACAGGAGAAAACTTACATTTTAATGCTGATGGTACTTGTGATATTGCCATAAAAGTTAAATGTTCTGCAGGAACCTACATAAGAACTTTAGCAAATGATTTAGGTGCTAAACTTGGGTATGGAGCACATTTGATTTCTCTACGTAGAACATCTGTAGGTAGATTTCTATTGTCACAAGCAAAAACATTAATGGAAATTAGTGAGATCTATCAAAGTGATAAACAAAAGCTACCAATTCTAACACCAGCACAATTAATAGGTGATTTGCCGAAAGTGAAACTATCAACAGAAGAGATCCCTAGTGTACGTAATGGACAAGCACAAAATGCAAATTTATTAACAGAGTGGTCAATAGACGCTTGGGTAGGGCTTTTAGATAGTGAGGAAAAACTAATTGCTATGGCACAAATGGTTGAACAAGATGGGAAAAGAAAAATACAACCAAGAATTTTATTAATAGATTAATT
>Ga0075163_10004224_pt1 | contig 19278 bp, 18 predicted proteins | sample JI1023141ADNA_FD_71478 | JGI IMG/M metagenome (GOLD analysis project Ga0075163, IMG submission 71478) | Wastewater effluent complex algal communities from Wisconsin, to seasonally profile nutrient transformation and Carbon sequestration -... | ecosystem: Engineered > WWTP > Effluent > Algae...
CGGATCCGTTGACCGCGAGCGCGAGGCGCTTGCCGATCGGACTGCGGAGGCCGAGCGCGACGCTCTGCCACGGTTTCTCGTCGGTGACGGACGGTTGCTTCGCGAGAAAGCTCGCCGCCGCGGAGAGCTCCAGCTTGGAGAACAGCGAGTACCTCCCACCGACGGTGAACAGCGCCAGGTCCGAGAACCGCAGCGCCTCCTCGTTGCCGAAGCCCGGCACCTTCGGCGAGGTGATGAAGCGCATCGAGCCGGTGAGCTCGCCGCCGGCGGGCAGCACCATGTAGTCCTGCGAGACGCCTCTCGCAGATCCTCCCGTGACCGAAACAGCGTTCTCGAGGGGCGACGGTGCGACGTCGACCTCGGCGTGCGCGACGCCACCCAAGGCGGCGACCGCGAGCAGCGTCCCATGCAGCTTGCTTTGCATGGAGCCCGTCAACGCACGGGACTTTTAGACGATCTACTGAGGCGCGATCGTCCAGCGTTCGAGCTGGCGGTGATCGAGCGCCCCGGCGCGTTGCCGCACGAGGCGGCCGCCCGAGAACAGCGCGAAGTTCGGGATGCTCTGCACCTGGTAACGCTCCGAGAGATCGCCGAGCTCGTCGGTGTCGACCTTGAGTACGAGCGCCTTGCCCGACAGGTTGGTGGCGACCTTCTTGACCTCGGGCGCGACCTGACGACACGGGCCGCACCACGGCGCCCAGAAATCGACGAGGACGGGGACGCGGGCGCCGCTGATGATCTCGTCGAACTGGGCCTCGGTCGTGATCACGATCGGAGAGCCATGCGCCGGCAGCGCCGCGAGACACTTGCCGCACTTGCCGGTGTCGGCGAGATGCCGGACCGGGATCCGGTTGATCGTCTTGCACTCCGCACACGTTCGTCGCATGGCTGCTCTGACTATAGATCGAGTGCGGTGTTACGGTCCGCTCGTGGCGAAGACCAAGGCGGCTGTGAAGAAGAAGCCGGCAACCAAGTCCGTTGCCAAGCCCGTTGCGAAGGCCGCGAAGCAGGCGCCGGCGCCACCACCAAAGAAGCTGCCTACGGTCGCGAAGAAGCCGGCGCGCCCGACCAAGCCGTCGCTGCCGCTGCCACCGCCGCCGCCGCCGCCGCCACCCACGCGCGACGAGCTCGATGCCGACCGGGATATCGGGCGGCTGCTCCGCTACGGCGAGAAGTTCGGTGCGAAGAAGATCGACGTCCGCATGCTCCAGCTGGCGTTGCCGATCGGCTCCGGCTCGCTCGCGATCTGCGATCCCGGCGTCCCGAAGACGTTCAAGGTGTTCGACCGCCCGACGGGGAGCGGCGTGTTTCGCGTCATGCTATCGGTCGCGCGGACACCGACGAAGCCGGGGCAGCCCGACAAGGAAGAGCTCGCGGCGGTCGTCATCCACGTGGGGCGCCCGCCGATCGCGAAGTGGACCGTCGCGCATGCGAAGGGTCAGAAGACGCCGAAGTCGGAGGAGCAGATTCCTCAGTGGGCGGTCACCACCGGTGCGGTGGCGCTGGTCGATGCGGGCACCGGCTCGCCGGGCGTGCTCGCGGTGCCGCCAATGACCGGGGTGAACCCCGTCGAGATCCCGCTGACCGATGGTCGGCGCGCGCTGGTGTTTCCGTCGGGAAATGGCGAGTTCACCGCGTACTGGGCGGTCGATGCGGCCGACAAGCCGGTGTGCCTGGTGATCGACTTCGACGTGCTGACGCAGAAGGACTGGAAGGCGAAGCCGCAGTGACCTAGCTAGGCCGCGAGCGCCGCGGCGATCTCCGTCGGGAGACGCAGGTGGAACGTGGTGCCGATCCCGACGCAGGTCTCGACGGTGATCGAGCCGTGATGCTTCTCCATCACCGAGCGCGCGATCGCGAGGCCTTGCCCGGTGCCGCGACCGACCTCCTTGGTCGTGAAGAACGGGTCGAAGATGCGATCGCGGATCGCGTCGGGAATGCCGGTGCCGGTGTCCGCGATCGAGATCACCACAAGATCGCCTTCGCGCCGAGTCTCGACGGTGATCAGCCCGCGCGTGTCGGTGCCGCGAACCGCATCACCGATCGCGTGAGCCGCGTTGATGAGGATGTTGAGGATCACCTGGTTGATCTCGCCCGCGAAGCACGGGATGGGAGGGAGGTCGCCCAGGTGGGTCGCGATGTCGGCGACGTACTTGTACTCGTTGACGGCGATCGTCAGCGTGCTCTCGATCGCGGCGTTGAGATCGATCGACGTCATGTCCGACGCGTCGGGGTGTGCGAACTCCTTCATCGACCGCACGATCTTCGCGACGCGCGACAGCCCGTCGAGCGCGCGGCTGAATCCCTTGGGGATCCGCTCGACGAGATAGGGCTGATCGAGCTCCTCCTGGAGCGCTGCGGCCTCGGCCGCGAGGTGCTCGGCGGGGACGCCCGCGACCACCGCGCGCTGTACCGCCTCGAGCTTCGCGAGGATCTTCACCAGATCGCTGGTGGCCTCCTGCAGGAAGTGGGTGCTGTCGCTGACGAACTGGATCGGCGTGTTGATCTCGTGGGCGACCCCGGACGCGAGCCGGCCGACGGACTCGAGCTTCTGCGCCTGGCGGAGCTCGACCTCGGCCTGGAGCCGCGACTGCATCTCGCGCTCGCGCGCGGCATTGACGTCGACCAGCTCGGAGGTCCGCGCGGCGACGCGGCGCTCGAGCTCCTGCGCGTTCTCGCGGAGCTGCGCGAGCATCGAGTTGAAGGCCTTGCCGAGCGAGCCCAGCTCGTCCCCGGACGTGACGTCGACGGTCAGCTCGTCGGTCGAGCCCGCGATCACGGCGTGCGCCACGCGATCGATCGCGCGCACGCGCCGGACGACCCCGCGGCCGATCAACCACGCACACGCGATGCCGAGGAGCAGCGCGACGCCGCCACCGACGATCACGGCGAGGTAGAGATCATCCAGCTGGCTGTCGCTGCGCTTGGTCGACATCTCGACGATCAGCACGCCGCGGGGCCCCTCGAGCGCCGCGACCGGTGCCACCACCGAGATCCGCTCGGCGATGTCGAACACCTGGAGCTTCGCGACACCGGGCCGCGCGCGATCCACCCAGGAGGAGGGCACGCCGCGCTGGTAGAGCCGCTCGCCGCCTTGCCCGAACATGGTCACCGCGACGACATCGGGATCCGCCGAGACCGAGCCGAGCACCTCGCGCGCGGTCTCGCGGTCGTTGAAGGCCACCGCCGAGCGCGCCTGGGTGCCGAGGAATTCGCCGTAGTGCCGCGCGCGCAAGATCTGCGATTCGTGGAGCGTCGCCGCCTCGTGAAACGCGAGGAACGCCGTCAGCGCGACCACGATCACACCGATCGTGATCGCGGAGAGCCCGATCAGCTTGAACTTGAGCGACCGCAGGGCGTGGATGGTGCGCGGCATATCAATGCGGGAGCTCGGGGGCAGGGATGTCGCGGCTCGCGGGGTCGCCCGTCAGCGTCTCGAGCCACGCCTTGATGGCGGCCACCTCGCGGGCGTTGACCTCGAGGCCGAGCTCGTGCAGGCCCATCATGCGAATCGCCTCGCCGAGGTCGGCCACCGAGCCGTCGTGAAAGTACGGCGCGGTCAACGTGACGTTGCGCAGGCCCGGCACCTTGAACAGCATCCGATCCGCCGGTTGTTTCGTGACCTCGAAGCGGCCCTGGTCCCGCTGATCGGGCCACGGCACCGCGGCTCCGGCCGTCTGGTACATCCGTCCACCGACCAGCTCGCCGGTGTGGCAGTGGACGCAGCCGAGGTCGCCGAACACGCGGAGGCCCTCGAGCTCCTCGAAGGTCAAGGCGCGCGCGTCACCGTCGAGGAAGCGGTCCCACCGGCTCGGCGTGATCAGCGTGGCCTCGAACGCGGCGATCGCCTCGGTGGCATGGTCGAAGTCGATCGCGTCGGGCTCGTCGGGAAACGCCGCCTCGAACTGCGGTGCGTAGCCGGGGATGCTCCGCAACACCCGCGTGACGTGCGCGGCCTGGCCCATGTCCATCTCCGCGTGGGCGAGCAGCGGGGCCTTGGCCTGGGCGGTCAGATCCGCCGCGCGCCCGTCCCAGAACTGCGAGATCTGACGTGCGGCGTTGAACACGGTGGGCGCGTTGCGCCGGCCGAGCCGACCGCCTACCCCGACGGACACCGCCCTGCCGTCGACGCCACCGTGGCTCAGCACGTGGCACGAGTTGCACGACACCGTGCCGTCGCGCGACAGCCGAGGATCGAAGAACAACTGCTTGCCGAGCTCGACGGCGTCGTCGGAGTCCTGGGTGCGCTGGAGTGGCTTGAAGCGCCGGAGCAAGCGAGGGTTGACCCGCGCGGTGGGCGTGGCTTCGGCGGGATGTGGGTCGAGCTCGAGGGCGGGCTCGCGAGCGGCCGCGTCGCCACACGCTGCCGTCAGGCACAGCAGGAAGACGGGACGCATACCAATTGAATCGGCCGCGCCGTCTCGACGTGAACGTCAGTGCTTTTCGTGAGATGGGACGATCACGCGGATCCGACTCGGCATCGTCCCGTCCGGAAAATTACGGACACGCGCGAGGAAGCCGCAGGTGACCTCTCCACCGCGCGCGACGAGGAGCGCGCCGCTCGTGAACTTGACGTCCTCGGCGAATAGCATCCCGGGGCGCAGGGCCGAAGGGTGGAGCTCGCGGACCTCGACGCGGTGAGCCGGGGCCGCGCGCACGGCGACCAGCGCTTCGAGGATCGTGGGGTCGTAGACCTCGCGTCCGCGCAGCGTGCCGACGGCGAGCGCGTGCTCCATGCCGTGCGTCTCGAGGGTGTCGAGCTCGATCGCGAGGTGCAGGATCGCCGCGCCGCGCAGGACCACGTCGGTGCCTGGATGCTTGTGATTCGGGCGTGCCGCGCCGGCGAGGATCGCGCGCACCTGCTCGAGTCGCGGGATGTGACCGATCAGCTGTTCGACGACCTCGGGGGCACGCGCGCACGCCGCGCGCTCCGCCTCGTCGAGCGCCGCGCCGTAGAACAGCTTCTCGGAGGTCTCGGGCGACACGCCCACGAAGCCGAGCGGCCACAGCATCGCGGCGCACTCGACCAGCCAGCGCGGCGCAAGGCCGAGCTTGTCGGCGATCTCGAGCGAGGTCTTCTTGATCCGCGTCGCGCGGCCGAACGCGATCGGGTTGACGATCGCGAGGACGTCGACGAGCGCCTTGATGCTGCCCTGGAGGGTCTCCTCGAGCAGGACCCTCTCGGCGGTGATCAGCCGGCGGTGCTCGCACGCGGCGTCGATCGCCATCGCCAGCGACGCGGGTGGACAGGGCTTGGTCAAGAACCGGAAGATCTGACCGTCGTTGACCGCGCTGATCGCGGACCTCAGATCCGCGTGGCCGGTGAGCAAGATCCGGATCGCGTCGGGGGCGACGGTGCGAACCCTCGCGAGAAATTCCGCGCCATCCATCCCGGGCATCCGCATGTCGCTGATCACGACGGCGACGTCGCGGTGACGCGCGAGCACGTCGATCCCGGCGGCCCCGCTGGTCGCGGTCTCGACCTTGAAGCGGCGCCCCAAGATCAGATCGAGACCCTCGAGCACGCCGACCTCGTCGTCGACGCAGAGGATGCGCGGGCGCTCGGCGGCGATCATGCGAGGCCTTCCGCGCGCGCACACTCGAGAGCGATCGCGCGCCACGCGGGGAGCTGATCGGCGAGGCCCGCGGTCGCGAGGAACTGCTCGTCGAGAGGTTCGCAGCCGACCAGCGCGTCGGCGGCGTGCACGATCGCGACGAGCTCGCGGTGGTCGTCGGTCATCGAGGACGGGGTGTGGTGATAGGCCACCGCCTCGAGGATCGTGAAGGGGAGCCCCCACAGGCCGAGGAGATAGCTGCCGACCTCGGCATGGGTGACTCCGATCTCGGATTCCTCGATCCTGCCGAGCGCGAGGATGAGCTTACCGATGTCGTGAACCAGCGCGGCGGTGAACGCCTCCTCGGCGAGCGCCGGTGGCGCCATGCGTTGCGCGGCGCGTGCACTCGCGATCGAGAATCGCTGGAACTCCTCGAGGGACGCACCCTCGATCCGGAGGTTCGCCGCGGCCACGAAGGTGTTCGCCGTCAGGACGAGCACCTTGAGGAGGTCGACCCCGAGCAGCCCGACCGCTTGCTGGATCGAGCGCACCTCGCGCCGCGTCCCGAAATACGACGAGCTGACGAGCTGCAACACCTTCGCGCTCATCGCCGTGTCGCTCTCGATCACCCGCGCCACATCGCTGAGCCCCTTCGTCGAGTCACCGGCGAGGATCGTGAGCTGGTGGTACGCCTCCGGGATCGAGGGCAGCTGGTCGATGCGTCCGACCACGGCCTTGACCTCGTCGCTCTCGATCCGCAGCCGCAGCGCGTGCGCGCGCTCGATCGTCGAGCGGAGCATGGCTCCGTCGCAGGGCTTGCTCAGGAACTGATGCGCGACGCTGATCGCGCGCGTCACCGCGTCGCGGTCGGCGTGACCCGAGAGCACGATGCGCGTGATGCTCGGATGCGTCGTCTTGACGCGGCCCAGGAGCTGCGCGCCGTCCATGCCCGGCATGCGCATGTCGGTGACCACGATGTCGAACGCGGACGCGGCGAGGACCTCGAGGGCTTCGCGAGCGCTCGAGGCGAACGACATGTCCCACCGCTTGCGCTCTTTCCGCAGGACGTCGGCGAGGCTGTCGAGCACGGCGGGCTCGTCGTCGACGAACAGGATCCGCGCGCGCATCATGAATGTAGCAATCGCCCGCCCTCGCCAACCATGTGCCCTAGTAGACCAGCCTCACGCAGCGTACTTGCGGAGCTTCTCGACGAGCGTGGTGCGGTTGAGGCCGAGCAGCGCCGCCGCCTCGGTCCGGTTTCCGCCGGCCTTGGACAGGGCGCGCTCGATCAGCTGCTTCTCGAGGCTCTCGAGCGCCGAGCGGAGGTCGAGCGACGACGTGTCGGCGATGGTCGACTCGGAGATCACGGGGATCGACGGCGACGAGCCCGACGCCTTGAGCGCCGGCTGCTCGCCGGTGCCGCGCGAGAACTTCGCCTTCGCGCCCGGGATCTGGAGGTCGGCATCCGACAGCTTGCTCTTGCGCGCGAGCAGGACGGCGCGCTCCATCATGTGCGAGAGCTCGCGAACGTTACCCGGCCAGTGGTAGGCGAGCAGCGCGATGCGGGCGCTCGAGTCGAGGCCTTCGATCACTCGACCGAGGCGCTCCGACGCGCGGGCGATGCAGAGCTCGGCGATCTGGATGATGTCTTCCGGGCGATCGCGCAGCGACACCAGCTCGATGGGCACCACGGCGAGGCGGAAGTAGAGGTCCGCGCGGAACTTGCCCTCGGCGACCATCTCTTCGAGGTTGCGGTGGGTGGCGGCGATGATGCGGACGTCGACGGGGACGTCGGTGTCGGAACCGACCGGGCTGACCACGCGCTCCTCGAGGACGCGGAGCAGCTTGGCCTGCGCCGACAGCGGCAGGTCGCCGATCTCGTCGAGGAAGATGGTGCCTTCGTTCGCCGTCATGAAGCGGCCCGGGCGAGCGTTCATCGCGCCGGTGAACGCGCCCTTGATGTGACCGAACAGCTCGCTCTCGAGCAGGGTCTCGGGGATCGCGGCGCAGTTGACGGGGATGAAGGGGCGGTTGCGGCGCGGCGAGGCGCGGTGTGCGGCGCGCGCGAACAGTTCCTTACCCGAGCCAGTCTCGCCGGTGATCAGGATGCTGCACGTACTCGGTGCCACCTGTCGGATGGTCTCGAGCGCGTCGATGACGCGCGGCGATTCGCCGATGATTTCAGGGGCAAACTGCGAGCGCCACGTCCCAAAATCCATCTGCATGATGTCGAGACGTTGTGCGAAGGCCGGGCCACTCGTTGCGCGTTAGCTGTCGGTTAGCTTACCGAGCTGAGTGAATGAGTTTCTCCGTGGGTAGCGTGCCCTACATGCAGGAGGCCTGAGTCGCTTCTGACTCACCCAGGGTGATCGCTGACTCATGCGAAGTCCGGAGTGCAGATTCAAAGACATGGATCGACCTGGATGGATCTTCATCGAGAGCTAGATCGATCTCCGTTTCTCGACGGCGAGATCTCTCCGAGCATGAGGTTCGCCCAACGAACAACGCGACCACGAGGCCATCGTGATCGCGTTACCCGACGGCGTTACCCGACGAGCTAGCTGCGACTCGGCAGGTGCATCGTGAAGCACGAGCCGTCGGTGTACGAGTAGTCGATCGTGCCGCCGTGCGCCTCGCAGGCGAGCCGACAGAAGTAGAGACCGAAGCCGCGCTTCCCGTTGGTGCCGCGCGCGTACTTCACGAACAGCTGCTTGCAGAGCTCGTCGGGGACCTTCGGGCCGCTGTTGAACACCGAGAGCTCGGTGATCGCGCCGTCGAGCTGCTCCGCGATCCGGCCCGACACCTTGATGATGCCGCCCTTGTCGCAATAGCGGTGCGCGTTGCCGACCAGGTTGTGGAGCACGCGTTCGATCAGCGCGCGATCGAAGTTGCCGGTCGCATCCGCATCGCAGGCGATCTCGAACTTGACGTCCTTGTTCGGTGCCGCCGCGTGGACCTCGATGACCGAGCGGATCACCGAGTTGAGGTTGACGTTCTCGCGCTGCGGCTTGCAGGCGGCGTCCTCGAAGCGTGCGATGTCGACGAAGTTCGCGACCAGCCCCGACATGCGGCGGAGGGCGTCGCCGGTGGCGCGCAGGGCGTGGAGCTCGTCGCCTTCGATCGTCAGCACCTCCTTGAGGTAGTCGATGTTGGAGACGGCCACGGCGAGACCATTGTTGAGATCGTGCGCGAGCATCGCGGAGGCCTCGGCGCCGTACGCGATCACGCGGTCGGCGCGCTCCTGGGCGAGGCGTTGCTCGACGAAGGCCTGCTGCGTCCGCGCCGCGGCGATCATCCGCCGGCGGAGCTCCGGGATCGCGGCAGGCTTGGCGAGCATGTCGTCGGCGCCGGCATCGAAGCAGGCGGACCGCGTGGCCTCGTCGTCCTGACCCGACAGCATCGTGATCCACAGCGCGGGACCATGGAGACGCTTGAGCTTCTGGACGACCTCGATCCCGGGAGTCGGCATGTTGAAGTCGACGATCGCGATGTCGGGCGGTGTCTGCTCCGCGATCGTGAGCGCGGGACCGCCATCCTCGGCGGTGAACACGTGGAAGCCGGCGCGTGACATCGCCGCCGAGATCGCGCGTCTCACACGCGCATCGTCATCGACGATCAGGATGCGAACGCCAGCGGGCGCCGTTGCGGGCGCTTCGACGGGTAGGTCTCGTGCGGACAGAGTCACGGCTTCGCGGGGGAGTGCCAGCGACATGCCAGCAGGCTCGCTTGTGTCTTCGTCAGCTTCCGCGATCTGGAGAGGCCCAAAGCGTCAAGCTCGCCGACATCGCCGGGTGAGGCCGTGTGTGATCACGGAGATCCGCCGGCACATCGCTTGCTGAGAAGCCCACTCGTATGAGCGATCAACCAGCGGAACCGAAGAAGGATGACAAGCCCAAGGGCCCGAAGGGCAGCAAGCTGCTGCCGCTGCTGGTGGTGGTGAATCTCGCCGCGACCGGCTTCACGGCCTTCAAGGTGATGACGACGGCGCCTGCCCACGCGGAGCCGCCGCCGCCGGAGCACCCGAAGCCGATCTCGAACGAGGTCGTCGGGCCGGTGATCGCGATGGACCCGTTCGTCGTCAACCTCGACGAGCCGGGTACGTCTCGCTACCTCAAGCTCACCATCCAGCTCGAGCTGATCTCGCCGGAGGCCGAGGCGGTGATCACCAAGAACAAGCAGCTGATCCGCGACGGCGTGCTCAGCCACCTCTCCGGTCTCAAGCACGCGGACACGCTCGGCGCTCCCGCGAAGGAGAAGCTGCGCACCGCGATCATGGAGAAGATCGAGAAGTTCGTCGGCCCCAATCAGGTGCGCCGGATGTTCTTCCAGGAGTTCGTCGTCCAATGAGTCATCCGTATACGATCGGCAGGCCCATCGGGCCGGGGTACGCCCCGTTCGTGATCGCGGAGCTGTCCGCCAATCACCTCGGCAGCCTCCAGCGCGCCCTCGCGATCGTCGACGCCGCGGCCGATGCCGGCGCGGATGCGATCAAGCTCCAGACGTTCACGCCCGCGTCGATGACCCTCGACGCGCACGGCAAGGGCTTCGACATCGACGACGGTCCGTGGAAGGGCCGCTCGCTGTGGGAGCTGTACGACGAGGCGCACACGCCGTGGGAGTGGCACGAGGTGCTGTTCGCGCACGGCCAGAGCCGCGGGCTCGTCGTGTTCTCGACCCCATTCGACGCGATCGCGGTGGAGCGCCTCGACCGCCTCGGCGCACCGTGCTTCAAGATCGCGTCGTTCGAGGTCGGCGATCTCGAGCTCGTCGCGTGTGCGGCGCGCACCAACAAGCCGCTGATCATGTCGACCGGCATGGCCTCGGACGCCGAGGTCGCGGAAGCGGTCGAGGTCGCCCGCACCAACGGCAACGGCGGCGTCGCGATCCTCCATTGCGTGTCGGGCTATCCGACGCCGATCGAGCAGACCAACCTGAAGCGCCTCGACGCGCTCACGCAGTTCGCCGACATCGTCGGCATCTCCGATCACTCGCCCGGCGCGCTGGTGCCGATCGCCGCCGTCGCGCGTGGCGCCTGCCTGATCGAGAAGCACCTGACGCTCAAGCGCAGCGACGGTGGTCCGGATGCCGGGTTCTCGCTCGAGCCGGCCGAGCTGGTCGAGGTCGTCACCGGCGCGAAGCTCGCGTGGCAGGCCCTCGGCGACGGCAGCACGAAGCGCCCGGCGGTGGAGTCCACCTCGCGCGCGTTCCGTCGCTCGCTGTACGCCGTCAACGATATTGCGCCGGGGGAACCGCTGACGCGCGACAACGTGCGTTCGATCCGTCCTGGGTTCGGGCTCGCACCACGCGAGCTGCCTGCGGTCCTCGGCAAGTCTGCGAAGGTCGCGATCGCGCGCGGGACGCCGCTCGCCTGGGAGCTGATCGCATGATCACGCTACGCGCCGCACGGTTCGTCGACTGTCTCGACGTCTATCGCTGGAACTTCGCCCCCGACGTGCGGGCGCAGTCCACCACGCAGCTCGCGGTCTCGCTGTGCGACCACTCGAAATGGTTCAGCAGGCGACTGCGCTCGACCGATCCGATCTGGATCGTGCAGGAGAACTTTCACCCGATCGGCGTGGTGCGCCTGGATCGGACCGGCGACACCGCCCGGATCTCGATCTCGCTCGCCCCCGAGGCGCGCGGTCGCAACATCGGTCGCAAGGCGATCGAGCTCGCGTGCCGTGCGAGCGGCTACGCGGTGATCGCCGAGGTCGCGGTCACCAACACCGCCAGCCAGAAGTGCTTCGAAGCCTGTGGCTTCACCCTCGCGGATCGCTCGGCGGACCGCGTCACCTACCGATGGAGTGTGTGATGGAGACCAGTCAGCTCGCGTTGTGGCGCTCGGAGTTCGGGCGCTCGTATACGGACCGCAATGACCGCGAGAAGCCGGAGCGCGTCGAGTCGTGGCGCCGCGTCCTCGACGGGATCAGCGTCAACCGCGTCCTCGAGGTCGGCTGCAATGTCGGCTGGAACCTCGAGTACCTGCGTCGCCTGGCGGTCCCGGAGCTCTACGGCATCGAGCCGCAGCCGTACGCGGTCGAGCGTGCACGCTGGCGTGGTCCCGCGTTCGGCGTGCTGCAGGGCACCGCGTTCGACCTGCCGTTCAAGACCGGCTGGTTCGACCTCGCATTCACCAGCGGCGTGCTGATCCACATCGCGCCCGAGAGCATCGACGCCGCGCTCGACGAGATCTATCGTGTCTCCGGTCGCTACATCGTCGCGATCGAGTACGACGCGTCGACCGAGCAGGAGATCAGCTATCGCGGCCACGCCGGCGCGCTGTGGAAGCGCGATCACGGCAAGCTGTGGCAGGAGCGCTATCCCGATCTCAAGGAAGTTCGTCGCATCGAGCTCGAGGAAGAGCACGGCTACGACGACTGCACCGCGCACCTGTTCGAGAAGCAGGTCTGAGATGAGCGTCGTCGCGATCGTCCAGGCGCGGATGGGCTCGAGCCGGTTGCCGGGCAAGGTCCTCGAGGACATCGCCGGCGACACCATGCTCGGACAGGTGGTGGCGAGGGTGCGGGCCGCGCGCACGATCGACGAGGTCGTGATCGCGACGTCGACCGACCCGGGGGACGACCAGATCGTCCACGAGGCCGACCGCCTCGGCACCGGCGTGTTCCGCGGCAGCGAGACCGACGTGCTGTCGCGCTACCTCGGTGCGGCCCGGCAGTACGGTGCGAGCGTGATCGTGCGGGTGACGTCGGACTGCCCGCTACTCGAGCCGAGCGTGATCGACCACGTGGTCGAGTCGCTGCGCTGGGACGTCGACTATGCGTCGAACACCCACCAACGAACGTTCCCGCGCGGCCTCGATGTCGAGGCGCTGTTCCGCGAGACCCTCGAGCGGATCGCCTCCAAGGCGACCTCGCCGCAGGCTCGCGAGCACGTCACGGCTTACATCATCGAGCAACCGGCCGAGTTCCGTATTCGACACGTCGTCGACTCGGTCGACCACTCGGATCTGCGATGGACCGTAGACACCCCCGAAGATCTCGAGCTGGTGCGTCAGATCTACGCGTTGTCGTCGCAGCGACTCCCCTACCACCGGCTCGTCGAGCTGGTTCGCACGCGGCCTGACCTCGCGGCGATCAACGCACACGTGGAGCAGAAGATCGTGCAGAAGCAAGTCCATGTCCGCTGAGTTACTCGGAGCCTGGCAGGCGTCCTTGATGGAGCTCGGCGATCTCGGCGCGGTCCTCCGCGCGGCGATCGAGGGCGACAACGCGATCGGTGCGATCGCCACGATGTACGAGATGCGTCGCGTGCGCTCGGCGCTGGCTCGCGTCGAAGCCCGCGAGGCGATCGTCGGTACCCGCGCAGAAGCCGTCGCGATCGGCGAGGTCGCGATGCTCGTCAGCGAGGCGCAGCGCGCCCAGAGCACGATGCAGCAATGGCTGAGCCGGCCGCTCCCCGGCGACGCCGCGCTGCTGCGCACGCCGCTCGGCACCGCCGCCCTCGCGGACGCGATCCTCCCCGAGGTCTGGGATCCCGAGAGCGACCTGGTGGTGCTCGTGGGGCCCGGCCTCGGCGGCGTCGCGCAGATCCTCTCCGATCTCGGTCAGAAGCGGATCGTCACGCTGGATGGCGAGGGCGTCGGCGACGTCCTCCACACCCAATCGATCGAGGAGCTGTCGGCGACGATCCGCACGCTGGTGCCGAACCCGCCGCTGCAATTCACGCTCAAGGCCGCGCTGTCGGCCGACCCCGAGCGCGTCGAGGCGGCCGCCGATGCCGCGCGCGACGTGCTCGGCGATCTCCGGATCCACCGCAACACGATCCGCGCCTTCTCGCAGACCTGGGTCGAGCAGGGCCTGTCCAACCTCCCCGCGATCGGTAAGTGGCCCTCGGTGGTCGCGATCGGTGATGCCTTCGCCGGCAAGCCGATGGTGATCGTTGCCCCCGGCCCGTCGCTCGCCGTCAACGCCGGGCTGCTGCGCTCGCTGCAGGGCAAGGCGATCATCACCTGCTTCTCGCACTCGCTGAAGCCGGTGCTCGCCGCGGGCGTCACGCCGGACTTCGTCGTCACCGTCGATCCGCAGGACGTGCGCTATCACTTCGCCGGATGCGATCTGTCGCAGACCTGCCTGGTCAACGCCGCGACGGTGCACCCGTCGCTGTTCGAGCTCCCCGCGAAGCGCTTCCTCACGCTGTCCGCGAACTGCGCGATCGACGACTGGATCTTCGACGCGCTCGGCGAGGATGCCCTGGTCCCGGGCGGTGGCTCGGTCGCGACCAGCGCGTTCTCCCTCGCGCTGCGCTGGAAGTGCGATCCGATCATCTTCGTGGGCCTCGACCTGTCGTTCCCCAATGGCCAGTACTACGTGTCGACGTCGTCGGACGGCAACGCGCGCGCGAAGGTCGTCGATGGTGTGATGCGCGTCGAGGGCTGGAGCGCCGGCTTCGCCGCGATGAAGACCGAGAACCAGCGCGGAGGCTCTCCCGCCGAGCGCGTGGTCGAGCTGCCGGGATGGCATGGCGGCACGGTGCCGTCGAGCCACATGTTCGGGTTGTTTCACCGCTGGTTCGTCGAGCGCGTGAAGCACGTCGGCGATACACGGGTGCTCAACTGCACCGAGGGCGGCGCGGCGATCGAGGGCATGGAGCACCTCCCGCTGCGCGAGGTCGGCTTGACCGACGAGCTCGATGTCGGCGCGATGCTCGATCAGATCATCCATCCCGATGATCTGGTCCGGGTCGCGATGCTCTCCGAGCACCTCGACCACTACGGCAACGGCATGCGCCGCGCGCGCAGCCTCGCCGGTCGCGCGCGGAAGCTGATCGATGCGGGCGACACCGGGCCGGCGCTCGAGCGCGTCGAGCGGATCCTCTCGGCCTCGATGAGGCCGCTGCAGTTCGTCTCGCTGCTCGCGCAGCGCGAGGTCGACCGCGCCTTCGATATCGCACGCCGCTCGGGATCCACCGACGACTACCTCGTCGCGTCGCGCCGCTTGCTCGACGCGCTGTTCGAGGCGATCGGCACGCTGGAGCCGGCGATGAGACGTGCCCGAGCCCGCCTCGGAGAGGTTGGATGAGCCGCGAGCTCGTCCTCGGAATCGACTTCGGGTCGAGCTCGACGATCGGTGGGGTCCTGATCAACGATCAGGTGCAGCTCGTTCATGAACAGAACGACCCGGTGATTCCGTCCGTGGTCTACATCCCCGATCGCGGGCTCCCCGAGGTCGGGCGCAAGGCCGTCGCGCGCCAGCTCACCGAGCCCGGTCGCGTCGTGCGGTCGATCAAGCGCGTGATCGGTCTCGATCCGGACTCCGAGCTCGCGCGCCACTACGCGTCGACGGTTCCGTACAAGGTCGAGCGCGTCAACAATCGGATGACGCTCAAGCTGTCGTCGGGCGAGGTCGTCCCCGAGCAGATCGCCGGCTGGATCCTCGAGCGGATGCGATCGCTCGCCGAGGCGCGGTTCGGTGCGAAGGTGAAGCGCATCGTGCTGACGATGTCCGCCGCCGCACCGCCGGGCTATCGCGAAGCCGCGATCCGGGCGGCACGCGTCGCCCAGCTCGAGATCGCCGAGTTCGTCGCCGAGCCGATCGCCGGCACGCTCGCCCTCGATCTGCATCGCACGCCCGGCAACCGCAAGATCGTCGTCTGCGACTTCGGCGGTGGCACGTTCGACGTCTCCGCGGTCGTCCAGCGCAACATGGCGTTCACGCCGGTGGCGACGCATGGCGATCACTACCTCGGCGGCGACGACCTCGATCACGCGCTCGCCGAGGCGATCGCCGGCACGGTGTTCCGCACCGCGCGCTACGACATGCACAAGGATCTGGTGCGCTGGAACGAGCTGCTGTTGCGGTGCGAGCTGTCGAAGCGCGCGCTCTCCGGGAAGAACGAGGTCCCGTTCGCGATGCGCGAGGCGTATCGGATGGGCGGGCAGGCCAAGGACCTCCAGCTGACGCTCGACCGGACGTGGGTGCGCGCGATCTGGACGGGGCTGTTCGAGCGCGTGTGTCGGGTCGTCGAGGAGCTGCTGCGCCGCGCCGGGTGGACCGCCAACTCGGTCGATCACGTCGGGTTGATCGGCGGCACCTCGCTGGTGCCGATGTTCCGCGACGTGCTCGCGACCGTGTTCCCGCCGGCCAAGCTCGTGCTCGCCGATGCCCCCGAGCTGGCTGTCGCACAAGGAGCCACCTTGCTCACCGCGCGTCATCGCCGCGAGGGCACCAGTGGCTCGATTCCCGTCCTGCTCGACGACGTCGCGTGACTGTCGTCGGGACTGACGATCGCCAGGGAAGACACGCTCGCAACTGGGCGGATCTGCTGGGGCCGAGCTGGCGCACGCCTCGCAGCACACCGCTGCGATGTCACTCTCCAGCTACGGCCGTCAGACGATCGACGACGCGGACTGCGCCGCGGTCCTCGAAGCGCTGCGTGCCCCGCAGCTGACCTGCGGACCTCTGGTCGCCCGGTTCGAGCAAGCCCTCGCGACCTGGCTCGGCGCCGAGCACGCGAGCGTGTGCTCGAACGGTACCGCCGCGCTGCACCTCGCCTACGCCGCGCTCGGCATCGGCGAAGGCGACGAGATCATCACCACTCCGATCACGTTCTCGGCGACCGCCGCCGCCGCCTACTACGTCGGCGCGACGGTCCGGATCGCGGACGTCGACCCGCACACCGGCAACCTCGACCCCGCGTCGGTCGAGGCGCTGATCGGCCCGCGCACGCGCGCCATCGTGCCCGTGCACCTCGGCGGTCTGCCCGTGGACCTGGATCCGATCTGGGCGCTCGCCGCGAAGCACGGTCTCCGCGTCATCGAGGACGCGTGTCACGCCCTCGGCGCCACCTACGGCGGTCGCAAGGTGGGCTCGCTGCAGTCCGACGCGACCGTGTTCAGCTTCCATCCCGTCAAGCACATCACCACCGGTGAAGGCGGCGCGGTGATCGTTCGCGAGGCGCGGCACAAGGCGCGCATCGATCGGCTCCGCCACCACGGCGTCGAGCGCGAGCCCTCTCGCCTCCAGACTCCGGCCGCCGGCGCGTGGTCGTACGAGGTCCAGGAGCTCGGCTGGAACTACCGGCTGCCCGACTTCGCGTGCGCGCTCGGGATCACCCAGCTCGCGAAGCTCGACAGCTTCCTCGTGCGTCGTCGCCAGCTCGCGGCGCGGTATCGCGAGCTGATCGCGAAGGCGTTCGCCACCGGCGTGCAATCGCCCGTCGAGCTCGCGGATCGCGAGTCCGCCTACCACCTGTTCGCCGTCGCGATCGACTTCGCGAAGTTCGGCACGACCCGCGCGAAGGTCGTCCAGCACCTGTCCGCGGCCGGCATCGGCACGCAGGTCCACTACATCCCGCTGCTTCACCACCCGCTCCATGCGAGCCGCTGCCCCGTCGATCTCGCGCGGCCGCACCACGGCGCGGACAGCTACTACGCCAGGACCCTCTCGCTTCCCCTGCACCAAGCCCTCGAGCTCGCCGACATCGATGTCGTCGTCGCCGAACTGCACCGCGCTCTCGTTGGAGGTCTTCGATGAAGTCTCTGTCTCAGGTTGCGAACACCAGCTGTCTCGACGGCCGCACCATCCTCATCACCGGCGGCACCGGCTCGTTCGGCAAGGCCTTCGTGCTGCGCGCGCTGAAGTCGAAGGCGAAGAAGATCATCGTGTTCTCGCGCGACGAGCAGAAGCACTATCAGATGGATCGCGAGATCAAGGATCGCCGGCTGCGCTTCTTCGTCGGCGATATCCGCGATCGCGATCGCCTGAACACCGCGCTGCGCGACGTCAACATCGTGATCCACGCGGCCGCGATGAAGCACGTGCCGATCTGCGAGTACAACCCGATCGAGGCGGTGCAGACCAACGTCAACGGCGCGCGCAACCTGATCGAGGCGGCGATGGCCAACAACGTCGAGAAGGTGCTCGCCCTGTCGACCGACAAGGCGGTGTCGCCGGCCAACCTCTACGGTGCGACCAAGCTGTGCATGGAGAAGCTCCTCACCGCCGCCAACGCCTACGCGGGCGACCGGTGGACGCGGTTCTCGATCGTTCGCTACGGCAACGTGATGGGCTCCGCCGGCAGCGTGATCCCGCTGTTCCGCTCGCAGCAGAAGGGCGGCAAGCTGACGATCACCGACAGCCGGATGACGCGGTTCTGGATCGAGATGGACGACGCGGTGAACCTCGTGCTGCGCGGCCTCGAGCTGATGTCGGGCGGCGAGATCTTCATCCCGAAGCTGCCGACCTCGGACATCGAGACGCTCGCGGAGGCGGTCGCTCCCGGCGTCCCCCGCAGCACGATCGGCATCCGCCCCGGCGAGAAGCTGCACGAGACGCTGATCTCGGTAGAGGAAGCGCGCCGCACCTCGGATCTCGACGACGTCCTCGTGATCTGGCCCGAGTTCCAGTTCCACTCGACGCTCAGCGGGTTCCGCCCCGGGCGGCCCGTCCCCGAAGACTTCGTGTACTCGAGCGACAGCGCCGAGCCGCGCCTGGACCTCGCGGCCACCCGCACGATGGTCGAGCGAGTCGCCTAGTCATGCCGCGCTCGCGGATCCTGTTCCGCGCCGATGCATCTCACGAGCTCGGATTCGGTCATGTCGCACGGCTGTGTGCGCTGATCGAGGAGGCCGAGGCGCAGGGGCACGAGGCGATCGCGATGTTCGGCGGCGATCTGCCGGCGATTCGCGCCTGGGCTGTAGATCGGAAGCTTTCGGTCGACCTCCGTGAGTGGGCTCCAACTGCCGTGGTCAACGCCGTCGATCATCCGCGCGTTCGTGCGCTCGTCATCGACGGGCCGGACCTCGCACGCCAGCTGGTTCCCAAGCTCCCCGCGCACCTACACACGATGCTGCTCGACGACATGGGAAGGGTGCCGCTGGCCTGCGGTGCCGTGGTCAATCAGAACGTCCACGCCGCCACGCTCGCGGCGTCGTACCCCAACGCCCAGCGCCGCCTGCTCGGTCGCCGCTACATGATGCTACGGAGGGACATCCGCAAGCACACCCGCGGCGCGTGTCGCCCGATGCGCTCCGCTCGCCTCCGGCTGGTGATCACCTTCGGCGGCAGCGATCCGGTCAACGCGACCGCGCGCACCCTCCGCCTGCTACCCGCCGAGCGCCCACTCGACGTCGTCGTGATCGCGGGCCCGGGCTATCGCGGGGACGACGAGCTGCGCACCTCGATCTACATCGCCGCCCTGCAGGGTCACCTGGTCGACGTGCAGCGCGCACCCGATGATCCCGGCGGCCTGTTCGTCAGCGCCGATGCCGCGATCTGCTCCGCCGGCGGCACGCTCGGCGAGCTCGCCTTCCTCGGCTGCCCCGCCCTCGCGTACGCGATCGTGCGCGATCAGATCGCACCCGCACGCCATCAGGTCCACGAGGGCCTGATCGCGGCCGGCCGCTCGTGGGCCGACACCGATGACGCCACGCTCCGAGAAGACATTCACGGCTTCGTCGTCGACGACGCAGGCCGCGCCGCGATTCGCAAGCTCGCCTTGGCCACCGCCGACGCCGACGGGGCCCGCCGCATCATCGAGGAAGGACTAGCCGCATGAGTGGATCCCGCGTCACCCAGACCATCAAAGCCGTGTTTGGACGCACCCAGAACGTCGAGACGGTGCCGGCTCCCAAGCCGGTGCCGTCGCAGACTCAGAGCCTGCGCGCGCTCGTGCAGGCGTTCGAGACGCCGCCTCCGCCGGAGCCGCCGGCGCCGCTGACGTTGATGGACATCATCAAGGAGGTCGAGGCGGGCGGGGTCGAGCC
>Ga0075163_10004228_pt1 | contig 19269 bp, 15 predicted proteins | sample JI1023141ADNA_FD_71478 | JGI IMG/M metagenome (GOLD analysis project Ga0075163, IMG submission 71478) | Wastewater effluent complex algal communities from Wisconsin, to seasonally profile nutrient transformation and Carbon sequestration -... | ecosystem: Engineered > WWTP > Effluent > Algae...
GCAGCTTTGGACGACGGCTCGCTCACTCGTCGCTGCTGTAGATCACCCGCGTCTGGAAGCGCGGGGCGCTCGGCGGCACCGTGGCCGTCGCGGCCTCGCCCGCGGGCTTCTTGGCGTCGGCGAGCAGGCCGGTGTCGCCGGCCTTCTCTTCCTCGGAGATCAAGTACCAGGTGCCGCTCACGTCCTTCCAGTTCTGGAGGACGGCGGTGGTGAGCACGGTGGACTGATCGGGCTTCTGCCAGGAGATGTTCACCATCACCTCGGCCTCGCTGCTCTTCTTCAGGTTCATCCCCGCCATCTCGAGATCGACGATGCGCACGTTGCGGCCCCAGCCCGCGTGCGCCTTGCCCCAGATCTCGCGCTCCTTCGGGCCCACGTGCTCGAGGGCGATGTCCATCCGGCCGAAGCGCGTGGCGTTGTTGAGCTCGTTCGCGGACTCCGAGAGGCGCGGGCCCGGGGCGACCGGCGAGAAGCAGGCGGAGAGCGCCAGCGAGGCGAGGGCGAGGAGGGCGATCCGCGGAGCGTGCTTCATGAGGGTCACCGCTAGCCAAGCGAGGGGCGTGGGCCAAGTTTTTCGTGGAGCGTTCAGAAGGCGCCCGAGGCCACGAAGTAGGGCTGGCCGTGCGGGTGGGCCTCGGGGCTGAAGCCGTAAGCGTAGCCGATGCGGAACTGGGTGTTGAGCACGTACGCGAGCGTGGTGCCGAGCCAGATCTCCGCGCCGATCGAGGTGTGCAGCTGCGGCGAGTAGATGAGCTCTCCGCTGCGGAAGAAGGCGAGCTTCTTGAAGTTGAACTCGTCGAAGGCGCCGCCCCAATCGCAGAAGAGGCTTCCGTCGATGCGGCGGAGGTAGAAGGGCAAGGTGGAGATGCCGCGATCGATCTTGAGGAGCGGGGCGCGGTACTCGATGTTCTGGAGGAAGTAGCCCGACCCCGAGTAGGCGCGCGCCGGGTAGCCGCGGAGGACGAAGGCGCCGTTGAAGACGCCGGAGATCACCGTGCTCGGCAAGGCGTTGTTGTCGAGGTCGTAGCCGCCGACGGTGTACGCGCCGTAGCGCGGGTAGCTGCCCGCAGAGACGGCCGCGGCGGCGCGGAGGGCGAGGGTGTGATGGCCGGGCCAGGGCATGGGGATGTAGCCGTAGATCGAGCTGGAGACGGCGCGCGCGGTGTAGGTCGAGCCGACGTAGGGGCCGCCGTAGTCGAGGCCGATCTGGAAGGTGACGCCGCGCGCGGGGCCCGCGGCCTCGATGCTGCCCTCGACGGTGGAGAAGGAGTAGCCGAGGTGGGCGATGTTGATGTTGCCGGACGGCGGATCCGTCGGCACCGTGGAGTACGGGTCGACGCCTCTGCCGAAGGGGAGCGCACCGCTGAAGTGCGCGGCGCTGAACGACAAACCCAGGCTGTGCGAGGCGAAGTCTTCGTAGAGCGTGTACGAGACGGAGCTGGTGACGGCGTCGTTGGTCTCGTCGAAGGGGACCGTGCGATCGTTGAGCCGGTAGCCGCTGCGCGGGACGACGCTGTGCGAGTAGCGCACGCCCACGTTGAAGGGGAGGCGGTTGTACGCGTACGAGATCGCGACCGAGGGCTGCGGGGCTTTGGGATCGAGGGTGAGCGTTGCGTCGAGGTTGTGGAGACCGACGATGTCCGAGGTGCTGATGCTCACCGTCACCGCGTTGTCGCTGTAGCTGCCGGGCTTGTAGTCGAGCGTGTAGGTGCGAGGCAGGAAGGTGGTGAGCGGGTTGTAGCGCGCGCGCTTCATGGCCACCTGCGCGGGCTCGGTGGGCGGGTCGGGGCGATCGATCGGCGCGGGGAGCGCGTCGAGGAAGCGCGCGCGATCGAGGGGCATGGTGAAGAGGTCGTGGCCGTAGGAGGTGTAGCCGACGTAGACGAGGGTCTTGCCGTCGGCGCTCACCGCGGGCTGCACCGCGCCGGTCTTGACGTTGGTGACCTGCGCGAGCGATCGCTTGCCGAGATCGTAGGCGTAGATGTTGAAAATACCCGTGCGATCCGAGGCGAAATAGAGCGTCTTGCCGTCGGGGGACCAGACCGGGTTGAGGTCCATCGCGCGGTCGTGGGCGAGCTCGCGGAAGGCGCCGGTGGCCACGTCGACGAGGCGCAGGTCGCGGTAGCCTCCGGCGGTCCAGGCGCTGTAGGCGACGGTCTTGCCATCAGGAGAGAAGCGCGGGGTGTAGGCTTGCTCGAAGCGCGCGGAGGGGACGAGATCGCGGTGGCGCTCGACGCCGCCGTCCTGCGCGAGATTGGCGATCTCCAGGTAGCTCGTGCCCCGGGTGTTGACGGTGAAGACGATCGATTTCCCGTCGGGGCTCACGTCGGCGTATTGCGCGCGCTGGCCGCGGGTGAGCTGGCGACGCGCTGGCTCGCTGCCGGTGGGGGCGCGCTCTCCGCGGGGGAGGCGGAAGAGATCGTCGCGATCGTAGAGGTTTCTGAAGGTCGAGATGCTGTGGAAGACGAGGTCGCCCTCGGGCGTGAAGGCGGCGCTGGAGCTGCCTCGGGTGCGGGCGATCAGCGTCTCGTTGCGCGCGCCCTTCGCGGGGGCGTCGAGCGGGAGGCGCCACAGGCCGGTGCGCTCGGCGGCGTCGTCGCGGAAGTAGACGAGCTCTTCGGCCTTGCCTTCACGCGCGATCGCAGGGAGGAAGCGCGGGTAGTACACGGTGCGGCCGTGCGTGGTGAGGCGCGTGCCCTCGCGCAGGCCGCGCTTCTCGACGGCGCGGATCTGCTCGGCGTAGAGGCGGCGGATGTAGTCCTTGAAGCCCTCGTAGAGCTCCTCGTAGGTCTTGCCGGTGGCGCGGCGGATGCTGCGGTTGATGCCGAGCGGGACGAGGGTGCTGCCGTAGTCGGCGACGACGGCGCGCATGGTGTTGGCGCCGTAGACGTCGGTGATCCAGCGGAGGAAGCGCGATCCGTAGATGTACCAGAGGTTGCCGCCCGGGAAGCGGAAGGGGTTGGACGAGAACTGATCGAGGCCGGCGATGCGGTCGTCGAGCACGTCGGCGCGGAGGTACATGTCCCAGAGGCTCGATCGGATGCGCCCGCCGCTGGTGTGCTCGGACTCGAGCATCGTGGCCAGGCCTTCGAGCAGCCAGCGGGGCTGGGCCTGGTTGGGCGCGTAGATCTTGCCGAGCACGACGTTGACGATCGCCGGCACGCCGGAGATGTTGTCGGTGTGCGCGATGTGCGCGTACTCGTGGGTGAGCAGCGACAGATACCAGTCGTCGTGGTCGCCGAGCGCGGAGAGGTCGTCCGGCGCGGTCGCGTAGAGGCGGATGGTGTTGTAGGGCAGCGCGGTGGCCGAGCCGTTGGCCGAGTCGGTGTCGTCGGTGATGGCGATCTCGGTGAAGGTCTTCGCGCGATAGCCGAGGGCGGGGCTGATCCGCTCGTGGATGCCCTCGGCGAGCGCGGCGACGCGGCGGGCCACGGGCTCGAGCGCGGCGGGGTAGGTGACGCGGAAGTGACTCGTTTCCAGCGTCCAGTAGTCGAGCTCTGGATCGGTCGCGGCCGAGGCGCGCCCCTCGCCGAGGAGCGCGAGCAGCGCGGCGACCGCGAGGCCCACGGCAGCCCTCCACTTGTTGGTGCGGGACCGGCGCCCGGCGGGGCGGGCGTCCTTCGACGAGGCGATCACGGATGGATCACAGGTCGTCGTAGAACATGGGCTCGCGGTTGCGCGTGTAGCGATAGACCAGCTGGCGGCCTTCGGGGGTGATCTGGGTGAAGCGGGCGCCGAAGCCGGGATCGGTGTCGCCGCCGCGGCCCTCGCGCGTCCACTGCACCACCGCGGTGGCGGTGAACTCGTAGTCGCCGGGGAGGAGCACGCGGAGGTTCACGGCGGTGCCGATCTTGGGGATCTTGTAGGTCGCCGCGAAGATGCCGCCGTGCTCGATGACGTCGTTGCCGCCGAGGCCCTTGTAGAAATTCGAGGCGCTGTGGATGCCCATCTCCACGTCGATGAGCGGAGAGTTGGGCACCGCCCGCTGCGCGGAGCCGGCCACCACCGCCGACGGCTGCGCGCGCGCCGGCTCGGGCGCGCGCCGCACCGGCGCAGGCTGCGCTTGCGGGGGCGGCGCGTAGGGCTGCTGTGCGGGCGCGGGCTGCGCATAGTGCGGGTGCTGCGCGGGCGCGGGCTGCACATGAGGCTGCTGGGAGACGACCGGCTGCGCCGCGTAGGCCTGGGGTGACGCGGGCTGGGTGGTGGTGCTGGGGTTGCCCTGAGGGAGCGGTTGCGTCGGCGGAATCGCCGAGGGAGCGAGCGGCTCCGTGGTGTATCCCCACGGCTGCTCGGACGAGGGCTGGGGCTGCTGCTGAAAGGACGGCGCCGCTTGCCGCGCGGCGTGGATCGGCAGGGTTCCCCCGCGCACCAGCGGGATCGGCGCGTCGGGCTGCGCGGGCAACGCGACGGGCGCAGGCGCCATGGCGACGGGCGCAGGCGCCACCACGACGGGCGCAGGCGCCACCACGACGGGCGCAGGAGCCGCGGCCGGCGGCGTGTAGCGGGCGAGCGCGTGCACCTTGCTCAACGACGCGGCCACCGCCTCCAGGACCTGATCGACGGCGGGGTGGTCGTCGCTCACCGCCTGCACCTTGGCCATCGCCACGCGCACGTTGGCGAGCACCAGATCGCGCCCTTCGAGGCTCTCGCCGTTGGTCCGCTGGATCCGGTGGAGCACGCTCATCGCCTCGGCGATCGGCTCGGCGACGTCCATCAGGTCGTCCGGGATCTTGGTGTCCGACTGAAGCGCCTTGAGCGCGCCGGCGAGGTGTTCGCGTGCGGCCTTGGCGAGCGTTACGGCTTCCGACATCGAAATCGACCTCCGGGGGCACCCAGGGACAGGGATCGCCGCTCCCGCCGACGAGGTCTCGCCGACGCGGAGAGCGCGCTCAGCCTATCACCAAGGGCGAGGGAGGGAGGAAGAGGGCCGCCAGCTCTTTTGCATCGGCGGATACCCCCTCGATTTCCCCCGCGAGGAGGGTCACCGCTCCATCTCCGGTGCGTACCAGGGCGAGCCCTCCCTCGCGCACGCCCTCGCCCGGCGCGAGGGCCGCGGGATAGCGCGGCGCCGCCTCGGCCCGGGTCACGACCACCACCTGCCCGGCGACCTCCGTCCACGCACCGGGCGAAGGCGCGAGCGCGCGCACCTGGCGGAGCACCCGCTCGGTGTCCCACGACCAGCGGATCGCTGCGGCCTCGTCGTCGGGGATCGGCGCGGCGGTGGCGAGCGCTGGATCCTGTGGCACACCGTTGACGCGCTCGCCCCGCGCGAAGCGGGCGACGGTGGCGCGCAGCGCGCGGAGCGACGGCCGATCGAGCGCGCGCGCCAGATCCCACGCGGTCCAGCGCGGATCGATGGCGAGCCTCTCCTGGGCGAGCACCTCGCCGGTGTCGTACTCGGCCTCGATGCGATGGACGCTCACGCCCGTCTCGCGGTCGCCCGAGGCGATGGCCCAGTAGGTCGGGTCCGGCCCCCGGTGACGAGGGAGCAGCGAGGGGTGCGCGCCGATGCCCCCGAGGCGCGCCTCCTTCACGAGCGTCATGGGGAGGCGGGTGGTCCAGAACCAGCTCACCAGCAGATCCGGGGCGAGGGCGCGCAGGCGATCGCGGAGGGCCGGGTCGCCCACCTTGGGCTTGATGACGAGCCGATCGCCGAAGACGCGGCGCGCTCGGCGAAGACCTACGGTGTCGGTGCGGCTCAGCGCGGCGAGGACGAGCTCGTGGCCGTCACGCTCCAGAAGGAGAGCGGCGAGGGGGAGGCCGAAGAAGGCGATGCGCAGGGCCACGGGCGCGGGGACATAGCACGCGGGCGCGGGCGCCTCGATCGCGGCGCCGCGGACGGGTGGGGCAGAAAAGTTTCCCGGCCAGGGCCAGGCTGGTACGTGGAGTACCGATGTCGGCGACCTCCCCCCAGCAAGGTTCCTTTCGACCCGCGCTTCGCCAGGGGCACCGCTACGACGCCTCGGCGGCGAGGCGCCCCATCCTCGTCTTCGAGGAGGTCTACAAGAGCTACCGCCCCGACCAGCCCGTGCTCCGCGGCATGGCCCTCACCATCGAGCGCGGCGAGTTCGTCTTCATCACCGGCCCCTCCGGCGCGGGCAAGAGCACCCTCCTCCGCCTCGTGCACCGCACCGAGCGCGTCGACGACGGGCGCATCCTCTTCCTCGGCCGCGACGTGGCCCGCCTGACCGACGACTCCATCCCCGCGCTCCGCCGGAACATCGGCGTGGTCTTCCAGGACTTCAAGCTGGTCCCCTCGTGGACGGTGTTCGACAACGTTGCCATCACCCTCGAGGTGCTCGGCCTGCCGTCGCGCCTGGTGCGCACGCGCGTGGGCGAGGCGCTCGAGCGCGTGGGCCTCGCGGGCCGCGGCAACGACCCGGCGCGGGTGCTCTCCGGCGGCGAGCAGCAGCGCGTGTCGATCGCCCGGGCCATCGTCGGCGAGCCGGCGCTGATCCTCGCCGACGAGCCCACGGGCAACCTCGATCCGCAGCTGGCCATCGACATCCTCGGCCTGTTCGAGGACATCCACGAGACGGGGACCACGGTGCTCTTCGCCACCCACGATCGGACCTTGCTCGACGTGCGGCCGCGGCGGGTGGTGGTGCTCGACGACGGCAAGGCGACGGACGTGCCGCAGGGCCTCGGGGCCCCGGAAGAGCTGGAAGACGAGGCCGACAGCGGCGTGCGCCTCTCGGCGTAGGAGCGGAGGATCGATGCTGGGCGGAGAGAGCGGGGCGAGGCGTGTGCGGACGTGGCGAGCAGGGCGTAGCGATCTACGCCTCCATTTGCAGTCGGTGTTCTCCCTGTCGGTGGCCTTCGTCTGCCTGGCGGCCTCGCTGCTCGTGGTGAGCAACATCGAGGCGGTGCGCGATCGCTGGTCGCGCGCCGGCCGAGCGACGATCTACCTGCGCGACGGGGCGAGCGACGCGGAGATCGCCACGCTGTCGAGCGCCTTGCAAGGCACGCCGGGCGTGACGCGGGTCCACGTGATCAGCAGCGCCGAGGCCCGCCGCGAGGTGGTCACCGACGAGCAGGACAAGACCCTCGCCGCGCTCCCGCCGAGCGCCTTCCCTGCCTCGATCGAGGTGGGCTTCAGCGACGAGGTGAGCGACGGCGACCTCGGATCGATGGCCCTCAAGCTGCGCGCCCTGCCCGCGGTCGAGACGGTGGAGACCTACCAGCGCTGGACGGAGAAGCTCTCGGCGCTGCTCGGCGGCGGCGTGACCGCGAGCGCGTGCCTGGCCTTCATCGTGCTGTGCGCGGTGGTGAGCGTGATCGGCTCGACGATGCGCCTCCTGCTTCATCGCCGCCGCGCCGAGGTCGAGGTCCTCAAGCTCGTCGGCGCGACCGACGGCTTCGTGCGTCGCCCCTTCGTGGTCGAGGGCGCGGCCCAGGGCGCGGCCGGCGCCGCCGTGGCCTTGCTCCTCCTCGGCGCGCTCTTCCTCATCGTCCGCGGCCACTTCGACATGGAGCTCGCGACGATGCTCGGCGTGTCTCCCTCGTTCCTCCCCTGGTATCTCGCCCTCGGCATGGTGGCCCTCGGCGCCGTGCTCGGCGCGGGGACGGCCCTGATCAGCCTGCGCCGGATGGTGAGGGTCTAACGTGCGCCGCGCCCTGATCGCTCCGGCCCTGGTCGTCGCCGCCGGCCTGCTCGTCCCCTTCGCGCCCGAGGGCTCGGCCCGCGCCGACGCGGGCGCGCAGTCCGCGAGCGCGCCCAACGAGCTCGATCGCCTGCTCGTCCGCTTCGACGGCGAGGAGCGCGCGCTGCGCAGCGAGCAGGGCGAGATCGGCCCCAAGCTCGATCTGACGCGCAAGCGGATGATCGCCCGCGGCCGCGCCTACTACCGCCTGGTGCACGCCGGCCTCCTCCCCGCGGGCGCCGGCTTCGACGCGCTCGTCGATCACGCCGCCCGCGCCGAGCGCACCCGCATGGCCCTGGAGCGCGATCTCGTGGCCGAGGGCGTGCTCGTGAAGCGCAGCGCCGAGATCGACGCGCGCCTCGCCCGCCTCCGCGCCGAGCGCGCCCCGCTCGAGGTGCAGCGCGAGGCGATGAGCCGGGCGCGCATGGCCTTGCAGGAGACCGAGGAGCGCCGCATGGCCTTCGCGCGGGCCTTCGAGACCTCGGCGCGCCCCGACGCGATGGCCGTCTACGGCGCCGACACCGGCCCGATCGAGGCCGACGCCAAGGCCGGCTTCCGCTCCCTCAAGGGCCGCCTCCCCTTCCCCATCGCCGGCCGCGCCGAGGTGAAGAAGGTCAGCCGAGGCGGGACCCCTGCGGTCGAGCTCTCCGCCTCCGCCGGCGCCGCCGCGCGCGCGGTCGCCGCCGGCCGGGTGGCCTTCGCCGATCGCTACGACGACTACGGCCTCACCGTGATCGTCGACCACGGCGACCGCTACTACTCGATCTACGCCAACCTGCGCAGCGCCGAGGTCCGCGCCGGAGACAGCATCTCCTCCGGCGGCCGCATCGGCGTGGTCGGCGGCGACGGGACGCACGGCACGGCGCTCTACTTCGAGCTCCGCCACAACGCGTCGACCCTCGACCCCGCCCCCTGGCTCGGCATTTAGCGATCTCCCTTACGCTTGCCCGCCCGGCGAGGCCGCGTTCGTGAAGAAACATCCCCGCTATGGCTCGGGATGAATCAAGCGCTACGCTCATCCGTAAGGAGAGCCATGTCCACAACGCGCTCGCTTCCTCGTTTCTCTCGCGGCGTCCCGTTCCTCCTCTTCGCAGCAGCCCTCGCGGCCGGGGGCGCCACCGCCCACGCCGAAGCGCCGGTGCCCATGGCCGCAGCGCCGACCGAGCCCACCGCCCTCGCCGCCGACGTGGCCGGCCTGGAGACCGGTGACCTCGACGAGACCTCCTACGACATCCCCGGCAAGCTGATCGTCGACGCCCGCGACGACCTCGACGACGGCGGCATCACCGCCCTCGCCCGCGATTTCGGCCTGCGCTTCCTCCCCACCGCCCTCGAGGCCGAGACCCGCGCCGAGATCGCCGACGTCCCGCCCTCCCGCCTGCGCGAGCTGATGGACCGCCTCTCGCGCGACTCCCGCGTCGAGCTGGTCGAGCCCCTCGCCCGGGTGCACGCCTTCTTCACCCCCGACGATCCGCTGCTCAAGGACCAGTGGCACATGGAGCGCATCGGCGCGCCCCGCGCCTGGGACTTCGCCACCGGCCGCGGCGTCACCGTCGCCGTCGTCGACACCGGCATCGCCTGCGAGACCTACGGCCCCTTCATGAAGGGCACCGACCTCGCGAACACCGAGTGCGTCCCCGGCTGGAACTTCGTCACCAAGAACGAGCACGCCAACGACGATCAGGGCCACGGCACCCACGTCGCCGGCACCATCGCCCAGTCCACCAACAACGGCCTCGGCGCCTCGGGCGTGGCCTTCCACGCGCGCCTCATGCCGGTCAAGGTGCTGAGCGGCGAGGGCTGGGGCTCCACGGCCGACGTGGCCGACGGCATCCGCTGGGCCGCCGAGAACGGCGCGCAGGTGATCAACCTCAGCCTCGGTGGGCCGCGCAACTCGGGCGTGCTCCAGAAGGCCATCGACTTCGCCCTCTCGCGCGGGGTGGTGGTCGTCGCCGCGGCCGGCAACAGCGGCGGGCGCGTGCAGTTCCCCGGCGCCTCCGACGGCGTGATCGGCGTGAGCGCGGTCGGCCCCGACGACAAGCTCGCCAAGTTCTCCTCGCGCGGTGACGGTGTTGACCTCGCGGCGCCGGGTGTCAACGTCGTGCAACAGACCATCTGCAAGGCGGGCCGCGAGAAGTGCGAGATCTTCCCCGGCTACAACGGCACCTCCATGGCCGCGCCCCACGTGGCCGGCGCCGCCGCGCTCATGATCGGCCTCGGCGTCACCGATCCCGTGGCCGTCGAGGAGGCCCTGCGCAAGGGCGCCCGCGTCGTCGACACCTCCGACGGCGCCTCCAAGCTCTACGGCGCCGGCATCCTCCAGGCCGCCGACGCCGCGGCGCGCGTCACCTTCACCCACGCCCTCGTGCGCCTCGCCGCGCTGCTCGCGCTGACCTTCCTGGTCTACGCCAGCGCCCGCAAGAAGAACGCCTCGGCCACGCGCCCGCTCAGCCTCGCCTACTGGATCCCGGCCCTCGCCGCCGGCCCCGGCCTGCTCTTCTTCGCCCCCTGGCTCCTCCCCCGCGTCGAGCTGGCGGTCGACCTCCTCGCGCGCCCGATCGCCGATTTCGACTTCCTGATCGGCGCCGCCGTTCACCGCTGGCTGCCCTTCGCCAACGCCCTGCTGCCCTTCGGCCTCACGGCGATCGCCTTCGGCATCAAGCGCGCGCGTCCGGCCATCGCCGGCTTCTCCGCGGGCACCGCGGCGTACCTCACGTCGGTCGCGCTGCTCGGCGACGCCTTCGGCCCCTTCGGCCAGGCGGCCATGATCGCGTGGTGCGCCGTCAACGCTGTCCTCTGCGCCTGGATCGCTCGCACCAACCTGGCCGAGACCACCTGAGCCTCGGCGCGCGACGGCTCCCCTCCACCAATCCACCAAAAGCTCCCCGCCCGCGCCAAGGCGCGCTAAGCCCCTCGCATGCGCCCCGCGCTCCTCCTCGGTAGCCTCTTGATCGTGGGCTCGATCGCCGCCTGCGGTGGCTCCTCCAGCGAGACACCCTGGCCGGTCGAGCCCGAAGGGCCCGGTCTCGGCCCGGCAGGCGAGGGCAGCGCGACGCCCTCCGTGGTCCCGGTCGATCGCCCCGACGCTGGCCGCCCCGAGAACCGCGCGGAATAGATCTCACGCCCTGATCGTCCTCGGGACGCTTCCTCGAACCCTCGCTTCGCCGGCGTGACGACATAGGCCCTCTCCAGGAAGAAACCGCCGTGTTGCTCGATCCCACCGATGCGCAGCCCTCGCGCCGCCATGCGTGGCTCATGGCTGCGGTGCTGTGCGTGGCGATGCTGCTGCTCCCGGCGATCGCCTGGCTCGTCGCGCCCCGCGCCGGTGGCTTCGTGACCCCGCCGCCTGCGCACGCCGCGAAGATCGATCAGGGTCAAGCCGCGCAGCCCGTGGCCCGATCGCCCGGCTTCGAGCCCCGCGCCAAGCCGACGACGCCCGCGCCGGTCGAGGCCAAGGCCGAGGGCCCCGTCACCGGCACGGTGCTCGACCCCGACGGCAAGCCCATCGCCAACGCCTACGTCGGCTGTGAAGATCGCGACAAGGAGCTCTTCACCACCACCGACAAGGACGGGCATTTCAAGCTCCCGCCCCAGGCCTCCGGCTGCAAGGCCGTGAGCCACCACCCGGAATTTTCACCGATGGAGCGCACGGAGATCTACGCCGGGCGCGACAACGTGCTCCGCCTCAAGGGCGCAGGGGGCATCGAGGGCGTGGTGGTGGACGAGAAGGGCGCGCCGGTGCCCGCGTTCCTCCTGGCGATCGAGTCCTTCATGGGCGCGGGCGAGTCGGCGGACACGCTGCCTCCCGGCAACCAGGCGAAGAGCTTCCAGGACCCGAAGGGCGCCTTCCTGATGGAGAGCCTCTTCCCCGGTAAATACGTGCTCACCGCCAGCGCCGACGGGCGCCCGCCCGCGAGGAGCAGCACGATCGAGGTGGAGGCCGGGCGCACGACGCGGCACGTGAAGATCGTCCTCCCCCGGGGCGCGACGCTCACCGGCAAGGTGATCGACGCCGAGACCCGCAAGCCCGTGGTGGGCGCGGTGATCTCCCTCGACGCGATGACCCAGACCTCGGCCAACGCCATCAAACCCGCGCGCACCGACGAGGCCGGCGCGTACACCCTCGAAGGCGCGCCGCCCGGCCCCTTCTCGATCCGCGTGGCCCAGGAGCGCTACCGCACCAAGATCGTCCCCGGCCTCACCACCCGCGGCGGCGCGGCGATGCAGCAGGACGTCGAGCTCCAGCCGCGCGGCGACGGCGGCGCAGGCGACAGCGAGCTCGCGGGCATCGGGGCGATCTTGATCCCCCAGCCCAAGGGCGTGGTCATCTCCTGGCTGCTCCAGAACGGCCCCGCCGAGTCCTCGGGCCTGCACGTCGGCGACGTGATCGCCCGCATCGACGGCCTCGACGCGCAGGGCCTCACCATGAGCGACTGCGTGCAGCGCCTGCGCGGCCCGGAGGGCTCGCGGGTGAGCGTGAGCGTGAACCGCGAGGGCGAGGGGACGATCGAGGTGCTGATCACCCGCAAGAACGTGGTGCGCAACTGATCGCGCGCGCTACTTCGGCGCGGCCTTCTTCGTGCCCGCCGCCTTGATCGGCAAGGTCGCTCGTTGCAACAGCGCGCCCCCGTCGTCGCGCAGCTCGACGGTGAGCTCGCCCGATTTATCCGCGGCACGCAGGGTGTTGTAGCCCCAGGTCCGGTACGACCACGACGACTCCACCACGAGGTCGACGCTGGAGCGCTCCTCGTCGCCGACGAGGAAGCGCAGGGTGAGCCGCTTCGCCCCGCCGGTGCGGTTGCGCACGGCGAGGTGCGCCCACACGCGCTGCCCGGCCTCGGCGACCTCGAGCTTGTCGACGGGCTCCTTGGCCTTCACCTCCGAGGTGAGCGTGAAGCGCAAGATCTGGAGCGGCAGCTTCTCGGGCGCAGCCGATGCGATCACCGGCACCGGGGCCTTCACCGGCGCGGCGGTGGCCGGCGCGGTCGCGCTCGTCGTCGCGGGCGCGGAGGGCGTCTCCTCGCACGCAGCGACGAGCGCGAGGAGAATGGACAACACTGACAACGATGGCAACGGTAGCAACGGCGGGCGCGGAGCGCGGGGGCGGAGCGTCATCACGGCGCCTGCATCGATAGTCCAGCCCGCGCCGTCGGGCGAGCGCTGCCTGCTTCGCCGCCTCGGCCCTCGTGGTAGAGACGGGGCCCATGAACCTCCGCCCCACGGTGCTCCCGCCGCCCGGCGCGGCCGATGTGCTCTACCTCATCGACCTCTCCGGCTTCGTCTTCCGCGCCTATCACGCGGTGGCCCCGCTCACGAGCCCCACGGGCGAGCCGACGCACGCCACCTACGGCACCGTGAACATGCTGGCGAAGCTCATCGAGGAGCGAAAGCCCGTGTACCTCGGCGTGGCGATGGACTCCCCCGGGCCGAGGCAGCGCAACGATCTCGACGTCAACTACAAGGCCCACCGCCCGCCCGCGCCGGAGGACCTCAAGGTGCAGATGGCGCGCTGCCGCGAGTTCGTCGAGGCCTACCGCATCCCCGTCTTCATCGAGCCCGGCCTGGAGGCCGACGACCTCCTCGCCGCCGCCGTGAAGAAGGCCGTCGCCAAGGGCCTGCGCGTGGTGATCGCCTCCGGCGACAAGGACCTGATGCAGCTCGTCGACGGCGAGACCGTGATGATGTGGGACGCGATGCGCGACCGCGTCTACGGCGTGCCCGAGGTCACCGCCAAGTTCGGCGTGCCCCCGGATCGCCTGCGCGATCTGCTCGCGCTGATGGGCGACAGCTCCGACAACGTGCCCGGCGTGCCCGGCGTGGGCGCGAAGACGGCCGCCGAGCTGATGACCCAGTTCGCCACGCTCGACGATCTCTACGCGCACCTCGACGACGTGAAGAAGGTGAAGATCCGCGAGTCCCTCAAGGCCAACGAGGCCGACGCCCGCCTCTCGCAGAAGCTCGTCACGCTCCACGCCGACACGGCGATCGATCTCGATCTGGAGACGCTGCGCTACGACGGCCCCGATCAGGCCAGGCTGCGCGAGCTCTTCATCGAGCTGGGCTTCAGCCGCCTCGTCAAGGCGCTGCCCGCGCCGAGCGCGCCCGCGGTCACCCTCGGCGGCGCGGTGGAGACGATCCTCACGCGCGAGGCGCTGGTGAGCTTCGCCGCGGAGATCAAGGCCGCGGGCCGCGTGGCGCTCGCTGTGCACGGCAGCGCGACCGAGCCGATGCGCGCGCAGATCGTGGGCGTGGCGCTGGCGATCAGGGCCGATCGTTCGGCGTACCTGCCCGTCACCCACCGCTACCTGGGCGCGCCCGCGCAGCTCTCCCTCGCCGATGTGCGCGCGCTGCTCGGCCCGATCCTCGCCGACGCGAGCATCGAGAAGATCGGCCACGATCTGAAGTTCACCGAGGTGCTCCTCGAGCAGAACGGCCTCTCGCTCGCGGGCGCGTCGCTCGACACGATGCTCGCCAGCTACCTGCTCGATCCCGAGGCCGCGAGCGAGCTCCCCGCGCTGGCCGAGCGGGACGCGGGCGTGACCATTGCCAGGCTCGGCGCGGGCGGCCCGCCGAAGAAGCGCGGGCAAGCGGCGCGCGCCTTCGACGAGATCGACGTGAGCGAGGCCGCCGCGCAGGCCGCCCCCTTCGTCGAGGTGACGCTCCCGCTCGCCGAGCGCTACTGGCCCCGCCTGCGCACCGAGAAGCTCGACGTGCTGCTGCGCGATCTGGAGTTGCCGCTCTCGCACCTGCTCGCGGGCATGGAGCAGACCGGCGTGCTCGTCGACCCCGTGGCCCTCGACGCCCTCGGCCACGAGATGGCGAAGGAGCTCACGTCGCTCGAAGAAAAGGCGCGCGAGGCCGCCGGCCAGGACTTCAACCTCGGCTCCCCCAAGCAGCTCGAAGCGGTGCTCTTCGACGTGCTCAAGCTGCGCTCGACCAAGAAGACCAAGACCGGCCGCTCCACCGACGCCGAGGTGCTGGAAGCCCTCGTCGACGAGCACCCGCTGCCGAAATTGATCCTCGAGCACCGCGCCATCGCCAAGCTCAAGGGCACCTACGTCGACGCGCTGCCGCGCCTGATCCACCCGAAGACCGGCCGCGTGCACACGCACTGGAACCAGGCCGCCGCCGCCACGGGACGCATCTCCTCGGAGGACCCGAACCTCCAGAACATCCCCATCCGCTCGGCCCTCGGAAAGCTGATCCGCCGCGCCTTCATCGCCCCACCGGGCAGCGTGATCGTCAGCGCCGATTACTCGCAGATCGAGCTGCGCGTGCTCGCCCACCTGTCGAAGGATCCCGTGCTCGTCGACGCCTTCCGCACCGGGCAGGACGTGCACGTGCGCACCGCGATGGAGGTCTTCGGCGTGGCCGCCGCCGACGTGACCGAGGACATGCGCCGCAAGAGCAAGACGATCAATTTCGGCGTGATCTACGGCATGGGCGAGAGCGCCCTCGCCAAGCGCCTGAGCATCACGCGACAGGAGGCCGCGCGCTTCATCGACGCCTACTTCGCCCGCTACGTGGGCGTGAAGTCCTTCATGGAGACGACCATGGCCGACGCGCGCCGCACCGACGTGGTGCACACCCTCTTCGGCCGCCGGAGGCTCGTCCCCGACCTGCGCAACACCGATCAGATGCGCCGATCACAGGCCGAGCGCATCGCCCAGAACACGCCCATCCAGGGCACGGCGGCCGATCTCATCAAGATGGCCATGGTCAAGCTCGCCGCCCCCGTGCTGCCAGGCGCGCGGATGGTGCTCACCGTGCACGACGAGCTGGCCTTCGAGGTGCCGGAGGCGCAGGCGTCGGAGGCCGCAGCGATCATCCGCGCGGCGATGGAGCAGGTGGCGAGCTTCGACGTGCCGCTGGTCGTCGACGTGGGCTCGGGCAAGACCTGGGCGGACACCTGATCCAAGGCGAGGCGCGTGCGGAGGCAAGAGCGCCGCTCTGCGCGCTCACCGTCGGGGAAGGTCGACAAAAGCAGAAAGCCCCCGCGCCTTTCGGCGAAGGGGTTCCTGAATCGTCGCGGGAGCTTGCGGAGGGCCGAGCTCAGGCCGCGGGAGCGGCGGACGCCTTGTGCAGCGCCCGGGCGATGCGGCCCTTCACGCGCGAGGCGCGCTTGGCCGGGATCGTCCCTTTGGAAGCGGCGCGGTCGAGCGAGCTCGTCGCCGCCTTCACCAGGACCACCGCCTCCTTCGAGGCGTCCTTCACGGCGGCGCGGGCCTTCTTGACCTCGGTCCGGAGGGCGGACTTCGCGGCGCGGTTGCGGGAGGTCTTCTTGAGGCGCTGGCGGTTGCGCTTGACGGCGGATGCGTGATTGGCCACGTGCTTCTCCTACTTACTTCTTGGACGCGGCCTGAGGAGCGGCGTCGGGGGCTTGCGGGTTGTAGCCCTCTTGGTGGACGGGGAACTTCGGCGTCCCGTGGGCACGCTCGTCACGCTTGCGCTGCGTTCCTGCGGTGCGGGCCTTGCGCTGCCGAATACGTTGGGTCTGCTGGGTTGCGGAAACCATGGGGGCGCGCAGTCTATCTTTGGAGAGGCTTCTGTCAATCGTGATCCGCAAGGGACCGCGCGATCTCGATCGAACGAGGGCGAACGCGCACAGAAGCGGGTGTTGAGGTGAGGAGCGAGGAGCCAGGAGCGGCCACACGCCGCCGCGATCTCGCATGGACCGCGGCGGAGCGCTAGCCTGGATCTAGGGCCGGATGGTGACGCCGACCGTGAAGCTCGGTTTGGAGAAGGGGCCGACCTTGGCGCCCTTGAGGGCGGCCTGTACGCAGCCCGACTTGCCATGGGCCGCCGCCCAGCCGGTGACGCTCACGCTGCTGACCGCCCCACCGGAGCCGAAGGTCACCTGGGCGCGGGAGACATCGTCGGCGCCGGCCACGCAGCCCTTGGCGCCGCCCATGACCGAGCCGATCGCCGCCTGCACCGAGCCCTGCGAGGGCTGCTCGGGGATGTTCTGGGCCTTGGGATTGGCCGCCGCCGGCTCGGGCGTGCCGTCCTTCGGCTTGGCCTGCTCGGCCGCGCCGACGGCCTTGGCCATCTCGCTCTGGAGATCGCCCGGCTTGCCCGGGGGTGCGTCCTTGGCGGGAGGCGTGTTGGCTGCGAGCTGCCCGGCCGCCGGATCCTTGGCGGCGACGGTGGGGATGCCCGAGGGCAGCGGCCCGCCCGTCCCGGCAACGGCCAGCTTGGCTGGGTCGCCCTTGTCGGGATCGGCCGTCGCGGCAGGATCGGCCGCGGCCACGGCGGACGCTGCGGGCGCCTCCGGTGCGGCCGACGGCTGCTGCTTGGGCTCGGCCACGACCGGCTTGACCTCGCTCACGGCCGGAGGAGGCGCCTCCGGCTTGCTCTGCATCTTGACGATCCCGAAGGCCGCCGCCACGCCGAGCAGGGCGATCACCACCCCGACCGCCGCGCCGTTGCCCTTCTTCGGCTCGGCCGCTTTGGCCGCGGTGATCGACACCACGTTGCTCGCGGCCGGCTTGGCCTCGGCCGCCGCGGCGGGCTTGTCGTCCTCGAAGAGATCGGCCGTCCCGGGCTTGGCCTTCGCGGCCGCCGCGACCTGCGCCGCCGTCGCCGTCTCGTTGACGATGTTCAGGTTCACCACCCCCGAGTCGTCGGCGCCGGCCTCGGCGGGGCGGGACACGGGCGCGACGCTCGGACGCGAGAGCCGCGCCACCGGGAGCGGCGTCACGGTCGCGCCGCCGGAGCTCGATGTCGGGGCCGGCGTGGAGACCGGGGGCATCGACACCGGGCGCACGGAGGCGCGCTCGGCGAAGGCCTTGAGCGAGCTGCGCTTGCGCTCGGGTGCAGAGGCCGAGGCCGCCGGCGCCACGGAGGTCACGGGCGACGCGCCTTCGCCGCTCGGGTTCGCGCTGGGCTCGTTCTCTTCAGACATCTTGATTTCTCCGGTTGCTGCTGAAATCGTCACGAGATCGCCGGGCTCACCGAGCTCGGGGGCGAGGGCGGGGGCCTCGCTCAGGGCATCGAGCGCCTTCCCGTCGGCCGCGGGGCCGGCCGAGGTCGCCGCCTTGACGATGACCTCCGCCCACTCCTCCCAATGGCCGTCGTCGTCCTTTTTGATCACGCCTTTTGCCGCGCGGGGCTCGGGAGATCCCCAGTTGCGCAGCAGGCCGTCGAGCTTTTCGTTGCCGTTCATCACGCTTCCCCTCCGAAGCCACGGGAATCGAGGTATTCGCGCAGCTTGCGTCGAGCTTCGTGGACACGCCAGGCCACCGTCCCCTCCGGGCAGCCGAGGACCTTCGAGGCCTCGTCGTGCCCGAGGCCGTCGATACAGACCAGGATCAGCGTGGTCCTGAGGGTATCGGAGAGGGCGTCGATGCCGTCACAGAGGGCGGCGGCGAGCTGGCGTTGCTGGGCGCCGGTCGCGGGGTCACCCCCCTGGCTCGGCCGGGTCTCGAGGAGCAGGCCCTCGATGCGCGGGTCGTCCGAGGGGGTCGTGTCACGCATGTTCTTGCGCGAGCGCAGGGTGTTGAGCGAGAGGTTCACCGCGATGCGGTAGAGCCAGGTGAAGGGCTCGCTCCGGCCGTCGAAGCGATCGAGGGCCTGATAGGCGCGGACGAAGGTCTCTTGCGTCACGTCTTCCGCCTCCGCGCCCGTGCGGACGAGGTGGAAGGCCAGGCGGAAGATCCGGCGCTGGTAGCGCCGCACCAGGGTCCCGAAGGCCCCGGAGTCTCCGCCCTTGGCCTGGTCAACGAGCTCGCGATCGGTCGGTTTGGCCATCCTGCATTCACGCTTCCGGGGAACCCCTTCGAGGCAACGCCCCCGACGGGTGCACCTGGGGAGGCCGGGACCCCAACTGACGAGCCAGGCGAGGCCGTAATCCCGGGCGAATTCGCCAAGGTGGGCCAGGAGCCACGGTCTGGGGCGCGAAGATAACCGAACACGCCCCTTTGGACAAACCAAGCCGCGAACCCTTGGGCCGGAAGGCGCACGCCGAGCACCCTCTCGACCGCGCCGATCGGGCCCCGCCCTGCGCGGCGCGCGCCCCCGGCGGTCTGCTATCGTCGCCCCATGAGATCCCGAGCAAGCTGGGCCCGCACCGCGCTCCTGGTGACCGCGGCCTTCGCCGGCGGCGCCGTCACCGCGCAGCTCGCGGGCGCCACCACCCAGGGCGCGAGCCCCTACGCGCCGCTCGACCAGCTCGCCCGGGTGCTGGTGCTGGTGGAGAACCAGTACGTGGAGCCCGCCCAGCGCAACAAGGTGGCCGAAGGGGCGATCAAGGGCATGGTGGCCGAGCTCGATCCGCATTCGGCGTACATGACGCCGGCGGAGTTCGCCTTGTTCCAGGGCGAGACCGAGGGGAAGTTCGGCGGCGTCGGGGTCGAGGTCGATTTCAAGAACGACTACGTGACGGTGATCGCCCCGATCGAGGGCTCACCCGCGGCCCGCGCCGGTATCCGCCCGGGCGACCAGATCATCAGCATCGACGGGCGCGCCATGCGCGGCGAGCGCATCGACAAGCTCGTCGGGCTGATGCGCGGGCCCGCCGGGTCCTCCGTCAAGCTGATGATCCGCCGCCCCGGCGTGGCCGAGCCGCTGACCTTCACCCTCCAGCGCGAGGAGATCCACGTCACCAGCGTGGTCGGCAAGCGCCTCG
>Ga0075163_10004229_pt1 | contig 19266 bp, 15 predicted proteins | sample JI1023141ADNA_FD_71478 | JGI IMG/M metagenome (GOLD analysis project Ga0075163, IMG submission 71478) | Wastewater effluent complex algal communities from Wisconsin, to seasonally profile nutrient transformation and Carbon sequestration -... | ecosystem: Engineered > WWTP > Effluent > Algae...
GATTTTGTGATTTCTTCAAAATTACCATCGTCTAATTGCACTATATTGCCCATGAGATCTCCTTTGGTTATATCCATTGAAAGATAGCTCAATTGAGAAATTTTTTCCATTAGAGTTTTTCACTTTCGTAAAACTTCTCCCTCAAGAGCCGTCAAACGACTTTCAATTTTTCCCAACCTTTCTTCAATTTTCTCATTTACACTTGACTGTATTTCAGAAAGGCCCCATTCTCTTTTAGGCGCCATCCCTTCTTCTTCAATCCCAAGTAACATCTCTAATGTCACCTCTCCTGAAGTAATCTTCTCAATTCTTTGAGCCAATTCAATAGAGGGTTTCCTCTCTCCTCGTATAAGCTGATAAAGATAAGAGGTTGAGATGTTCAAGTCCCCAGCCATTTGTTTTACAGAAAGATTTTTTCTAAATAAATAGTCTTTCATACGATCATTCTACTGTTCATTCAAAACCGGCATTTAAACATAAAAAAAATTTTCTTTTATTGATTGCATAATGATTGCACACCTTTGCGCAACTGACAAAACGTGAGAATATTATATACAACGAAATAATTTTTTGTCATTAATTTCAATTAGTGAATGTTTTCGTAAACAATAAATAATAAAGAGACACAGTTAAGGAGGAATCCCTTCTTGTCCTGAATCATACCATCTCCGCAGAGCATGAAGCGATTGAGTTAAATGACTTGCAATGAGTTGCTGAGCTTCTTTTCTGTCCATATCGGCATAATCTTCCCAGCAAATAGGAGATCCAAACACAATAGCAGTTTTCCCCCACAATTTAGGAAATTTCCTTCTTCGACCCCAAATATTAAACGTCCCATGAATATACGCAGGAAGAATCGTCGACTCACTTTTTGAGAGAAGAAGACCAATTCCAGGTTTAATTTCTAAAAGTTTATCATCTTTAGACCGGGTCCCTTCCGGAAACATTAAAACTTTGTGCCCTTTTTTTAAGAGAACGCAAATATCTTTCATCACTTGAAGATTTGTCGCATTCTGCTGAACGGGATGAGAATTTAAAGCCCTAATAAATTTCCCAAAAAAAGATCTAAACAAGGTTTGCCTTGCAAGAAAGTGAATTTCACCAGGACAAGAAATAGCAACGCAGGGAGGATCTAAAAAAGAGACATGATTGGGTGCAATCAAAGCACTTCCTTCAGGAAAATGATTCAAACCATAGACTTTATGACGGTAAAAAACCTTAAAAAAGATCCCTACAACTAAGATCACAAATCCATACAATAACCGTCTTTTCTTCATTTTTTCTTCTCTAGGTAGATCTCTTTTAATCGCGCCGTCACCTCTTCAATCGTAAGATCTGAAGTATCCACTAAAATAGCATCCTCTGCACATTTTAATGGAGCAAGTTCCCTTTGAGAATCATAAGTATCTCTCTCCTCGATTTCCTTTAAAATCGTGCCATAAGAGAATGATTGGTCAGGAAATTTTTTCACCAATTCTTGATAACGCCTTTTTGCTCTTATCTCCGGCCTTGCCGTTAAGAAAAATTTCAGATGTGCATGAGGAAAAACAACCGTACCTAAATCTCTCCCCTCAAAGACCACATCTATTTCTTTCCCAAAATTGACTTGAATAGGTTTGAGAGCATCTCTCACCTTCTTTAGTGCTGCTACTTCTGAGACAATCGCCGTGACTTCTTTAGTCCGAATTTCATTTGTCACATCACGGCTCCCTACAAAGTATCTTTTTTCCCCTTCAATCGTCCTTATTCTAAAAGTGAATGTCTTTAAAAGAGTTGAAAGAGCCTCTTCATCCTTGTATATAATGTTTTGATCTAAGATAGACCAAGAAATCGCGCGATAAAGAGCCCCTGTATCAAAGTAGGTAAAACCAATGGCTCCGGCAAACTGTTTGGCAACAGTTGATTTTCCAGTTCCAGCAGGGCCATCTATTGTAATAATCACTCAAAGCCTCAACACATGTACAGAAAAAAGTAAATCACAGGGGTCGTAAAAAGAAGAGAATCAAACATATCTAGTATTCCTCCAAGCCCTGGCAACCGATTACTATCCTTAACAGACGCATCCCGTTTCAAAAGAGACTCCCCAAGGTCTCCCACCTGCCCTAAAAATCCCAGAAGAGCACCAAGCCAAAGACTTTCTAAGAAAGTGATATGGAATCCATCGACACCATATCCAATAAAATAGAAGAGAATACTAAAGGAAGTGGCACACAAAAGACCGATAACGGCCCCACTAACCGTTTTCCCTGGGCTAATTGCAGAAGCAAGCTTTCGCTTTCCTAAAAGACGCCCTCCAAAGTAGGCCCCTACATCGGTAATCTTTGTTACAACTAATAAATAAAGGAGCCACATTCTCCCCTCATGACCTAATTTGCAAGGGGTATAGAGATAAAGAATCTTTAATAAAAGACCTAAAGGAATTGCGACATAACAAATCCCAAAAATATTTTTTGCAATAGATCCGATTGAGCCAGCAATTTTATCGAAATGATAAAGGAAAATACAAATGGCTCCAAAAAAGATTAAGATAAAGGGAAGAAGAGAAAAAGAAGGATCGAATGTCGAGATAAAAAATCCAATAATGACAAGAAATCCAATCGCTATGGAAAGTTCGCTCAATCCCTTTTTTCCTCCTATTTTTGCTAAACGGCCAAATTCCCAAATCCCTAGAGCACCTACACCAGCTGTGAAAAGAGCAATAAGCCATTTAACAAATCCCACGTAAGAGAAAATCAAGATGCATGCTAAGACCCCCATCGAAATCATTGCTACGCAGAGGCGTTTACCTAAATCAGGAAAGTTCATTTATTCTCCAAATCTTCTACTTCGTTTTTGATAGTCGTAGACTGCATGTAGAAGATCTCGAGGGGAAAATTCGGGCCAAAGAACATCTGTAACATACATCTCACTATATGAAATCTGCCAAATTAAAAAATTACTTACTCGAAACTCACCACTAGGACGAATAAAAAGTTCTGGATCACCCCACTTTGCAGTATCGAGATAGGAGGCAATCGTCCCTTCTGTCACATCATCCCAATGAAGCTCCCCTCTCTCATAAGCCTTTCCCATTTTTATAAAGGCCCTTTTAAGCTCATCACGCCCCCCATAATTCAAAGCCAAAACAAGATCGATACGCATTCCTTGACTTGTTGCTTTCATTGTTTCATTTAAAGCTTTTTTCACCCCTTCAGGAAACGGATCAAGATCTCCAATCGCACTCAGCCGAACCCCTTCTTTAACAAGTTCTTCTCTTTTATTCGTTAAATATCCTTCTAAGAGTTGCATCAACATATCCACTTCATGCTTAGGACGGTTCCAATTTTCTGTAGAGAAGGAATAAACCGTTAACGTCTTGATCCCAAGATCTGCTGCTGCTCTAACAATAATATCAAGCTGCTCAGCCCCTTGCCAATGTCCCATTTCAGGAGGGAGCCCCTCCCTTTTTGCCCACCTTCTGTTTCCATCCATAATGATGACAACATGTTTAGGGATATTTTCAGGATCAATAAGGGATAACTCCTCAGCGCTATAGTAGGGAGTTTCAAGGAAATTCTCTGAAGGAGTGTTCATTAAAGTTTCAATGTTGTTTCTCTTTCGGGCCCAAAGGAAACGAGTTCAATTGGACAATCTAATAAGGTTTCAATTTGACTTAGAAAGATTCTAACATTTTTTGGGAATTCTTCTACCTTTTTTATTTCTTTAGTCGATTTTTTCCACCCCTCAAAAATTTTGTAAACTGGCTTAACCCTTCCTATATCACCCTGATAAAAAGAAGGATAAGACATCCCCTCATATCTCTCACATACTTTAATACAATCAAGACAATCGAGAATGTCGATTTTTGTGACTCCTAGAGAAGATACGCTGTTTAAGCGAATCGCCTCTTTAAGTAAAGGGATATCAAGCCACCCTATCCTCCGCTTTCTTCCCGTTGTTGTCCCATATTCACGGGCAGTCTCATGAGTTGCAAAAGAGGCTAGTTCATCTGGAGTCAGCTCGGTTGGGAAAGGGCCATGTCCCACACGAGTTGTATAGGCCTTTAAAATACCTATCACATTTTTTATCCTAAGGGGACCCAGACCAGCTCCCATGGCAAGCCCTCCACTTGTTGTACAAGACGATGTAACGTAAGGGTAGGTTCCAAAGCGAACATCAAGCATTGCCCCTTGAGCCCCTTCAAAAAGAAAGTTTTTTCCCTCCTTTATCTCTTTATCAAGATCACTTTCAAAAGGGGTCACATACTCTTTTAAAATTTTCGCATATTTCGAATACTCTTCAAAAATGGGATCAAAATCAACGCCACTCAGTCCTAAAGCTTTAAAAATCCGATTTTTTTCAAAGACCACTTCAGACAATTTTTTCTTAAAAAGAGGTAGATCGATCCATTCCCCTAATTGAATCCCCATCCTTGCCACGCTATCTTCATAACAAGGACCAATCCCTCTCATCGTTGTTCCAATTGGACGCCCCCCTTTTTCCCGCATTTCTTCTATTTTGAGGTGATAAGGGAGGATAAGATGCGCATAAGGAGAAATAAATAGACGTTTTTGTATAGAAATTTTTTCTTTATTGAGTGTCTCTATTTCTTGCAAAAGAGCTCTAGGGTCAAAAGCCGTTCCTCCTCCAATATAACACTTTACACCAGGGGTTAAGATTGCCGATGGAATCAAATGAAAATGGTACTCTTTCTCCTTAACAACAATCGTATGACCAGCGTTGTGCCCTCCTTGAGAACGAATCACACCATCCATCCCTTCGCTCAAAAAATCGACAATTTTTCCTTTCCCCTCATCTCCCCACTGCAACCCCACAACTGCAACCGTATTCATCTTCCTATCCACCATGATTGATCTCTTCCTTCTATCATATCCGATGATTTCCCTAGACATAATCCTCCATGATTAAGTATGATGTTTTTTAAAAAGGATTAGATATTCCATGGAAAAACAGAAAAGATGGCAATTTGCTCTGATCACAGTTGTACTGCTGCTGACAATTTATAATATTCTTCCTACCGTTCTCTTTTATACCAAACCTCTTAATGACCCGATCAAAGAAAAACAGGCTACAGTCATTGCCCAAGATGCAGCGAAAAGGGTCAATGCATTAGAGACGCAGTCGATTGGATGGCTTAAATCTTATAACAAACTGTTAGGAATTAAAGGGGCAACAGTCACTCTCGATAACGACAACCCTGAAATCATCCACATCAAATATCCGAATGAAAAAGATGCTAACCTTGCCCGAAAACACCTTCCGCGAGCAGGCTCTCTCATCCCTTTTGTCCCCGCTCAACTCTCTCTTGTCCCTAATGAAAAAGAAAGCGGTAGCTCCACTCTGACAGTTCAACGGAAAATTCCTATTCACTTTGATCCCTCTAAAACTACCTCCTACTTTACCTTTACTGAAAAACGTGGCGCAGAAGGAAAACTCACCCCTCTTTACCGCAAAGTGATTGATGATCGCCTTATCCAATTAGGAATTGCCGTTGGGGGGATTTCAGAAAATGCTCAATTCCTGGAGACAGCCCTTCATCACCAAGGGAATCCCCGCGCTGAAGAGTTTCTCCAAATCCTTGCTCAGAATATTTTAACCTACTCAAAGGTATTTGGAGAAAACTCTCCCATTGCTAAACGGTATTATGGAGCAGTGACTCAAGGAATCACTGAAGGGAAAAGAGAGGCAACTCAAGCCCTTATCACGAACCTTGAAAGGTATCATGATCAATTAAAACTCAAGAGGATAGCTCTTGAAGATGCTGAAAAATCAAGACGAGAAAAGGGTGGATTTTTAGAAGCCAACCAGCAGCAAGAGCTCGATTACTTTAGAGCTCAAGAAGACCGTCTTATTTCTGTTTTAGGAATTATCCGTCGACAAGTTTCCGCTTTTAGCAGCAGCGTAAATCCATGGACATACACAGAGCTTAGACAAGACCTTTCTTTGATGAAGCCCTCTTTAGATGGCATTCAGTTCCTTCCAGTTGGGGGAAGAAGCCCACTCATCAAAACACTCATGATTGATTGGAATAACGAAGAAATTGGACTTGAGCTTCATCAAGATATTCTCTCTTATAAAAAAGAGCTTGAAAAGTCAAAAACTTATCTAAGTGACCAATTAGATCAGCTTATCTATAATGAAATTGCTCGCATTTCACGAGAAACGGGTGAAAAGCTTAGCCCCTCGCAAAACCATTTCACTATTCATCTCAATCAACTCACAAATAGCTCAAGCCTCCTCGTCATGGACCTTGGAGCTATTGCAACTGCTCAGGCACATGAACTTTTACATCTCATCCGTGCAGAGTGGAATCCCTCTCACCCCGATTTAAAAAGAAGTTCATTCCCGATCTATGACTATAAAACATTTGAAAAACTCCCTCCACATCAGCAAAAAATTGGTCTTGTCGTTTATGCACCTGCTGCCTTTGAATCTGAGCCCTTAACTGGTTTTAGAAATAACTCGGTTTATATTATTGCAAAAGGGATGCAGGAGATTCTCAATAAATTAAGTGAAAATCCTGACGCGCCGCAAGCAAAAGCCTTTATTCAAGACTTTTCAACTCTACGCATCCTTCTCCAAAACAACGGATTTAGCGGTTATCCAGGAACAACTTATCCCCTTTCTTCTAGTTTTGCAAAGGACTTTATTTTTGAAGCTGAAGATTTCTATCATAACGTTCTCAGTGCAACACGTGAAAATTTCACAGTTTACGGAACAAAAAAGTTTGCAACCCTAGAATTTACAAATGTGGGGCAACGGATCCTTGCAGTGAATCGGATCGAAACCAGAGAACATGAAGATCTCCTGAAATGGCGTGATGAATATAAGGCAGCTCAAGTTAAAGAAGAGCTCCATGCAAAATATGCCATTCCCCCTCCAACACAAAGCCCCCTCTGGAGTAATTTAGCATTAAGTGCACGGAAGTATTTCAGAGGAGATGAACGAAAAATTCTTCATTGGGGGCTTGACCTCTCTGGAGGAAAAACCGTACAGATTGAGCTCCGAGATTCGAATGGAAGAGTTGTAAAAAATGACACCGACATCAAACAAGGAATTGATGAGCTTTACAGTCGGGTGAATAAGATGGGGGTTTCTGAAGTCACCATCCGTCAAGAAGGTTCAAACATTACCCTTGATTTCCCAAGTGCTCAAGGACTCTCTGCCGCAGATCTTGTAAAAGCTTCATCGATGTACTTTCATATTGTTAATGAAAAATTCACCACAAATAACCAAGATTTAGCGCCTGCAGTTCATCAATTCTTGCAAGACATCTGGAACGAAGCAGTTGTTACCAATCGGAAAGACATTGAAAGTATCAATCAAATCGCTTGGAAACACCTCTATGGAGATACTCTTGATACAGAGATGGCTCAACCTGTAAGCGAAGCTGCAAAAACCCTTTACCAACAAGGTCTTCGTTTAGCAAACCCTAACGATACTGTGACAAATAGCACCTTTAATGACGCGATTTCAAAAATTGCAATTTTCCGTGGTGATAACTTTGCAGACTGGCAAGGACAATCTTATCCTCTCCTTATTGTGATGAAAAACTATGCTCTAGAAGGGGCCAATTTAACCGATGTTCACGCCTCTTATGATCCATCAAAAGGAAACTATCTTGCCTTTAATGTAAAAGGGTCTCAAACCCTTTTTGACGGGCAAAAAGTGAGCCCAAGAAATGATCTTTATAATTGGACTGCCCCCTTCTCTCAAGAGAAAATCCAAGGAACGCCTCTTGATAAGTACTCCCGTGGAAATGGCTGGCGGATGGCTGTGATTCTTAATGGCTCTGTTGTAAATACGGCAACTGTCTCTTCTCCCCTGAAAGATAACGTTTCTATTTCAGGAAGCTTTACTCAAAGAGAAGCAAACCGATTAGAAGCCGATTTAAAGGCAGGTTCTCTAAGTTTTGCCCCTCATATTCTTTCCGAAAAAAATGTAAGTCCTGAGCTGGGCCTTAAGGATAGAACAATGGGAATTTTAGCAACGGCTCTTGCCCTCATTCTTGTGATTGCGATCATGGTCGGTTACTATCGTTTTGCTGGTGTCATCGCTTCAGTTGCTGTCCTTGTGAACCTGATTATTATATGGGCAACTCTGGTCAATATTTCTGCAACGGTAACCCTTGCAGGAATTGCCGGTATTATTTTGACCGTTGGGATGGCCGTTGATGCAAATGTTCTTGTATTTGAGAGGATTCGTGAAGAATTCGCTATCAGTGGACGCCTTTCTCAAGCCATCCATGCAGGCTACCGCAAGGCATTCTCTGCGATTATTGACTCAAATGTAACCACGATTATTGCAGCTCTTATCCTCCTTCAGTTTGACTCTGGACCTATCAAAGGATTTGCAGTGACTCTGATTATTGGAATTGTCTCTTCGATGTTTACTGCCCTCTTTATGACCCGTTATTTCTTTGCAGGTTGGGTAAAAAATCCGAAGAATAAAATCCTTAAAATGGCAAACTTCATTAAGCAAACTCATGTTAACTTCCTTAAGTATGGCAAATTAAGCATTTATAGCTCGATTGCTGTCATTCTTGTAGGAGGATACCTCCTTATTGCCGAAAAAACCACAATGTTAGGCATGGATTTTACAGGCGGTTATTCGGTCTCCCTTGAAGTGGAGGCAAAAGGGGAGGAGAATTATCGAATAAAGGTAGAACAAGCCCTTTATGGAGCAGGCATAGCAGCGCAAGATGTGCAAGTGCGTGCTCTTTCTCCTTCAAACAACATTAAAATTCTCCTTGGAAGGAGCTTAGACCAAACAGGACGCCCGTTTGCTAGCATGCCTTTTGAGACAACCGATAAAGATGTAAAGTATCTTTATGAAAATAATCCCCGTCTTGTTTGGGTTGTCAAGGCTCTTGAGAAAGAAGGACTATCTATTACCCCACAATCACTTAAAACATTGGATAGTCATTGGACAAGTATTAGTGGTCAGATGTCGAATGCGATGAGAAATAATGCTTTAATCGGTCTTGCAGTGGCCCTTCTTTGCATCTTGATCTATATTACCTTCCGTTTCGAGTTTAAGTATGCGATTAGTGCGACACTTGGGCTAGCTATCGATGTAGGGATTACGTTAGCTTTGATGGCAATTCTCCATGCTATTGGGGTCCCTGTTCAGCTCGATCTCAACACAATTGCCGCAATCATGACCATTATTGGCTATTCACTGAATGATACGATCATCATCTTTGATAGGATTCGTGAAGACTTGAAGCATATGAGAAAACACTCTTTCAAAGATGTCGTCAATCATGCTCTCAATGTAACTTTAAGCCGAACAGTGATGACATCAGGAACAACATTGGTAGTCCTCCTAGCGCTCCTCTTCTTGGGAGGAAGTGCCATTTTTGGTCTTTCTCTTGTCATGGTGATCGGTGTTGTTTTTGGAACTTTCTCTTCTCTGTATGTGGCAGCCCCTCTCCTTCTTTTCTTCGATAGGAAAGAAAAAGAAAAAGCCGAAAAAATTGCTTTACATGAAAATTAACGTAGCTATCCTCCGTTAATCATGCTAAAATTCTTATTTAAAAGAGGGGGCTTTAAAGCTCCCTCTTTAAACAAACAGAAAGAGAATGATACCTTTGAAAGAGGTCGAAGAACAAACGCAAAATCTACTATGGGTCTATCCAGAAAAGAAAAAGGACTGGCAAAAATCGATTGTCGATGAGTTTAATATTCATCCAGTGACTGCCCAAGTCCTTGTTTCTCGAGGATTCACAACATTTGAAGACATTTTTAACTTCCTATATGCCAAGTTGCCAAATCTCCATTCCCCTGACCTTATGGCGGAAATGGACAAAGCAGTCGATCGTATTATTCATGCTTTATCAAAAAATGAAACGATTCTCATTTATGGAGATAACGATGTCGATGGAATTACAGGGACCACCCTTCTTGTCGAATTTATTCGGCAAATTGGAGGAAATGCCTACTATTATGTTCCTCACAGGACTTCTGCAACTCCTTCCGCTATAACAGATGCTTTAGAATATGCCATAGAAAAAGGGTGTACCCTCTTGATTACCGTCGACTGTGGAATTACTGCTGCCAAAGAGATCAAAGAGGTTGTAAAGAGAAATATTGATGTGATTGTCTCTGACCACCATGAGCCCACCGACAAAATCCCCCATTGCATCGCAACTTTAAATCCAAAACTGATCAATAGCCGTTACCCCAACCGAGATTTGACGGGGGTAGGAGTTGCTTTTAAATTAGCGCATGCCCTCACTAATGAACTTGTTTCTACAGGAAAAATCCGCGGAGCTGATATCGATCTTAAACGGTTCCTCGATCTCGTTGCGCTTGGAACGATTGCAGATATGGGAATCCTACGTGGGGAAAACCGGGTCCTTGTCCGTTATGGCCTCCGGCAATTTGCGATGACAAAGCGGGTAGGCCTTCTCAAATTAATGGATATTTGTGAAGTGAAATCTCAAGAGATTAACACAATGGACATCGCTTCGAAAATCGCTCCTCGACTGAATAGTTTAGGACGGATTGCAGACCCCCAAAAGGGGGTGGAGCTGATGCTCATGCATGATTCTGTCAGTGCAACACACTTAGCAAAAGAACTTGATGATAATAATAGTCAAAGGCAGCAGATTGAACGGCGCGATTCTGAAGATGTGGAGGCCTATCTTAAAACCCATCCTCAAATTTTAGAACAAAAGGCAATCGTTCTCCATTCTGATAAGTGGCATCCTGGAATCATCCCTATTATCTCTGCACGTCTTGCCAAACAATACAACCGCCCTACCCTCATCATTGCTGTAGAAGGTGGTATTGGAAAAGGCTCAATCCGCACCATCCCTGAGTTTCCCATCCTTTCGGGTCTACGGAAACACTCAGACCTTCTGATCAATTTTGGAGGGCACGATTATGCCGCAGGGCTGATGATCAAAGAAGAAGATATCATTCCTTTTAAAAAACGTTTTATCATCGAGGCGAATAAGCTTTTAAAGAATGATGACATTCTCCCAAAACTGCAACTCGATGCCCGAGTTGACTTTAAGGATCTGACCTTTGATTTTCTTGACTCTATGGAGCTAATGGAGCCCTATGGAACGGGAAATCCCCCTCCCATCCTTTACACTGATGTTGTTCAAGCATGGTCTCCTAAAATTGTGGGGAAACTCCACCTAAAGATGTATCTAGAACAAAACGAACGGATGCTCGAAGGGATCGGCTTTGGCATGGGTGGCCATCGAAGCAAACTCGCAAAGAAAAATCTCCATCTCAAAATCGCTTTTACTCCTCACGTTAACATCTTCCTCAATAAATCGAGTATCCAGCTCCTTGTCAAAGACTATCAAATCCAATCATATTGAAAAACTTGTATTTGGGGGGAAAGGACTGACTCGTATTGAAGGACAAGTCACTTTTGTCCCCTTCTCAGCACCTGGCGATGAAGTTATCTTAAAAGTCACCAAAAAGAAAAAAGATTATCAACTTGCCTCCATTGATCAAATCCTAAAAGAAGGTCCCGAAAGAATCTTTCCTAAATGTCCCCATTATCAAACCTGCGCGGGATGCCAAATGCAGCATCTCTCCTATCAAGGGCAGCTTGAAGCAAAGGTGCAATTTATCCAGGAAGCTCTCCGTGTTGACAACGTTTCCATCACCCCTTCGCCTAATGAGTGGGGATACCGCTCCCACATCCGCCTCAATTTGGCTAAAGAATCGAAGGGTTTTAAGATGGGTTATATTGGATGGGATAATCGTACACTGATCACCCCATCCATTTGTCCTCTCTTTTTGGAAGACTCTACTTTCTTTCAAACCCTTGCAAAGGCTCTTCTTACCCTCCCCAATGAGGGGATTAAATCTGCTAGCCTCCGTATTTTTAAACAGGAAAGAAAAATTTACCTCGCTTTCTCTACTTTTCCATCCCTTCCCAAATCCCTTCTTGCATTTCCCTTTGCAGAAGCTGTCGCCTATAAATCCCCAGGAAAAGAGAGGAAAATCGGCACCTTCCCTTTTTCTCCTTATGGTTTTATGCAGAGCAACAAAGAGGTTACAGAGAAGATCGATCAAACTCTCTTAGAAAACATAGGACCCACACCAAAAAAGATCCTCGACCTTTACTGTGGAGCAGGGAGAATAGCCCTTCAACTTGGTGATCTAGGACATCGCGTGATCGGAGTTGAAGCAAATTCCTCTCTTATTCCCCATTCTGAAAAAGTAAAATTCATCTGCAGCAGAGTCGAAACCGCTCTCCCTACCTTATTGAAAACCTTTACTCCCGATCTTATCATCGTTAACCCCCCTAGAACGGGTCTTACAAAAGAGATCCTTCCCTACCTAAAAGCTCCACAAATGTTCTATCTCTCCTGCATGCCCTCCACGCTAGGACGTGACATTGAGCGCCTTTCTCACTATTACACATTACAGTGGGTAAAAGCCTTTGATATGTTTCCCCAAACAACTCATGTAGAAACGTTGGTAAAATTATACCACCCCTCACCGCATGATTTTTTGACAAAAAAGTGATAAATTGGACAAAATGTTCGTGTTTTACAAGGATGATTATCTATTGAGTTTCTTGTTCCAAAAAATTGATTCCTTTTACCGCAAAAGAAGATGGACTGCATGTTTTATCCTTCTTGTAGTGACTTTAGTGCCAGCTTTTATGAGCCATCTCAATAGAGCATATGAGCTTTATCATGATGCAGAAACATGTGAGAAATGGGAAGCAAGTCAATATTGGATAACGGCGGCCCAAACTTACAAGGACACAGGGATTTGGCTTGTTTGTCAAGATGCTTCTGGAAAAATTGTTCCTTATGATCAATTTGCCTATGCAGATGATATTGGACATGCCCTCTTTCTTTCATTGATAGGGAAAACATTTAATGTCGATTTTACCCCCTTAAAAATTATCTATTTCAATGCCTATCTCAACCTTTTCGGGATACTCCTTGCTTTAGCTTTTTTCTTTAAGCTCCGCTTCGATTACATTTTTGCAACCATCCTCTTTATTGCAGTCTATTATTTCATTTTTGTGCAGGGATATTACTCCCCTCATTATGCTGGACTTGGGATGGTTTCCTTTATTTCTATCACTCCCTTTTCTCTGCTCGCTTTTCGCTATGGTTGGTGTCATAAAAGGTCAGCTCTTCTTTTTGCAATTTCTGGGGTGTTCTTACTCGCATGTGCAACATTAATGCGGAGCGTCTTTGGTTATTTTGGAGTTGTGACAGGATTATCCATCCTTATTTATATGATGGTAAAGAAGTGGAAGAACTTTAAACATGTCTCTACCTATTTTGTTTTAGCAGTAGCTATCATTTTTGCATGGCTTTCTCCAAAATGGACTTTAATGATCCGAGACAAAATTTTTTCTGTAAACCAAGAATACAATCCTTATGAAAAGTCGATTTGGGAAGGACCTCATGGGATTTCCCACAACCTATTCATTGGCCTTGGTATTGTCCCCAATAAATGGGGAATTGAGTATGAAGATCTATCTGGGTATGAATTTGCAAAAAGGGTTGATCCATCCGTTGCCTATGCTTCTAACCAACATTTTAAAATCCTGAAAAACCTTTACTTTCAATACATAAAAGAGGACCCGCTAGAAATTTTAAGAATCTATTACGAAAAAATAAAGATGATGCTTAAGTATCCCCCTTTATTGATCTCTTTCTTAATTTTTCCTATTTTTTGCTTCTCGTTCTTCTTGAAAACCTCCTTAACACGAAGGAAAGAACTCCCTCTTTTTCTCCTCAGTACAGTGGGAGTCTTATTTTTCTTCTTGCAAGGACTCCTAGCGCACCCTGGCCGCTATTATATTGGCCCAGCCATTTTTTTCTCATGCATCCAATGTGGGATTCTCCTCCATTACTTCTCTCGGATGATTAAAATGCGTCATCAAAATACTCTTCAAATAGAGAGCTGTTGATGATCCTCCCGACCCTTTCCGTTATTGTCCCTTGTTATAATGAAGAAGAAGTTCTTCCAGACACAGTCAAAACCTTCTCTTCTCTCCTTTCTCGACTGATTTCTGAGGGAATCGTCTCTCCTGAAAGTTACCTATGTTTTGTGGATGATGGCAGCCAAGATGGGACATGGAATTTAATTGAAACCTATCAGAAAAGTTCTCCTTTTTTACGTGGGATTAAACTTTCTAGAAATTTTGGCCACCAAAATGCCCTCCTTGCAGGACTTTTTTCTATCCATGCTGACTGCGCAATCACTATTGATGCCGATTTGCAGGACGATGTGAATGTCATTGAGGAGATGATCGATCGTTTTGCTCAAGGAGATGAAATTGTTTATGGGGTGAGAAAAAAGCGGGAAACCGATTCTTTTTTCAAACGGTTTACAGCAGAATCTTTCTATCGTTTGATGCGCCTGTTTGGATGCAATTTTGTTTATAACCATGCCGACTTTAGGCTCATGAGCAAAAGAGCGATTCATGCTCTTAAAGATTTCTCCGAAATCAACCTTTTTCTAAGAGGAATGGTCCCTCTCCTTGGGTTTAGAAGTAGCGCCGTCTATTTCGATCGGATAAAAAGAATAAAGGGATCTTCCAAATACCCTCTAAGAAAAATGATCCATTTTGCGATTGAAGGGATCACCTCCTTTTCCATTGTTCCTCTTAAGATGATCACCTTTTTTGGATTTTTAGTTTTCCTTTCCTCTTTAGGCGTAGGGATGTGGGCCCTTATCTCAAAACTTCAGGGAAAAACCGTTCAAGGATGGCTCTCGATGTTCACGATGATGAGTTTTATGGGAGGGATTCAAATTCTCTCTTTAGGAATTATAGGAGAATATATCGGAAAAATTTATAGCGAAATTAAAAGGCGCCCTCGCTTCATCGTAGAGAAAAATATTGGCTTTTCTTCAACCTCTTTAATGGAGATGTTGAAAAGGTGAATCGCGATCTTGCAGACTTTGATGATTATGTCGATCAGTATGATGATTTGCTTAAAAACCAACTCTCCTTTTTTGAGGGAAATCGGACCTATTTTTCACGATATAAAGTGAAGCTTCTCCATAGTCTTCTAGACAAGTCTCCCGAAAAACTCTTAGATTTTGGCTCAGGGATCGGTCTAAGCCTTCCCCATTTTCTCTATTACTTTCCCCACTCTGAAATTTGCGCAACCGATATTTCAAAAAAAAGTCTAACCTATCTTTCTAAACATTATTCAGATGTTAAAGTTTATCAAGATGAAGAATTAGAAGGTCAGACCTTTGATCTGATCTTTCTCTCAGGAGTCATGCACCACATTCCCCCCGAAAAACGCCCTACCATTTTGAAGAGACTCAAAACGCTCCTCAGCCCTGAAGGGAGCATCATTATTTTCGAACATAACCCTTTCAACCCTGTGACACAGCGGATGGTTGCAACATGCCCTTTTGATGAAGGGGTCCAACTCCTTTCAAAAAGTGCGCTACAAAAGATGATGAAAAAAGAGGGCTTTCATGTCGATAAGGGGGGCTATACCCTCTTTTTCCCTGAACCTCTTAAATTCTTTCGCCCCCTAGAGCAAAAACTCTATTGGTGCCCCTTAGGTGGTCAGTATTTCGTCATGGCAAGACGATGAACCGATTGCAACAAGAAATCAAAAAACTCTCCCTTTTTTCCCTCTCCGGTGTTTTAAATACCTTAATCGGATACGCTCTAATTTTCTCTTTTATGTTCCTTGGATTGACTCCCCTTCTCAGTAATGTTTTAGGATATAGTATTGGATTTTTCCTCTCTTTTTTTATGGGGAAATATGTTGTTTTTCGCTCTCAAGAGAAAAAACACTTTAGCGAGCTTATAAGATACTTGATCGTTTTTGCCCTCGCCTATTTGATAAACGCTTTGACACTCCGTTACTTCTTGAAACTGGGGATTTCTCCTTATCTTGGTCAACTTTTTGGAGGAGTCGCCTTCTCCACCACCACCTACACCTTATCAAGAATTTGGGTATTTAATACCATTCGCAATAAATAAAGTCACAAAGTGACGCAGAGATTTCCATGGGGAAATTGGGTTTGGAGATGAACCTAACCACCTGTTGGTTAGTGAAATCGAAAACACAATTTTAACTGAAAAGATCAAGCTCAATTTATGACTTTATTTATTGCGAATGGTATAAACCTGAGTTTTGGGTTTATTTCACTCATTCTCAGGAATTTTTCTCTTTTTTCTCGGTCTTTTTATCTCGAAAAGGGCACTTTGGCCCTTCCCTTCGGTAAAAATCCCAAGAATTTAAGAGAACTCTCCGATGAGGAATAAGCAAAATAAACTCAAAACTCAGGTTATAAGTGATCAAAAAAAAATCTCAAGTCGTGAGACTTGAGATTTCTTCTTTGGAATCATTTCCTTAAGATCTTACATCGCTTCAATTTCAGAGTGTCTACTCAGGTATTTTTCCTGATACTCTTTCACATCGTCGATATGAATGACCCATGCTGCTCCTCTACGAGAAGCTTTTAACACACCAATGCGTGTTGCATAGTAGATCTTCTGCGCGGGAACACCGAGCATCTGTGCCACTTGATTGACAGAGTAAAAACCTTTGTCATTATCAAACAGCAATTCACCATCAAAAGTAGACTTTGTTCTTGAATACTTATTTTGGCGATATTCTTCTAGGTCATTTAAATCAATAGTCCAACGGGTTGAATCTTTGCGTGCTCTTAGCTTATTTTGCTTAATAGCAACATAGATTGCTTGCCTAGTTACACCATTGATACGTGCTGCTTCGGTAATCGAAACAACTTTTGTTGAAGTGCTTAGAGTTTCGCTCATAGCACCTTTGTTATTTTCCATATATCCTCCTCAATCCAAAAATAACAGCTAAATCTCAAGGCTAAGGCAAACTCATTGAATAGTTTACAAAAAAACCGCCTCGATTATTAACACTTTGTTAATATTTCTTAGTCTTAGGCTTACTATTATTGCAAAAAATTGAGTTGAAATCAATCTATTTCTCTTTACTTTTTCGCAACTTTTTGATTTAGATAGGATTACAGCGAAAATTATTTTGGGGTTTATAGAAATTTTTTTGAAGAACTATAGACTTAAACCCTTGATTTGCTGTAAGATAGAAAATGATCGAACCGCCGAAATAAAGGGCCCTGCAAATGACATTTAAACGACTTATTATTAGTGTCTTAATTTTTATAATCGCCACAGTTGCAGAAGGCAAACCTCCCGAACTCACCCCCCATTTGACCCACAAAAAGGCCGAGGAAATCTTTAAAGCTCACGTCTCACATAAAGCCTTAACCCCTGAAATCGCCTCAAGAGCTCTCAAAAACTATTTGGAAGAACTAGACCCCACCAAAACCTATCTATTAGCCTCAGAGATCGCCCCCTGGAATAACCCGAAGGAAGACCTGTTAGAAAGCCTTATCAGCGATTATAAGAAGGAAAATTTCGAGCGGTATGAAGAGCTGTACCAAGTGATGATCGAAGCCATCAAGAGAAGGAATGATTTAGAGGAAAAAGTGGAGAAACTCCCCTTGCCTACAGATGCAAAAGCCTCTGATTTTAAAGATCTTAAATGGGCAACTAGTGAAAGCGAACTAGAAGAGCGCCTTTTAAAGCTAAGAGCTCTCCAACTTGAAACGGCTGATCAGCTTGAGATCGATTCAAAAGAGCAATTCCTCCAAAGGATTGCTAAAAGGCGTACAAGTCGGGAAGATGACATCCTTCAAGGAGGGAAGAAAAAGATGCAAAAACAGCAGATGCTCGCCTACTTCCTCAAAAGTTTTAGTAGCGCTCTTGACTCCCATACCGTTTACTTTACCCCTCAAGAAGCGAACCAGTTTATGGTTCAAGTGCAGCAACGCCTTTTTGGAATTGGTGCCCAACTTCGTGATGATTTGACAGGGTTTACTCTCGTCCGCCTTTTAGAAGGGGGGCCAGCCCTCTCTGATGGGCACCTGAAGGCCGGAGATAAAATCATTGCGGTCAATCATGAACCTGTTGTGGGAATGGATATTGTTGAAGCTGTTGAACTCATCCGAGGGCCAAAAGGGACCACGGTTGGTCTAACGATTGTCAGAGAAACGGGAGAAGGAGCTGAGAAAAAAACAGAAAAGTTTGATATTGACATTGTCCGCGATGAAATTGTTCTTAAAGAAACACGCTTCGAAACAGAAAAAATTCCGTATGGGGATGGAGTCATTGCCCATATTCGCCTCTTTTCTTTTTACCAAGACCCCCATGACTCTTCTGCTTCGGATATTAAACAAGCCCTTGAAGAGATCAAGAAAAATGAAAACCTTTTAGGGGTAGTTTTAGATCTTCGAAACAATGCAGGAGGACTCCTTCCTCAAGCCGTTTCCGTTACAGGTCTTTTCATCAAGAAAGGGGTTGTTGTTTCTGTCAAAGATAGTGAAGGAAATATTCAACATCTCCGTAATTTTGATGCTGCAGTCACCTGGGATGGCCCCCTTATTGTCCTTACAAACAAAGGGAGCGCCTCTGCTGCAGAAATCGTTGCTCAAACTCTTAAAGACTATGGAAGAGCTCTCATTGTAGGAGATCCCTATACATGGGGAAAAGGGTCGTATCAGCTCTTCACTTTGGAAGCGGGAAATGTCAATAAAGTCAATCCACAAGGGGAATATAAAGTCACCCGTGGTCTTTACTACACCGTTTCTGGAAAAAGTCCCCAACTCACCGGGGCAAAAGCAGATATCGTTGTTCCCGGAGGACTGACTGAACTTGAGATTGGAGAATCTTTTGCAAAATTTCCTCTAGAGAATGATGAAATCGCCCCGAACTTTGTCGATCATTTAGCAGACATTCACCCTCTTCACCGGGGAAAAATGATGCGGCTATATAAAAAAGACCAACAAAAAAAGATCGACCTTTACGGAGACTATCTCGAACTTCTTAAGAAAAATTCTGAGAAACGGATTGAAAAAAACCACAACTATCAAAACTTTTTGAAAGAGGTCAAAAAAGAAGAGTTTGATCCCGATCACCTAGAAAAGTATGGACAAAATGACCTGCAACTGGAAGAAACGGTTAATGTGATGAAAGATCTTATCCTTATGGAAAGATTTTCCAAACAACCAGAGCGCCTTGCTGGATAAATACCAATCCCAAACCGATACTTTGTTAAGTTTGTTCGTACGCGTTCACGGGGCTTAATCCTCTATGAAACCGGATCTGGCACATCATATTTTGATCGAGTAGGTGGGGCTTAGAAAGCCCCGACCTCTCTCAGAACCGTGCGTACGGGTCCGTACACGGCTCTTCATGTTAACTTCACCCATGTGTTTAGTGGCAACCAATGTTCCTTAT
>Ga0075163_10004230_pt1 | contig 19257 bp, 15 predicted proteins | sample JI1023141ADNA_FD_71478 | JGI IMG/M metagenome (GOLD analysis project Ga0075163, IMG submission 71478) | Wastewater effluent complex algal communities from Wisconsin, to seasonally profile nutrient transformation and Carbon sequestration -... | ecosystem: Engineered > WWTP > Effluent > Algae...
TTAGTTCAGAAAGCAATTGAAGACTACGAAAGAGGCGCAGATTATAATATCGAATACCGTATCAGGACTAAATCAGGCAAATGGATTTGGTTGCACGACCATTTCATTCGAAAAATCCAAATTGGCGATGAGATCATTATCGATGGAAATGCGTTAGACATTACACTCCAAAAAGAAGCAGAGCTAGCTCTTAGAGAAAGTGAAGAAAGATTTAGAAATTACATCAACTCAACGTCTGACATTGTTTTTACTTTAGATACAGAGCAAAGACATAACGGTATATTTGGTGACTGGGCGGAAAAGTCCGGGTTATCAAAGGAATTTTTTCTGGGTAAAACGACAAAAGAGCTACTCGGAGATAAGGCAGATGTTCATGAAGAAGCAAATAAGAAAGCATTAAATGGAGAATACGTAGTCTATGAATGGAGCAATGTAATCGGAGATACTACAATTTATTTTCAAACATCATTATCTCCCCTGTATAAAGAAAATAAAATCATCGGGATAATCGGAGTTGGTCGCAATATAACTAATCTTAAAAAGATTGAATTTGCTTTGCGTGAAAGTGAAGAGAGTATTCAAAAACAAAATATAGAACTTATCAAATTAAACTCAGACAAGGACCGTTTTATCTCTATCCTTGCTCATGATTTAAAAAATCCATTCAACAATATCCGCGGGCTTTTAACCTTAATTCAGGAAAATTTATCTTCTTATAATGAAATAGAATTAAAAAAAATAATTGATATGATTCATGAGTCTGTTGAAAAGTATCACAATTTACTCGAAGATATTCTACACTGGGCAAGAACACAATCGGGGAATTTCTCCATTGAAGGAGAAAAACTATTATTCATAAAAACCTGCAATGAAGTGATCGAAAACTTACAGGCAATGGCAACACAAAAAGACATTTCAATCCAACTAGAAGCGAAGAATTCTGAAATTGTATTTACAGACAAAAACATATTAACCACAATACTTAGAAACCTAATTTCAAATTCTATTAAATTTACAAATCAGGGTGGGCATATCCAGATTAGCCTGGAGCAAAATAATTTTAACTCTATTATCACTGTTTCTGATAACGGAATCGGTATTTCTCCTGAAAGATTAAAAACCCTATTTGAAATTTCACAGGTGCATAGCACACCCGGAACCGAAAAAGAAAATGGAACTGGACTGGGACTCATGCTCTGTAAAGAATTAATAGAAAAACAATCAGGAAAAATCTGGGTAAAAAGCCAACCAGGAAAAGGAAGTCAGTTTATCTTTTCTATACCCAATCTTCCTTCTAATAGGGATACTAAATATTAACCGGTTAACATAAATGAATACGAACTTTTTTTTATTCAACAAAAAATACACTGAGAATATTTTTTTAATCGATGGACTTGGAGCTCTTCTTACCTGTATACTTCTAGGAGTCCTTTCTTTAATGGAGTCCTTTATTGGATTCCCAAAAGAATATTTATTTTATTTAATTCCCATTGCACTTTGTCTTTCCTTTTACTCACTCACTTTCCATTTTCTTAAATCAACTAATTCAAAAAAATATCTTTCTATTCTAGCATTCTTCAATTTTATATACTGTTGCCTTACTCTTTTTTTTATTTTTCAATCTCGAAATATTATTACGATTTTCGGAGTCCTTTATTTCACATCTGAAATAATTATAATTTTATTGTTGGTTATTTATGAATTGATTTTATCCAGAGACAAGGTATAATAAATACAGTTCATCATAGGTTAGATGATAAAAATGAATACTTACATAAAGGCTATACTTGCATTCCTTAAAATTTTTAAAATTCTATTTGTCGTAGTATCTATTATACTATTTTCAAATTGCAAAATCAATGACGACCCAAAGTTTAAAATGATGATTCCAAATTTTACTGGATCATCACCGGTGAATGACCCGTGTGCAAATAAGACTCCATCCAATCCAGCTTCACTTACTATTTCAACGACTTCTTCTCCTGATTCAATTAGTATGCAATGGACAAATCCTGCTGATTGTCCGATTGGTGGAGTTATCATTCGCAGGAAAACGGGAAGTAGCCCCTCGGACTACAAAGATGGAGTTGCTATTTCTGTAGATGCAAATAACACTGGATTCACGGATAGCTCAGTTTCTCCATCGGTTTTGTATTATTATAAAATATTCCTATATGATAAGACTACAACGTTATACTCCAGCGGATTATCAGCAGTAGCCATTGCAGGCTCTACAACCGTTGTTCCTGCCAAAGTAGACGACAACTCCTTCACTCTAGATGGACTGGATTCAGAGACAGCCTGGGCTACGAGTCCTAAAATTTCCTTTAATTATTCTGTTTTATCTTATCACGCAGACTATACAGGTGGCTCGGATCCAAATGTTACCGGTTACATTCGATTTGCCTATGATTCCAGTAATTTTTATGTGTTCTACCATACAGATGATAAATATCTAAGAACAGACAATACAGGTGCACCCTGGGTAGATGATAGCATTGAAGTTTTTTTTGATATGGACTACAGTCGTTCTTCTTCTCCTGATACAAATGATTTTAAATTTATTTTTTCTCCCGCAAATCCTGAAAATAACCTCCATCAAAAAGGAAATGGATTTGGATGGTCTACCTGGACTCCATCGGTAACTCAAGCTATATACACTAACGCTTGCACTTACAATACGGATGGAGATATAGATTCAGGCTGGAATATGGAAATGAAAATTCCATTCTCTGTTCTAGGTGTGACTTCGATATCTCCCGATCAAATCATTGGATTTACTTTTTATATAAATGATGATGACCTAGTTGCTTTTTCAGGGGATCAGCATATGTTCAAATGGACTTCCGGCACTGTTCACGATCAACCCAACACATGGGGAATTCTTAAATTTTAATGGTAACCAGATTAAAAAAAAGAAACAACTCGAACCTCTTTTGTGGTGTATTCGTGTTATGCGCTTGACAATAAGATATAAGTATCTGGCAATTACTATATGAATTCTAACTCTATCCAAACAATCGACTGCCATTATTATACTGATGAATTTGCCGCTGCCTATTTACTAGAGGAAGGTAAAGAAGCAGCATTCGTAGATAACAATACTAATTTTGCAATACCCTATTTACTAAGCGCACTTTCTAATAAAAATATCTCCAAAGAAAATGTAAGGTATTTAATCATAACTCATATTCATTTAGACCATGCAGGGGCTACTTCTCGTTTGGTGCAAGAGTTTCCGAATGCAACTGTATTGGCTCATCCGAAAGCTGCGCCGCATGTAATCAACCCGAAACGAATCATAGAAAGTGCAAGTATGGTTTATGGAAAAGAAAATTTCATCAAGATGTATGGAGAAATTCTAGAAGTTCCAAGTGAGCGGGTAAGAATCATGCAGGACAATGAAGTCTTAAAATTTGGAAGTAGAGACCTAACGTTTATCTACACTAGAGGACATGCAAATCACCACTTTGTAATCCACGACTCAAAAACAAATTCTATATTCACAGGAGATTCTTTTGGAATAAGCTACCCGTGGCTCAGAAATGGAAATAGTCCCTTTTTATTTCCATCGACTACTCCGACCGACTTTCATGCAGAAGAGGCAAGACTGAGTATCGACAAAATTATAAAAACAAATGCGGATACTGCATATTTAACTCATTTTGATTCCTGGGGTGATATGAAGCTAGGAGCAGATCTTATGCTTTATGGAATTGACCGAATGGAGAAAATTTACAAAGAACTCATTTCATCGAATAAGACTGATAGCGAATTACAAGCATTAGGCGAGAAAATGATTTTCACTTTCTTTGAAGAGGAATTTACAAAGCGAGCGATTCCTCTTTCCGTTATTGAAACAGTTAAAGCTGATATTCAAATCAACGCACAGGGGCTTGTGTTCGCTGCTAACCGTGCAAAGAAAAAGGGAGCCTAGACTACAACTTTTCAATCCAACCGATATTATAATAGACCTTGTTTAAAAGTATCTCAAGGTCTTTTACTTTTTTTCTATCTTCTCCAATCCCTTGAATTTGCTCGACTAAATATTCTCTATCTCCTTTGAAATTTTCCAGGACATCATTTATTTGTGCAGGAGTTGCCTTTAGTAAAATAAAATAATGATTCGGTGTTTCATTTAGTATGAAGTAAGAGGAATTAGCCGCAACATTGAGTCGAAATGCAATATTATCGATATTATATTCTTTTGGTCTTTTATATATATTTAATTGTTTGTCTTCTGTAAAAATTTTCTTAGTTGTAGAAAACAAACTCGGAATCTCTACATTCATATGACGATAGACAAGTAACGGTTCAAACTTTCCTTCTTTCCAAAAACCGATAAAGCTCAGTGTAGTCAGCATATTGTCTTCGATTTTTATAATCGTATGATCTTTTGTTTTTTTGTAGTCAACAACCTCTCCGGAGATTGTATCGAATAACTTCCATTGTCCGCTATCCTGTCTTTGAAAAAAATAAGAAGTAAAGCAGGGACCCATCGGGCAGCATCTAGATTTTAAAACATAGATATCACTTTTATTTTTTATCTTTTGCTTATAGACAGAAAAATAGGCAGAAGAAGTAAATTGATCTTTGTCGCTAACGAAAATATTATCATTTTCTCCTATGAGTTCTAATTTTTTATTTTGAAAAGACTGTCCGCAAAACTTTTTTTCTGTATTTAATATTTCCCTGAGTTCTGTTTCGATTTCTAAATTCTTAGGAACTACCTCAGTAAAATTACGCGAGAAAATATCAGGTGTGGGTATATACGGATTTTCTGCCTCTTTGCATTGGGTGAAATAAGAAAAAGTTAATATATAGATGAAGAGGTATTTGAAAATTTGATACAGCATTTTATTCCTTTTCTAATTTTTATCATGCCCATAATAACAGGCAAGTCTATCAGGAAATTTATCCTTTAGGGAAAGTTCATAGATTAAATTTTCACTTTCATAGTAGGTTTTACTTTCAGTTGTAAAGATATAATATGGATTTAGATTTTGATTGTATTCATAAAAATTTTTGAATCCATTTTCGCCGGATTGTTTTTTAAAAGTTGGACTCGGGGTTTTTACAAAACGTAAATCAAGTCCTCTGCACTCTGCCTTTACTTTATTTCCAAAGAGTCGACTGAATGCTCCACCTACTTTTGTAGTAAACTTAATCTTCATTTCAAACTTTGGATCTAATTTCCAATCCCGAAGAGGCCAGAGTTCATAAGAAAATGCATTGCTCCATTTACTCGATTGAAAATAACCATGACTCACCTCAGTAATAGCAAGAGGCTGTTCATACTGCACACGAATTTTATTTGAGCCTAAAGCAAACTTAGCTGTAAAAGTAGCGGTATACAGCTTGTTAATCCTTTCTTCACAGAATTTGCAGAGATCAGAAAGTCGATAGCCTTCTTTTTCTAAATCTGAAATAGTTATCTCGGTAGGTTTAGTAGTCTGTGGCTCTAAGTCATTGACTGTTGTAATTACATTTTTACCGGAAGGAAGGATAAACTCAAGAGGATAACTTACATCAGCCGCTGATTGGATAAAATAAACAGCCTCTACTTTACAATTCTTTTCGACAATGCGGGAAAGGTTTCCTTCTCCTTCATAAATAGGATCGCAATTGAATTCCAGGTTCTCTTTTAAAACAACAAGTGTAGGATTAGAAGAGGCAAGGGAATAAGATGGATATCGATTTACAACCCAGGGAGCTCTTAGATTCGCAAAAATAGCGTTAGTCGAAAGAATAAAGAAGAATAAAAAAAATATTTTTTTATATAAAATCTGTTTCATACTGTTAGTTTTAAAAATACTTTGTGAAATGCAATCAGTAAATATACTAAACACAGACGATGATTGCACATTTCCAGTTCCTAAAATGCAGTCAACCGGGTAGGTTTTTTAAAAACCCCGCAGTTTCCCTATTACTAATTTATGAAATTATTTCGATAAGTATTAGTAAGAATTTTTGAGTATATGAAATTAGTGGAGGGCTTCTATGTTATTTATAGATGGAATGAAACTGTTCAGTCAAAAATATGCCTTCCTAATTTTAACTTTTGCATTTTCCTTTTTGCTTACCGCACAGGCGGAAAAAGAAATTACTCCGAAAGCTCATATCTATTCTGATTGTAAGTTTCATGCTCTCAAAGCAAAAGATAAATTGGATTGTGTTGTAGAAGAATTTTCTGGCACTGAAATGATTCTATTTGTCTATGAATTACAACAGCAATCACTTGTTGGCAATCCCGAAAAAATAATAATTCCTTCCTGGTATAATTTTGCAGATGTTGAATACATGGATATTCTAGGCGAAGGAAAAAAAATGATATTCGCAACGTTTGAAGGAAACTCGGGCTCTGAGACTTTGCAAAAAATTTTAATTGTATTTCATTTTCAAGATACATCCTTTCGCCCTGTATTATTTGAAACTATTTCTTATAAATTATATTGTTGCGGCAAATCACAATCACTCGATCTAAAATATAAATTTGTAGACCCGGGAACAAAGCGCGTTTCTATTCAGTTAAATTATACTTACAATCAATACATTGGGAATAAAGTCCAGATGGATCAAAAAAAAATGTGGGCTGATGAATTAGTTTGGGACAATAAAAATCTAACGTTCTACGATGCAGACCAGGAAACCAAAAAAAATAAAAACGCAAAGTTTCATGTAGAAAAAAAAATCTACCAAACACGATTGGACTTTCCTCCCATTCACAAAATAGAATTACAAAAACTATCCGACCTAATAAACAAATCCAAAATCTTCGAAGTCCTCTCCCCACCTTCCTAAAGGGACAGTGTAAAAGCAAAGAAAATATCTCTCACAGAGCGCACAAAGGTCACGGAGAGTATTTACACCTTCGATAAACTTCCTCCCGCTTCGCCCAGCAACCGAGCTATGCAGGTTTTATTGATTATTTTCTCTATGACCTCAGTGCGCTTTGTGAGAAATTCATGCTTTTACACGATCACTAACTTCCTCTATGCTCTATAAAAAAAGTCTTGCTAAGATGTAGAGCGAATTAGAAGTTTTGAATTATGACGGATACAGCAAGCACAAAAGAAATACATACTCTAATTATTGGAGGTGGTCCTTCCGGTCTTGCTGTAGGTGCTGTTCTTCGATTAGGAGGAGTCTCTTTTAGTATCATAGAAAAATTTGATAAGGTTGGATATGCCTGGCATAATCACTATGAGAGAGTTCATTTACACACTGTAAAACAATTATCAGCACTTCCCTATATGCCCTACCCTGCGAATTACCCGCGTTATGTGCCACGCAAATTATTAATTGAATACTTCGAAGCTTATTCGAAGAAATTTTCTTTAGTTCCCTATTTTAATCAACCGGCAAAATCAATCGAACGGGAAGGAGAATATTGGATTACAGAAACACCGGATGTAATTTACAAATCTAAAAAACTCATTGTAGCAACGGGTTACAATCATTCGCCCCTTAGTCCTAAATGGGAAGGAGTAGAAAACTTCCAGGGACAAATACTTCACAGCAAAGATTACCGAAATGGAAAAGAGTTTTTGGGCAAACGAGTATTAGTCGTAGGCATTGGAAATACGGGAGGAGAAATCGCGATCGATTTATTTGAATCCGGAGCTAAGGTGAGTATTTGTGTTCGTGGTCCTGTTCGAATTGTTCCAAGAGAGATTTGGGGAACACCAATGCAATATTCTGCACTTCTGTTTAGCTTTCTTCCTCCAAAGATGGGAGACTATTTAAGTAAAACTATTTTAGGAATGATACTACCTGATTATTCTAAGTATGGTCTTATAACTCCTGAATTTGGAACTATCTCGCAACTTAAATACCAGGAAAAAGTTCCCCTTATAGATGTTGGCACTGTTAGCCTCATCAAGCAGGGAGCCATCACAGTTGTCCCTGAAATTCTTAAGTTTAATAAAGACTCAATTCAATTTAAGAATGGAACAGAAGAAAAATTCGATGTTGTTTTACTCGCTACTGGTTATCGAAGTGGATTAGAATCTTTTTTTAGCGGCTATCCGGAATTATTCAATGAAAAAGGATATCCTAAAATTAGGGGAAGAGAGACAGAGCTACCTGGGTTATATTTTCTCGGATTTAATAATCATGTAGGCGGATTTTTACGAAACATAGGAATCGAAGCAAAGAGAATCGGGAAGAAAATTGCAAAAGAATATCCAAACTAAGAGGATTATATGTCTGCACTCGATCATTGGCATCCAGTTTTAAAATCAAATGAGTTAAAGAAAAAACCAAAAGCAATTGTATTAAATGGAAAACAAATTGTTTTATTTCGAGATAAAGAGGGATTAGCCTCTGCACTCGATGATACCTGTCCCCACCGTAGAATGGCGCTGAGCAACGGATCAGTTAAGAACGGAAGAATAGTCTGTATATACCACGGAATGAGTTTTGACAGGGAAGGAAAAGGACAAAGTCCCGGGACAGAAGATTGTAAAATCAATGCAACAAAGTTTGACTGTTTAGAATCTTACGGTGCAATATGGATAAAATCAAAAGACACGGCTGCTCCTTTTCCTTATTTCAACATAGAAGGATATCGGCTAATTGATGTTTGCCATTACAATATAAATGCTCCTCTTGAATTAGTTTTAGATAATTTTACAGAAGTAGAGCATACTCCTGATGTTCATGTTTTTTTGGGATACGATATTACAAGAATGAAAGAGGTGGTAGTCGAAGCAGAGACAGACGATACATCAGTTAGAATTAAAAATACAGGTCCCCAAAAAAATCTTCCTTTTATATTTAGATACATTCTAGACTTAAAAAAAAACGATTTGTTTGTAGATGATTGGACTACTTATTTTTCTCCGGTGTATAGTGTTTACGATCAATACTGGATTGATTCCAAAACAAATCTCCCGAGAGAATCTAGCTTTAAAATATATGTTTTTTTTAATCCTATCTCAGATTCAAGTGTGCAGCTAATGGCATTTACCTACATGAAGTATTCTCTATTTGGAAACTTTGGTTTAAACCTGTTAATCAAGCCTTCTATTAAACAAATTGTAAATTTGGAGATACTGCGGGACAAAAAAGCATTGGAAAAAATATTAGATAAAAATCCAAAAGTGAGCGGGATGAAGCTAACAAGATTTGACCGTTCCCTGGGACCGAACAGGAAACGGATAGAAACTATTTATAAAGGAATTAAGGACTAAGCTTTTCTAACTAAATCTATCATTGCCATTTTGTCTTTTTTTAGGATAGGAAGGGCTAATGATTGTTTAACGAAATCTTTAATTTGTTTTCGATTAATTTCGGAATCTAAAGGAATGTTTAAATAACGAACCTGCTTTCCATCACCCTGCAATACTTTGTCTTTGTCTTTAAGGATAATGCCATATTCAAATCCAATTTTAACTTCAGCGTCTAATGGGAATATGGCGCAGAGATAGCCTGATTTCGGATCACTATAACCAATCCCTTTCCATACCGGGTAACCTTTCTCGATTAGAGAAGGAAATTCTTCTTTAAAAAAATCCCGCAAATCCTCTACTGTATTTAAGACTTCTTTAGAATGAGGTTTTAATATTTCCTCAATAATCTGTATCGATTCGTTTATATCTTTTTTTTGCTTCATAATTCTATATAAAAAATAGTACCTTTATTTTCTTCACTTTCGAAAGTTAATTTTCCAGAATGCTTATCGATAATTTCTTTTACAATAAACATACCGAGACCTGTTGATTTTTCCCCTTTTGTCCCTGCTCTTCTTGCAGGAGAAAATTTTTCAAACAAAAATGGCTGTTTATTTTTTGGAATTCCAATTCCATTATCTTTTATAGTGATTAACGGATTTTTGTCTTTCAAACTCAAAGATAATTCTATTTTACCCGACTCCCTTGTAAACTTAATTGCATTAGATAATAAATTTGTAATTGCCCGAAGCATTTTGTCCCGGTTAATCTCCGCGTAAATTTTTTCGACAGAGCTTTTGAACTCAATCTGGATGGATTTGTCATATGCCTGCAATTCTTGAAACTGAATGCATTCCTTTAAAAAGTGATTCAAATCAGTTAATTCTTTGAGTAAAAAATTGCTTGGATCAGAAACCTGGGAGACTTCTAAAATATCGTTTGCGATATTCAGTGTGTGGATTCCGGAGATTTCGGCAAGCTCAAGATATTTTCGATTCATTGGATTGCTTTCTTCTTCTAGCATGATTTGAATTAAACTAATAATGCCTCCGATAGGAGATCTTAAATCATGTGCTACAATATTTAAAATTGCATTTTTTGATTCATCTAATTTTAGAAGAGCTTCTTCGGATTTTTTACGATTTTCTATATCTACAATAAAGCTTAATTCAAATAAAAAGTTTCCTTCTTTTGAAAAGAAACCATTCGAGTAACAACCCAGCCAGACATAGTTACCATTTTTTACTTTGATTTTTTCCTCAACGTAAATCTGCGAAGTTTTTTTCTGAAGCAATTTAGAATAGGCATTCACTTTATATTCTCTAAATTCTTCTTGAACATAATCCAGGTATTTTGAGCCAACAAATTCATTTCTATCGTATCCAAGCAGTTGCAGCAAATACTGATTTGTCTCAACTATATTTCCATCTATATCGACTAGCATGATTCCGATAGGAGCATTCTCATATAGTAATCTATATTTTTGCTCACTTGCGGCTAATAACTCTTCTGCGTTTTTTTTAAGACTGATATCATTTCGAATGGAAAGATACTGAAATGGTTTTTTATTTTCATCTAAAAATGGAATTATATGGGAATCCACCCAGTAGGTAGTTCCATTTTTTCTACGATTTTTGATTTCTCCATGCCAGACTTTTCCAGAACTAATTGTTTTCCAGAGATCAACAAAAAAAGAGTCAGGGTGATAGCCTGATTTTATAATTCGATGATTTTTTCCCAGAACTTCATTTCGTTCGTAACCACTTATTTTTAGAAAATTATCATTTGCTTGAATGATAGTCCCTGCTGAATCTGTAACTGTTACAATGCTTGATTGGTCGATTGCAAACTGTAAATCGAGTAAACTTTTATAGGTTTGGATGAGGGCGAGTTCTGAATCTCTAAAATAAGTAATATCATCTAAAAATAAAATTGCTGTGGTTTGATTTAGAGAGTCTGTAAAAAATTTTAAACTGACTTCTAATACTAATTTTTTTCCAGTTTTTAAAGTCACGGTATACTCGCCGTATAACTCTTCTCGATTAGTAAAAATTTTTGAATACTCGGATTGGATTTTCTGACTATCCTCCGATGAAACTTTTTCTAAAATGTATTCAGGTGTTTTTCCAATAATTTCGGTTTTTTGAATTTTAAAAAGATTGCAAAAAGAATTATTTACAAATTTGACAATCCCATGCGCATCGAGGTAGCAAATAGCAGAAGTCGTTTTTTCAAGAATGAAATTTAATTCGTTTTGCATTTTTAGTCTTAGCTTACTTTAATATGTTTAGACTAAAATTACTTTGGTAAATTCTTTTTTAATATTTCAATGATTTCTTTGTTACCGGAAGCTTCAGCATGTTGCAGGGCTGATTTACCTTCTGCATCTACAAGTGTTAAGTCAGCACCGTTTTTAATAAGAATTTTTACAATATCGATATGCGCATTCTTTGCAGCAAGGATGAGTGGAGACTCTTCATAGGTATTGACATCATTTACCGATGCGCCGGATTTAATCAGGTATCTTACTATATCCGCATTACCGATATTAGCCGCATCCAAAAGGGGAGTCCAGCCATCTAATCCTGCTGCATTTACATTTGCTTTATTTTGAATTAAAATTTTTACAACTTCTAAATTTCCACCTCGAACTGCATACATGAGTGAATGATAGTCTTCATTGTCTTTGCTATTTACTTTGGCTTTTTTACTCAGAAGATATTTTACAATTTCAAGATTACCTTTTTCTGATGCGATCATTAGAGGAGACGTTCCGCCTTTGTCTGCTGATTGGTAATTTACTTTGCCACCTTTTTCGATAGCCTGTTTTACCTTGAGCAAATCACCGTTTTCCGATGATTCGAACAATACTTCGTTCCAATCAACAGCGTGAAGGTTTACATTCCATAATAAAATAAAAATTAATAATAAATAAGATTTCATAATTCAATAAAAAAACTTGTGCCTTTATTTTCTTCACTTTCTACTCTGATTTTGCCATGATGTTTGTCTATAATTTCTTTAACGATAGAAAGACCAAGTCCAATTGTTTTTTCGCCTTTTGTGCCAACTCTTCTTGCCTGACTAAATTTATCAAAAATGATTCCATGTAATTCCTTCGGAATCCCCATTCCATAGTCTTTTATCTCGATTATAGTCTTTCCATTCTTCCGGTTTAGAAAAATCTCTACCTTACTATTCTCAAAAGAAAACTTAATGGCATTGGAAAGTAAATTTGAAAAAACCCTCATCATCTTATCTTGATTGATATCATGGTAGATTTTTTCTACAGAGCTTTTAAAATGAATTTGAATCTTTTTATCCTGGTATTGTATTTCATGCATTTTTATACAATCTTTGATAAAACAATTTAACTCGGTAGATTCTAAATCTGAAAACTGTTTTTCATGTTCAATGCTTTCCATATCTATCAAGTCAAGAATTATATTCAAAGCATGGTTACCTGAATTCTCCATTAGATGCAGATAATTTTGTTTATCCTCCGAACTTTCCAATTTATAAAGTAATCTTGCTAAATTTGTGATTCCAACGATGGGAGATCTTAGATCATGAGCTACAATATTTAGAATGGCATTTTTTGCCTGGTCTTGTTTTAGGAGCTGCTCTTCTGTTTTTTTTCTATTCTCGATATCAGTAACAAAATCCAATCGGTAGATCACTTTTCCAAAGTAATCAGTGACCGCGTTGGAATAACAACCAACCCAAATATAGAGTCCCTCTTTAGTTCTTCGCTTTTCTTCAATATAAAATCTTTTTATTTCTCCACTCTTTAATTTAGAAAGAGCTGAATTCCTATATTCAATAAAATCCTCATGAATAAAGCTATAGGATTTTTTCCCAACAAGTTCTTCTTTGGAATAGCCAAGCATATTAAGTAGGTAAGTATTACAATCTAGAATATTTGAATTTAAATCGATAATTTGAATTCCAATAGGAGCATTCTCATAAAGTAAACGATATTTTTCCTCACTAGCGGCTAATAACTCTTCTGCTTCTTTACGATTTGTAATATCATTTCGAATAGAAATATACTGAAATGGTATGCCGGAATCATCCAACAAGGGGATAATATAGGAGTATACCCAATAATATTTTCCATCAGAGCGCATATTTTTAATTTCACCCTGCCAGACTTTTCCAGAAGATATGGTATCCCACATATTCCTAAAAAATTCTTTGGGATGGTATCCTGAATTTATAATGCGGTGATTTTTTCCTATAAGCTTTCCCCTATCATATCCACTAACCTTGCAAAAATTATCATTACAATCGATGATTATCCCATTCGCATCGGTAATAGTTACGTTCACTGATTGGTCTAATGCAAAACGTAAATCTTCGAGGCGTTTCGTATTTTCTTTTGTTTCTGAAATATCAGTAATTACTCCATAAATATCGAATTCATTTATAGGAGATGAAAATAAAATAGATCTCTCTTCTAGCCAACGATATCCTCCCGATTTATTTTTTACTCGGTATTGGATTCTTCTAAAATTATTATTTTTTTTAAATATTTCGAGACTTTGAGAAGGAGAAATCAAATCTTCCGGGTGAATGACATTAGCCAGTAGATTTACATTTGCCTGTATTTCCTGGCTGGAATAACCAAAGAAAGTATCTGCTCTTTCACTCATGAAAATCATTTTCCGATTTCCATTGGAATCAATTCGATTATGATAGATGACTCCACCAATAGCATTAAAAATTGAATTGAGAATTTTTTCACTGGACATTTCTTGTTCGGGTAAGACAGTTAAGAGGATAACAGCGAGTATTTCCTCCGATTCCAATCGAACCAACGTCCTGGTTATTTCTATTTTCTTTCCAATTTTATTTTTATCGGCAAATGTATCCTGGTATGATTCCTTTTTACCATGTAAAAAAAATTCTTTATAATTCTGAATAATTTTTTGCTTAGATTCGAAATTCAAATTTGGATAATGAATTGTGAAAGCTTTTCCCAATAGGTCTTCTTCCAAAAAAGAAAATAGAAGACAATAAGCCGAGTTTACTTTCTTAAAAAAACCATTTGAATCTAAATAGGCAATAGGAGTTAACGACTCAGTAAACAGTATTTGGTTTTCGGATTTAAGATTCATAGTTTAAATATTAATACCTTCTATATTGTCCATTTCCATAGACTCCATAAGGAGGATAGTAAACACCTGGCGCACGACCACCATTGCTTGAGCCACTACCGGGAGTATACCATGGATTCCTGAGATTCCTGGGAAAGTAAAGAAAGTAAGTATTAAAATAATTTTGCCATGGATTTGCATTCGACATTCTGGCCCGTCTTCCTTGAAATTCAGATTCATTTTTTAGAAGGTAATACTGAATTAACTCTTCCTTGGTTGGTCTACATTCTTCACACTCAATTTTCTCCCTTAATTTTTCCAGGAGTGCTTTCCTGTAAGGATTTTCAGGAAGAGGCTCTTCACGATCAGGAGTAAATCCACAGAATGAAAGACTAAGAATTAAAATTATGTAAAATAATTTCGTTTTCATTTTTTTCCTTCCAGTTTTTTTATAATACCAGAGAAAGATAATTTTTGCAAGGTAGAAATATCCAACTTCCTATTTTTTAGTAGAATAATCCTACACTTTTTCCATAAGGTAAAATTACAATGATACAAAAAGAAATTCAAACGAAATATTTAAGGACAATTCATTTTTCTGTATGGGGAAAAGAAGAAACGAAAGAACTAGAAGGTATTGCAAAAGAAGAATTATCAAGTTCAATCAAAACGATGATTTCAAATAGATTAAATATTCCTGCGGAGAAGGTATTTATTTTAGAACAAGTTCACGGAGATATTTTTTTTGATACTAAAGATATTTCGATTGAGAAAAAAGAGGGCGATGCTCTATACACAACTCGAACTGGAGAAGTCCTGGTTGTCAAAACAGCCGATTGTATGCCAATCTTTTTTTGGTCTGAAACAGAGCAGCTAATCGGCATAATTCACTCAGGCTGGAAAGGAACGCACCTGGGAATTTCGGAAAAACTTTTTACTCATTTAAAGAGCATAGGCTATTCAACTAATCCACTCAATGCCTATATAGGTCCCTGTGCCCGAAAAAAAAGTTATGAAGTAGGCGAAGACTTATTCGAAAAATTTAAGGAATACTATCCCGATGCAATAGAAAAAAAGGATAATCAAAAATATCTTCTAGGAATCGACCTCGTTCTTAGAAAGAGGCTAATAGAGAATAACCTTTCTATACCTATTTTAGACTCTGAAATTTGCACTATGGATGATAATCCTTACCATAGTCATAGATGTGGAGATAAAGGCAGAAATTTGAATCTAATTTGGATTAGTTAGTTTTATGGGTAAATGTTTTTTTGGATGGGCGTTACGCGGTTATTTTGTGTTTGGCGCATCCTTCGCATGATAGCTTTCCTTTATCCGACTAGCGCGTCGGGCTCGCACTTCACCCAATCGCTTTCCGTCTCTTTCGCTCACGTCTTACGGATGACGTGGCTCAAGCCCATTCTCGCTCTCGCTCGAATATCTAACGCATAGTCGTTGGCTGACTTTTTCTTTCATAAGGTTAATCCTTATTATCCTTCTTTTTCAAAAGCGTTGCTCTTGAGACTTTCTTCCTTTCTCTTTCCAGAGTGGGATTCTTTTTTATTCCGCTTTCCAGCGTGGGTGATCTTTATTATCTCCACTCCCGTGGGGGGATGTTATCCTTCTTACTTCTTTCTTTTCTTTCATGTGAAATAAAAATAAGCGCAAGACTTGCCCTGAGCGTAGTCGAAGGGAAGAAAAGAAAGCCCGCAGCTCAGACTCTTTATTTTTAACACTTCGCCAATGCTCCTTTAAGACCCTTTTGTTTTTCTTGCTTTCGCATAATAAAGATTAACCTTATATTAACCATTGAACATTTCCTCTAAACTTTATTCACCGAATGCAATTCTATACCGCAAATGCTTGGTTGGTGAGAGATGCGACAAATCGAAATTAGCTACTATACAAATACTAAATGCTCGCATCGTATCGAACCACCGTTGGCATTCCTCCTCCAAGTAATCATTGCAGATTGCATTTTGGCGAGCGACAGATTCATTTTTCCAATTTCTGCAACGCTTCCCAGGATGGACGATATTTATCCACATCTGCTTGGGTAAACCCATAACTTCTCATTTGCTGTTCTATACTTCTAGTATCCCAAGATAAACCATCTAGGTATGTCCATACTTTATGTTTCATTTCTGTCTCCTCATCTATTTGCAATTCACTGTGCATTGCCTTTGTAAACTCTTCCTTCATAGGATAATCTGAGTTTTGCATTATTTCCTCCTTAAATAATCTTCTAATATTGCTATTCTTTTAGGGTCAGTCAAATCTAATCTACCATTCCAACTAGTATTCAATAAAACATTTTTCCCATACGATAGTTGGCTAATTTTGTTCATCGGAAAACTTTCTGACTTTGGATTTTTAGTGTAATAATTATTTATGACTCCTTCCAATTCATTCAAATCAGTACGGTTCATTGTTTTCCATTTATCCGTAGCCATATCATAAATTCTAAATGAATTCTGATCTTTTAATTTGATTTTCACTGTTTCCAAAATTCTACGAACCTCGTATTCACGTGTAGCAACAAATCCATAGTTAGCCCAAGCGTATCCGCCTACCTCAATGTTAGCAGTCAAATTAATTGCTTTAACACCTGCATCTTGGTAATGTTCGTATAAAGTTCTGAACACCTCTTTAGATAATCCTTTACCCTGCATATTGGAAGGGACATCAAATAGAAAATGGTTCACTTCAAGAGGTCCGTCTTTATTAAAATATCTTTTCAAATCTACTGTATGATAATCTCCATCTCGAATTCCTTGAAATTCAATATTTTTCAGTCTTCCACTTTCATAGAATTCAATTTGTTTTTTAAACCAATTGACTCCATATTTATTTCCAACAGTATCCATATCGGATATAAATTTTCCTGTATTAAATCCTGTTCTTGTAGCTTGCTCCACTACAGGAGATAAACTTCTCATTGCTATAGATGCGGATACTGTCTCTTTGATATTCCTCGCTTCGGCAACTCCCCGTTTGACTGCATTTACAACTGCGGCTACTACTGGTTTATCCTTCACAGCATTGTAGGCTTCCTTAACTTTAGCTTTTCCATTTGTAATTACTTCATTGGCTAATTCTTTGGCAGGTTGTAAACTCCTAGTTCTTACAACTGCCTCTCCAGTTTCTATTCCTACCCTTCCAGCGTTTAATGTTGCTTTGCCGGCTTTTATCATTACTTTTCCAGCCCCTTTAATTAAACCTGAGCCAACAAAGCTTGTAAACATATCTGCCCCATGCGTCAAAAGCGAAGGCTCTTTGCCTGCAACCGCTCTATATGTTTCTGCAATAGGACCATCTAACTGTCGTTTATTTTGTCTTGCTCGATACACATCTACCGCTCCAATGATTGCATCACTTGATCCATAACCAATTGCAATAACTCCAGCGGTACCTGTGGCTATTGCCGGAACGATCCCAACTCCCGTCGCTGCCATTCCACCGGCTACTCCGAGTAATTTTGTTCCCAATGCAACTTGTGCAGCTCCTCCGGCTACTCTTAATGTGTCGAATGTATAACGCAGTCCCTTTCCGTCTTGTCCAGTATCCCCGACATGTGCTCTTACATTTTCTTTAAAACTACTGCTTCCGGCCGCTTTTCTTAACGCATCTCTTTGTGCAGGAGTAAAATTACCGGAATATAAAAAGTCCTGCACACCTTTATCGCCATTCTTTGAATAAGCATCCATTAGAGCATTGTATTGTTTTACACCTTCTTTAATATGCGCAGGAACTTCATCTGTACTCATACTTTGATTATCATACAGATTTGAATTACTTAACGGATTCAAATACGGGTTATTCGTATTCTTGGTATTATCCGCTACATTATTTACTCTTGCGGCTTCCGCCTTATCCCTCTTCGCCTGAATCTCCCCAGCCGTCAAATCACGCACACCAGCATTACGTTGTGCTTCCGCATGAGCACGCATCTCTTTCGTATCCACACCCTGAGCATCGAGCTTAGCGAGATAATCATCCGTAGCCGCTCTTGTCGTGTTCAGAAAAACATTATCTTTAAAATTAGCTAACTCTTCTTTCGTCGGTTGTTTCTTCGGCGGCTCATCTTTAGTATCCCCATCTCTCTTAACCTTCCCGTCTTTCTCATCTTCTTTCCTACCCGCAAAAGTAGCTTGCGAAGTATTCGCATTACCACCATTACCCGCACCACTCTGACCACTCGCAGGAGCAGTCGGCGAACCAGAACCACCACCGGCCAAGAACGCAGCACCAGCAGACATTACAACACCCAAACCAGCAAACGCTAAATCAACTAAACCAGAAGGACCTTCCTCACCACCAACTTCCTTAGCATCATCATCCCGCGCTTCTTTCGCGTCAGCAGCATTTTTTGCGTTCTTGGCATCCTTCACCGGATTACGCTCATTTTCCTCAGCATCTCGTTGGTCTTGACGAGTCTTATTCAAATCAATTATATCCTGACCACTTATCTCACCTAAGAAGTTGCCATTAGCCTCATAATTTCCATCTTCATCTACAGTTCCTTGTTGAGAACCTAGAATCGTTAATGATCCAGTCGTTCCATTGCGTCCACTTTCCAATCCAAACCCAAGTCCATTTCCTAAATCAGCATTTCCGCTAACGCTAAATCCATCTTCGCCGTAGTTTAATTCTGCACTTAATTTCCCTGTTCCTGCCTGTCTCTCCATTACATCAAACGATCCATCGAATTTCCCCGTAGCCCCTGTGTAGTTTAATCCCAGTGTCCCCTTGCCTGTATTAAATCCTAAATTTACACTTGCTCCACCGCGTTGTGATTGTCCGATCGTAACGTTGGTAAATCTTTCGAAATTAACTCCACCTCTAACTCCCAATGCATTGACAACTCCACTTAAGTTTGCCTTTATCCCCCAGCCATTCTCTTTGGAATAACTCACATTAGTCGCTGCCATAGTCTTAGCGATTAACGGGTTATTAATCGCCATTGTCTGAATCTCATCTGCTTT
>Ga0075163_10004231_pt1 | contig 19256 bp, 16 predicted proteins | sample JI1023141ADNA_FD_71478 | JGI IMG/M metagenome (GOLD analysis project Ga0075163, IMG submission 71478) | Wastewater effluent complex algal communities from Wisconsin, to seasonally profile nutrient transformation and Carbon sequestration -... | ecosystem: Engineered > WWTP > Effluent > Algae...
TAAGGCAAGTCAGTCAATCGATGCAAAAGACTGAGCTGTTTCTTCACGATCTTGAAGACCTGGGTAATGACTACGCTCGTACTCTCGTGACCTGGCAAGAGCGCTTTGAGGGTCGTCTCCAAGAGGTTTACGCTCTGGGCTTTGATGCTGTATTTGTGCGCAAATGGCGCTATTATCTCTCCTACTGTGCTGCTGCCTTTGCCATGCGCAATATCACCGTAGTGCAGGCTGTTTATACCCGCCCCAACAATTTGAGCTTATCTCATGGACTTTTGCCACGATTTGCTGCCGACAAAGCTTTACTTGATAGGGGCGCCATTGAGCCTTCTGTCCATTCCAAAACAACGCAGGATAAGGTAAATGCTCGCTCCTGATCTGCTCAAAGAGGCAGTGGATGCCCTTAAACGGGGTGAGCTTGTCGCTTTTCCTACTGAGACTGTTTACGGACTTGGAGCGGACGGCTCGAGTGACGCGGCGCTCTCGCGGCTCTATAGTGTCAAAGGGCGACCGACAAACCATCCTGTTATTGTGCATATTGCCGATGTAGCAAATCTCTCTGACTGGGCGGTAGACATACCAGAGCAGGCTTACAAGCTTGCTGCTGCCTTTTGGCCTGGACCAATGACTTTGATACTCAAAAGACAGCCTCATGTCTCTGATGCTGTCACTGGCGGGCAAGACAGTGTTGGCATTCGTATCCCAGCTCATCCAGTGGCGCTGGAGTTGCTTGCTGCCTTTGGCGGCGGCGTGGCCGCACCATCAGCAAATCGTTTTGGCAAATTGAGTCCCACCACTGCTTCAAGTGTAGTTGAGGGGCTTGGCCGTGATGTGTCAGTGGTGCTGGATGGCGGACCCTGTCAAGTTGGCATCGAGTCAACAATTATTAGTCTGGTGGATGGTGCCAGAATTCTCAGACCGGGCATGCTCTCTCAATCTCAGATAGAGGCAGTGCTCGGTCAGTCGGTGATAACTGGCACTAGTGCAGAGCCTGTGCGAGCGCCTGGGACTTTAGAGAGTCATTATGCCCCAGAGACCGGGGTGGCGATTGTCCCTACTGCCGAGCTTGCGCCCGTTTTAAAAAACTTGCTAAGACTTGGCAAAGACTATTGTTTATTGGCATTTGCCGATACTGTTGCCACTATGCCCGCTGCTCTTTTACCCGAGGGCAAAAGGCTACTTAGTGTGTCCCGAGACAGTGAGAGTTATGCTCGACTTTTGTACCAGGCACTCAAGGATCTTGATAGTCAAAAGGCTGCCTATATTGTCGTACAAGCCCTGCCTACCGAGCCGGACTGGCATGGCATTGTCGACAGATTGACCCGCTCTAGTCATGGCACGGTCCTACCCGACCTGGAGGATTGATGTCTTTTAGCGTCACGCCCGCACTACTCAATCTCTGGGGCTATGGTTTTGTCCTGGCAACAGGCTTGTTTTTTACAGTCTGGCTGGTGGCCGAGCGCACCAAAAACGGTGGCATTGTCGATGTCTTCTGGGGGTTTGGTTTTGCCCTGGTGGCTGCTCTTTATTTTGGTGTGGATGTCTTTGTCTGGCAAAATCCTGTCAGTATCAATAAGCTTCTTTTAGTGGGCATGGTTTTTGCCTGGAGTTTGCGACTTACATTCTTTTTGTTGATGCGCTTTTTGCGTGTTTATCCTGAGGAGGATGGGCGCTACTTAGCTTTTAGAAAGGCTTGGGGAGATAAAGCCAGCCAGGGTATGTTTCTTGCTTTTCAATTGCAGGCTGTACTTTTAGCGTCACTTTGCTGGCCATTTGCTGTGGTCATGTCAAACGATCAAATCAATTATCCGGGCAACTGGCAATATCTAGCGATTTGTATTTTTGTACTGGCTCTGGCTGGCGAAGGCCTCGCCGACTCACAGCTGGAGTCCTTTAAAAAAGATCCTGCCAATCGCGGCAAAGTTTGTCAATCCGGACTGTGGCAGTACTCGCGCCATCCTAATTACTTTTTTGAATGGCTTGTCTGGGTGGCATTTTTATTTTTTGTGTGCAACTACCCTGCCGGTCTATATAGTTTTTATTGTCCTGCCATGATGTATTTTTTCCTCACTCGGGTTACTGGTATCAAAGCTACTGAGGAGCAGGCATTGCGCACCAAGGGTGATGCCTACAAAAAGTATCAGGAGTCGACGAGTGCGTTTTTTCCCTGGTTTAAAGGTAAGAGTAAAGAATGACTGAACAAGCCATTATCAAACCTGATTTTAAGAGTCTGAGCAAGCCTGGGTCAGAAGACCCGCTCTATGAGTTTTTGGCCAGAGATATCTGTCCTGACTGGCTCATTAGAGCTGGTATCAAACGCATGCTCGGGCAAAAATTAAAAGAGCAAGCACTCAGTGTAGAAGACCGACAAAAGCATATGACCCGCATGGTGCAAGAGCTTATCTCCTCTCCAGTAGCGATAGAGACTGCCAGCGCCAATGAGCAACATTACATGGTGCCTACTGAGTTTTTTAAGTACTGTCTTGGTCCCAGGCTTAAATACAGCTGTGCTCTTTATGAGGATGAGACTATCACCCTGGCTAAGGCCGAGGAAGCAATGCTGCAATTGACCTGTGAGCGTGCGCAGCTGGCTGATGGTCTGGATATATTGGAGCTAGGCTGCGGCTGGGGCTCGCTAACACTTTATATGGCTGAACGCTATCCCTCAAGTAAGATCACGGCAGTTTCAAACTCCGCTTCCCAGCGTGCTCATATTGAGTCGCAGTGCCAGGAGAGAGGATTTAAAAATGTGCAGGTGATCACTTGTGACGTCAATAGTTTTGCTTTTGACGGTAAGGTCGATAGAGTGGTATCGGTAGAAATGTTTGAACACATGAAAAACTACCGCGAACTGATGCGCCGCATCGCCAGCTGGCTCAATAGTGGCGGTAAGCTTTTTGTGCATATATTTAGCCATAAAGAGTTTTGTTATCACTATGAAGACCAGGATGGCAAAGACTGGCTTACACGCAACTTTTTTACCGGCGGTATTATGCCGTCCCGTGACCTTTTGCTTTATTTTCAGCAGGACCTACAAATTGAGCAAGAGTGGGCTGTCAGTGGTCGTCATTATGAGCTTACTGCCAGGCACTGGCTAAATAACATGGATGCCAACAAGAGTAAGATAATGCCTATCCTGGCTGACACCTATGGTCAGGAGCATGCCAGACGCTGGTGGGTCTTCTGGCGTCTCTTTTATATTGCCTGCGAGGAACTCTGGGGCTTTAGAGGCGGTCAGGAATGGATGGTGTCGCATTATCTGTTTAAAAGAGACTGATATTGTCGATAATAATGGCGGTCACATATTGGAGTAGCAAATGGAAAAAGTCGAAGCTCAGCCTCTGACAGTTATGGATACGCTGAGAACCTGTACTCAAGATTTGCATACTGATGCCGAAGGTCAGGACTTCCAGCGCTCCATGGGTACTGGCAATGTGCAAAGAGAGCCCTTTATAAAGTATCTGGGGCAGCTTTATTACATGCACAAACATATTGCCGACCTTTTAGAAAAGCACCGCGACATGCCTGCCATCCAAAAAGTGTTGAAGCCCTATCATCAAGATCTCACCTGCGTCACAAATGATCTGGCTTACTTTGATCGCAGCGTTAGTGACGAGCCCATTTTGCCGTCGACAAAACGTATTAACGATCATCTCACTGAGCTTGCCGCCACTAGTCCAGTATCACTTTTGGGGGCTCTCTATGTACTGGAAGGCTCTACCAATGGTGCCAAGTTTTTAGCTAAATCTATGCGCAAAGCGCTTGACTGTCCTGTGGAGCGCGGCGCTAGTTATTTTGACCGATATGGTGAAGCACAGCGTGAGCGCTGGACAAAGTTTAAAGAGGACATGGTAGCTTGCAACTTTAGCGAAGCGCAAACTAAAGAGCTTGTCGCTTCCGCTCGTCGTATGTTTCAAGCATTTTTTGAAATTGGTCAGGACCTGGGCTAGTTTGCTACTAGTTGTTTCTTGAGCTGTTGTATCTGTTTTTGCACAGCATTTGCTTTTGCTTTATCACCTTTAAAGCCCAACATTGACTGGCGCATTTGTAGTAGTTCGAGCATTTCCCAGCTGTTTGGATTGATGTAGGCTTCGGCTTTGGCCAGTTCGGCAAGAGCCAGCACAAACTTGCCCTGACGACTTAAGGCATCTGCCTTTTGCTTGTAGGCAAATACACTTGTGATGTCTTGCTCAATGGCATTGTCTGAGTCTTGAATGGCTCCAGCTCTATCTTCGATGCTCAACCGGGCGTGGGCTCTTGAGCCATAAGCCCAGGCTTTGTCCAGGCTATTGTCGAGCATACTGGTGTAATCGAGGATAGCTTTCTTGTTCTCGCCAGTGTCTTCATAGGTCAGTCCACGGTTGGCATACCACTCGGGATTTTGCGGCTGATAATCAATAGCTTTACTAAAGTGCTCAATGGCCCCTTTATTGTCTTTATTGACAGTGAGGCAGTGAGCGAGGACGCCGTGGGCAAGGGCATTTTTGTTGTTGATAGCCAGTGCCTCGAGGGCGGACGCTTTTGCTTCTTTAAATTTGACTGGATATAGTCCGGTATAAATTGCTGCTCTGTACGCATAAAAATCGTCATTGCCTGGTTCAACTTTCAAGAGTTGTTCGACTTCTGCCAACCACTCAGGTCCGTTTTCGGCAGTTTCTCCCCAGGTGCCGCTGTCGCGCCAGGCCTTCACGCATCGTAGTGAGCGGTCTTTAAGAGCGCTCTCACTAGCTGCTCTCATTTTTTCTTCCAGTTCTTTTTGATTTTGGGGGGTGTATTTAAGATCTGGTGGATTATTTACGTCTATGCAAGCACCAGCCAGTCCTTCCGAGAATGAATAGGCATGCATTAGCACTGGTGGGATAACGAACTTACCAGTTTTGTCGATATAGCCAAAGCGCGCAAGACCTATTGGAGCAGTACTATATTTAGGGTCATTGGTGTCATTGTAGATACCGACGCAGGCCAGTCCTTCGCTAAAGGGTGAAGCTTTGTCAAACTGAGGTTTTATCACATACTTGCCACTACGATCTATGTAGCCCCATTTGTCATTTTTTTGCACTGCCGCAAGACCTTCGGTGAAGCGTAATGCTTCTATGTAGCTTGGTGCTATGATCGTCTTGCCTTGGCTATCGACATAGCCATAGCGGTAGTTTTTTGACTGCTTAACAGCCAGTCCCTCAAAATACTTGCTGGCTATGTCTGAGCCAGTGCCTTTGCCGTACTGCCAGTTTGATTCTCGTCCAAGTAAACTGAAGGAATTATTGCCTGACTTGCATTCGTAGGCATCTTCAGGATTTGTATAGAGATAATTGTTTTTGATGGCGCGGTGTTGGGACTCGTTTATAGTTTTTGCTACTTTGCCGTTTTTATCTATTTGGCTGTAGCTCTTCAGTGCCTCTACATCCCCCACAATCTCTGGATATGCGGCTTCTGGCCAGACAACGGCCAGTCCGTTGTGGAATTTTTCAACGTCACCATAACTTGGTTTGATTATAAATTTGCCGCTCTTATCGATAAAACCAAATAGTGGTCTTGCTTTGCCAACTCCAATAGGACCAAAAGTTTGCAGCATATAGACACTAGCAGCCTGAGTAGCAACTATGAGCACAGATGTGCACAGCAATGCTTTTTTTGAAGTAATCGTCAGTACGTCTGGCATCAAACTGGCACTGAGAGCGATAGTCCAGTAATTTGCTGCGACTGCTCCAATAGCCACGGCTGTTTCGATTACTGCGATAAATGCTAGGACACCTTGTCCGCCACCAAGGGCTGCCCAAAATGCGACGTACAAAGACATCCCGCCAATAAAGAGGCTGAGCATGGCGATGAGCGCACTAAAAAACGAAAATATAATGGCAAAGATTACGCCAAATGGCTTGAGCTTGATGCCCGACAATGGCAAGCAAAGATAAAGTGCTACCAGAGCCATTGGTGCACTGGCATTTGCTAAAAATGTAATTGCACTTTGTTCCACTAATACCTATTCCTGCACTACCGCTTCAGCATGCTAGCGATCACGTAAATACCTTTTCAGAGTCTTCTGCCCTTCTTCGAGTCTTGGTAATTTATTGAGATCTACCTGCACTCCAGCCAGTCCTTCGCTAAATGGATAGGCATAAAAGAACATCGGTGGTATGACAAAGTTACCTCTTTTATCGATGTAACCATAGAGTAAATCATCCGTGGTGCTGCCTAAATTGTATCTATCATCTCTTTTGGGATTTGAAATAGCTACTGGCGCTAAACCTTCGTGAAATGGTCCAGCTTTTTGAAAATATGCTGGAATCACCATCTTGCCGCTGTGGTCCATATAACCCCACTGACCATATGGACTTACTGCCGCCAATCCCTCACTAAACTGACGAGCGTCACTAAACTGATAGGCATATATAAGTTTGCCAGTTTTGTCTACATAACCTTTTTGGTATTGCTCATTGCAGACAACAGATAAGCCTTCCTGAAATTCACCTGTAAATTGTAGATCGAGCTTTTGAAAACATGGCTCGGGGTAGTCTTCAAGATTGAGCGCTTTATATTTAGCCTTGAGTGCGGCGCGCTCGTCGGGTGTAATTGATTTGATTGTTTTGCCACTCCTATCTATCAGGGAGTAGCTTGCTAGCTTGGAGGGGGTGGATGAAAAGGATGGATAGGAGTCTTGTGCCCAGGTTATTGCTTTACCGTCGTGGAATTTTTCGACATCGCCAAAGGCTGGTGCAATCACTATTTTGCCGGTTTTGTCGATATAGCCCATGGCAATATTGGGACTTTTATAAAGTAGTTCAAACTTTTCAAACAAAAATATGCTGCCAATCTGTGTACACACAATTAGACTGGAAGTCACTTTTAATGCCATCGGAGAAGTTATAGCCAAAATTTGTGGATAGTATTTAGCAAGATTTTTTAGTGTCAAATAGTTTGCAAACATTGCCAGAATGGCGATTGCCAGGGCGATTAAAGTGAACAATCCAAAAGCCCATGCGCCACCGGCTAGAGCCACCCAGAAGCTCATAAACAGAATCACAGCGCCAACATACAAGCAGCCTAAAAAGATAAAGGCACTAATTAAGGCATAGGCAAAAGTATAGACCGGTCCAAACTTTTTGATTTTTATGCCAGAAAAAGGCAGACAGAGATAGATAGCAATCAGTGCGATAACGACACTGATGTTTGCTAGATAGACCTGGTAAAAATTGGTCACATCAACTACCTGCACTGCATGGTCAAACTGGACACTATTGCCTTGACTTCAAGCATAGTACCCAGTGCTGGTTTGATTCAAAGCATGGAGTCACTCTTGCAACTGTTTGTCTATTAACCACATCTCTTTTGAGAGCGATTGTGGCTAGCCAAGTGGCTGGCTGATAATTTTTGAATCTCTCTTGAGTGGTTATTTTAGCCACGGGAGGGGAATATTAGTCGAGTAAAGCGTTAACTGCATCGAGTTAGGTTCGTACCTATTGCCGTAGATGCAGGCTGAAAAGGATGGTTGCATATGCTCAGGAGATCTGGCCCTATTCCAAAAACTCTGCAAAAGTTGCCGGCCGCGCCGGGCTTGTCAGAGATCCACCATTATCTATCGGTGGCAATGGAGCATAGAGGCAGACAAGTCGAGATAAGCTGGACAACACCTGACAGACTTGTGGACTTTACTCTTAATATTCACTGTCCCTGGCGTGGTGGGGACACTGAGTGGAAGCTTTTAGTTGGCAAAAACATGCGTCTTGTATGGGATTACAAGAGTTGTGATGTATTGCTTGTATATAACCTCATTCTCTCTTCCTGTGGAGAAGTGCACCAGAGTATTCAAGCCGATGGTGTAGTGTCGGTCTCCGAGGCTTACCGCGATCAAAGTAAACGTCGCGATACCTATTATATGAATTCGGCTAATCAGACTGATGAGTCTGAGCCCAGTGCTGTACAGCGTATGGGCACAAGCGACAATGCCTGGAGCCGTTCGACCTTGCCACCAAATGGTGACTTGTCTCTTGTCGAGATCTCAAGGCTATTGCAATCGGTGCTACTTGCACGCATGACCGGTCGCATGGATATTGATCAAGGCAGTGCCCATGCCAAAATTTTCTTTGTTGATGGTGAGCCTCAGCACGCTGACATTGCCGGTATTCCTGGTGATGAAGGTATTCTTGAGTTACTTACCTGGAGAGAAGGTAAATATAAGTTTGAGCCTCGCGTCAGGGTGACTGAGCGCAACGTCGGGCAACCCATCGAGAGTCTTGTTATCCTTGGCGTACAGCTCGTCGACAAAGTCAACTTCATCAAAAACGTCGGGCTTTTGCCCGAGTCGGTTCTGATTCGCAAACATGACAGTTTGCTTGGTTCTGACTTTGATGTGCTGGCCAGCCGTGATCCCAGTATCGAGCCGGACTTGCTTAAGCGGTTTTATCAAGCAATTGATGATCGTACTGCTATTAAGGCGTTAGTTGATAGTTTGAGATTGTCTCGCAGTCAGTGGGTGCCAGTTGTTGCACTGTTACTTAGTTCTGACCTGGTCACATTTACAAATGACTTTGTCCCCACCAAAGAAGAAAAGCCGTCAATCAATCCAAAAGTGATTGATAAATCAAAGATTCACTCAGTGATGATGAGTCTCAGACGTCCTGAGACCGGCATGTTTACTTATCCAGCGTTTTTGTATTTTCTTGAGCAAGAATATTTTAGAGGGTACCGCTCGGGCAGTCCGCTATCTGTCATGGTAATGGAAATGAGAGTGGTAACTGGTCCACCTAACTTTGTTAGAGAGCCTCTGGATGTACCTGCTGTGGCTGAGGTCGTGCGTCGTATCAGTCGTCTAAAACGTCACATTGACTTGCTTGCCCACTATGACCAGTACGATTACGCCATGCTTTTGCCTAACACCAAGACTAGTGGTGCCAATATCTTTGCTCAACGTATTGCTCGAGCAATCTGGAGCTCACCACTTGCCTACGGCATTGACAGCGCCAATCTATCACTGGCTTTTGGTGTCGCTTGCATACCCGAAGACTGCCTTGACCTGGGCGTTTTGTTGGCTGCTGCCGAAGCGGCTAAGTCTCAAGCGCTGAGAGCGGCTGTACCAATATCACTATTTCGTGATATCAAAGGTGGTGCCTGAGTAGCGTCTGCTACTTAGGTATGATCATATTAAAAAGTGTGCTTATGGCCGTAACTGCCAGAATCATCATGATGCTGCCCAATATGGCAAAACCAATTAGCACTTTGGACATGCGACCCATGTACTTTTTGACTTTGGGGTTGCTCAATAGGTCGTTGGCAGCATTGAGACCATAGGGATCAGCTGGCTGACCGGCATTAGCATTGTCAGCGACTGGAGCAGTCTGCGGCGTCGCAGCAGCAGGGTCCGCTGTTTCTTTGATTTCGGACTTTTGCTTCAGATCTTCTTCCATAATTCACCTTTTTATCTATTATAGGCTTTTTGTGGTCAGTGCAGTATTTGCATTTTGCCCGAGGGTTGAGACTTACCTGCCAGGGCTAGAGCAAGCCCTGCTATGGCTAAATCGGATGGGTCTTGCAGGGCTATTGCCAGCTTTGCGCTAGCGCTACTGGCGCTTAAGTCGTAGGGACTATCAAGGGCAATATGGATAAGACTTTTGGCACAACCGACTGCCTCAATTAGTTTAAGTTGGCCGCCGTTGATATAAGAGCGGAAGGTGAGCAATATGGTGTTTTGATCTCTTATTTTTTCTTTTAAAAATGCGACTTCGTCATCTTCTGGATTCAAGGCGTAGCGCAGTTCTTCAAATGATACCTGAGCCAATGCTTGTTTTTGTAGCTGCTCATAAAGCGGCATGGGATAGCGCGGATGAGCTGGCACAAGGACTTTGTAATGACCGGTCAATTTTTGGAGTGTACCTTTGTTTATCGCCGGAGATTTACTGGCGAGGTCCAAGAGCGCAGCGTTATCAATCTCGATTTGTCTGGTAAGTCTCGTCAAAAATTCGGGATCATCGCCTGGTGCCACTGGTCGTTTATCAAAATACTTATCAAGCATTTTAATTGAGTGACTGAGCCGCTCTTGCGTAATCCGTCCACTTTTGACAGCCTGCACGATGGTGGCATGGGCCGCTATGGTCTCGTCAATGGTGCCACAGACAAGCAGTAAATCTAGTCCAGCTAGTATGCCCAGCACACAGGCCTCGCCGAGGCCGTACTGGTTTGTCAGACCCTTCATCAACATGTCGTCCGATACAATTAATCCCTTGTAGCCCAGTTCTTCTTTTAGCAGAGCGCTGATTATGTTAGGCGAAAGACTGGCTGGCAGAGGCTCTTTATCTATCTCCGGCAGCCAGATGTGACCAATCAAGACTGAGCTTAAGGCTGGCAGATTATTGATAAATGGTAAGAGGTCTTCTTTTAAAAGTTGTGCTTTTGTCTTTGCCACCACTGCCAGTGACAGATGGGAGTCTTCGCTGGTGGAGCCGTGTCCGGGGAAGTGCTTGCCGCAGGCTCTTAGACCAGCCTTTTCAATTTCTTCTATGACAATATGTCCAGCTTTTGAAACCGCCTCGATGTCGTCGCCAAATGCTCTGGTGCAGATAATGGGATTTTTGGCATTGGTCAATAAATCAAGAGTGGGGGCTAGTAGTAAGTTAAAGCCCAGTAGTTTGAGTTGGTGGGCACTAATTCTGGTGGCGATTTTAAGGGCTGTGGGACCGAGAGATGCCAGTGCCATTGGCGCTGGCAGTGGTGACAGCACATGGTCAAAGCGCTGCACCGCTCCGCCTTCCTGGTCCACTGTTAGTACCGGTGTATGCAAGCTGGATTCGATGGTCTCGCGGCACAGTGTGGTTAACTGCTCAAGGTCTGAGGCATTGTCCTTAAATAGAGTCAGCCCACCCAATCTGCCAGTTTTTAGCAAGCGTCTGTGTTCGGCGTCCAGCACGACACCAGGCAGTCTACCCAGTATCAGTCTACCGACAGCCTGCTCGATGCTTTTCAATATCACTCCGATAAATCAGGCGATTGGTTCAATTAGTCTATAGACGTCTACAGGCTTGGTGCGACCTTTTACTGTGGTCTGACCAAGGAAGTCGAATTTGAAATTGTTTTTGGCAAGCTCATAAGTAGAGCCTTCCACAATGATATCGCCGGGACGATCATCACCGATTAGTTTTTCCAGTCTAAAGACTAGATTGGCTGTATCACCCAGTAGCGCGGGGTTGGAGACACTGTGTCCGAGACTGCCAGATGCTACTGGCCCTGTGGCAAGAGCCATGTCGAGCATCAATGGATAATCCACAAAAGGCCAGATGGTGCGATCATTGCCCAGTCTGTGGGTCAAGCCGCGCAATTTTAGCGACGTAAAGCAAGCCTGACAGGCCGAGAGCGAGCCGCCACCTTTTGGTTCGGCACCTTGCCAGTAAGCCATGATGGCATCACCAGCGATTTTTTCAAGTTGACCATAATTGCGGTTGATTTCTTCATTGAGCGTATCAAAAACTTTCTGGGCAGCTTGCATTACCAGTTCTGGTTGTTTGGCGTGACGCTCCATTAAGGATGTAAAACCTTTGATGTCACCAACCAGGATGGTGGCATTCATCATCTGGATGCGAAACTGTGTGCGGTCCTGTGCGTCTTCCATTTCTTCTTCAGCTTGATTGTCTGAATCAGGCGGGAAGACGAGAAGCTCATACTGGGCTATGCGCACACGGTCACCAGAGCGCACGTGGTATTCACGGCCGGGAGTCAAACGGGCACCATTAAGAGTGGTGCCGTTTGTGCTGCCGTTATCGACTATCGTCCAGCCATCAGGTTTACAGCGCAGCTCAGCATGCTGACCAGATACTTCCGGAAAAGGCAATACTAGTTTTTTGATGCCGCCGCTGGCAGGCTTACGCCCGACCTGCAATACCTCACCTTCCGTTAGTTGGACTGTGTAGGCTTCTGGTGTGTCGGGATTGACTGTTAGTGAGCCCGACTTCATCGATTAGTCTCCATGCGCTTAGTACCTTTCGTACTTTTAGTGACTTTCGCCATTGTCGAATCAGGCACTAGCGACTTTAGCTAGAGACTTTTTTAGATCTTCTACCTTGTCCAGCATTTCCCAGGGCAAGTCCAGGTCTGGACGTCCAAAGTGACCGTAAGCAGCCACATTGCGGAAGAATTTGCCACCATGCTTTTTGGGTTGCTCATTGAGCGCAAAAGCTTTGATAATGGCTGCTGGTCTCAAGTCAAACACTTTTTTGACTACTTCGGTGATTTCGTCATCGCTGATTTTGCCAGTACCAAATGTGGTGACATGGACCGAGACCGGTCTAGCCACACCGATGGCATAAGCAATCTGCACTTCACAGCGCTCAGCCAGTCCTGCGGCCACGAGGTTTTTGGCTACATAGCGGGCAGCGTAAGCAGCTGATCTGTCTACTTTTGTTGGATCTTTACCACTAAAAGCACCGCCACCATGGCGACTGTAACCACCATAGGTATCCACGATGATTTTGCGTCCAGTAAGACCTGCATCACCTTGAGGTCCGCCTACTACAAAGCGACCGGAGGGATTGATCAAATAACGGGTTTTGTCATCTGGCTGGATTTTGAGATCTTGGAAGACCGGCATAATGACATATGCTTTGAGATCTTGAGCAATGCGAGCTTGCACTTTTTCATTGTCTTCGACACCATCAATGGCTGGGTCATGTTGGGTTGAAATAACAATGGCTTCGACTCTGACTGGCTTCAAGCCTTCGTATTCGATGGTTACTTGAGTTTTGCCGTCTGGTCTGAGATAAGGCAGTGTGCCGTTTTTGCGTACTTCGGTGAGGCGGCGTGCCATGCGGTGAGCCAGTGAAATAGGCATGGGCATAAGCTCAGGAGTTTCCTGGCAAGCAAAGCCAAACATCATACCCTGGTCGCCAGCGCCAGTTTCGTCGCTCTTATCATCAGAGCCGTTTTCTCTGTGCTCGAGCGCTTTGCCAACACCCTGGGCAATATCAGGAGACTGTTTGTTGATGGCAGTAAGTACGGCACAGCTATGAGCGTCAAAGCCGCCGCCTTTTTCGCCGGTATAACCGATTTCGGCAATCACAGAGCGGACCAGTTCCTGCACGTCAATTGAGGCAGTGGTGGTGATTTCGCCCGTGACGAGCACAAGCCCTGTAGATACTGCACATTCGGCCGCAACACGACCATTCACATCCTGACTGAGAATTTTATCGAGAATGGCATCAGAAATCTGATCGCAGACTTTGTCTGGATGTCCTTCTGTAACTGATTCGGATGTGAACAAATAACTATTAGACAAGGTGACTACTCCATACCTGCCTCGGTACCGGTCAATGCCGCTCCTAAGCCAGTCTTGGGGAAAGAAGATTAGCTATGCTACCATTTTTTCTTTTATAAAGAGAGTAACTATAATATATGTACGAGATCCGGCAATTGCTTGGACCTCTTTACATGCGCCTTCAAATAGTTGGCACTCTGCCCCGCCCTGGGGGTGTTACCATATTAAGGTTCGTGTTCTAAGGAATGATGATGGCTACTGCTTACTCCCAAAAAAGTGACCGCGATCTGGTTTTGGCCTGTCAGCACCGCGAACCCCAGGCATTCGAAGAGCTGGTTAAGCGCCATCAACGCACCGTTTACTCATTGCTTTACCAATTGGCTCCCGATTGGGAAGACACTTCTGATCTGGCCCAGGAAGTCTTTATCCGGGTCTGGCGCAATATCAACAACCTGCGCAATCCAGCCTCTTTTCGCTCCTGGCTGACACAGATTGTCACCAATCTCTTTTATGACGAGCTGCGTAAGCGCCCCCGTCGCTTACCTACTGTCTCTATGGATGAGTCCATCAATGAGGACGAAGAAGGCGAAGGCGCCACCCGTGATATACCGGACAGTTCGCTTCTGCCAGAAGAAAAAGCCCTTAATAAGGAAGTGACTGAAGTAATTCGTCAAGCAATGTTGCGTTTGCCGGAACAGTTTAGAACCGCCATCGTCCTTCGGGAAGTGGAGGGGTTAAGTTACGAAGAGATTGCAGTCATAACCCAGACTGAAATGGGCACTGTGAAGTCCCGCATCGCCCGTGCGCGGACAAAATTGCAAGAACTTCTAAAACCCTATCTTGAACAAACGAAGACTGAGGACGAGGTTCCTTCCAATGGTTGAAGAAGCTGCTGCTCAAGAAATGAGCGATCTTTCACCAGAATGTAAGTCAACCAGAGAAGAGTTATCCGCCTTAATTGACGGACAGCTGACTGGGAGCTTAAAAACTACGGTAGAAAGTCACCTGGAAACTTGCCCGGCCTGCCAGACCGAGCTTGACTCCCTTAAACAAGTACAATCCTTTCTCAGTGGAGCTTTTAAGAGCGCCTCTGAAGAGGCTCCAGATATCTGGAGCAAAATACAGGGAATTGTTCCCAGTGTGTGTGATGTAATTCAGGAAGACTTGTCTGCCTATCTGGACGGTGAATTGACTGTGCCGGCTCAAGAAGGCGTCAAAGAACACCTCAAAGATTGCGCCATATGTCTGGGCAAATTTACTGATTTAAATGCCACTAATACCTTGCTGGTTAAGGCTCTTGAGTTGCCGGCCAGTGTCAGTGTAGACATCTGGGCAGGGGTCAACGCCAGACTCAATGCTGATTGTGCCTTGATTGATAATGAGCTATCAGCTTACATCGATCAAGAAGTAGTGACCTTGCGTCACCGCGCTATCACTAAGCACTTGACTGATTGTAGTAACTGTCAGGAAGAATTTGGCAAACTATCGAGCGTCGGCGATTTGATTCGCGATGCTTACAAGCCAAATATCCCCGATGATCTGGATTTGTGGCCCGGTATCAAGAGCAAGATGCAAGTCGTGCCCTTTACGCCTAAGGCTCAGACCCCACAAAACAAAGTGCGTGGTATCGATAAACGTTATTACTGGGGTGCAGCCGCTGCAGCTGCCTGTGTAGCTGTCTTTGGTATGGGTGCTCTTTGGTTGACTGCACCCAGTGAGTCTTCCATTAAGAGGGTAAGTGCCGAGCAGTATTTGATCGATTCTTCTTTACTCGAACCAGCCGACAAGGCCGAAACCATAATCTATGAAGAATAACAGGGGTAGTGCAACAGTGAGTTCCTCAAGTAGTCCTTTTGCTAATAGTTCGATTAAGTCCTGGGCCCTATCTCTGGCGTCTGCCTCACTTATGGGTGCTACTTCGGTAGAATTGCTCATGGCTAGAGCCTGTATGGCTCAAGATGCTGCCAGCGGTAGCTGCTGTGTCGATTGGACCAAGCTTGACCTATCGCCTCAGCAAAAGTCGCAGATAGATAGTCTAGAAGGGCAGTGGCTCAAGGATTTTGGCGATATAGCTCCCCAGATAAGAGAAGAACAGCTCAAGCTGCAAAAGTTACTCTCTGAGCACAATCCTGACTCAATGCAGATTGTGCAATTGCAGCAGTCTATTGCTCGGCGCAAAGAGCAACTCAATCTAGTTGCCATGCAAAACTACATCTCCAAAAAGAAATTGCTCAGTGAAAAGCAGCAAACTCAATATGAGCGGATGATTCAAAACAGTGTGCAGCGTCGTAAAGCGCAGCTCAATCCAAATAGTCAGACTGAAGTAGTGCCGGACAAAATTCAAGAGCTGATGCAAAAGATCAAAGATGTCTTTCCTGTTTCTGACAACAAGTAAAAGCACTACCTATATAAAGCAAAAGGGCGCCTTAACGGGCGCTCTTTTTGTATGGCCATAAGGGTTGTCTGATATATGCCACCACCAGCAGTGACCCAACTGGTTTTGTGATTTTGCTCTCATGCCACCATGGGTGAAACTGTCTAGATTTACTGGAGTTAATTAACTGCGCGTCATATTTCTCGCTCAAGAAATTTGGCGTAGATTGGCTTTCTAAGCCGGTTTTCATTTAGTTCAAAAAAACGATGTCAGGTTATTTGTCATCGATATCTCGCGTATGTGGTTTTGTGCTTTTTGTGAAGAAGTTAATTGCTTTGGCAACTCGTAAATTACGAAAAAATATGACCAGAATGTATATATTAGGCTCACAGTGTGCCTGATCATGCATAATTGAAATATGATCGATCGTAGGTGCAATACCACTAGTGGTGGCGTAAATTAAAAGTGATCCAGCGCTGATCATCCGCGAACTAATCCCGTATAATGATTACCTGTTAATAGGACAAGCGCATTTAGCGGTCCAAATACAAAATATATAGCTCGGTTATGGCTCTCAACCGCGATTTGAGGTTGCACCAAATAGCCATCGAGTTGGTTTCATATTGCCCTTAAGACCTTAGAGAGATAACTGAAGATGGTGGGAACAACTAACTGTGAGATTCTAGAGATTGGAATCACCCCCGAGTACGCAACTGGCGCGCTGGCTCTTTTGCCAAGACATACTCGTCATCTTGGCGTGCTCGCTGGCGGTCTGGCTGTGCCCATAGACCAGAAAAAATTGCGTAAGTTAATCGATATAGCTGTTAGATATCGTGGACGCCTCTCCGCGCTCAAAGCCCGTGATTTGCAAGCAAGCGCTGATAAATGGCAACTTATAGCCGCTGCCAGTGCTACCAACAATACACGCGAGACTGGCGAGCTTATGGAGTCATTCTGGCGTAACAAAAGTTTGTTTGTACGCCGTGTTTCTCGCAAAGAAGAATTTGGTCCACGTTATTTGCCACAGTTTACTGAAATAGCCTGTGTCATTAGTGGACAGACCAAAGTACTGCTCACAATCCTTGAAAACGATCAGCAAGCCAAGTTTGAAGTTATTTCAGAGAGCGGCAAGTCTGGTTATTGTCTGGAAGGTTTAGATAACGACTTATCCCTCAGTCAGGTTTTTAATTTGTTAGCCGAAATAGAAGGAGCCTGATAACAGGCCATAAAATCCAACAAGTTTTCTAGCGCAGCGTGGCTGTGCTGGTACCCCTGTGACCGTCGGTCTTTGAGCCGGCGGTCTTATTTTGGTGGGTATTTTTTTGCTTTTGGTACTGTAAGTAGTGGCAGCTATTTGGCTTTGGCTTTGCCTGGTGTCGCTGGTGCTTTTGTCTTGGTTACTGGCTTAGCTACTTTTGCTGCTGGTTTAGCTTCTACTTTTTCGTCGCCTTTGTCATCTACTGCGCGGCTAAGTTCGATTACTGTTTTTTCCAGTTCATCGAGATTTTTGCGGCAGTCTTTGATTTCGGCGTCAGTCAAGTTGGTGACTGGCTTTTTGCCGCTTTTGCGATCGGCTGCGATACTATCGAGGCTGGCTCTTACTTCAGCTATTTTTTTGAGATTCTGACCAAACTCGCTGCGGGCCTTCTTTTCCAGTGCTTCACTCTCGCTTATCGTGGCTTTGAATTTTTTGTCGAGCAGGGCAAATTTGGCTTGGCTGACTGATTTTGCTGGTAGCTTTTCAAATTCATCGATTTCTTTTGAAACTTTGTCGAGATCGTCGGCAATGGCTTCGAGCTCATGAGCGCGGCTGGCTACCTGTTTGGTCATGAGATTGAGGGTGCCGACTGGGTCTGTGGCGTATCTAAGGTCATTGCCGGCCAGAGCTAGGGGCGCAAAACTGAGTAAGAGTGTGGCGGCCAGGAGCTTTGCCTTCATTATGTACCTCTCAAAATTTCTTTAGTTACTAAAGCTCAATGATAGCGGCTTTACCCCCTACTGTATGGATGAATGTAATATCATGACTTACTCAAGTAGCAATGGAAATCAAGAAATGATCAAGGAGAAACTGACAGCTATCGTTGCAGACGCCTTTGCCAAGGCCGCTGCCGCAGGTCAGATGGGTGCACTCGAAAGCTGCCCAGTGGCAGTCCAGATTGAAAAACCGAAATTTGCCAGTCACGGTGACCTGGCTTGTGGCATCGCCCTCAAGTTAGCCGGACCGGTCAAAATGGCTCCTCTTAAAATTGCTCAAACACTTGCTCAATATATTGAGCAAGATAAAGATGCTGCAAGTAAGAACATCGCTCAGGTTACTGTGGCACCACCAGGATTTATCAATTTTAAGTTGGGTCATGGTTGGCTCAATCAATGCTTGAGTGACATCGTCAGCCAGGGCGACTCCTATGGACGTGTTGATATCGGTCAGGGCAAACGAGTCCTGGTCGAATATGTCTCTGCTAATCCCACTGGTGATCTGCATATAGGACACGGACGTGGTGCGGTTTTTGGCAGTTGTCTGTCTAACTTACTTAAGTTTGCTGGCTATAACGTCGAGCAAGAGTTTTATATAAATGATGCCGGTGAACAAATTGTGCAGCTTGGCCGCTGTGCTTTTGCTCTCTATCGCCGTCAGCTGGGAGTGGAGGTGGAGTATCCCACCGAAGGCTATCCGGAAGAGTTTTTGATTGAATTTGTGGAGCCCATCGTCAAGCGTGATGGCAAAGCCTATCTGGAGCTAAATGAGCTAGATGGTGCCCTCAAGCTATCCGATTTGACTACAGCAATTATTATCGAGCACCAGAAGGCACTTCTGAGCCGGTTGCATATTGATTTTGATCGCTGGTACTCAGAGCGGGCCTTGCATGATAGTGGCAAAGTGCAGGATGTGCTGGAAGAATTTAAGAAGCACGGCTACAGCTACGAAAAGGAAGGCGCACTCTGGCTCAAGAACACAGAATTGGGTGATGAGCGCGACAGAGTCCTGCGTAAGAGCAGCGGTGCTACTACTTATCTAGCAAACGACGCTGCATACCACCTGGACAAATACAGACGCGGATATGACCTGGTCATCAATATCTGGGGCGCAGATCACCATGGTCAGGTACCTGGTCTAAAAGGCGCGATGAAAGCTCTTGGCCAAGACGAGAGTCGTTTGGAAGTACTACTCACTCAAATTGTTAACTTGAGTCGTGATGGTCAAATTGTGCGCATGTCCAAACGCATGGGTACAGTGGTGATGCTCTCTGAAGTAATGGATGAAGTCGGTGTGGACGCTGTGCGTTACTATCTGGCCGAATCTTCACCGCAAAACTCGATTAATTTTGATCTGGAGCTGGCCAAAAAGAGCGGTCGCGAAAATCCCGCATTTTATATACAGTACGCCCATGCCCGTTGCTGCTCTATCCTGCGTAAAGCTCTCGAGCCCTCTACCAGCGAGGACGGCACTGTCAGTGCTCCTATCTCAGAGAGCCAGTGGCAAGAATTTATCAACGAATATAAGACCAACCCAGAACTGTTCAATTTTATATTTGATGAAAATGAAGAGATTTTGGCCCACCAGAAGGCCCTTTTGGCCAGACTGGAAACTTTTAGCGAAGAGGTCTCAGAGGCTGTAGCCACCCGCCAGCCTGGCAAACTGGCTCGTTACGC
>Ga0075163_10004232_pt1 | contig 19255 bp, 17 predicted proteins | sample JI1023141ADNA_FD_71478 | JGI IMG/M metagenome (GOLD analysis project Ga0075163, IMG submission 71478) | Wastewater effluent complex algal communities from Wisconsin, to seasonally profile nutrient transformation and Carbon sequestration -... | ecosystem: Engineered > WWTP > Effluent > Algae...
GGCCGGGCGGATCACGGAGGACCACGCTTGACCCGCATCGCCCTGCTCTTCGACCTCGACGGCACCCTCCTCGACAGCGACCCGCTCCACCATGCCGCCTTCGCCGACCTCCTCGCCGAGCGCGGCCGCACGCTGACGATCGAGGAGTACCGCGCGACGGTCATGGGCCAGCACAACCCCGATCTCCTCGCCCGCATGTTCCCCGGCGAGGACATGAGCGTCATCGACCGCAAGGAGGCGATGTTCCGCGACCGGCTCGCCGACAGCGTCGAGCCGCTGCCGGGCATCCACGCCCTGCTCGACTGGGCGGAGAGCGAGGATGCGGGCGTCGCCGTCGTCACCAACGCCCCGCGCGACAACGCCGCCGCCATGCTCGCGGCGACGAGCCTCGCGCATCGGCTCCCCACCGTCGTCGTCGGCGACGAGTGCGCCCGGGCGAAGCCCTATCCCGACCCCTACCAGGAGGCGATGCGCCGCCTCGGCGTCACGCCGTCGCGCTCGGTCGCCTTCGAGGACTCCCGCTCGGGCCTGCGCGCCGCCCGCGCCGCCGGGGCGTATGTCTTCGGCATCATGACCGGCCTCACCCGCGACGAGCTCGTCGCCGCGGGTGCCCACGACGCCATTCCCGACTTCACCGCGCCCGCGCTCTGGGCCTATCTCGAGACCCTGACCCCATGACCCGCACCGTCGTCGAATCGAAGTCGAAGACCGTCATCATCGGCTTCGACCAGCCGTTCTGCGTGATCGGCGAGCGCATCAACCCCACGGGCCGCAAGAAGCTCGCCGCCGAGCTCGAGGCCGGCGACTTCTCCACCGTCGAGAAGGACGCGCTCGAGCAGGTCGCCTGCGGTGCCACCATGCTCGACGTGAACGCCGGGGTCGTCTACAACTCGAACCCCAACCCGAACGAGACCGAGCCGCCGCTGATGCGCCGGATGATCGAGTTCATCCAGGGCCTCGTCGACGCACCGCTCTCGATCGACTCGAGCGTGCCCGGCGCGCTCGAGGCCGGCCTCGAGGCCGCGCACGGCCGCCCGCTCCTCAACTCGGTCACGGGCGAGGAGGAGCGCCTCGAGCGGGTGCTGCCGCTCGTGAAGAAGTACAACGTCCCCGTCGTCGCCATCTCCAACGACGACACCGGCATCTCCGAGGACCCGGACGTGCGCTTCGCCGTGGCGAGAAAGATCGTCGAGCGCGCCGCCGACTTCGGCATCCCCGCGCACGACATCGTCGTCGACCCGCTGGTGATGCCGGTGGGCGCCATGGCGACGGCGGGCCTCCAGGTCTTCGCCCTGGTCCGCCGGCTCCGCGACGAGCTCGGGGTCAACACCACCTGCGGCGCCTCGAACATCTCCTTCGGGCTGCCGAACCGGCACGGCGTCAACGCCGCCTTCCTGCCGATGGCGATCGCCTCCGGCATGACCTCGGCCATCATGAACCCGGTCCGCCCGCAGGAGATGGAGGCGATCCGCGCCGCGAACCTGCTCATCAACGCCGACCCCTGGGGCGCGGCCTGGATCGCCGCCAACAAGGCGCCCCTCGCCGAAGGCGAGACCGAGCCCGGCGCCCGCGGCCGCCGCGAGGGCCGGCGGCGGCGGGGATGAGCTCCGGGGTCCCCTGGCGCGAGGTCCCGGGCGGCGTCGAGCTCGCCGTCCGCCTGACCCCGCGCGGCGGCGCCGCGCGCGTCGAGGGCATCGCCGACTGGGACGGCGCCCCGGTCCTGAAGGTCCGCGTTGCCGCTCCGCCGGTCGACGGCGCGGCGAACGACGCGCTGGTGGCGTTCCTCGCGAAGTCGCTCGGCGTGCCGCGCTCCGCCGTCACCCTCGTGGCGGGCGAGCGCGCGAGGGTGAAGCGGCTCCGCGTCGCCGACGTGGCGGTCAACGCGCTCGCGGCATTGGTGCCTTGCTCGTGACCGCGGCGTCCACCCCGGGCGCCGTGGTGGACGGGACGTCGGCCGTGCTGCCGGGAGGTGGGGCCGCGGGCGCCGACGCGGACGCGATCATGCCGATTTCGGACGTGGGGTCCGGCTGCGATCCCGGGGCCTCCGGGGCGGCGTGTTCGTGCTTCGCATCCTCTGTAGGATTGGCGAACAGCCGCTCCTCCTCGACGCCGTTCAGCAGGAACAGATAGCCGAGCAAGGGAGACATGCGCACCCCTTTGGGGAAGTGTGTGTAGAACGTCGCCTCCGCCTGCCGGTGGAACGAGAAGAACTCATAGACCCGCCGCTGGACCAGCCGCATGAGCGCAGCTAGATCCGGCGCCTTGTCCGAGACCAGCAGGGCATAGGGCTCGTAGGTCAGGTCCTCGGCGGCGTTCTCGCTGTCGACGACGCAGCGGGCTGTACCGGGCCGGCTGTTCCAGGTTCGCAGCTTGCCGAGAATGATGTCGCGGTCGCCGAGATAGACGAGGCCTTTCGTGGCGTTGTCGCCGAAACGGCGCTCGCAGAACCATTGGATCGCGGTCTCGTGGTCGGGCATCGGGCAGAACCGGTAGACAGTCTGCTTGGCGAAGGGGTCTGACTTGGGCTTGCCGGAAGACGCCGTGTCGTCGGATGCTGCGGTCTTGTCCGGCGCCTCGAGCGCCTTGCAAGAGGAGCCGAGATCATCCTCGAACTTGGCGGCGCACTCCTTCGGGCCGTTCAGACAAACCTTCGCTCGGTCCGCTCCGATCGCAGTTTTCACGTCCCGCTCGATCGTCGTCCAGGCATCGATGCACTTCGGCGGGTCGTTCAGACACTTCGCTCGGCCCGCGTCGGTCGCAGCTTTCGCGTCCCGCTCGATCGTCGTCCAGGCATCGATCAGGGGCTGGAACGTGCTCGCCTTCCAGCCTCCTGCCTGCTTCTGCATCTCTGTGGCGGCCAGGATCTCACTTGCTGCCGCTTCCGCGAGACTCTTGAGCACGGACTGAAGCTTGTCGTCATCGCTGCTCCGCGACGTCCGGACCTTGTCGAGATCACGGGCGATCCGGGCCATCTTGCACATGAGAGCGAGGTTCTTGCGCTGCTCCTGCGGGATAGCGCGGAACAGGTCGACCATGCATGCGTGATCGAGCACGGTCAACGTCGTCGTGTTCTCGACGTAGGCGATGTAGACAGTGGAGTATCGCGCCGTATCCCGCCGCTGCAGGTAGCTTATCCCCGAGGCGAACACGATCGGCGAGAAGACTCCGATACCCTCCCGCTCCGGATCCGAATATCGCAAGGTTACCGGATCGCAGAGCACATGCACGTCGCCGGTTTTCACCTTGTCGAAGCGGTCCGAGATCGTGACCGGAACCTCGGTGATCTCGTAGGCGCCCTGGTTCGTCCGGTCGAAGATGTAGTAGCAGAGGTCCGCGATAAAGCCGGTGTATTGCTGGGCATGCCCGAAAGGTTTCGCCAGCTCGCTATCCGAGTCGACGAGATAGGAGAACGGCTGGGCGTCGGCCCTGAAGCCCACCTTGAGCTCCACGGCATCCGCGTGCGGGCCAGGGACAGCCAGCAGGAGGCCGGCCAGTGCGGTGACCTGCGGGGCGCGATGGGCCAGGACCTTCATCCTGCGCTGCGTCGACGTGACCGAGGCCGGGTTCCCAAACACCGCGACGGCCATGTAGGCGAGGACCGGATAGACGATGAAGTCGAGCCCGCCGTAGAAGCGTACGCACTCGGGCGAGAACATGTCGAGCAGGAACGTCCCGTAGTCCGTGCATGTGCGATACTCGCCGTACCAGAATGCCAGGTGCCCCGCCATGAGCCCTGCCACCCAAAGCGCGCACCAGACGCCGAGATAGGTGGCCCTGAGACCCATCGCCCGCCGGTCGGCGGCCTTGATGGCGAAATGCACCACGGGCAGCGTCAGGATTGCGTAGGACGGCACATACAGGATCAGCGGCGTCTTGATCTGGAACAGCACGCTCTGGAACCGGGGCACGGACGTCGAGATCAGGAAGGCATTGAGGAGCGCCACGCCGACGAGGCCGATCGCGGCCAGGGCGACAGCCAGGCCCAGCGTCACGATACGCTGCTCCGTCCACAGCGACAGATCGTCGGTTTCCTGGACGATCCAGTCGCGCCGATCATAGCAGTACTGGCGGAACGCGAAGGCAGCGAGCAGCGGCAGCCAGATGATCGCCATGACGCGCAGCGTCTCGACCCCGGCGGTCGCGGCCACTGCCTGCCAGGCCGTGGGGTCGGCGCGCGGGTTGATGAGCGGATGCTGCCCCTGCCACGCGAAGGCCGCATAGAGCAACGCCACGGGGATCATGCAGAGGAGGAGCCCGGCCTCGGGTCCCGCGCCCGCGAGATTCGGCTTCTCGGCCTCGGAAAGGAACTGCCGCAGGCCGGGTCGGAGAGTCGTCCCGGCGGCCGGAGTCGCGGTGCCTTCCTTGGTGGTTTCTTCGACCTGTTTGGCACCCACGAAGGTCGGATCGCGCTCGGCGTAGATCGCGAGTATCGCGAGGAGTTCGTCCCGGTACTTCCGCACCTCCTCAAGTGTCGCCATCAGCCTGTCTCGCCGGGCCGTCTGCTCCCGTTGCTGGGCCGGCGTCGGGGCTCCGGACATGGACGTACCGTCGCGCTCGGCGGCGAGCCGGTCCGAGATCATCTCCAGCAGCTTGTCGGCTTTCGCGGCCAGCTCGCGCTCGAAGTCGCGCACCTTTTCCGAGACGTCCGGGCCGGGCCAGGTGCCCCGTCCGCCCCGCGCCCATCCGACGAGCAACGTGAGCTCGGCGACGATCCCGACCGCTTCCTGAACCTTGCCCGCCCGGTCGAGCAGGTTCTTCGTCGCGGTTCCCTTGAGCTTCTCGTTGATGTCGTCGCAGATCGTCTTGAGTTCCTGCCCCAGGGGGTCGTCGGTGTGAACCAGGTGCTCGTCGAGGATGTCGATCAGGTTCCGCGTGGTCTGGTTGATACGCACGGGAATGCCCACCGCGCGATAGGCGCGGCCGAACAGCCAATCTTCCGCAGTGCGCAGGGGCGGCACCAGCGGTGCGAGTCCTGCGAGCCCGAAGGCCAGCAGCAGCGGCCACTGCGGGCTGTCGAACTTCAGCGATGCGGCGTCGACTTGCAGCCCGGCGAGATTCAACCCGTTCAGGGTCTGGATCACGAGCTTGCCGAAGAACGTCATCGAGACATAGATCGCGAGCAGCGTCACCAGATAGAGGAGGTACGCCCGCCTCAGCGCCCCCTTGCCGCCAAGATGCGACACGTCGAGTTCCTTCATCACGCTGAAGCTGAACGAGTCGGCCTGTGGCTGGCGGTTGTTGAAGCGGTCCCAGGCGAAGTAGGTGACGAAGCCGCAGCCGATGATGAACGAATAGAGGAACTCCGGCGCGAACCGTACCCCCATCATTGGCAACTGCGGGGCCTGCTGCATGGTGAGAAGGCTATAGTTCCACAGCGTTTCCGGCACGCCAACCGGCCACGATTCGCTCAATGTCCCGACCTTGCAATGGTGTGTGCCAAGGATCGTCCGCCCCTGGCGGGCGGACGATCCGTGTCAGCCGCCGCCGGATGGTACCGTCAGCAGGACGTCACGTTCGGATTGCATCCGCTGCCGGCGTGAACCTGGGTTCCGCTGGCACCGAGACCAATGGATGCAGCGACGAGAAGGAGAACGACGAAGGCGATACGCACGGCAAGACCCCCAATAAATGTATAGATCCAAGCCTCATTATGATAGCACGCGGTCGCGATAGGAGCAACGGATACTCGTGGGCGGGTCAGGGCAGGCTGGGGTCGGGAACTGCCGAAAACTGGTCGTCTCCGCCACCTCCCGGCTCGCGCGCATGGCTAGACTGAGGCGAAGCCTGCAGGACAAGGCATGACCGCGACCGACCCCCTCGTCATCTTCACCCCCTCGGGCAAGCGCGGCCGCGTCGCCGCCGGGACGACCGTCCTCGACGCCGCGCGTGCGCTCGGCGTCGATCTCGACTCCGTCTGCGGCGGCCGCGGCATCTGCTCCAGGTGCCAGGTCGCCCCGGCCTTCGGCGCCTTCCCCAAGCACGGGGTCACGGTGACCGAGGCCGCGCTCTCGCCCCGCAACGCCGTCGAGGACCGCTACGACCGCATCCGTGGCCTCGCCCCCGGCCGTCGCCTCGGCTGCCAGGCGCAGATCCGCGGCGATGTCGTCCTCGACGTGCCGCCCGAATCCCAGGTCCACCGCCAGGTCGTGCGCAAGCGTGCCGAGGCCCGCGCCATCTCGATGGACCCCGCGACCCGCCTCCACTACGTCGAGGTCGCCGAGCCCGACATGCACGAGCCCTCGGGCGACCTGCAGCGGCTCGAGAGCGCGCTCGCCGGGCAGTGGGGCATCACCGGCGCGACCGCCGACCTCGGCACCCTGCAGGCGCTGCAATCCGCGCTCAGGAGCGGCGACTGGAAAGTGACCGTCGCCGTCCATCGCGACGCGCCGCAGCCGCGCATCCTCCACGTCTGGCCGGGCTACCACGACGGCGCCATCCACGGCCTGGCGATCGACGTGGGCTCGACCACCATCGCCGGCCATCTCTGCGACCTCGCGACCGGCGAGGTCGTGGCCTCGGTCGGCCTGATGAACCCGCAGATCCGCTTCGGCGAGGACCTGATGTCGCGGGTCAGCTATGCCATGCTGAACCCGGGCGGCGCCGCCGAGCTGACCGCCGCAGTCCGCGACGCCCTCGACAGCCTCGCCGCGCAGGCGGCCGCGGAGGCCGGCATCGACCCCGCGCTCATCCTCGAGGCGGTGATCGTCGGCAACCCGGTCATGCTCCACCTCGTCCTCGGCATCGATCCGACCGAGCTCGGGCAGGCGCCCTTCGCGCTCGCCACCGCCGACGCGCTCCACCTCCGCGCCGGGGAGCTCGGCCTTCATCTCCACCCGAGCGCGCGGGCCTACGTCCTGCCCTGCATCGCCGGCCACGTCGGCGCCGATGCGGCCGCAGTCGCCCTCTCGGAGAGCCCGCAGCTCTCCGACGACCTGATGCTGGTGGTGGACGTGGGCACCAACGCCGAGATCCTTCTCGGCAACCGGACCCGCGTCCTCGCCTGCTCCTCGCCGACGGGGCCGGCCTTCGAGGGCGCGCAGATCTCCTCGGGCCAGCGCGCCGCCCCGGGCGCCATCGAGCGCGTCGAGATCGATCCGGTCAGCAAGGAGCCGCGCTTCCGCGTCATCGGCACCGAGGCCTGGTCCGACGACCCCGCCTTTCCCCCCGATACCCGGATCACCGGCATCTGCGGCTCGGGCATCATCGAGGCGATCGCCGAGATGCGCCTCGCCGGCCTCGTCGATGCCTCGGGCCTCATCGGCTCGGCCGAGGCGACCGGCACCGACCGCTGCGTGCCCCAGGGCCGCACCCACGCCTACCGCCTGCACGGCGACATCCTCGTGACGCAAGGCGATGTCCGCGCCATCCAGCTCGCGAAGTCCGCGCTCTACGCCGGCGCGCGCCTGCTGATGGATGCCTTCGGCACCGACTCGGTCGATCGCATCGTGCTCGCCGGCGCCTTCGGCGCGCACATCTCGCCGAAGCACGCCATGATCCTCGGCATGATCCCCGATTGCGACCTCGCGCGGGTCTCCTCGGCCGGCAACGCCGCCGGCACCGGCGCCCGCATCGCGCTCCTGAATCTCGCCGCCCGCCGCGAGGTCGAGGCGCTGGTCCGCGGCATCCACAAGGTCGAGACCGCGATCGAGCCGCGCTTTCAGGAGCACTTCGTCGCCGCGAACGCCATCCCGCACGCGACGGCACCCTTCCCGCACCTGCCGCGGCTGCCCGATGTCGCGTTCAACCTCGGCGAGGGCCGGCGCCGGCGGCGATGAGGCTGGCGCGACACGGGCTCGGTCGAGCCAGTGCCCGGCGGGGGTCTTTCGTTTTCCCTCCATCGCCTTGCGGCCGAAGGGCGAGGTCGGGCTGTGGAGAAGCCGCGTTCAGCCGACCCGCCGCAGCCGCAGCCGGCCGAGCGCCGCCGCGTCGATCTCGAGCGCCGGCCCGCCGGGCTTCAGCCGCAGCACCCGCCGGAGCCGGCCCTGGCCATGCACCGCGCGCTCGTCCTCGGCGCGGTGGGCGTGACCGAGAACGCCTTCCGGCAGCCCGTCGAGCACGGCCTGGTGCTGCGCGTCCTTCGGGTGCGACGCGGCGCGCGAGGCGATGACCGCGACCGCCGCCACCGCGCCGAGGCGGAGGGCGGTCCAGGCGAGCGGCGCAAGGGCGGCAGGAAACATCGGCGAGGACCTCCCGGGTCGAACCACCCGCTACATATAGCGCTGCGGCGGCCGCGGCAAAAGCCATCCCCGCGCATGTGACCCAAGGTCGCGTCGCTCTTGAAATCGGTGAGAATTGTGCTTGATGATGAGGAGAAGCATGGAGCATCCAATGGCCGAGCTCACGACCCTCCTCGAAATCGCCGTCGTGGTCGCGCTGACCGGCGGGCTGGCGTGGGTCGCCAGCCGCAGGCCGGCGCCGGTCCGCGTCCGCATAGACGACCGCCGCCGCTAAGCTTGCGGCCGCGCCGCCGCCATCGTATGCGCTGGGAACTTCCGGCGCGACGCTGCGTTCATCGGAAGCCAATGGCCGGGGCCGGTCGGAGGATCGGCCCTTCGACAACTCGAGGAGATTTGAGATGATCCGTGCATTGATGCTCGCGCTCGCCGCGACGCTGTCGTTGGCTGCCTGCAACACGATGCAGGGCGCAGGCAAGGACATCTCGTCCGCAGGCCACGCGGTCAGCAACACCGCCGAGGATACCCAGAAGAAGATGTGAGGCTTTCCCGCCTGGGAGCGAGGCCCCGGTCCGTGACCGGGGTCCTTTCTATGCCGAGGTGAGCGCCGGCTGCGTCGCCGCGTAGCGGGCGAGGAAGGTCTTCACCGCTTCCTCCGCCACCCGGTCGATCTCGGCCTCCGCGACCGGCGGCGCGCCGAGGAGCGCGCGCAGGAAGCCGCCGCTCTTGCAGAGCGCGGCGAACTGGTCGGCGGCGATCACCGGGTCGTCGATGGCGAGCTCGCCCCGGTCGGCCGCGCCCTGGAAGAACTCGACGAGACGGGCGCGCGCCTGCGCCGGGCCGGCCTCGTAGAACGCCGCGCCGAGCTCGGGGAAGCGCCCCGATTCGGCGATGCACACCCGGAACATCTCCTGCGCCGCCGCCGAGTGGAGAAAGCTCGCGAACGTGCGCGCCATCCGGTGCAGCGTCGCCTCGATCGGCTGGCCGGGCGCGCCACTGCAGATCACCGTGCGCTGCTGGCTGCAACGGCTCTGCACCACCGCCTCGAAGAGCTGGCGCTTGTCGGGAAAGTAGCTGTAGAGCGTCGCCTTCGACGCCCCCGCGGCGCGGGCGATCTCGTCGACGCTGGCGCCTTCGAAGCCGTGCTCGATGAAGACCTTGTAGGCGCCGTCGATCAGTTGCTGCCGTTTGGGGTTGCGCCGGATGTCGGGATCTGTGTCGCCCATGGGTCCCTCCTCACGCCGCGGAACGACGTGCTGGCGCGCTTCATAGAGTAACGTTCAGGCCCGGACCGGGCAAGCGGTCGCGTCCCGCGAGCAGGGCTGTCGCATCTGGCAGGGTCGCGACCCGACCCGGGCTCGTCGCCTTGGAAACAGGGCACCGAGCGACCGAAGCGGGCCTTGGCCCGCGAGTCATTGGCCCGACGAGCCGAGGCACTGCCTCGGCCCTCGAGGCAAACCCGGGATTCCCGAGGTCCGGGAGGGCCGGACCCCGGGACGAGAGCGGTGTTGCTCAGGTGTTGTCGTGCGCGATCTTCTTCTTTGCGACATCGCTGAGGCTCATCTTGCCGCAATCGGCGCCGTGGATGCCGTTCGCCAACTCGAGCTGCGTGCAGGCCGGGCTGGCACCGGTGTTCGGGTAGGGGGTGGCCGGCTGTTGCGTGGCCTGCTGCGCGAAGGCAGCGGAGCCGACCGACAGCCCGAGCAGCGCGGCGGCAGCGACGGAAAGCAGGAGCGGTTTCATGAGCGGTGTCTCCCCGTGAATGTTCGAGACGCGAATCGAACTGAACCGTTCAGTCCGCTCGACAAGCTAGACCGAACGGTTCAGTCGTCAACTCTCGATTGCGTGTGCTCACGGATCACCGCTTCGCGAGCGGCCTGCGACGATCGCTCGCTTGCAGGGCCTTCGCCCCTGTGCTTAAGGGGCGACGCTCGACGAGAGCGACTCGGGACGGGAGGAACGGGATCATGGAGAAATTCACCAGGCTGTCCGGCGTCGCGGCGCCCCTGCCGCTGATCAACGTCGACACCGACATGATCATCCCCAAGCAGTTCCTGAAGACGATCCAGCGCTCGGGCCTCGGCAAGAACCTGTTCGACGAGATGCGCTACGACGCCGACGGCAACGAGAACCCGGATTTCGTGCTCAACAAGCCCGCCTATCGCCAGGCGGAGATCCTCGTCTCCGGCGAGAATTTCGGCTGCGGCTCGTCGCGCGAGCATGCGCCCTGGGCGCTCCTCGACTTCGGCATCCGCTGCGTCATCGCGCCGAGCTTTGCCGACATCTTCTTCAACAACTGCTTCAAGAACGGCATCCTGCCGATCGCTCTGCCGCAGGAGGATGTCGACAAGCTGATGGACGACGCGGAGCGCGGCTCGAACGCCGTCGTCACCGTCGATCTCGAGAACCAGGTGATCACCGGCCCCGACGGCGGCTCGATCCGCTTCGAGGTCGATGCCTTCCGTAAGCACTGCCTGCTGAACGGCCTCGACGACATCGGCCTCACCATGGAGAAGGCCGAGGCGATCGACTCCTACGAGGCGAAGCAGGCTTCGGCCACGCCATGGCTCAGGGCCGGCTGAGCCCCGCCGCGAACGCCGCCATCAGCGCGGCCGCATCGGTCTCGCCCGCCGCCATCGCCTCGATCCGCTGCGCGATCCCGTGACAGTTGCGGGCGATGCTCAGAGCGCCTCCTCGCCGGTCTCGCCCGTCCTGATCCGCATCGCCTCGGCGACCTCGATCACGAACACCTTGCCGTCGCCGATCTTGCCGGTGCGGGCGGTGGTGGCGAGCGCCTCGACCACCGCGGGGACGAGCGCGTCCGCCACCACCATCTCGAGGCGGACCTTCGGCACGAAATTCACCTGGTATTCCGCGCCGCGATAGATCTCGGTGTGCCCCGACTGGCGGCCGTAGCCGCGCACCTCGCTCACCATCAGCCCCTGGACGCCGGCGGCGGTGAGCGCCACGCGCACCTCGTCGAGCTTGAACGGCTTGATGACGGCGATGACGAGCTTCATGGCGGATTCTCCAAAACGGGCGAACGGGCCGGTGGTGCTGACCCGCCCGACCCGACCGATGTCGCGGCGCCCGATGGCCGGGCGCCGCCGCTGGTCAGTACACGTAGGCCCGTTCGCCGTGCTCCGCCAGATCCAGCCCCTCGCGCTCGATCTCCGGCGCCACGCGCAGGCCGATCGCCATGTCGATGAGCTTGTAGAGGATGAACGACACCACCCCGCACCAGGCGATGGTGACGCAGACCGCCTTCACCTGGATGATCACCTGCGCGCCCATGGTGACGCCCTCGGGGTAGCCGACGCCGCCGAGCGACGACGAGGCGAAGATCCCGGTCAGGATCGCGCCGACGATGCCGCCGATGCCGTGGACGCCGAAGACGTCGAGGCTGTCGTCGTAGCCGAAGTGCTCCTTCACCACCTGCACGAAGAAGTAGCAGCAGCCGGAGGCGATGAGGCCGAGGACGATCGCGCCGACCGGGCCGACGAAGCCCGCCGCCGGCGTCACCGCGACGAGGCCCGCGACCACGCCCGAGGCGGCGCCGAGCATCGAGGCCTTGCCGCGCAGCAGCGCCTCGAGCACCGACCAGCCGACGACCGCGCCCGCGGTGGCGACGAAGGTGTTCATCATCGCGAGCGCCGCGACCCCGCCGGCGGAGAGCGCCGAGCCGGCGTTGAACCCGAACCAGCCCACCCAGAGGATCGAGGCGCCGACCATGGTGAGCGTCATCGAGTGCGGCGCCATGATCTCCCTGCGGTAGCCGATGCGCGGGCCGATCACCATCGCGCCGACGAGGGCGGCGATGCCGGCGTTGATGTGGACGACGGTGCCGCCGGCGAAGTCCATGGCGCCCCAGTTGAAATAGAGCCCCGCCGAGTCCCAGGCCATGTGAGCGATGGGGAAGTAGACGATCGTCACCCAGGGGATCGTGAACAGGATCACCGCCGAGAACTTCATCCGCTCGGCGAAGGCGCCGACGATGAGCGCGGGCGTGATCACCGCGAAAGTCATCTGGAAGGCCACGAACACCAGCTCCGGGATCGTGCCCGACTCCGAATCCGGGGTGACGCCGGCGAGGAACGCCTTGCCGAGCCCGCCCCAGAACGGCCCGGTGCCGCCGCCGAAGCTCATCGAATAGCCGTAGGCCACGTAGAGGACCATCACCACCGAGGCGATGAGCGTACACTGCATGAGCACCGAGAGCATGTTCTTGGCGCGCACCAGCCCGCCGTAGAACAGCGCCAGCCCCGGCAGGGTCATGAAGAGCACGAGCAGCGCCGAGGTGAGCATCCAGGCGGTATCGCCGCTGTCGATGGCCGAGACCGCCTCGGCGACGACCTCCGCGGTCTCGGGCGTCGCGGTGGCCGCGTCCTGTGCGAGGACCGGCCCGGCGGCCAGAAGCGCCAGCGCCACCCAGGGGAGCTTCGGGAGCAGTCTCATGGAAGGGGTTCCTTGCATTTGTCTCTCGGGTGGTTCGCTCAGAGCGCGTCGTCGCCGGTCTCGCCGGTGCGGACCCGCAGGGCCTGCTCGACGCCGAGGACGAAGACCTTGCCGTCGCCGATCTTTCCGGTCTTGGCGGTGGTCGCGAGGGTGTCGACGACCTGCGCGGCGACCGCATCCGGCACCACCAGCTCGAGCTTCACCTTCGGGACGAAGTTCACCACGTATTCCGCGCCGCGATAGATCTCGGTGTGGCCGGATTGCCGCCCGTAGCCCTTCACCTCCGACACCATCAGGCCCTGGACGCCGAGCGCGGTCAGGGCCTCGCGGACTTCCTCGAGCTTGAACGGCTTGATCACGGCGATGATCAATTTCATGAGGAGCCTCGTCTCTGGTTTTGTTCTGCAGCGCAGCATGCGCAAGGAAGTGACAAGCAAGCCTCGTGCCATCCTGGCAGATATGCCGTATGATGTTGAATAAACGCGATTAATTTATAGTCAGCACATGGATGTGCGAGAAGGATGCCGCCTTTTTCATCAGTGCGACGCCGAAACTGAAGGGATGGCGCACAAATGGTCACCGGTGGCGGGCGTTGACGCGAGCCGGCAGTCCGGTCTGGCGCTCCGGGCCGATTCCGCGTAGGTTTCCCCACAAAACCAAAAGCAGAGCAGACGTCGGGCATGCCCCAGCACCGCAGGAAGAAGAAGGCCGCTCGCCGGCCCGGACTGGCGTCGCGCCTGCTGCGCGGCACGCTTCGGACGGCCTGGTGGGTGGGCCTGCGGCTCGCCATCGTGCTCGCCGTGGTGCTCGCGGCCGGGACCGCCTGGTATGCGAGCCGGTTGCCGGCGATCGACGAGCTTCTCGACCCGCGGGAGACCGGCTCGGTCACGCTTCTCGACGACGACGGCCAGACCTTCGCCTGGCGCGGCCAGCAGTTCGGCATCGTCGACGCCTCGACCGTCTCGCCGCACCTGCTGAACGCGATCATCGCCACCGAGGACCGGCGCTTCTACTGGCACTTCGGGATCGACCTGCGCGGCACCGCCCGGGCGGCGCTGACGAACCTCCGCGCGGGCGGCACCGTGCAGGGCGGCTCGTCGATCACCCAGCAGGTGGCGAAGCTCATCTTCTTCGACAACACCCGCACCCTCGAGCGCAAGATCAAGGAGATCCCCGCCGCGCTGGCGCTCGAGTGGAAGTTCTCGAAGACCGAGATCCTGTCGATCTACCTGAACCGCGCCTATCTCGGCGCCGGGACCACCGGGTTCGAGGCCGCCTCGGAGCGCTATTTCGGCAAGTCCGCCGCCAACGTCACCCCCGCCGAGGCGGCGATGCTCGCGGGGCTCCTGCGCGCGCCGTCGCGCTTCGCGCCGACCAACGACCTGAAGCTCGCCCAGACCCGCGCCCGCACCATCATCGGCCTGATGCAGGAGCAGGGCTATCTCACCGCCGCCCAGGCCGACGGGGCGCGGGCGCATCCGGCGGCGCTCTCCGCCGCGGCCGCGGCGCGGGCCGGGGGTGCCTTCGCCGACTGGATCATGTCGACCGGCCCGGACTTCCTCACCCGGCGCACCACCGAGGACGTGGAGATCGCCACCACCTTCGACCCCGCGCTGCAGCGCGCGGCGGAGCAGGGGCTGAAGGCGGTGTTCTCGCAGAAGCTCAAGGCCGGCTCGAACGCCCAGGCGGCGATCGTCATCATGTCGCCGGACGGGGCGGTGCGCGCCATGGTGGGCGGCCGCGAGCTCGGCGCCGGCGAGGGCGAGTTCAACCGGGCGACCATGGCGAACCGGCAGATCGGCTCGCTCTTCAAGCCGTTCGTCTATGCCGCGGCGCTGCAGACCGGCGCGAGCCCCTACGACGCGGTTCAGGACGCGCCCCTCACCCTCTACGTGCCGGGCTCGGGCAACTGGTCGCCGCAGAACTACAGCCGCACCTATGCCGGCGACATCAACCTCGCCCAGGCGCTGGCGCATTCGATCAACACCTCGACCGTGCGGGTGCAGGAGGCGACCGGGCGGGCGCGGGTGCGCGCCATCGCCGAGGACTTCGGCATCCCCGGGCCGCTGCCGGAGGGGCCGGCGCTGGCGCTCGGGGTCTCGGAGGCGTCGCTTCTCGAGGTGACCGGCGCCTATGCCGGCTTCCTGAGCGGCGGAGTGAAGGTGACGCCCTACGGCCTCACCCGGCTCAGCCGCAAGTCGGACCACGCGGTGCTGATGAAGGCGGTGCCGCAGCGGCCGGTGCGCGTCCTCGACGAGCGGCCGGCGGGCGAGCTCGTGTGGATGCTGCGCCAGGTGGTCGAGTTCGGCACCGGCGGCCGCGCCCGGCTGCCGGAGGGGCGGCCGGTCGCCGGCAAGACCGGCACCACCCAGGCCGCCCGGGACGCCTGGTTCGTGGGCTTCACCGCCGACTACGTGACCGGCGTCTGGATGGGCTACGACGACAACACGCCGCTGAGCGGCACCACCGGCGGCGGCCTGCCCGCCGAGATCTGGCGCGAGACGATGACCCGCGCCGAGGCGGACCGGCCGGTGCGGCCGCTGCCCGAGCGGATCCCCGAGCGACGGGTGGCCCAGACGGTGCCGGACGTGCCGGTCGCGGTCAGCAGCGTGGAGAGCACGGTGCGCAGCGTCGTGCAGAACGTGATCCAGGGGCTGTTCGGCAACTGACGGCCCCCCACGCTTCGGCCGCCCGGCGTCGTCAGGGGCGGGGCCTCCGCGGGAGCACGCCCGGGGCGCGCGCGCGCCCTTGGCAGGCGCTCGCATCGGCGTCCCGGGCAATGGCGCTGGGCTGCGCCGGCGAAGCCGTCACGTGTCGGGAATGACCGCGGTCGCGTCGATCTCGACGAGCCAGTCCGGCCGCGCGAGGGCGGTGACCACGACTCCGGTGGAGACCGGATGCACGCCGCGGATGTACTCGCCCATGGTGCGGTAGACCGCCTCGCGGTGGCGCACGTCGGTGAGATAGACGACCACCTTGCAGAGATGCTCCATCCTGCCGCCCGACTCCTCGATGAGCTGGCGGATGTTCTGCATCACCTTGTGGGTCTGCTCCACGGGGTCGTGGCTCTCGATGTTCCTCGCGGTGTCGAGATCCTGCGGGCACTGGCCGCGCAGGAAAATCGTGGTGCCGCGCGCCACGACCGCCTGGCAGAGGTCGTTGTCGAGGTTCTGCTCGGGGTAGGTGTCGCGGGTGTTGAACTTGCGGATGCGGCTGTGGGCCATCGTGGTGCTTCCTCAGGCGACTTCGGCGGCGCGCTCGGCGGGCGCGCGATAGGCACGATAGCCGCGCTGGATCGCGATCTGGTCGGCGACGAACTTCGCGTCGTGCCAGACGCCCCAGATGAACGACGAGCCGCGGCGCGACAGCCAGGGCAGGCCGAGGAAGTAGACCCCGGGCTCGGAGGAGACGCCGCGCTGGTGCTGCGGCTTGCCGGCCGCGTCGAAGGCGTCGACCTTCAGCCATCCGAAATCGAGGCCGTAGCCGGTGGCCCAGACGATCGAGGCGACGCCTTCGGCCGCGAGGTCGAGCGAGAGGACCGGATTCGTCACGCAGTCGGGATCGGGCAGCGTGACGCGCGCCTCCGGCTCCTCGGGAAGGTCGGCGCCGTTCCGCGCGACCCAGGCGTCGGCCTCGTCGAGCACCGAGAGATAATTCGCGTCGCCGAACGCCAGGTTCGCGGCGAGGCCGGGCTCGATCGCCAGCACCCCGTCGGCGAACGCCTGCGCGCGGCCGAGAAGCGTGGCGCCGCGCTGGGCGAGGCGGCGGAAGTCGACGGTCTCGCCGCCGTGGGCGCCGGAGACCGCGAAGGTGACGTGCCTGGTGTCGGCCGACGGGGCCGCCATGTCCCACTTGTTGAGGACGCCGAGCCACCAGACGTTATCGCGGCCGCGATAGCGGCGCGGCGGGCGGTCGTGCGGGCCGATGGCGATGAACACCCGCCGGCCGGCCTCGAGGAGCTCCTCGGCGATCTGCGCGCCCGAGGCGCCGGCGCCGACGACGAGGACGGCGCCCTCGGGAAGCTGGCCGGGGTTGCGGTAGTCGGCGGAGTGGATCTGCCGGATCCCGGCGCTGTCGGGGATGATCCTCGGATAGACCGGGCGCTGGAACGGGCCGGTGGCGGCGACGACGCTCTGCGCCTCGACGACGCCCTGCGAGGTCTCGACCCGGAAGCCGGGCCGGCCGTCGAGGCGGCGGACCTCGCGGACCTCGACGCCGCAGCGGATCGGCGCGGCGATCTGCCTGGCGTAGGCGACGAAGTAGTCGGCCACCGCCTCCTTGCCGACGAAGGCCTCCGCGTCGCCGTCGAAGGCGAGTCCGGGAAAGCGATCGTGCCACGCCGGCCCGTTGGCGACGAGCGAGTCCCAGCGACCGCTGCGCCACTTCTCGGCGATGCGGTCGCGCTCGAGGACGAGGTGCGGGATGGCGTTGCGGGAGAGATGCTCGCTCATCGCGACGCCGGCCTGGCCGGCGCCGATGACGAGGACATCGACTTGTTCCACGGGCATGGCGGTCTTCCTCTGGGCATGGAGTCGGCGGAGCCGCTGTCGGGGCGGACAATGGCCCGGATTCGGCTTCGGGCAAACCAGCAATATCATCATGCTTGACTAGACGCAGGCCAATCTGGCGGCGTCCGGTTCCGGGGACCATGGGGGCAGGGCTTTTCTCTATTGTCGTGTCGTGTGCCCGGCGACAACCTGCCGTTCATGGCGGCGAACGGAGGAAAGAGATGAGCGGGTATTTCGACGGCATCGCGCCGCTGGCCTATGATCCCGAGGCCGAGGGGCTGGCGTTTCGCGCCTATGACCCCGACGAGACGGTGCTCGGCAAGCGGATGGCGGAGCATCTGCGCTTCGCCGTCGCCTTCTGGCACAGCTTCGGCTGGGAGGGCGGCGATCCGTTCGGCGGGCGAACGTTCGAGCGGCCGTGGTTTCCGGGCGACACCATGGAGCTCGCCGAGCTGCGGGCGCATGCGGCGTTCGATTTCTTCAAGGTGGTGCGGGCGCCGTTCTTCTGCTTCCACGACCACGACGTGCGGCCGGAGGGCGCGAGCCTCGGGGAGAGCCGCGACCGGCTGGAGCGGATCGCCGACATCTTCGAGGCGCGGATGGCCGAGACCGGCACCGGGCTTCTCTGGGGGACGGCGAACCTCTTCACCAACCGGCGGTTCATGGCGGGGGCGGCGACCAATCCGGACCCGGAGGTCTTTGCCTATTGCGCGGCGACGGTGAAGGCGTGCCTCGACGTGACGCACCGGCTCGGGGGCGAGAACTATGTGCTCTGGGGCGGGCGCGAGGGCTACGAGACGCTGCTCAACACCGATCTCGCGGCGGAGCTCGACCACATGGGGCGGTTTCTCTCGATGGTCGTCGACTACAAGCACAAGATCGGGTTCAGGGGCGCGATCCTGATCGAGCCGAAGCCGCAGGAGCCGACCAAGCATCAGTACGACTACGACGTGGCGACGGTCTTCGGCTTCCTGCAACGCTACGGGCTGGAGGATGAGGTGAGGCTCAACATCGAGCAGGGGCACGCGATCCTCGCCGGGCACAGCTTCGAGCACGAGATCGCGCTGGCGAATGCGCTCGGCGTCTTCGGGTCGATCGACATGAACCGGAACGACTATCAGTCGGGCTGGGACACCGACCAGTTTCCGAACAACGTGCCGGAGGTGGCGCTTGCCTACTACGAGATCCTGAAGGGCGGCGGGTTCACCACCGGCGGCACCAACTTCGACTCGAAGCTGCGGCGGCAGTCGCTCGACCCGGAGGATCTGGTGGCGGCGCACGCGGGCGCGTTCGACGTCTGCGCCCGCGGGTTGAAGGCGGCGGCGAGGATGCTCGAGGACGACAGGCTCGAGGCGGCGCGGCGGGCGCGCTACGCCGGGTGGAACGAGCCCTGGGCGCAGGCGATGCTCGCGGAGGGCGCGACGCTCGAGGCGATCGCGGCCGATGCGGAGGCGAAGGGGCTAGATCCGCAGCCGGTCTCGGGCCGGCAGGAGCGGCTGGAGAACCTGGTGAACGCTTACGTCTGAGGGAGGAACGGCATGAGGACGATCAAGGGGCCGGGGCTATGACCAGGATCAGGCTCGGGATGGTGGGCGGCGGCAAGGACGCCTTCATCGGCGCCGTCCATCGCATCGCGTCGCGGATCGACGGGGAGTTCGAGCTGGTGGCCGGCGCGCTCTCCTCGACGCCGGAGAAGGCGCGGGAGAGCGGCGCGGCGCTCGGGCTCGACCCGGCGCGCGCCTACGGCAGCTTCGAGGAGATGGCGGAGAAGGAGGCGGCGCGCGCCGACGGGATCGAGGCGGTGGCGATCGTCACCCCGAACCACATGCATGCCGGTCCGGCGATCGCGTTCCTCGAGCGCGGCATCCATGTCATCTGCGACAAGCCGCTGACCGCCACCATGGAGCAGGCCGAGGCGCTGGCCGCGGCGGTCGCGGCGTCGGAGGCGCTCTTCATCCTGACGCACAACTACACCGGCTATCCGATGGTGCGGCAGGCGCGGGAGATGGTGGCGGCGGGCGAGCTCGGCAAGCTCCGGGTGGTGCAGGTCGAGTACGCGCAGGACTGGCTGACCGAGGCGTCGGAGAGCAAGCAGGCGGCATGGCGCACCGACCCGGC